>TARA_B110000196_G_scaffold309622_1_pt1 | contig 13625 bp, 10 predicted proteins | sample TARA_B110000196 | Tara Oceans TARA_B110000196 (sample SAMEA4397072) | marine metagenome | biome: Polar Biome; feature: [MES] marine water layer (ENVO:01000295) within the mesopelagic zone...; material: water (ENVO:00002006), including particulate matter (ENVO:01000060) such... | reverse complement strand
CTTGATATATATTTTTCAGCTTCTAAAGCTGCCATACAACCCATACCAGCAGCAGTAACAGCTTGACGATATGTTTTATCTCTAACGTCACCAGCAGCATAAACTCCATTAATATTGGTTAATGTTGAATCAGGCTCTGTAATAATATAACCCTCATCATCCATATTAATTTGACTTTTAAATATTTGAGTAGCTGGATCATGTCCTATTGCAATAAATACACCATCAACTTTTAAATCAGTCATAGAACCATCAATTGTACTTTTCAATTTAATTCCAGTAACATTAGTTGGATTTTCCTCACCAGTAATTTCAGCAAGTTCTGAATTCCAAATTATGTTTATTTTTTTATTTTTGAACAATCTTTCTTGAAGAATTTTTTCTGATCTTAGAGCATCTCTTCTATGTACTAGGTACACTTTAGAGGCAAAGTTAGTTAAAAATAAAGCCTCTTCAACAGCAGAATTTCCACCACCAATAACAGCAACTTCTTTTTCTTTAAAAAAGAATCCATCACAAGTAGCACATGCAGAAACACCATAGCCCTGAAACTTCTGCTCTGAAGGAAGCCCTAGCCATCTGGATTGTGCACCAGTAGAGATAATAACTGTATCAGCTGTATAAGTTGTTCCACTTTCACTTTCAGCAGTAAATGGTTTGCTTGAAAAGTCTACTTTAGTAATCATATCGTTGACTATATTCGTACCAACATTTTTAGCTTGTTGTTCCATTTGCTCCATAAGCCATGGACCTTGTATAACGTCACCAAAGCCAGGATAGTTTTCAACCTCTGTTGTTATTGTTAGCTGTCCTCCAGGTTGTAAACCTTGCACAATTGTAGGCTTTAACATTGCTCTTGCAGCATAAATTGCTGCTGTATAGCCCGCAGGGCCCGAACCAATTATAAGAACTTGTGAATGCATTTAATGTTTTTCCTTGATAATATAAGTTAATAAAAGTTTTGAATTATAATATTTATATAATGACTCCATGACAGATTACAAGAAAGATAAAATAGCTTGGTGCGTAACTGACGGAGCAGCAGGAAATATAAGTCAGGTTAAAGGCTTAGCTGATGCCATGAAACTTAATTATCAATTAAAAGTTGTAGAATTGAGATCACCTTGGAAATACCTGCCACCTGGTTACTTGCCAGCTATTGATTCTTCGATAAAAAATTTAATTGATTTTAGAGAAAATATTTCACCAGATTATTTAATTACCGCAGGCAGAAAAAGTGTTTATTTATCGTTGTATTTAAAAAATAAGCTTAAAAACAATATAACAACAATACATATTCAGGATCCTAAAATTAACTCTCAATTTTTTGATTATGTTGTTGCCCCTGAACATGATTCTATTCAAGGGCCAAATGTTATTAAGTCAGTATTAGCAATAAATCATATAAATGAAAAATTATTACTTCTAGAGTCTGATAAATTTAAAGAAAAATTATCTACTTTGGATAAACCAATTGTAACTTTAATTATTGGAGGCAAAAGTAATAACTATATTTTTGATAACGTGGCACTTGTGAATTTATCTAAAATGATTGACAATATAGTAAATATTAATTCGATATCTTTAGTTATATTATTCTCAAGAAGGACTGATTTTTTTATTAAAGAGTATCTAATAAATAGATATTCAGAAATTCATACTGTATGGACCGATGAATCAAACAATCCATATCTTACATTATTAAGCCAATCTTCATGCTTAATATGTACTAGTGACTCAGTATCCATGATTTCAGAGGCGGTATGTTCCAAAAAACCAGTCTTTATATTTAGATTAAAAAGTAAGAAAAAAAGTAATAGAATTGAAATATTCAATGAAAAGTTACTACAGCTTGGCTACACCAAAGAGCTATCCACCAAGTTAACTTTTGATAAGACAAATTATGTAAATGAGACATTATCAATAGCTGAAAAAATTTTAAGTAAAGATTAGGTAAAATGAAATGAACAAAAAAGAATTAGATTTAACGGATAAAAAAATATTAAGAATCTTGCAAGATGATGGGCGAATTTCAAATTTAGACTTATCAAAAAAAATTGGTATGTCGCCACCTCCAACACTTAGAAGAGTAAGAGATCTAGAGCAGCAGGGTTATATAGATGGGTTTAGAGCAAATTTAAATCATGCAAAACTTGGTTACGACTTAACAGCTTTTATATTTGTTGGATTAAAAAACCAAAACGAAGAAGAACTTAATAAATTTGAAAAGTTGGTCTGGGGCTGGGAAGAAGTTAGAGAATGTTACATGTTAAATGGGGATGTCGACTTTATATTAAAATGTGTAGCTAAAAATATGAATACATTTCAGGAATTTCTCACAAATAACATTTCCTCTAATGATAATATCTCTAGTATTAAAACTGCTTTTGCAATCAAAGCAACAAAATCACTTGGAAATGTTCCCTTAGATTAGTGATATTCTGAAATTGGGTGAACAGTTAATTCCTCACCACTTTTCAATCTCTTTATAGAATTAATAGCAGCTCTTGCACCTGATACTGTTAAAAAATAGGGTACGTTTCTATTTAATGCAGTTCTTCTTAAGCTAAATGAGTCATTTATAGATTTTCTAGTTTCTGTGGTATTTATTACAATATTCACTTTATCGCTTTTAAGCAGGTCTACAATATGAGGACTTCCTTCGGTAACCTTATTTACAAAATTTATTTTAATACCACTTTCTTTTAAAAATGAGCCAGTTCCACTAGTAGCAAAAATTTTAAATCCTTGTTTAGCAAAAGATCTAACTGCAGGTAACACTTTTGCTTTATCACTATCTTTAACTGATACAAATAAATTTCCTTTTATAGGAAGTGGGTTTGATGCAGCCATTTGACATTTAATAAAAGCCGTCTCCATATCTTTATCGATAGACATAACTTCACCTGTAGATTTCATTTCAGGTCCAAGAATTGTGTCTACATTAGGAAATCTTTTAAAGGGAAATACAGGTTCTTTTATTGCTATATACGACATTTTCTTTTGTTTAACTTTAAGATCTTTTAATTTTTTACCAACTGAAATTTTACTAGCTAACTGGACAATCTGTAATCCTGTTGATTTTGCTACAAAAGGAACGGTACGACTACTTCTTGGATTCACCTCTAATAAAAAGATGTTATTATTTTGAATAGCGAATTGGATATTTAGCAGACCTTTGACTTGTAAAGCTATAGCCAGTTTCTTTGTTTGTTTCTTAATATCTTCAATAATTTTATCTGAAAGTGAGTATGGTGGCAGCGTGCAAGTTGAATCACCTGAGTGGATTCCTGCTTCTTCAATATGTTCCATAATTCCAGCTATGACTACATCCTCACCATCAGATATGGCGTCTACATCTACCTCTATAGAATCTTTGAGATAACTATCAATCAGCACTGGACTATCTCCAGAAACAATTACAGCCTGCTTAAAGTATTTTTTTAATTCATCAGTTTTGTGAACAATTTCCATTGCCCGACCTCCCAGTACATATGATGGCCTTATAACAGCCGGAAAACCAATTCGTTTAATTATATCAAATGCCTGTTTTTCAGAGTAAGCAATACCATTTATTGGCTGAAGTAAATTTAGATCATCAACAATCTTTTTAAATCTTTCTCTATCTTCAGCTAAGTCAATAGAATCAACAGATGTTCCTAAAATTGGAATATTCATTTTATTTAAATATTCAGATAGTTTTAAAGGTGTTTGCCCTCCAAATTGAACAATTACACCAACAAGTTTACCATTAGTTTTTTCTCTCTTTATAATTTCATATACGTCTTCGTCAGTTAGTGGCTCAAAGTACAATCGATCACTTGTGTCAGGATCAGTTGAAACTGTTTCTGGATTACAATTAATCATAATAGTTTCATAGTTCATCTTTTTAAGAGCAAAAGATGCATGGCAACAGCAGTAGTCAAATTCAATTCCTTGACCAATTCTATTTGGGCCACTTCCTAGTATTACAATCTTTTTTTTGTTAGTAGGTTTAGATTCGCATCCATTATTATTTAATTCATATTTATGATATGTTGAATACATATATGGAGTTAAAGATTTAAATTCTGCAGCGCATGTATCTATTCTTTTAAAATTAGGAGTTACTTTTAATTTAGTTCTTGTCTGAAAAATCTTATCTACATCTACACCAGACAATTCTGATAATTTTTTGTCACTAAAACCTAAAGACTTAATTTTCTGCAGCTCTAGAGCATTTTTTGGTATTCCATCCTGCTTTATATTATTTTCCTTAGCTACAATTAAACCTATTTGTTCAATAAACCATGGATCAATTTTACATGCTTGATGAATTTCTTTTGTTGTTTTTTTGAACCTTATTGCTTGAGCTATTTTTAAAAGTCTATCTGAGGTAGGTTTTTTTAATTCATTTAAAATATTATCTTTGGTCAGAAGTTTTTTTTCATTATTTACTTTTACTTGGTCTAAACCATTAAGTCCTATTTCTAACGAACGAAGCGCTTTTTGTAAGGACTCTGGAAAAGATCTTCCTATTGCCATGGCCTCACCAACCGACTTCATGGCACTGGTTAATAGTGGTTTGGTAAGTTGAAATTTTTCAAAAGTAAATCTTGGAATTTTAGTAACTACATAATCAATTGTTGGTTCAAATGATGCGGGTGTTACTTTTGTAATTTCATTCTGAAGTTCATCAAGAGTATAGCCAACTGCTAACTTTGCAGCAATTTTAGCAATTGGGAAACCTGTTGCCTTTGAAGCTAGCGCAGATGATCTTGAAACTCTTGGGTTCATTTCTATAATAACAAGACGACCATTTTTAGGATTAACTGCAAATTGCACATTAGAGCCACCAGTTTCAACTCCAATTTCTCTTAAGCATGCAATTGAGGCGTTTCGCATGTCTTGATACTCTTTATCTGTCAGAGTGAGTGCAGGAGCAACAGTTATTGAATCTCCAGTATGAATTCCCATAGGGTCAATGTTTTCAATTGAACAAACAATAATACAGTTGTCATTTTTATCTCTGACAACTTCCATTTCAAATTCTTTCCAGCCTGCTACCGATTCTTCAATTAATATTTCACTTATTGGAGAGCTATAAAGGCCGGACTTAGCAATTTCATCAAACTCTTTTTTTGTTTTAGCAATACCACCGCCTGTGCCACCTAGCGTATAAGATGGTCTAATGATAACTGGTAAGCCTAATTTTTTTAGAGCTGATTGTGCTTGGCTATAAGTTCTAGCGATATGTGCTTCTGGTACGTCCAATCCAATTTTTTTCATTGCTTTATAGAAGCTTTCTCTTTCTTCAGCTTTCTTAATTGCCTTTAGGTTTGCACCTATTAAGTCAACTTTGTATTTTTTTAACACTCCATTATTAGACAAAGAGATAGCTATATTCAGAGCAGTTTGCCCGCCCATGGTTGGTAACAAAACGTCAGGCTTTTCTTTTATGATTATTTTTTCAACAATTTCAGGAGTAATTGGCTCAATATAGACTTTATCCGCAGTTTCTGGATCAGTCATTATTGTTGCCGGATTAGAATTTATTAATATTACTCGATAGCCTTCTTCTCTTAAGGCTTTGCATGCTTGTGTGCCGGAGTAATCAAATTCACACCCTTGGCCAATTATAATTGGACCAGCTCCAACAACTAAAATTGATTTTATATCTTTTCTTTTAGGCATTATTTCTTTCTTTTTATCATTTCAATAAATTCTTTAAACAGATAGTGGCTATCATGAGGTCCAGGACTTGACTCGGGATGATACTGTACGGAAAACACTTTTTTTGTTTTATGTTTTATACCCTCAATACAACCATCAAATAAAGAAGTGTGAGTAACAAGCACCGATGAAGGAATTGATTTTTTTGAAACTTCAAAGCCATGATTTTGTGAAGTAATTTCAACAAGTCCATTATTCAAATTTTTTACAGGATGATTTGCACCTCTGTGACCTAAAAACATTTTTTTTGTTTTTGCTCCCATTGCCAACGCTATCAATTGATGACCAAGACAAATTCCAAATAAAGGGATATTATTTTTTATCAATTCTTTAATCGTAGGCACTGCATACTTTCCTGTAGCCTTAGGATCACCTGGGCCATTTGATAAGAAAACACCATCTGGCTTGAGTTTAATTATATCATCTGCATTAGTAGTAGCGGGAACAACTATGATTTCAGCATTTAATGCTGACAATGAATTTAATATATTTAGCTTTATTCCATAATCAACAGCTACTATTTTATACTTTGCTTTTGTATTTTTATTAAATTTATAAGGTTCTGCACATGTAACTTGTTTGGCTAAATCTAGACCATCTAGTCCAGACCAATCCCTATTAATTTTTTTAAGTTCAGTAATTTTAGCTTTTGGGTTGGTAGATAGACTACCTTTGGGAGCACCAAAATCTCTAATTGAATTTGTAATTTCTCTCGTATCAACATTACAAATAGCGGGAATATCATTTTTCTTTAGCCATTCATCAAAGTGTTTAATGGATCTATAGTTTGAGGGGTTTGAAATATCGCAGTTTATAATTATCCCTTTGGCATGTGGAATTAAAGTTTCATTATCTTTAAGATTAGTACCAACATTTCCTATATGCGGAAATGTAAAATTAATTATTTGACCTGCATACGAAGGATCACTTATAATTTCTTGGTAACCTGTCATGGAAGTATTAAAACATACTTCGCCAACTACAGTTTTTTCTGCTCCGAATGCAACTCCTTTAAAAGTTTTATTATTATCTAGTACTAAAGTCGCAGAAGGGGAAACAGGTCCTTTTGATTTTTGACCCGACTTAGATACTTTAACATTGGACATTAATTATGATTCTAGATTTATAGGAATTTAATGCATTAATTTAAAGCATGCAAGGCAAAGAATCTGATGAAACAAGCCATTAATATTTATTATTCATTTGTTGCTGACTTAGTTAACTTGATATAGATTTCGACCGAATTTACAAAATTATATGAAAAACTTAATAATTGATAAACTAGGTGAAGCTCAAAAAGCTGCAGATAAAAGTAGAATACTGACTTTACGCCTTATTATTGCAGCTATTAAAGATAAAGAAATTGCTAGTCGATCAAATGGTGAGAATGATGAAATTGGTGATGAGACTATAGTTTCTTTGCTTAGGAAAATGATTAAGCAAAGACAAGATTCAATAGAAATGTTTACTAAGGCCAGTAGACAAGAACTTGTTGATAAAGAGTCTCTTGAGATAGATATTATCAATGAGTTTCTTCCATCTCAATTAGATGAAGAACAAACAAAAGAAGCCTGTAAAATTGCTATAAAAGACCTAGAGGTAGATAGTATTAAAGCTATGGGTAAGGTTGTTAAATATCTAAAAGATCAACATGGTGGTAGTGTTGACATGTCCTTAGCCAGTAAAATAATCAAAGAAATCCTTCAAAATTAATCTCTTTAGTTAAATTATTTTATTTTTTATAATTAGAGATGTAGTACTCTAATTTTTATGCCTAGATATTCAAAAGAATTTATTGCTGAAATTAAAAATAAACTTAATGTTTCAGACGTTGTTAATAAGTTTGTTAAGTTAACAAGAAGAGGCAATGAATTTGTTGGGTTAAGTCCATTTAAATCTGAGAAGACTCCATCGTTTACAGTAAATGATTCAAAGGAATTTTATCATTGTTTCAGCACTTCTGAACATGGTGATATGTTTTCATTCATGATGAAACATAAAGGCTATACTTATCCAGAGTCTATAGAGTACTTAGCTAGTTTAGCCGGGTTAGACCCAAGTGTAGGTATTATAAGCTCAAATTATAATGATAATTTTGTAGATAATACGAATTTAAAAAAAATTTTTAATGATGCAAATAATTTTTTTAAAAATAATTTAGCCAATTCAGATCCTACTAATAAATATTTGATTAAAAGAGAAATATCTAAGAATATAATTGATGTTTTTAGCCTTGGTTATGCTTCATCTAAATCAGATTCACTTTATCAATTTCTTTTATCTAAGAAATTTGAACTTAAAGATATGCTAGAAAGTGGTTTAATAAAAAAATCAACTAAAAATAATAATGAATATTATGATTTTTTTAGGAGTAGATTAGTTTTTCCAATAAGAGACAGTCGTTCAAACATTATTGCATTTGGTGGTAGGGCATTGGATAAGAGCAATATTAAATATATCAACTCATCTGAAAACAAATTATTTAAGAAAGGTTATAATCTATATAATCTTGATCTCGCTATTGAAAAAAATCACAAAATAGATGACCTAATAATAGTTGAAGGGTACATGGATGTTATATCTTTATATCAAAATGGATTTGAAACGACAGTTGCACCATTAGGTACTGCATTAACAAATCCACAAATTGAAAAAGCATGGAGATATTGCAAGAGTCCAATCATTTGTTTTGATGGCGATGTTGCTGGAAACAAAGCTGCATACCGATCTGCAATAAATGTTTTACAAGTTATTAAACCTGAACATTCTATTCGTATTTGCTCTCTTAATGATAACTTGGATCCAGATGACTATATCAAAGAGAAAGGTAAAGCTAGTTTTGGAAAATTAATTAATAATGCCAAGGGACTATCTGATTTTATTTGGGAAAATGAATATTCTAAAATAAAGTCTTTAAGTCCCGAAGATTTGGCAGGCTTTGAAAATAGAATTAAATCATTAATAAATGAGATAAAAGATGAAACTGTTAAAAATTATTATAAAAAAGACTATCTTCAAAAACTTCAAGACTTGAGGGCAGTAAAGAACTATCAAAATAACAACTATCAAAATAATAATTATCAAAAGCCTTGGAAAAAATCTAATTTTGTAAAGATTTCCTCAGAGATTTTAAGGAGTGAAAGAGGTTCTATTAACGAAGACTCGTCTCATATAAGAGAGAAGGTAATACTGCTATGTATCATTGAAAACCCTAAATTAATAAGTGATTTTTTTGAAGAAATTGGAATACTAACTTTCAATAAAAGCGATTTTTCAAGATTATGCTCATTTATAGTTGAATATGCATCAAATGATAACAAAGAGCTTGAAAAAACAGCTTTAAAGTCATATTTAAGTAGCTCAGAGTTCAGTAATATTGTTAGTGAAATCTATAAAGAAGAGTTATTAAGAACTTATAAGTCACTTCTAGATAGTGACTACAATGATCTTAAGCTAACATTTATAGAGCTTTTAAATCGTCAAAGTAAAATTGCTTCCGATACTCAACTAGAAGATGCTGAGGCACTTTTAGCTGAAAACATGGATGATGACAGTTTTGAAAAATTTTTGAAGCTAAAAAAAGATAGTTTTATTAAAGAGAATTAAAATGATAAAAAAAAGAGGCAGAAAAAAGAAAATACCTACAGTTTTATCAAATGCTGATAGTACTGAATCTGAAGAGCAGGATAGTCCAGTACTTGATTTAGAAAAATCCATCATAAAGAAACTTATTAAAAAAGGTAAAGCTGATGGACATCTAACACATGAGTTAATTAAAAAATCTTTTCCAGAAGACAAATTTACATCTGAGCAAGTAGAGCAATATACTACAAAACTATCTGATGCAGGTTTTGACATTATTGATTCAGATGATGATGATGCTGATGACGAGGTTGTTGAAGAGGGTACTGAAGAAAAGAAGACTAAATCTACAGGCGATAAAACTGATGATCCTGTAAAATTATATTTGCGTGAAATGGGTACTGTAGACTTGTTGTCTAGAGAGGGTGAGATTGCAATTGCCAAAAGAATTGAAGCAGGCCAGGAGGCAATGATCTCTGGTTTGTGCGAAAGCCCGTTAACACTTAGAGCTATCTTAAATTGGCAAGATGATATTTCAGAAGGTAAAATAACTTTGAGAGAAGTTATAGACTTAGAATCATTATATGAAGATTCTCCATATAAGAAAAATTTAAGTAAAAAAATTAAAGAAGCTAAGAAGAAAAAAGAACAAGAAGAAAAACTAGAGCTTAAAAAGAAAAAAGATTTAGAAAAAAATGCTTCAAGTTGGGAAAGTGAAGTTGAAGTAAAGAAAACTGCTGAACCAGAAGAGCAATATGAAGATGCAGACGATGAAATGAATGTTTCTATTGCTATTATGGAAGAAGAACTAAAGCCAGAAATATTGCAGACATTTACAAAGTTATCTAAAAACTTTAAAAAACTTCAAAAATTACAGAAGAATAAAATTGATTTCCAAGAAAAAGGCAAAGAATTTCCTCCAAAGTCGGAAAAACAATATCAGGCTGAAAAGCTTTCAATAGTAGAGCTTATCAAAGGGCTTCAAATCAATACCAATAAAATAGAAGAGTTAATTAATGAGTTGTATTTGATTAATAAGCAAATAGTTTCATTTGAAGGCAAGCTTCTAAGACTGGCAATGAATCATAATATTACTAGAGATGACTTTTTAGATAAGTATGTTGGCAACGAAAACAACCCATATTGGTTAAGAAAAATTACACGTCTTACAGGCTGGGAAAAATTTGTAAAAGATGAAAAAAATAGCATTAAAGATATAATGAATGATATTAGAGGTGCTGCAAGTGACATTGGTCTAACTCTATTGGAATTTAAAAGAATAGTTAGCCATGTCCAAAAAGGCGAACGTGAGTCTAGTATTGCTAAAAAAGAAATGATTGAAGCCAATTTAAGATTGGTTATTTCAATTGCAAAAAAATATACAAATCGTGGTTTACAATTTCTTGATTTAATCCAAGAAGGTAATATTGGATTAATGAAAGCGGTTGATAAGTTTGAATATCGTAGAGGATATAAATTTTCTACTTACGCGACATGGTGGATTAGACAAGCAATTACAAGATCAATAGCTGACCAAGCTAGAACAATTAGAATACCGGTACATATGATTGAAACAATCAATAAGATTGTACGTACCCAAAGACAACTATTAAGTGAAATTGGAAGAGAGCCAACACCAGAAGAAATTTCTGTAAAACTTAATATGCCATTAGAAAAAGTGCGCAAAGTTTTAAAAATAGCTAAAGAACCAGTAAGTCTTGAAACTCCAGTTGGTGATGAAGAAGATAGTCATTTAGGTGATTTTATTAAAGATGAAAATGCAGTAATCCCAATTGATGCTGCTATCCAATCAAACTTACGACAAACTACTACTAAAATTTTATCATCACTTACTCCTCGAGAAGAGAGGGTATTAAGAATGAGATTTGGAATTGGAATGAATTCAGATCACACTTTAGAAGAAGTTGGTCAGCAATTTTCAGTGACACGAGAACGTATTAGGCAAATTGAAGCTAAGGCGTTGCGTAAACTTAAGCATCCTACTAGAGCTAAACAGCTTAAAAGCTTCTTAGACAAAAATTAAGCTTAATAGTAATTCTTCTTTAAAGTTTTTATATTTGCAGTATAACTGTATTTTTCCGGGCCCATAGCTCAGTTGGTTAGAGCCCTCCGCTCATAACGGAGTTGTCCCAGGTTCGAGTCCTGGTGGGCCCACCAAGAAAAACAAAACAATGAAAAAAATTATCTTAATAGCCCTTTTTTTATCCACAATAAATTTTAATACTTATTCTGATCAATTCGACTTAAGGTTAAAAACTCTTTTTGATGACCTAACTCTAATAGAGAATGAATTAAATGCTGGGCCTACTATTAATCAAATTTGGTCAATTTGGTCTGAAATAGGTAATTTTGAAGCCCAACAAAAATTTAATTTAGGAAATCAGTACATGGCAAAAAGACAATATCTAAAGTCGATAGATATGTTTTCAGAAGTATTAGACATTGACCCGAATTTTGCAGAGGCATGGAATAAGAGAGCTACATTACACTATATTATTGGTGATTATGAAAAATCAGTTAGCGATATATCAAAGACACTTGAGTTGGAGCCAAGACATTTTGGTGCACTTGATGGTCTTGCTGAAATATATATTTCACAGGATCAGTTTGAGAAAGCAGCACAGACTTATAAAAAAATTCTAGAAATTCTACCCTATAGTAAAAAAGCAAAAATGCGCTTAGAATATATTCAACAAAGTTTTATTTAAATAGTATGGGTTTAAACATTAAAGTTACTGACCAAGCTTGTGGTGCAGAAATTACTGGAGTTAATCTAACTAAATCACTTTTAGAAGATGAAATATCAGCAATACGTGAAGCTTGGCTAAAACATCATGTTCTTAGTTTTCCAAACCAACCAATGACTGATGACGACCTTGAGCGCTTTACCCTAAGCTTTGGTTCTTTTGGTGATGATCCATTTATCGCACCTATTCCAGGACGTAATAATATTGTAGCAGTTAAAAGAACAGCTGATGAAAAAGTTCCTGTATTTGCGGACAACTGGCATACTGACTGGAGTTTTCAAAAAAATCCACCAGCAGGCACCTGTCTTTTTGGAATAGACATACCATCAGAGGGCGGTGACACTTTATTTGCAAACCAACATCTTGCCTTGGATAAAATGCCAGCTGATTTAAGAAAAAAATTAGAAGGAAAGTTAGCTATTCACTCTGCAGCATTGCCTTATTCGTCAACTGGAGGCTATGGAGATAAGGATCGAGAGATGGGTCGCAGCATGGATATACGTGCATCCGATGAAGCGTTAGCAAAACAACTTCACCCCATCATAAGAAAACATCCTGAAACTGATAGAGAGGGTGTCTTTGGAACTTTTGGTTATATTATTGGTATTGATGGTATGGAAAACCAGGAAGCGATGAAATTGTTATTAGAATTAGCAGCGTGGCAAGGTCAAGAGCAATTTCAGTATCGACATAAATGGAAAAAAAATATGTTAGTTATGTGGGACAATCGAAGTGTGTTGCATAAGGCAACCGGTGGTTATCAAGGACATAACCGTCTTCTGCATAGAACTACTATTGGGGCATATCAGGCGTAATTAATGATAAAAATTCATCACTTAAATAATTCTAGATCACATAGGGTATTATGGCTACTTGAAGAGCTTAATGCAGAATATGAAATAATTAAATATCAAAGAGATAAACTTACCAACCTTGCTCCTAAAGAATTAAAAGATATTCATAGTTTAGGTAAATCTCCAGTGCTCGAGCACGATAAAAAAATAATTATCGAGTCAGCAGCTATTGTAACTTATATTGTAGATCAATGTGCAGATGAAAATTTTGCGCCTAAAATTATTGATAGCGATTACTATCAATATGTTGAACTAATGCACTATGCTGAAGGTTCAGCAATTATGCCATTCTTATTACAACTGTATGCAAGGTTTCTTGGTGAAAATTCAAAACCATTACAACCAAGAATAAAATCAGAGATTCAAAATCATCTTGGATTTTTGTCCAATGTCTTAGGGGAAAATGAATATTTTTATAGAAATAAATTTTCAGGAGTAGATATAATGCTATCTTTTGTTCTAGAAGCTGGAAAAATGTCTGGAGCCTTACAATCCTTTGCGAACCTAGATGCACTTTTGAAAAGATATCAAGATAGGGAAGCCTATAAAAAAGTAATTGAATTAGGTGGAAAATACTCTTTAGGAAAATAAATTAATATTTTGTAATGAAAAAATTTATCTTAATTATATTCATACTTTTTTGCCTTTCTTCATTACTACCTATTTTTGGTAAAACTAGAACTGACTTGTGGACTTCAAATTTTCCTGA
>TARA_B110000196_G_scaffold208098_1_pt1 | contig 13711 bp, 12 predicted proteins | sample TARA_B110000196 | Tara Oceans TARA_B110000196 (sample SAMEA4397072) | marine metagenome | biome: Polar Biome; feature: [MES] marine water layer (ENVO:01000295) within the mesopelagic zone...; material: water (ENVO:00002006), including particulate matter (ENVO:01000060) such... | reverse complement strand
TGGTGGTGCTGGAGGAGACGCTGGAAATAACTATGGACTAGGAACTTCTGGGCAAGGGAATAGGGGTGGTACTGGCAACAGTGATACGAACAACGACTATTACGCGGGCGGCGGTGGCGGCGGCAAAGCTGGTAACGGCGGTGCTGGGTATGCCAATGGCGGTGTTAGTGGTACTGGTGCTGTCTCCACTTTTCAACCTAATGTTGGTATAGCTGGCGGTGGCGGTGGCGGTAGTTATTACCATGACGGTGGTGCTGGCTACTATGGTGGTGGCAAAGGTGGCGATTCCGACGATCTTGCCGGTAATGGAATCGCTAACACAGGCGGTGGCGGCGGCGGCGGCGGCATACAGTACACATCATCGGGAGGAAACGGAGCCTCTGGTGTCATGTTCTTAAAATATCCAGACGCCGTTACAGCAACTTTTTCTGCTGGAGTTTCCCAAACAACAGCCTCTGCTGGAGGATACAAGACTTCCACAATCACAGCGGCTGGCGCATCTGACACAGTAACCTTTGGATAAAAACTATGGCACATTACGCAGTATTAGATAACAACAACATAGTCACTTTGGTGCATGGCGGCAAAGACGAGGGTGACACTAACTGGGAAGAGTATTACGGAGCAAAGCGCACTAGCTACAACACTAAGGGGGGTGTTTATTATTCTTACAGGATGCAAGAAATTGATGCTCACGATGAAAACGATGACCCGTACAAAACTATTAACGAGGTTCCTTTTGTTGATGATACGGGGACTCCTTTCAGAAAAAACTATGCAGGGATTGGCTTTACTTACGATGAGGAGCGTGATGCTTTCATTCCTCCACAGCCCTACGCTAGTTGGACGTTGAACGAAGATACGTGCTTATGGGACTCCCCTGTACCCTCTCCAGAGAAAGGTATGCATGAGTGGAATGAAGACAATCAAGAGTGGGTAGAATTATCATGGACAAACTAAAGGGATAAAACATGACTACAATCATAACAAAAAACTCAAGTACAGCGGGAGCTATACCAACCGCAGGTGTTTTAACCCAAGGGGAACTTTCTGTTAATGTTACAGACAAGAAACTCTACACTAAAAACGCCAGTGGTGCTGTTGTTGGTTTAGGCGGTGATTTAACTATTAATAATGAAACTGCCGCAGACACAGTTACACTAGGTTTAAACGCAGGTATTGCAATTAACTCATCTAGTACCACTAATACTTTTATAGGTAGTAGTGCGGGTAAAACAATGACAGGAGCAGGTACAGGACATGTTGCTCTTGGCTATAGAGCTATGGAGCTTTCTACTCTAGGTACAGGACACACAGCTATTGGTAATTATGCTTTAAGAAACATAAGCGGTACTAACTTTGCTACTGCTGTTGGTACTTCAGCAGGACAAAACTGTAGTACTGGTGGTTTAAGCAGTACATTTATAGGGATTCTTGCGGGAAACGGAGTAACAACAGGGACTCAAAACACCTGTATAGGCTACCAATCAAACCCCTCTTCTTCTACAGCAAGCTATCAGTTTACGTTAGGCTATACAGACATTAACACACTCCGGTGTAATGTGACATCTATTACATCATTGTCAGATGCTAGAGATAAGACTTCTATTGTTGATACACCTTACGGTTTAGACTTTATCAATACTCTACAGCCACGACAGTTTCAGTGGGCTACTAGAGACGGTAACATTAAAGATGGTAGAGTAGAGCAGGGCTTTATAGCACAAGAGTTGCTTGAGGCTGCGGGGGACAATAAAGATAAGCTTAATTTAGTACTTGAAGATAACCCTAACAAACTAGAAGCTAGTGCAGGTAACTTAGTACCTATTTTAGTAAAGGCCATACAAGAGCTTACAGCGCGAGTAGCAGAACTGGAGAATAACTAATGTTTATTGAGACACCCCCTTCTCAACAGTATACATGGGCTTTAGAGAGCGTAGCACTTATTAATGCTATTGTTGCAGACGATACAGGTTATATTGAACCTGCGGCCTGTGTAGCACGTAATGTTGAACATTTACAGATAATGGTAGCTAAAGATTTCTGGACTACGCAAGACATGGAGCCACTAAACTCTGCAATTATAGCAGGTTTAAACTATGATTAATAATTCAGAAAAAGATATGATAGACGTAGCTGCTGCTTCTACAGGTATATTGTCTTTAGCTGCTTGGTTGCCTCCTGTAGCGTCTATTTTTACTATAGTGTGGTTAGGTATCCGAATATGGGAAACTGACACTGTTCGTAAATTCTTTAATAAACCTTGACTTTTGGCTAAGGATATGCTATAATAATGAGTATATTGAATAGTTTAATTAGACCAATAACTAAGTTACTAGATAAAGTTATTGAAGATAAAGACATTAAAAATAACATAGCTTTTGAACTAGCTACTATGGCAGAACGCTATGGGCATGAATTAGCCAAAGGCCAACTAGAAGTCAATAAAGTTGAAGCTGCTCATAAGAGTTTATTTGTGTCAGGGTGGCGACCCGCTATAGGTTGGATATGTGGATTAGCTCTACTATACTCTACAATCCTGTCACCTATCTTAAGTATCTGGTTTACTGTTCCTCCTGTAGATAGTTCATTACTTACTAGCGTACTGATGGGTATGTTAGGTCTTGGGGCCATGCGGTCTTATGAGAAGAAAAACAACGTAGCGAGAGAGAACTAATGGTAGGTCGTAGACGCGGTGACATTTTTAATGAAGAAAGGACTTTAAACAATCCTTTTGAAAGTACTATTGACAGTCCTGAGTATTCAAATAAACCTGCGCCTTATGATGACAGCAATCCTCCCTATCCTAGAGCAACACCTAAGCCTATTGTAGCTCCTAAAGCTCCTGCAGCACCTAAGCCTAAAGCTCCTGCGCCTTATGCTGACCCTGCTCCTACGGCTCCACAACCTAAAGCTCCTGTAGTTCCTAAAACTTTTGTAGCGCCTATATCGCCTACTGTTCCTGTTCCTTCGTCAACAAGAACAACAGATAGTTTGTTTTCAAATTATTTAACACCTTTTGCTTCTGTAGATTCTCCACTATCACGACCTACGGCTCCTACATTACTTGCTACTCCAAAACAAGACTCAACGTATTCTGCGTTAAATAATTATTCTGATTTCTTTAAAAACACACAAGGTCAAAGCCAAGTTCTTGCAGAAGCAGCAAAAGAATCTAAAGACTTTAGCGGTCTTAAAAACGTAGACATTAATAAATTAAATCAGAATGTTTCTAAAGGGTTAGACGAGTACTCTGTTAAAGAAGTAGATAATAGGATTATAAATTATGTTAAAGATAATAATATAGCTCCTTTTATAGAAACAGAAGATGGCGAAAAGCTTTTCTTTACTTCTGGTACAGATACCTCTATGCCTACTATTGCCGCTATGGGAGATGCTCACCAAGAAGATGGTCGGTATATTTCTTTTGGTGAAGTAGGTACATATTCTTCTAAGTGGGTTCCTAATCCTAGCACAGCGGCAGAGATTTTAAATACACCTGCTTTGAATCTAGCAGCTATGTTTGTTCCCGGAGGGACTGCTGTTTTATCCGCTGTTAAAGGTCTATCAGGTATGACTTTGCATGCCTCTGATTGGGCTAATATAGTTACAGGTGGTTTAGAAGCTTCAGGACAACTTAAAGCACCTACAGCCGACATGCCAAAGGGACAAGGGTTTAGTGTTGGCGGTAATTCTCTTTCTTATGATGCCTCTAAGTCATTATTAAAAGCAGCGGCTACAGGTGATCCAGTAGACGCTTTTATGGGCGTTTATGGTAATAACCTTATAGAGGGCGCTGTAAACTCTTCTGAGGCTATTCAAGGAGCTATAGATACCTTAGGCATGAGTCCAGATGCTTTTGCTTCTGCCGTCAGTAAAACAGCCGCTAAGTTAGCTAAGGGAGAAGACCTTGATGATTCTCTTATATCTGGACTAGCTACCTATATTAAAAAAGGCGGTGGTATAGGTACTCCAGATGTAGGTGACGGTGGCATGTTTGAAGGTATCCGTGAAGCAGGTAGAGCTTTTGATGATGCCGTTCTACAGCCGGTTAAAGAATTAGTTGAAACTACTGCCGGAGGCGTTATTGACGGCTTACAGCAGATAGGTGGTGTTGTTGCAGACGCAGGACGCTTTGTAGATAAAGAAGTTTTACAACCTACTAAAGGTTTAATAGAAGATGTAGCTGAAGATGTAGTAGAGGTAGGCTCACAAATTAACAAAGACTACGTTAAACCTGCTATAGAAACTATTGAAGATATAAATGAAGAATATGTAGAACCTATTGTTAAAGAAGTAGTTGAAACAGGCTCTACTGCTAACAAGGTGCTTGTTAAACCCATTATTGATACTATTGAAACAGTTGGTTCAGAAATAGACGATGAGTTATTACAACCTATTAAAGATGTTGTTGAGGAAGCTGCTTCCGCTGCCGGAGACTTAGGTTCTGAGTTTGATGATGCAGTATTACAACCTGTTAAAGAGTTTATTGAAGAAATAGGTGGTGGTATTGAGGATGCTGCTAAAGCAGGTGGTCGTGTTTTTGATGACTACATACTACAGCCTCTTAAAGATTTGCTAGAAGGGATACTAGGTAACATAAACTTAAACGGTCTTGGAGGAGCAGGTGGAGCAGGTTTAACAGGTTTAGCACTTGGTGGTGGAGAAGGTTCTAACGCTTTAGTAGAAAACGACCCATTTAAGTTTAAAACAGAAATAGGACTTACTGATTTAGGTGCTGACATAGTACCGCAACAGCTAGACATTGCAGACCTAACTACCTCACCTTTTGAGTCTGAGTTTGCACAACCACAAAGGTTTATAATATGACATACTTACAGCTTGTAAATAGTGTACTTCGGAGGCTTAGGGAAGACGAAGTTTCTACTGTTTCTGAAACCAGTTACTCTCGCTTAGTAGGCGAGTTTGTTAATGACGCTAAACGTTTAGTAGAGGATTCTTATGATTGGACTGCTCTCCGTACAACACTAACTGTTTCTACTATTGATACTGCTTTTAACTATACTTTAATTGGTTCTCAAAACAAAATGAAGATATTAGATGTCATTAATGATACGTCTAACTTTTTTATGCAGTATAAGACTTCACGTTGGATGGACAGAGCTTTTTTAATTAATGATGTCCCAACAGGAACACCTCAGTTTTATAGCTTTAATGGTGTAGATGCTAACGGTGATAACGGTGTTGATTTATACCCAAAACCTGATGCAGCTTATCAAGTACGCTTTAACGTGGTATTACGTACAGCAGACTTTACTACTGATTCAGAAATCCTAACTGTTCCCTCTTCTCCTGTTGTGCAACTAGCAACGGCTTTAGGAGCAAGAGAGAGAGGAGAGACAGGTGGAACTAGTGCGGCAGAACTATTTGGTCTTGCTGATAGAACACTAGCTGATGCTATTGCTTTTGATGCTGCTCAACATCCTGAAGAAACTATCTGGTATTCTTAAATGGCTCAACAACTACAAAATATTACAGTAGCCGCCCCAGGATTTTCGGGGCTTAATACACAAGAGTCACCCATTGGAGGCAATCCTTCTTTTGCTGCTGTGGCAGACAACTGTGTTATTGATAAGTTAGGGCGCATAGGCGCACGTAAAGGTTGGGAGGAAGTATCTTCTAATGGTTCTTCTGTCTTAGGGAACAGCCGTGGAATAGAAACAGTTTTTGAGTTTGTAGATACCACTGGCGATAAGATTATTATTTCCGCAGGTAACAATAAAATATTCAAAGGTAGTAGTACTCTTGTGGATATAACACCCAGTGGTTATACCCCTACAGCTAATAATTGGAAGTGCGTTACTTTTAACAATCACTTATACATGGTTCAGTTAGGTCATGTTCCTCTTATTGGTACAGATGAGTCAGGTTCTTTTGTCCTTGAAGCTATAACATCGCATTCACACGCTACAGGTACAATGCCTTTAGCTAACGAAGCTTTAGCTGCCTTTGGTAAGTTATGGGTTACAGATATTATAGACAACAAACATATTGTTTACTGGAGCGATACGTTAAATGGACATGCTTGGACAGGGGGAGCGTCAGGTAGTTTAAACCTTACAACTGTATGGCCTACTGGACATGACGAAGTAGTTTCTTTAGCTGTACATAATAACTTTTTAGTAATCTTTGGTAAAAAATCTATACTTGTATATTCAGGAGCTAGTTCTCCTGCCTCTATGATATTAGCAGACACTGTAGAGGGCGTAGGTTGCATAGCGCGTGACTCAGTACAACACACAGGTACTGACATCTTATTTTTGTCGGACTCAGGTGTTCGTAGCTTTGGACGAACTATCCAAGAAAAATCTATGCCTATGCGTGACATTAGTAAGAATGTACGTACTGATTTAACAAGTTTAGTACCTTTTCAAACCAACGCTATTAAGTCTTTATATAGTGCTGATAATGCTTTTTACTTACTTACGCTACCTGATAGTAATACAGTCTATTGTTTTGACATGCGAACACCTATGGAAGATGGCTCTCAAAGAGCTACTACGTGGTCAGGTATGTATCCTTTATGTTTTACTTTGCTTGAAAGTGGAGAAATTTACATAGGACTTTCTTCAGGTATTGTTGAGTATTCTAAGTATTTAGATGGTACTGCTAGTTATCAAATGAGATACTTTAGCAACCCTATGGATTTTGGAAATGCCTCAAACTTAAAGTTTTTAAAGAAGTTCAACATTACAATCATAGGTGGTCAGAACACAGAGTCTACATTAAGTTGGGGTTATGACTATACAAATAATTTTATTAAACAAGTTTTTACTTTAACAGGTTCTATACAAGCTGCGGAATATGGTGTTTCAGAATATAATACTACAGCAGAATACGGAGACGCTGTAGTTATTAACACACCAAAAGTAAACACTAGTGGTAGTGGTGAAGTAGTCTCTATTGGCATTGAAACACAAATAAACAACACTTCTTTTTCTATTCAAAAAATTGACATACACGCTCTACTAGGGAGACTTATTTAATGTCCAACTATACAAAAACCACTAACTTTGCAGCTAAGGATGCTCTTGCTTCTGGAAACTCTAATAAAATTGTAAGAGGTACAGAAATAGACACAGAGTTTAATAACATAGTTATAGCTAGTGCTACAAAAGCTAATATTAATGATCCAACATTCACAGGCACTGTTGCAGCTTCTATTGTTAATGTTACAGGTGTTTTAACAGCAGGAACAATTACTGGAGGGACTTACTAATGGCCTCACCAATTCAACCGGCAGTTTATCGACCTTATGCAAACAGAGCAGGTTTTCCTTCCACTCCCTCTATTCAGCCTTACGACGACTCTGCCCCTTATGACCCTAGGCAACCTGTAATGAACAGTATGACCGCCATGCCTACTGGCCCTGCCACAGCACAGGGGATGGGCAGTTACCCTTACGGCCCTGTTAGATATGACGCACAGCCGCACCAAGAGCTAATGCCCGCAGAGGGGGAAGCTATTCGGATGAACAGTATGACCGACATGCCAACTGGACTCTATAATCCTAGGGCGACAAACGGTGGGCTAATGCCAAGTCCCAATTTAAAAGAGGCACTGTCACTGCCCACCGGCTACACAGGTTCCTCTACAATTTCTTTACCCTCAAGCGGCTTTAATGGGGGAATGAGTGACACCGCTGCATACGGAAGTATGGCTTTAGGTGGTTTGTTGGGTGGTGATTTAACTGGTGCTTTACAAGGAGCAGGGGGCTACTACGCAGGAAAAAAGGGAATAGAGGGTGCTTTACAAGCAGGGGAAACTGGTTTTAATTTATCAGAACAACAAGGTCAACGTGCTTACGATCAATCTCAATTTAGACCCTTTGGTGTCACATCTAACTTAGCTAATGTGCAAACAGGCGCGTCAGGCGGTGTAAATGTTACTTTAAGTCCTCAACAACAAGCTATGCAAAACCAATTATTAGGTAGCGCAACACAGCTTTCAGGAAACATAGGTGGGCAGTATAATCCTGCTGTGGGTCAAATAGGTCAACAGGCTTATGGACAAGCTGCACAACAGTTAGGCCAAGCAACTAGTTATGATCCTTCTTTAGCAGCCCAACGTGGAGCTATTGGCGGTCTATTTGGTCAACAGCTAGGACAGTACGGACAACCTACAGGACTAGAGGGACTTACTCAAGCAGGGCTTGGGGGTGCGCTATCTCAGTTTGGCACTGCCGGACAACCTGCTGATATTAATCAATTACGTGGTCAGTTTGCTAATCAAGTAGGCGGTTACTTAGGACAACAACCTAATAAAGCCATTGGTAGATTAGGAACTCAAGCACTACAGCTAGGCAGCCAAGGTTTACAAAATATTGTCCCTGATCCTACGTTGTCAGGTTTACAACAACAATTAGGCACTAGAGCAAGTAATTTGCTTTCTCAAACTGCGTCTACTTTACCTTCCCAAGTAGCTAGTCAAATGTACGGCTTAGGTATGCAAGGTTTACAGAATAGGTCAGCCCCTACAGACATAGAAGCACTACGTTCACAATACGCAGGTCTTGCAGGACAAGCAGGTCAAGGGTTGCTTACTTCACCTGAGCAACGACAGTCTGACATATATGAGTCTATAAGAGCCACACAGCGTCCTGAAGAAGAAAGAGCAGCTATGCGGCTACAGGAGCAACTCTTAGGCCAAGGACGCGCAGGGATAAGCACAGACGCTTATGGAGGCACTCCTGAGCAACTAGCTATGGCTAAGGCACAAGCAGAAGCAGGTAACTCTGCGGCACTTATGGCTCGTCAACAGGCCATGTCCGAACAACAGCAAGCAATGGCTAATGCTCAAGGCTTGACAGGTCTTGCTTCAGGACTAGCAGGGACTTCTTCTGATCTACAGTCTGCGGCACAGTCAAGGGCATCTCAGCTTACTCAATTAGGTTTAAGTGCGGATCAGATACAATCTCAACTAGAAAGTGAAGGTTTAAGTAGAGGATTACAAGCCACACAAACTACTGGACAAACAGCAGGTATGCTTTCTGATCTACAGTCCTCTGCACAAAGCAGAGCATCTCAGTTGTCACAGCTAGGACTTAGTGCAGAACAGATACAGTCACAACTACAAAGTGAAGGTTTATCTAGGGGCGTGACCGCAGGGTCTACTGCCGGACAGTTAGCAGGTATTGCTTCAGACCTAGAGAGTGCCGGAATTAGTCGAGGTGCTACACTGTCTAACGTAGGACTAGCAGGACAGCAAGCCGGACAGCAAATGTCTCAACAGCAGTTGGCTAACCTTTTAAGTTTACAACAGGCAGACATTGGAGCAGCAGGTGCGCAACAAGGTTTACAGCAAGGTAATCTTGCATTAGGTTCTGGACTCTTTGGTTTAGGCCAACAAGCAGCCTTAACTCCTGCACAGCTACAGGGTGCTGACATCTCTAACATGCAAGCGTTAATGAACGCAGGATACAACCCACAGCAACAGGCTATTAACTTGTTTGGCGCAGGTGTACCTACTGCTCAAATTGCTCAACGAGGACAGCTTGGCGGTACAGAGCTTCAGTCTCAAGCTACTGGACAAGGCATTGAGTCTTATATGCAGGGGGCTAACATGGCTAACCTGTTACAACAACAGCAGTTACAGGGTATGATGTCTAGTGCGTTTGGTTCACAGCCTACAGTTGAAGAACAGTTATTAAGTCAGTTGCTTGGACAAGGACAACAAACTAATCAAGGTGGTTTACTTGGCGGTCTGATTGGCGATGGTTTTGATTGGTTGACAGGTTTGTTTGATGATGATGATGATTCTTCTGGCGGCAGTGGTAGTGGTGGAACAAGTTCTGCCGGTAAAACTTATGGTGGAGCCGGTTCAGCCTAAAATTATTATTTTAACACTACTTAATTAAGAAACAAAGGACAAGACAATGGCACTAGATTTAGCAGGTATGTTGACAGGGGTTTCTAAGCAACCTATTGATCCACGATTAAACATGCAACAGCAGCAACTAGCCTTAGGCGCTAACGCAACTAAAATGATGCAAGGTGGCATGGAAAGTATGCGTAGAAGCGCAGGTGGGGAAGCACCTGTAGCACAGCAGTTGCAAATGGCTATGAGTAAGTTGGATTTACAAAACCCAGATGATTTACGCAAGTTAATTAGCATTCAAATGGCTACTGGTGATAGGACAGGGGCGGCTAAGACTGCTGCTATGCTTCAAGCTGTAGAAGATAAAACCGTTAGTTTGTCTAGCGAAATAGCAGATAGAACTTCTTTTGCTGATTATTTATCTTTAACCTATAAAGAAGAAGGAGAGGCAGTTAGAGACAGTGTTATGAGAGGAACAATAGATTCTTCTAATTTTGATAAGTTTATTAATGTTTCTGAAAAGAAAACACCTAAAAATATAACTTATACTAACCCGGAAACACAGGAAAAAGAAACTCAGTTAGTTTTCTTTAATGAAAACGGAGATGCTTTTAATGAACAAGGGGCTTCCTTGGTTCTACCTGATGATGCCCAAATAACTATAACTGGACGCACAGAGCAAGACCTAGGAGCAGAAGTTTCTGGCTTTTCTCCTAAAGAATTAGCAACTGTACGAGATGATATTTTATCTTCTAGGAGTAGGATTATACAACTAGGTGGAATAACAGATTCACAGATTGATAAATATTTAGGATATTTAGGGAAAGGAAAAGCAATGCTTGGTCGTGGTTTAGGTCAGTTAACAGGTCTTGGTGGAGATGCGATAAATGATGTTTTATTGGAATACACTGGAGTTGACCTTCAACAATTTGCAGGAGAACAAGGTGTTCTTTTTGGAGATTTAGAACGCTATTTTAATGAAAAGAAGCATGATGTAACAGGAGCAGCGGCTGCTGTAGCAGAGCTTATAATGCTTAGAAAAGGAATACTTAGTGGAGAAACATCCCCTGCTGTGGCTAAGTTAAAGCTTAAGTCTATTATTGATAGAGAGAAAGCATCTCTAGCAGTTAATTTCGACCTTCTAAGAACTGGTGGTTTAGATGTCAAAGGTTATTTTACAGAAGAAAACAACACTCCTTTAACACCTAACAATAGTAACCCTAACTCCAACGAACTAACAGTAGAGCAACAAGAAAGCCAAAGACTTATTTCTTCCATTTTAAAAACCACTCAGCAGCAAGGAGAGGGTTAATGACTCAACAAGAGCAATTAAAAAAAGCTTTAGAATCTTTTGATGAAGAAACTTTATCCGCTACTTTTAACATTGAAGAGTTAGGGCAGATAGAGCAAATGTTAGCTATGCCAAACGCTTTGTTAAAACAGAGAGCTATTGACAACGCTCTTGGAATTCCTTCTAAAGAGGCTAGACCTGTGGAAGAAGAAATGTCACCGATTGGTCAAACAGTTGGTGGGGCTGTGCTTCCTATGCTAGGAGACACACAGACAGGACAAAGAATAGGTGAAGGTGTTTTTACAGGAATAACAGCAGCAGCAACAAAAAGCCCCCAAGCAGCACAGACGGCAGGTAAAGTAGGTAAAGTTTTAGGTGGTTTAACGCAGTCAGCTTTAAAAGCAGCCGTGGGCGGTACAGTCGGTTATGAAGGTGAGCGACAAGTACGTAACACCATTAATGATTCTGAATTCAATGCTTCATTAACCAATGCTTTAAGGGCAGGTGGTGAAGAGGCTATGTGGGATGTAGCAGGTAATAGTTTAATTAAAGGAGGATCAAAACTTTGGAGTGCGGTAAAATTTAGACCTAAAGAAGGTGCTAAAGAACTTCAAGAGATGGTTTCAAAAGAAGGAAGCACCTTAGCCTTAGATCAGGTAGTAGACAACGGTGTTATTAGTTTTATAGGCGAATTACTAAGAGGTTCCAAACTTAGCGCAGGGCCGTTTGAAAGACTCGCCTCAGACCAAGGAGAGGTAGTGCTGAAGTATTATGATGACATTATTTCTGATGTTGCAGGAGCAAGCAGGGCTTCTTTAGAAGAGGGTGGTGTTGGTCGTTTACTAAGGCATTCAATAAAAGAAGGAAAAAGACTACACGGTGAAGCTTCCGGTGTTATGTTCAGTGAGCTTGATAAAGCTGTACAGTTTGTTGCTAAAGAATCAGATTCTCGTCTGGTAAAAACAGAGAGTATACCTAAAGGATTTGAAGATGTTTTCACTGGCTCTGAATTAATTGCAATGAACGCAGGTAAGCGAGTAGAGAAAGTAACAACTTTTAAGCCTCCTGTTTCTGTAGCGGCTATTAGAAAGGACATGGCAGACCTAATAGCAGTGATAAAAAATAGAGGAACTGTAGACCCTACAGGTCAAGGCTTAAGTTTAATACAAGGTATTGGCAGTGGTGCTAAAAACTTATCTTTTAGAGACACGCATGAATTAATGTCAGAACTTAAAAGACTACAAAGAGATAAGACATTTACTGGGCCTTCTAAAACAAGAATCCCTTTTATGATTGAAAGCCTCCAAAAATCCTTTGATGATGCAGCTTCAGCACTGCCGAATGATTTAAATAAAGCCTATAAAAGAGCTAGAACTTTTAGCAAAATGGGAGCTAAGAGGTTTAACAACAAGTTTGTAGAAAGCATAGTTAAAGCAGAAAGTCCTTCAACAATTGGAAAAATAATAGCCCAAGCACCACCTGAAGATATAATAAGGCTTAAAAAAGCTCTTAGCTTATCTAAAACAAGACAAGGTAAAAATGCTGTGGATTTATGGCCTAAAGTACAGGCCGGTGTTCTGGAAACCATGCTTCCTCAGAATATGGATCAGCTTGGAAAAACTTCCGCAATGGGAGCGAGGAATACTAACAGAGAAGTTAGAAGTGTTCTTACGGCTACTTTAGGGAAAGAAGGTTACGCTAAACTAGACAGAGGTTTAACATTGGTAGAGAAGCTAATTGAAACATCATCTAAAAGAGGTAACTTTGCTAACAGACAAGCAGGTTTGCTTTTAGGAGGAGCAGCAGCGGTAGGAACAGGAGCCGCAACAGATACAATACCTCAGAGCGTATTAGCTTTTATTCTTATACCTAAAGCACTTGCTAGAGCCATGACAAGTAAAGGGTTTATAGAAGCTTTAACAACGGTATCTAAAGCACCTAAAAAAGAAGGTAAGGGTTATTTCCTTGCCCTAACTAAGCTTTCTACAATAATGGATGATGTTAATCAAGAAATAGGCCAAGAAGAACAAGAGTAACAAAAAAGCCCCTTAGGTTTCCCTAAGGGGCTTTTGTATACTACAGTATACATTGTAAACTATAAGAAACAATACGCTACACTATTTCACATGCACCACCTACACAGGCTAACTCTTGACTGCCTGTTGTATTATCCTCTTGTTCAAAGTGAACAAGGTCATTCCAATCTACACCTTTTGGCATCTCTGCTAGTAGCTTATTGTAATCTTCAGCACTGATGTCCTCATAAGGAGCTTGCTGATATACATGGTCACTCACTGGCAACAAACTAATACCGCTGCAGATGTCAAAGTTATCCCATATCCACTGAGCAACTTGCAGGAACTCATCATCTGTATAATAAACAGTGATGCTTGGCTTATGCTCACACCAATGGTTCTGGTAAGCTTTCCATAAAGCTAACTGTTGCATAGCTCCAACTTGCTTAACAGTTGTACTAGACTTAGGTGCTTTCACAGGAAAGCTAAACACAGAAGAACTGGGTGACATTACATCTTGCTCTACTGGGAATCCTGCTTGCTCCATAAAGACTGCAAGTGGGTCTTT
>TARA_B110000196_G_scaffold168155_1_pt1 | contig 13737 bp, 15 predicted proteins | sample TARA_B110000196 | Tara Oceans TARA_B110000196 (sample SAMEA4397072) | marine metagenome | biome: Polar Biome; feature: [MES] marine water layer (ENVO:01000295) within the mesopelagic zone...; material: water (ENVO:00002006), including particulate matter (ENVO:01000060) such... | reverse complement strand
ATAGAGGATTTGCAATCCACTGCCTTACCACTTGGCCATATCGCCTTATAATCAACTTCGACTTCTTACAAGTTAGATTGTAATGTTTTAAATACGTTTTGCAAAGGGCCAATCTATTTTTCCTTTGTAAGAAAAGTAAAAAATAGAAACTTTTATTTTACCTTAACGAATAATAATATACAAATACCAGTCCGTTCATTTATAATAATATTGTGCGTTAAGCGGGTATAGTTTAGTGGTAGAACCTTAGCCTTCCAAGCTAATGATGAGAGTTCGATTCTCTCTACCCGCTTTAATAAATTTCAGAGAAAAGGTAAAAAAAAAGATCTAATAAATTTTTAGAGACTAATCTCGTTTTTTTTTACCTGAAATAGAACATTAAAGATAATTGGAAATTTGTATAAAATCATTAAATACGTTATATAATTTATTCAAGTAGCTTTTAAAAAGTATTAGATATAAATGTTTATTTTATAATTTAATAAACATTTAATATCTTGCAAACATTTTTTGTTATCATAAACAAAAAATAAAACCGATTAATTTAAAATTATTTAATAGGAGAAAGAGTTGTGTCAGGTGGTTCAACAGGAGAAAGACCATTCACGGATATTTTAACGAGTGTTCGTTATTGGATTATTCACAGCATTACTATCCCAGCACTTTTCGTTGCAGGTTTTCTTTTCGTTAGTACTGGATTAGCATATGATGCTTTTGGTACGCCAAGACCTAATGAGTACTTCACTCAAGATCGTCAGCAGATTCCTCTGGTTAACGATCGATTTAGTGCTAAGCAGGAACTTGAAGATTTAACTAAGGGATTATAAAATACAAAACGTTCGTTTCATATCAATGATCAATACAAATCAACCAGTAGCATATCCTATTTTCACTTTTAGATGGCTAACGATCCATGCTTTAGCGGTACCAACGGTATTTTTCCTTGGCGCTATTACATCAATGCAATTTATTCAGCGATAGGAGATTATAAATGAGTTCACCAAACCCTAATAAACAGCCAGTCGAATTAAACCGTACATCACTGTACTGGGGTCTACTTCTAATCTTTGTTTTAGCCGTTCTTTTCTCAAGCTATTTCTTTAATTAGAGTATTTCTTTAGACCGTTTGTTCTAATTACAAACCTTATTTTTTAATAACAATAATCAATATGAGTGATATCGGAAGAGTACCTCTTTGGATGGTAGCTACAGTTGGCGGTCTTGCCGCCGGTGGTTTATTAACACTATTCTTTTTCGGCGCATATTCCGGTCTTGGTTCATCTTTATAAGATTTACTAAGCCAGTTTAAAAAGTTAGTTCCCAGATTTTTATTTTTTTGAAGTAAAAGTCTGGGAATTCTACTTTAAATTTACTAATAAGAACTAGCGGCGAAAAATTAGATTAATAAAAAAGTGTAATGAGTCCATAAGAAACTCTTATGAACCCATTACACTTTTTCATTATTAAAATACCCCCAGGGGAATTCGAATCCCCGTTACTTCCGTGAAAGGGAAATGTCCTAGGCCTCTAGACGATGGGGGCTTTACTAGATGATATTATGATAAATAAAATACCTTCCAATGTCAATACCAATTCTATGATGAAATCTTTTTTTATAAAAACTACTCCTCATTAGAGGAGGAAGGTGTAATCAACATACCTAGGATTTCTTCTTTAAATATTTGAGCGGCATTAGAATAATATCTCTTAGGGTTTAATAAAACAGATAGGGTTCGTTTTATTGTTATACCATCAATTTTCGCCCAATGAAACATGCCAAGCTCTAACTCTTTCGTTATTGCTGATACTGAAACAAATGCTGCTCCTAAACCTGAATTAACCGCGTTTTTAATTGCTTCTATGGAATTTAGTTCCATCTCAATTTTAAAATAACTACTATCTATCCCATGCTGCATTAAAGTATTTTCAATTACATTCCGAATGGTAGATTGTGTATTTAAAGCAATAAAACTTAAACGGTATAAATCCTCTTTTTGAATACTTTCTTTGGATGAAAAAGGATGGGATAATGGTAAAATAAGCGCTAATTCATCTTCTGCATAAGAAATCATTTCTAAAGTAGTTTGAAGTTCATGTGGAATTTCACCACCAACCAATGCTAAATCAATACTTCCATTTGCAACCCCCCAAGAAATCTTTCGTGTGGAATCGACCTGTAATTCAATTGCAATTTGAGGATATTTCCGTCTAAAAATTCCTATTAAACGAGGCATTAAATACGTTCCAGTCGTTTGACTAGCCCCAATAGTTAATCCTCCCGATTGTAGCGTATGTAATTCATCTAAAGCACGGCAAGTCTCTTCACACAAACTTAAAATTCTTTCACAATATTTTATTAATAATTGTCCGGTTTCTGTTAACCGAGCTTTTCGTTTATCTCTATAGAATAATGGGGTATTTAGCTGCCTTTCTAAATTTTGGACTTGAAGGCTCACTGCTGGTTGAGATATATATAATTTTTCAGCAGCTTTTTTAAAACTTCCTTCATTAGAGATTGCATGTAAGATTCGTAGTTGATCAAGTGTAAAAGGAAGGTCTGACATAATAAAAGTAGAAAAAATATTTCGCAAAAATTAATTCTATTTGCCGTTATAAATAATTAAACTTTCTAAAAAAAAAGCGCTTATAAAAAATTCTCTTCGAGTTTTAACGACTTACGTTATAAAAGATGTATAATAGTATTCAAATAAAAAATATTTAATATATTGTAAACAAAAATTTACTTTTATGGCAGATACTAGACTTCTAGTTGTTTTATTTCCACTATTAGCAGCTGCTTCTTGGGCTTTATTTAATATCGGTCGAGTTGCATTACAGCAATTAAAGCGAATGTCGTAACTTGGTAATAAAGTTCAATGCAAATTGGTTTTGTTATTTTTTTACTCAACCACATAAAACAGAACCACAATATTTATCTTATTAAAAATTGTGGTCCTGTTTTTATTATTTTTAACTGTAACGATTAAAAAACTCGATATACGTTGAATGGGCGCTTTATAATATTAAAGATAGGTATAATAATTGGGGTAATGAAATTGGTGGAAATAAGGTTTAATAAAAAAATTAAAATTCTTTTGATTACGAACTAGATCGGTTTATTAATTTCCCAAGAATTCTTTTTACAGGATTTTTACCGTTTAACTTTTCTAAATTTAGTAAACTTACTTTTTCACCCTTCAAACTTCTTGCTGTATTATCAAAAGCAATACCAGGCAAACAATTTTTATCTTCTAAAACAATAGGTTCACCACGATTTGAAGCAATAATAATTTTTTCACTATCTGGAATAACACCTACTAAGTTAATCCCTAAAATATTTGTAACATCTTCAATAGACATCATATCGTCCGTTCGAACCATATTTGGACGAATACGGTTAATAATAAGATTAATTTTTTCGATACCTTTAGACATAAGTATACCAATAACGCGATCTGCATCTCTAATAGAAGGTACTTCAGGTGTTACTACTACTATTGCCTCATTAGCGCATTCAATAGCAGTTTGAAAACCATTATCTATTCCTGCAGGACTATCAATTAATATGTATTCGTAATCTGCTTTAATAAGATTAATTAACTCTTTAATTTCATCTGAAGTAATAGGCACTTCTGAGCGATTTGAAGAAAGAGGGAAAAACGCTAATTTTGCTTGACGTTTGTCTTGAATTATTGCTTGTTCAAGCCGGCAAGTTTTTTTTAAAACATCTAAACCTGTATATATGATACGGTTTTCAAGACCTAATAAAAGATCAAGATTACGTAGCCCAACATCAGCATCAATTAATAAAGTCGAATGCCCTAAACGAGCAAGTGACATTCCGATATTAGAAGTTGTTGTAGTTTTACCTACCCCACCTTTACCGGAAGTCACAACTATAACACGAGCCATACTGTTTTTAGGCTTTAACTATCTAACATTTAAAGTATTATAACATTTTAACAAAATGTTATGTTTTCATTTATACTAAGGACATATATTTATAAATTTAAAAAATATGCGTACTCCTATTTTATTAGAAAATGATCCTTTAATTATTTCAGATCGACAATTTTCATCACGATTAATGCTTGGTACAGGTAAGTACAAAAATTTTCAGGAGGCAAAAGATGCGATAGTATTAAGTGAGTGTGAAATTCTTACTGTTGCAATTAGAAGAGCCCAAAGCTCTACTGTAGATGGTATTGATAAACTATTAAATAATTTAGATTGGACAAAAATTTGGCTAATGCCTAATACAGCAGGATGCCAAACATCTGAACAAGCTATTCGGTTAGCATTTCTAGGGCGAGAACTTTTAAAAAACTTAAATTATACGGATAATAATTTTTTAAAATTAGAAGTTATATCAGATCCAAAATATCTTTTGCCAGATAGTTTAGGGACGATAACTGCAGCAGAATATCTCTGCAATAAAAAATTTGAGATCTTACCATACATTAATGCGGACCCGATTTTAGCAAAACAATTAGAAGAAATTGGCTGTGTCACTGTAATGCCTCTAGGTTCCCCTATTGGTTCTAACCAAGGTTTAAAAAACCTATACAATATTAAAATTATTATCGAAAGTGCAAAAGTTCCTATTATTGTTGACGCGGGAATTGGTTCCCCTAGCCAAGCATCTGAAGCTATGGAAATTGGGGCTGATGGTGTTTTAACAAATACTGCAATAGCGAAAGCAAATTCAGCAAAAGATATGGCTTATGCGATGAAACTTGGCGTAATGGCGGGCCGTTTGGGATATCTTGCAGGAAAAGCAGAAACTGTCGAATTTGCACAGCCAAGTTCACCAATTATTGGTCTTTCCAAGTAATTTTTTAAAATACGTGCTATATTATAATTTAAGTTAGTTATAAATTTACTCACATTGATTTCATACAATTAAGTGTATAAATTAATATTTTTTTATTTAATTAAAAAACATGGTTGCTGTTGCAAAAAAGAACGTAGAAAATGAGAGACCAGTATTCCCTTTTACAGCTATTATTGGGCAAGAAGAAATGAAACTTGCTTTAATTCTGAATGTAATTGATCCAAGAATTGGTGGTGTAATGATCATGGGTGATCGTGGAACTGGTAAATCAACAACTATTCGTGCTGTTGCCGATCTTCTACCAGCTATCAAGGTGGCTGCAGATGATCCATTTAACTCATCTCTAACAGATTTTGAATTAATGAGCGAAACAGTTAAAACTGCTGTTGAAAACAACGAAGAGCTTGATTTTGAATTCAAAAAGGTTCCGATGGTAGATTTACCACTGGGTGCAACAGAAGATCGTGTTTGTGGGACAATCGATATTGAAAAAGCACTTACAGAAGGTGTTAAAGCTTTTGAACCAGGTCTATTAGCAAAGGCAAATCGAGGTATTCTATACGTGGATGAAGTTAACCTACTAGATGATCACCTAGTTGATATCCTATTAGATTCAGCTGCTTCAGGGTGGAACACGGTTGAGAGGGAAGGTATTTCAATTAAACACCCTGCAAGATTTGTTCTTGTTGGTTCTGGTAACCCAGAAGAGGGAGAATTAAGACCTCAATTACTAGACCGTTTTGGAATGCACGCTGAAATTAGAACTGTGCGTGATCCAGAAACACGTGTTCGTGTTGTAGAAGAACGTAGTAACTTCGATCAAAATCCAGACGAGTGTCTAAAAGCTAATGCAGAGCAATTAGATGAACTTAAAAAACAAATTACAGATGCTCAAGAGCTTCTTCCAAAAGTAGAATTAGATTACGAATTAAGAGTTAAAATTTCACAGGTTTGTGGTAGTTTAGATGTTGATGGTTTACGTGGTGACATTGTAACAAACCGTGCAGCAAAAGCTTTTGCTGCTTATAACAAACGATCAACTGTTACAGTCGACGACATTGAAAAGGTTATTACACTATGTCTAAGACACCGTCTTAGAAAAGATCCATTAGAATCTATTGATTCTGGAGATAAAGTAAGTTCCGTTTTTGAAGAAGTGTTTAAATAAATTGGTATAATAGGCCCAGTAGGATTCGAACCTACATTAGAGACTTAGAAGGTCCCTGTCCTAATCCCTTAGACGATGAGCCCAATTTAAAAAGTGGTTAGAAGGTTAATTCCTTCTAACCAACTTGAAAAGCTTATATTTTAATTTTCTAATAAGAGTTAATAAGAATAAGTGGGCGGTATAGGATTTGAACCTATGACCACCTGCTTGTAAGGCAGGCGCTCTACCACTGAGCTAACCGCCCTTATACAATTATAATAAACTAGGTCTTGTAATTTTGCAAACAATATTAGAAATTTATTAAAGTTAAATTTATAATTTAGAACTTTATGGGAATAATAAAAGAGTGCAATATTAATTATTATTTAAATCAGACAAAGTCCGAAAATAAACCCAACAATAGTATTCAGCAAGAATTTAACAAAACATCAAAGATAACTGAGTACTTTGATTATATTTATAGTTACCCACCCAAAATTCAAATAAAATGGGACAGTGTAGATGAATTAAAAGAAGATCTTTTTATAGGTTCTAATCACGGTGTGTTAGAACATAGTCTTCCTTTTGTAGATTTCCTTGATGATTTACTTTTTACAGAAACATCAGAAGAAGCAGTATCAGAAACTTATCAAAAGTCTCAATACCATGATGGGCTTCTAGACAAAATCAATTCTTCAAATTTTTTCCTCAAGAAAACCCGAGATATCCAAGCTTCTTTAGCTAATGTACCTGTTTTTGTAATATTAAATGGTCAAGGAGAGATTGTTTTAAGTAAACCTTCGAATGTTTTAGGCTCAAAAAATCTTACTAATTTTATTAATGAAAAAATATATGATTCATGTGGTGCATTTGATCCATTAATAGAAAAAAGATCGGAATTGGGTCTGTTTTTTATGGACCAATTGGATGCATCAAAATACTTAAAAGAGGTTGCCCGATCCGATTTTGAAGGTACTCAGACGGTAGGTTTATCGCTACATTGTATTAGTTTAGATTCTGCTTACAAAATAACACGAGAATATCATCCTGGTGTCGATTTCCGTTTTGTACCAAATTTTACTGAAGTAAAAAATCTTTTAGTCGATAACATTGGAAAATCTGATATGATCGTTGAAGATGAGCAACAACAACTCCGTTTTCGACGTAGAAATATCAATTTATTCCCATACCTTAACAAATTAGGTAATTACTTATCACCAAGTTCATCATTTTTACAACGCAATGAATATTTTAAAGGTGTTCCAATATATATAGTACAAGTATCTGATAGTCCGAGAAATTTTTGGGCTGAACAATATTTTAATGTTGTTGGAACAGTTGATACTATCTATAGCCAATGTATCCAATACCTAGACTCTGCAATAGGATTTGGGCATAACTGGATTATGCAAGGTTCATTGCAAGATGCAGAAAATGCTGATCGATTTGAAAATTATATATTTTTTGAAAAAGATCAAGCTATTAAATTCAGCAAAAAAAATGGACGAAAAGTTTCACGCTACCGTGGGGGACGAACTTCTAATACAGAGTTTATTGTTCGAAAGCCGAAAATTTTTATATATAACTTAGAAGATTTTCTTGAAGACTGGGAAGATAAAATTTCCCAAGGATTAGGCGACGATAAAAAAATAGTGAAAACAGGATTTAACTATAAAAATAACCATTTTGTATCCCCAATTCTTAGCAACAACGAAGATAATGATTTTTCTATTGAAAATAGACAAACTTCATTACAAGGGCTAAGCCAATCACTAACGGTAAAATATCGAGTATTAAAACGTGCAATAGGGGTTTTCTTTAGCATAAATTAAATTAGTTAAAAACTGGACCTATTTTAATCACTTGTACAGTTTGACAAAAATTGATCCTTTTTTATATTCTTAAAGGATAGGGGCTGCTTCGGATTCGACACTTAATCTTTTCCCTTTTCTATTTAAGGCTTCTAAAGCCTGTTTAAAAAATAAGTGCAAACAACATCTTATCTTTTGTTTCAAAAACTTTAGTAAAGAAGCCAGCAATGGCTTTCGCATAAAGTTTTATTGAATTGTCAGCAAGCAAATTCTTTATTTACTTGCTGAATTTAAATATTTTTTAAAGAAGCACATATATTCGAGGGAATATATGTAGAGTTACCCTTAACTTTAAATAAACTAGTTATTTGTTTTCAAATTAGAAAAAGAAGAGGTTCCAAAGTTTAGGTGGACGTGGGTTCAAGTCCCACCAGCTCCAAAAGCATCTGTAGCCAAGTGGCCGAAGGCATCGGACTCATAATCCGCTTCTCACAGAGACGTCGCTGGTTCGAATCCAGCCAGATGCATCTAAGTGTTCTGACCCTTAATAAAAAGTCGCAAAAAAAGCTATCTGATTTAAGTATGTCTTGGTTTTGTAAAATTTAGAAGGCTAAGAGGGATTCGAACCCTCGACACCCAGAATCGGAATCTGGTGCTCTGTCCACTGAGCTATAAGCCTAGTTAGTAATAGTAAGTACTTCAATTTCTGTAAAATCTTCTTGAAGATTTTTAGAGGTCTTCGTATCTCTATACGAAAGCCAATAATTCATTACATCACCTGTAGTTTTTAGTACTTCCATTTTTTCTTCCTGGGTTAACCAAAGCTTCGAATCTAATTCTAACTTTAACTGTTCCCATGCTTCTGTCCTTGGCCAAAAATAATAAGGGGTTAAAGAATATTGCTGGTTTGAGCTCACCTGATCAATAGCTAACCCCAAAAAATTTTTAAACCAAGCAATCTTCAGTTTTAACCGAAACTGTTTTTTATCCATCGCCAAGGTTTTAAAAGGTTTATTGGACTTTTGATGCATTTTATAATGCCTAGGATTTTACTGAAATATTTTTGCCTTTACAAGAATATTGTAAACAGTTTCTGTAGGTTTTGCTCCTTGCTCTAATCTTGTTTTAATTCGCTGAAATTTTAAATGTGTTTCATCTGTCATTGGATTGTAAAATCCTAACTCCTCAATTGATGCACCATCACGTTTATTACGACTATCCATTGCTACAATTCGGTAACAAGGTTGACCCTTACGGCCATATTTTTTAAGTCTAAGTTTGATCATGTTAAACGAAAATTAAACTGTTAATTTATTTCTACCTTTTTTTCGTCTTGCATTAATAATTCGACGACCTGTTTTAGATGCCATTCGGCTACGAAAACCGGATGTTCTAACCTTTTTTAAATTTGTACCCCTAAGTGTTCTTTTTGTCATAAGTTATTACCAACTTGATTTTTTTAAACCAGGAATTAAACCATCGTTTCCCATTTCACGTAGTACGTGTCTTGATAATCCAAAATCTCGATAAAATCCTCGACTACGACCAGTAACCCAACAACGATTACGACCACGCGATGGCGCCGAATTTGGTGGTATTCTTTCAAATTTCTTATAAAGCGCTAACCTATCCGGAAATGAACTAACATTACTTAACTCTTCTTTAAGAGATTCTCTTTTAGCTAGATGTTTAGCAGCCAGACGCTCGCGCTTTTTTTCACGCTGTATCATACCTTGCTTAGCCATGTATTACTACTAAATGTTAAATTAAATAAATACTATTGTTTGGATAATAAATTAATCCATCTGTACTTACATGTTAAAAAATTTGTTTCTTAGTGTCAATTAAATAAGTTCAGTATACCCTAAAATATAAATTTTTTTACCCCTTTTTTCACAAGGTGTTTAAAATCCAATAAAAAAATTTAAGGTAGAATAATTTTATTCAAATAAAATTTAACTAGAACCTCAAACAGGAACTTACTAAAGTTTTTATTATCAAGGTATTTAGTTGTTTTATTAATAAATTTATGCAAGATTCGATATTAGCTAACCAGATAATTAAGCTATCTTGTTTGTTTTTTGATAAGCAGTATAATAGCCTCTTTTTAAAATTTAAAATTTTAACATTCGTAATCCCTAAATAGAAAGGTTAACTTAAAGAACATTAATGAACCAAAAAAACGATAACTTTATTGATAAAACATTTACTGTTTTAGCTGATATTTTATTAAAAGTCCTTCCTGCAACTAAAGATGAAAAACAAGCCTTTTCATACTATCGTTATGGTATGTCAGCACAATCTAGTGGTGATTATGCCGAAGCTTTAGAAAACTACTATGAAGCATTAAAACTGGAAGAAGATCCTTATGATCGAAGTTACATATTGTATAATATCGGTCTTATTTATAGTAATAATGGTGATTATTCCAAAGCTTTAGAATACTATAACCAAGCGCTTGAATTAAATTCAAGACTGCCTCAAGCCCTTAATAATATTGCAGTAATTTACCATTACCAAGGAACAAAAGCATCAGAAAAAAAAGAATTTGAATTAGCACAAAATAGTTTTGAAAAAGCTAGTAATTATTGGAAAAAAGCAATCCGTTTAGCGCCAAACAACTATATTGAAGCCCAAAACTGGTTAAAAATTACAGGAAAACTAAATGAAAATGAAAACTATTAGAAGAGAATTTTAATCCAATAGATTTTAGCTACTTCCTTTTATTTGATACTATAATTATTACATAGGCTGATAAGACAAGTTCTATTTTAATCTATTTTTCTAGTATTAACTTATTCTGTTAATTCATTCACAAGATAGAGAAAAATTTACTTTTTAATAAAAAAACAATAGTTAATATGACTATCGCAATCGGACAAAACCAAGATCGTAGTCCTTTCGATCTTGTTGATGACTGGCTAAAGCGTGATCGTTTCGTTTTCGTTGGTTGGTCTGGACTTCTTCTATTCCCTTGTGCTTTCTTAGCAGTAGGTGGATGGTTAACAGGTATTACTTTCGTAACATCTTGGTACACTCACGGTCTAGCAAGTTCTTTTCTAGAGGGATGTAACTTCCTTACAGCAGCAGTTTCAACTCCTGCTAACAGTATGGGTCACTCTCTACTTCTGATCTGGGGACCTGAAGCACAAGGTGATATCGTTCGTTGGTTCCAAATTGGTGGATTATGGGCTTTTATCGCACTACACGGTTCATTCGGTGTAATCGGTTTCTGTCTACGTCAGTTTGAAATCGCTCGTCTAGTAGGAATTCGTCCTTACAACGCTATCGCGTTCTCTGGTCCTATCGCTGTATTCGTTACAGTATTCCTAGTATACCCTTTAGGTCAAGCAAGTTGGTTCTTCGCTCCAAGTTTTGGTGTTGCAGCAATCTTCCGTTTCCTTCTTTTCCTACAAGGTTTCCACAACTGGACTCTTAACCCATTCCACATGATGGGTGTAGCAGGTATCCTTGGTGGTGCTCTACTATGTGCTATTCACGGTGCGACTGTAGAAAACACTCTTTTCGAAGATGGTGATGCAGCGAACACATTCCGTGCGTTCACTCCAACACAATCAGAAGAGACTTACTCAATGGTTACTGCTAACCGTTTCTGGTCACAGATTTTTGGTGTTGCTTTCTCTAACAAGCGTTGGCTACACTTCTTCATGCTGTTCGTACCAGTAGCAGGTATGTGGACAAGTGCAATCGGTATCGTTGGTCTAGCTTTAAACCTACGTTCATACGATTTCGTTTCACAAGAGCTTCGAGCTGCAGAAGATCCTGAGTTCGAGACATTCTACACTAAGAACAACCTTCTAAATGAAGGTATCCGTGCATGGATGGCAGCACAAGATCAACCTCATGAAAACTTTATCTTCCCTGAAGAGGTATTACCACGTGGAAACGCCCTTTAACACAGTAATTGCAGGCCGTGATATTGAATCTACAGGATTCGCATGGTGGTCTGGTAACGCCCGTTTAATTAATGTTTCAGGAAAATTGCTTGGTGCACACGTTGCACACGCAGGCCTGATGGTTTTCTGGTGTGGTGCTATGACACTTTTCGAAGTGGCACACTACATTCCAGAAAAGCCTCTATATGAGCAAGGTTGTATTCTTATTCCTCACCTTACAACTCTAGGTTGGGGTGTTGGTCCTGGTGGAGAAGTTACAAGTGTATACCCATTCTTCGTAGTAGGTGTACTTCACTTAATCTCATCTGCTGTTTTAGGTTTTGGTGGTGTTTATCACTCACTAATTGGTCCTGATACACTAGAAGAGAGCTTCCCATTCTTCGGTTACGATTGGCGTGACAAAAACAAGATGACTACAATTCTAGGTATTCACCTAATCCTTCTAGGAATTGGTTGTTTCCTTCTTGTAGCTAAAGCTTGTTTCGTTGGTGGACTTTACGACACTTGGGCTCCAGGTGGCGGTGATGTTCGTGTTATTACAGCACCTACTTTAAACCCACTAATCATTTTTGGTTACGTTCTTAAGTCGCCATTTGGTGGAGACGGTTGGATCATCAGTGTAAACAACATGGAAGATCTAGTAGGTGGTCACATCTGGCTAGGTTTCCTATGTATTGTTGGTGGTATCTGGCACATCCTTACTAAGCCATTCGCTTGGGCAAGACGTACATTCGTTTGGTCTGGTGAAGCTTACCTATCATACAGTCTAGGTGCACTAGGTGGTATGGGTCTAACAGCTGCTGTTTTTGTATGGTACAACAACACAGCTTACCCAAGTGAGTTCTTTGGTCCTACTGGTCCAGAAGCTTCACAGTCACAAGCATTCACTTTCCTAGTACGTGACCAACGTCTAGGTGCTAACGTAGCTTCTGCACAAGGTCCTACTGGTCTAGGTAAGTACCTTATGAGATCTCCATCTGGAGAGATCATCTTCGGTGGTGAAACAATGCGTTTCTGGGATATGCGTGCTCCTTGGGTTGAGCCACTTCGTGGTCCTAACGGACTGGATTTAAACAAAATCCGTAACGATATTCAGCCTTGGCAAGAAAGACGTGCTGCAGAGTACATGACTCACGCTCCACTAGGTGCGCTAAACTCTGTAGGTGGTGTAGCAACTGAGATTAACTCAGTTAACTACGTATCTCCACGTTCATGGTTATGTTGTAGTCACTTCTTCTTAGGTTTCTTCCTATGGGTTGGACACCTTTGGCACGCTGGTCGTGCAAGAGCTGCAGCTGCAGGTTTTGAGAAAGGTATTAACCGTGAGAACGAGCCAGTACTTTCAATGCGTCCTCTAGACTAATTAATTTAATTTATTAGATTAAATTCATAAAAAAGGAACATAAAATAGAGAAACTAGTTATCTAAAAGGATAACTAGTTTCTCCATTTTATTTATACAACTTATGCATTTAAAAAACCGGCATTATTGTAACGTATTCTTCTAGGATTTAACTTGACAATTTTAACTATAAAACCTATCTTCATATATAGAAAGATAACTTATGGGGTGTAGCCAAGTGGTAAGGCAACGGACTTTGACTCCGCTATTCGTAGGTTCGAGCCCTACCACCCCAGCTCTGAAAAATAAACTAAACACAAATAGTATTTTTAGTTTACGATCTTTACGTAGACCTTTATAACCATAACCATATTAGAAAAACGCCAAGTAGTCCTGGAACTCTATTTTGTAATAAATAATTAATATTTGACTTTCTAATCCATTTTTACTATATTCGTATAGTGTTAAATAAGAATATTAGGGCTTGTAGCTCAGTGGACTAGAGCACGTGGCTACGAACCACGGTGTCAGGGGTTCGAATCCCTTCTTGCCCAATATGAGATGAAAAAATAACGGAAGACCGTTTGTTAAAATCGCTTGACATCTTGTCATCAGTAAATTATTATAATATAGACATTAAGGAGAGGTGGCAGAGTTGGTCGATTGCGTCTGATTTGAAATCAGATG
>TARA_B110000196_G_scaffold59541_1_pt1 | contig 13771 bp, 11 predicted proteins | sample TARA_B110000196 | Tara Oceans TARA_B110000196 (sample SAMEA4397072) | marine metagenome | biome: Polar Biome; feature: [MES] marine water layer (ENVO:01000295) within the mesopelagic zone...; material: water (ENVO:00002006), including particulate matter (ENVO:01000060) such as...... | reverse complement strand
TCTTCTAATGTAGTTCCCTCAGGTGCTGTCACTAGTTCATCAGCAGTCATCACCTGCCGTATCTCTCTATCCAAATCAGATTCAAACTGCAGATCTCGATTCGTAATAATCCCCAGTAGGAATCCGTCTCCTCTGATAATAGGTATGCCAGACACGGAAAATCGATTCATCAGTTGATGAGCCTCTCGCAAGGATTTCTCTGGAGAAAGAGTGATTGGATCCCTGATCATCCCACTTTCAGACCGCTTCACTCTATCGACTTCTTCTGCTTGTTTCTTGAGAGAAAGATTTTTATGAATTACTCCTAGCCCACCTTGTCGAGCTATCGCAATAGCCATAGCAGATTCTGTAACAGTATCCATTCCTGACGTCAGCAAAGGAACCTTCAGCACAATTTCAGCCGTCAGTCTTGAAACTACTGAAACTTCCTCTGGGTGCACCATCGAGTGCTTCGGCACCAAGAGTACATCATCAAAAGTGAGAGATTCTTTGAGGATTAATGCCATAATGTTTCCGGCCTATTTAAAAGAAAAACGCCGGCTCAAGCACACAGGCCTCTGGTGTACTGGACGACTAGGCGTTTCATTAGATTCTGTTTTCATATAAAATTTTATTCGAGAATGACTTTAGGTGTCAACCCTTCCTGAAAATGATGATTGCACTTTAAACTGCATTTTCTGTTTGATTGGAACCCCAAAAACCTGCCCTATTCTTTGATTGGACTGGAATTTAAGGTGTATAAAAGGAGTAAATACAATGAGCTTTCTTCCCAACCGTCCAGTGAATGTTCCTTCCGACACCGAACAATTATATAACCAATGGCTCCAGTCAATCGACACTCAACTCGAAGATTCAGACTGTGACCGATACGAATTGTGTAGGAAGGTGTTAACGGACATCCATTATCCAGAACTTAAGGACACGAGCCAATCGAAATTAAATTTTTCAACCAGGCTATTACTAACCAATTTAGACCCACATAACGTGACACTAGAACCCGAATACTATGCAGATATTGATCTCGATCAGTATTACAAAGTGAAACCTCTGATTTGGCTGTGGGAAATGTTTGACCAAAGTCCTCTTTCGGAGAATGTAACTCTGGGCGTCAAGTTTAGGCGTATTTTAGCAAGAAGGATTTTTCGCAAATGTGGAAAAAATTTCAAGGCTTTTCACCAGGTAAAATTATCCTTCGGTTACAATCTGGAAGTTGGGGACGACGTCATTGTACACAGGCATGTACTACTGGATGACCGAGGTGGAATTAAAATTGGGAATGGATCTTCAATCTCAGATTTTGCGAACATCTATAGTCACTCACACGACATTATGGATGGACGCAAGATTACCACGCCGGTGACAATAATTGGCGAAGGAGTGCGCGTCACCTATCATGCGACTGTTATGTCTGGAGTTTATCTGGCTGAAGGGACCATGCTAGGATCTTTTGGAATAGCCACTCGAAATACAGATCCCCATTCAGTGTATGCTGGCATACCAGCCAGAAAAATAAAAGACAAGTCGACTCTGGATCAAAAAAATAGTTCTGATTAGTGTCAACTCTCTTTAGATAAGTATTGTTCCTTCAAACCTTGCACAACTGAAGGATCAGCTAAGGTTGTGGTATCACCTAAAGCTTTGCCTTCTGCAATATCCTTGAGCAGTCTTCGCATGATCTTTCCAGACCTGGTCTTGGGAAGGTCAGCAGTGAGAACAATCGAATCAGGACGAGCGATAGCACCTATCTTTTTAGCCACATGATCGCGCAACTCCATTACTAGCCCATCATCCGCCTGCCAATTTTCCTTCAATGTTACAAAAGCTGCAATAGCTTGCCCCTTTACTTCGTCAAATTTTCCAACTACTGCTGCTTCTGCTACCGCCGGATGGTCCACAAGAGCACTCTCCACCTCCATAGTTCCTATTCTGTGCCCCGCGGTGTTAAGAACATCATCAACTCTACCCAATATGCTCAGGAAACCATCCTCATCAATTTTTGCTCCATCACCGGCGAAATATATACCCTCCCATTTTGACCAATAAGTACTCTCATACCTTTCATCATCGCCATAAATCGTTCGGAGCATCGAGGGCCATGGTTCTGTTATAGCCAATAAGCCAGCACTAACCGCTTCACCCTCGTCATTGAGAAGTGCGGTACAAATCCCTGGAAAAGCCTCCCCGGCACTCCCGGGGCGTGTTTCTGTGACGGCTGGCAAAGAGGTGATCATGATCGCACCTGTTTCTGTCTGCCACCATGTGTCCACTATTGGACAACGTTCCTTTCCTATTACTCTATGATACCAAATCCATGCTTCCGGATTGATCGGCTCCCCAACTGTACCTAAAAGCCTTAAGGAAGACAGATCATACTTTTGTACCCAATCATCTCCCCATTTCATAAATGCCCTAATCGCGGTGGGCGCTGTATAAAAAATACTGACCTTATATTTCTGGCAAATCTCCCAAAATCGACCTTTGTCAGGCCAGTCTGGAGCACCTTCGTACATCAGCACACTAGCCCCATTTGACATGGGCCCATAGACAATATAGCTGTGCCCTGTGATCCAACCTACGTCTGCAGTACACCAATAGACGTCATCTTCTTGTAGATCAAAAACACACTTTGTTGTAGCTGTTACCTGAGTTAGATACCCTCCAGTAGTGTGGACAATGCCCTTGGGCTTACCCGTAGTGCCTGACGTATACAGTACGAACAAAAGATCTTCTGCATCCATTATTTCTGGTGTGCAGTGAGGCTCAGCTTCTCCAATTAATTCGTGATACCAATGATCCCTTCCAATTTCCATGTCTGCCGAAAACTCTTCTGTCGGTTGGCCTAACCGAGCTACAACAATCACCTTCTTAACTGTGGGACAAGAATCCAATGCCTTATCCGCATTCGTTTTCAAGGGGACTACTCCACCTCTCCTGTACCCCCCATCTGCTGTTATCAAGCATACAGCTTTCAAATCATTGATCCTGTCTACTAATGACTGTGGGCTAAACCCTCCAAAAACCACAGAATGTGGAGCCCCTATTCGAGCACAGGCAAGCATAGCTATGGCCGCTTCTGGTATCATCGGGAGATAGATAACCACTCTATCTCCTTTTTTGACTCCGAGTGACTTCAAGGAATTTGCAAGTTTACACACTTCTGCGTGCAAGTCTCGATAGGTGTAAGATCGAGAATCCCCATTCTCGCCTTCCCAAATCAAAGCCATCTTGTCACTTCGACCAGCTTCAAGGTGTCTGTCTAAACAATTTTCAGAAACGTTTAATTTTCCACCTAAAAACCATTTTGCATATGGAGGTTTCCATTCGAGTATCGTGTGCCACTTCTCACGCCACTTGAGATTTTCAGCCCAAGATTCCCAAAAAGTCAATCGATTTTTACTGGCCTCATCGTAAATAGACCTATCACGAACAATAGCATTTCCCTTGAATTTTTCAGAAGCCTCGAACTGACGAGTTTCCTTTAAAAGAGCATCCAGATCATTTCTATTACTATCCATAACTAATTATTCTCCAAAACTTGTATATCCCGAGAAAACCATTCTAGGCATTACAACTGGATCTCAGCAAGTCTAAGTTCATATCTAGTGACAATGAGCAATTCCACTTAGGTTACTAACTGAAAATCGCTAGAGCTTCAAGTTTGGTTAAGATGAACTGTAGCACTGTAATATAGAATGAACTCAGAGCCGAATTTGGACGTCATGGTTTATATAAAAAGCTTGGAAGCTTATGGACAACCTTAACAATACTAGTTTTAGACAAATTTTAGCGAACCATGGACAGCGTTATACACATCAACGTGATGTTGTATTTAGTATAGTTTCCAAAACATCTGCCCACCCCACTGCCGAAGATATTTTCTTGGAAGCTCGTATCCTTTTGCCGTCCATTTCTTTGGCCACGGTATACAAAAACCTTGACACCTTAATAACCTGTGGACTGGCAAAAAAAGTCAACCACACTGATGGTTCCAATAGATACTGCTGCCGTGCGGACCCTCACCACCACGCGACCTGCCTTGGTTGTGGTGCTGTAACCGACATCCCGGGGAAATTAGGTGACACAGAGCTATCGAGAGTACGAAATGAAGCTGGAAATTTCGAGATAGTGGGATATGAGTTGGAATTGAGCGGATACTGCTCGAAATGTAAGCTGAACTCCATCAATTAGCGTCACCTGTCATTCCAATCATGAAATATCTCTCCAAAACAACCTATGCTACCTTGAGCGCCTGTTCATGCATTGCGATTTTTCTAATACTGAGGACACCCCTCGATTCCACTGTCGATCTGGGCAGGAATCCCATCTATCGTAGCCCTAGCAATCCAGAGAAACTTTATCCATTTGAGACGAACCCAGGAATTGCACGACTAAACGATCAAATTTCCGAATTGATACTAACTAGAGAGCAAAGATCTGAAACCTGGGGCGCACTAGTTGTATCACTCGAACATGGAGACACTCTTTTCTCTTATTCCAAGAACAAAACACTGTCTCCGGCCTCAAACATGAAGCTCTTTACGACAGCTGCTGCTCTACATTTCATGGGGGATAAATTCAGATACCAGACTTTCCTTTATTACGACGGACTGATCCGAAACGGTCATTTAGAGGGAGATCTGATACTTTACGGAACTGGGGACCCAGGAATTTCTGAGCGTTTTTCTAAAAGTAAAATGCTCATGTACGACAATTTTATCTCGGACCTCAACCAGGCTGGCGTCAGTGTGATCGATGGTGACATCATAGGTGATGGCACTTATTTTTCAGGACCTGAAATAGGCCCCGAGTGGAATGCCAAGGACCTAAACGACTGGTTCACAGCCCCTGTATCAGCCCTATCTCTAGACGAAAATATGGTCACATTACAGATTCTTCCTGCCCTTCAGATCGGTGCTCCTCCCCAGGTTCATTCAGACCATGAATATTTCCCATTAGCGATTTACAACACTGCTAATACAGTAGCGGGAAGACCGACTGCTCCTTTATGGTTAGACAGAGAGAGACCTGATTCAGAAGTTCATATCTATGGACAGATTCGGAGCGGGAGCCCAAGCGTCTGGAGACGCCTGACCGTTCCAGACCCAGAATTACTGGCAGCTTCAGAACTCAAAAACATACTACTTACAAATGGCTTGGAAGTACGAGGTGAACCAAAATCAGTCAATGATAGGAATCTTTCCAGGATCGACAATGAGGCATACCCAGATTCACTTGGTAATTTCGTAGATCCCCCCCAAGTAATGGGGATTCATTCTTCTCCCGAAATAATTGAATATTTGAGAGTGCAAAATTTGAAAAGCCACAACCTGTTCGCGGAAAGTCTATTGAAAACGATAGGGAGAATCACCGGAGAAGGCGGGTCTTTTAAGGGAGGGGCAAGAGCCATTCATAAATTCTTAGAAGAAAAAGTGGGAATCGCCCAGCAAGACATCACAATCAGTGACGGATCCGGTTTGTCTCCCAGCAATGAAGCTAGCCCTCAAGCTTTTGTCCAACTCCTTACTTACCTAGTTGAATCTGGACAGTGGAAGATTTTTCTCTCTACCCTCCCAGAGGCTGGACAATCTCTCAGGCGAATGTATCAGACTCCAGCGGCAAGGAACTTGAAAGCCAAGACAGGCACAATAGAGGGGGTTTCTGCACTTACTGGAGTTGTCACCACCAGAGATAAAGAGGAATTACTTTTCAGTATTATTTCCAATAATGTACGATCCACGCAGACCTCTAAACGCATTGAAGATCTAATCGGCGCTCAATTAGCTGGCTTCCAGAGAACAAGAAATATTAACTAGGATATCACCGAGCATAACGGCCGACTGAAATAGAAATTGAAATCGTGACAATAGTTATAAATCAAGCGACCGTTCGGGTGCAACTACTCAGGATTTCAGCTTCGCCCCTTAGCTGATCTTAAACGCCGTCTTAGCTCAACATCAGACATCGCCTGCAACGTCCTTCTAGCCACTTCTTCTCCGTTCCAACGTATGTCTAGAAGCGCGTGGCCTTCCGCATCCGATCCATTCTCTTCATGCAGATACATGTAATAACGACCTTTATAGTCCATAGTAGACTCTTTCTTAGCTGTTGCAATCCAAGAATTACCACTTTGATCCATAAATTGCCTCATGAAACATCCATGTTATTTAACTCACCAGTTGAGATTAGGAAGATTCAGCTTGAGTTATTACTGAGTCCCGACTTTAATAAGGTAGGAACCATAATGTTAAAAGACAGGAAGTTTGGCAATCCACATAGTGTGACCAAGGATCAGGATTTTCCTAGTTCGAGAGACAGAAAATTATTTGCCAGTATTTGTATGAAACATCTACCGTAGACATCGAATAAGAATGGAATAGGTTTATACAACGAGCTAGCAACCCAAAACATCTGCTATCTCCACCCACAATATAAATATTTATTTCAGCTACCTTTAATCTTAAGGCCCTCACTTGGTCAAGAAAAAGTTCGATGGTCTAAGGAAGAAGACCCTACCTAAAATCTCATGGAGCGACCTAGCTTTAATAGGGGTCTGCTTGATTTGGGGAATCAATTTTTCTGTTATAAAACTTTCTCTGATTTATTTTGACCCACTCGCTTTTAATGCGGTTAGGTTCCCATTGGCTGCCCTTGTTCTACTCCTGATGCTGAGGGCCAATGGGCCAATCCCTATGCCGAGACCAGAACACTACACCAGCATAATTCTTTTGGGTATTCTGGGTAACGTTATCTACCAGCTTCTCTTTATTTATGGAATCGAAAAAACTCTTGCAGGAAACTCTTCACTCATTCTTGCTACCGTTCCCGTTTGGACATTAATACTAGCAACAATCTTAAATAAGGAACGCCATGGTATAGCAGTTTGGTCTGGAATTACTATAACTTTGCTTGGTATTTTTTTTGTGATTTCTGGAAGTGAGAAACATTTAGCACTTAACGAAAGCCTCCCAGTTGGTGACTTGTTGGTCTTACTCTCGGCTATAACCTGGGCGTTGTATACAGTCGGCTCACAGAATCTTGCCCGAGAATACGGAGCACTGCCAGTGACTGCTTGGACTCTCTGTATAGCCACACCTATAGTTTCGGCGGCGGGATTGAGATCACTTATTTCTATGGATCTAGGAAATGTTCCTATTGTATCTTGGATCGGAGTAGCCTATGCCGGAGTTTTTGCATTGGCCATTTCCTATTACTTCTGGAACTACAGCTTAGAAAAAATCGGAGCACCTCGAACAGCTGCTTTCTCTAACTTAGTACCAGTCTTTGCTCTCAGCACCGCCCTGGTATTGCTCGGAGAGATTCCCTCAATAGCTCAAATAATAGGAACCGGCATCATCCTAATCGGACTTTGGATCACAAGACAAGGTAAGTCAGCGCCTAAGATAACTTAAGACAGTGGCACTAGGCTGTCTCAAGCGAATGAATCCAAGTCAAAGTGCTACTTATTTCTAAGATGGTATTTTTTCGAAGGAAATTAGCTCAAGCACCGGAGCTTCTGTCAATTTTTCCGATGCAGTCCTAAGGCGCCCCACAACACGAATGTGTTCCAATGGACTCAAAAAAGTCACTACTTTTGTCAAATTCAATGGGACTGTGACATATATGAAATCGTTCTCACTGTCCACTAGTTTAGTAACAAGGAATTTTTCATTCTCAAAGAAATCAGAGCGGATTTCATCTGCGTCTTCAATGGATATAAACTGAAGATCCCATCGCAGGACTCTTCCTTGTAGCTCTTCTCGTCTCTGGACTAGGTCCCGTATCTCTATGTCTACGATTACGGGTAAATCTAACAATTCTTCTGAAGTCGCTGGAGCCCAAATCCACCCATCAATAGTCACTTTAGCCCAGTTTCCTTCTCTCGCAAGAACTGTCAGCGCCGAACGTGGAAGAGCTCTAAACAACGTGTCCCCATTAGGAGCATCTAGGATCGGCAGATCTCTTCCTCCCACGGTCAACCATTCCATCCCATCCTCTCCTGCCTTCAAATCCTCATTGTTGGGTTCGATATTACTATTTTTCACGTCGACCGACCGAGCCCAGATCCACACCGCTCTTTCAACTCGAATCCAGCCATCGACTCTCTCGATAAATCTAAGGAGAGTACCATTTTCTAACCGTCCAATTATTTCACCTTGAGGGTTGTCCCGTATATTCTCACCCTGCGCAATGGATACTACCAAGTCGAAATCGCCCCGATCAACCGACTGAAGGGACTGTTCCCATACCCACCCTCCTAGATTGAACTCCAACCAATTATCTCTCAAAGCAAGAGGATTTAGTTCTAAACCTCGGATCATACGTCCCAGTAATATCCCATTCTCACTAGCTCTTATGTTTTCGTCTGTCTGCACTACCCCAACTTGACCAGCAATTCCTTGCCCAAAAGCAAGCGAACAGCCCAGTGAAAGAACCATTGTCATTCTATATACTCTGCCAGGATTTCCTATCATATCATAAACACATTTTTCGGAGACATGTCCAAGATCAACTTGATGAAATATAGACCACAAAGAGCCTGCTGACAAAAACGCATAGTATCTGAATATTGTTGCGTAAAGGTCACTTGAGGTAGCACTATGTGTAGACCTACAAACAGAGAATCTTAAGCTGAGCCAAGCCAATGTTTACTAAGAACAATATTTCAATAACACTAATGCTCCTGCTGCTAATTAGCTGCCAAGACATCAGGAATGACGATCAAGGAGAATCTTCGACATCTTACCAGCCTTTGCCAACCTTACGACAACAAGCGATCGAACAACAAGAGTGGCTAGAAATCAGAATTGACCAAGTCCTCCCTAAGTTGATGCACGAATACGACACTGACATGTGGATCCTTTCGATGCGTGAATACGCCGAGGACCCTGTCTTCTGGTCCATCACATCTCCTACGACCTTCGCTGCTCGGCGCAGATCGATTTATGTGTTTACAAAAAGAGACGATGGAACGGTAGAGAAATTAGCACTGGGTGGAACAAGTCAGGGTGGAATATTCCAAGCATTCCGATCGACTCGCCCTGCCCCGACTCAACCAACAGCTGAACTCGTAGGTAACGAGCAATGGGATTTGCTTCGAGAACTCATCGAAGATAGAGATCCAAAAAATATAGTCCTGAATATTGATCCGGTCTGGGCCTTCTCTGATGGCCTACATTCGGGAGAATCTGAAGCTCTAATGGAAGCACTCGGGGGGGAATACAGGGATCGTGTCAAACGTGAGCCCAGACTGGCCATGAACTACATATCACTCAGACTTCCTGAAATGTTACCTCGATACCGTAAAATCCAAGAAACCGTTCATGCTATAATTTCTGAAGCTTTTTCCAATGCCGTTATTACTCCAGGAACTACAACAACAGATGACGTAAGATGGTGGATGCGCCAGAAGCTACAAGAACTTGGATACACAACCTGGTTTCAGACCAATGTGGATATACAACGTCAAGGGGGATTGGATATTGAACAAGAGTCAGTGACTATTCAACCTGGAGATCTACTTTGGACCGATTTTGGAGTTGTAGCAATGAACCTTCATACAGACACCCAACACCTAGGTTATGTGATGCCGAAGGGAGAGACTGAAATCCCAATGGGTCTTAGGCAGTGCCTATCGAACTCAAACAGATTACAAGACATCCTACTCGAGCATATGGAACCTGGCTTGACGGGCAATCAAGTGCTTAGTGCTACACTAGAGAAAATGCACGATGAAGGTATTAATGGGACGGTATATACTCATCCAATCGGAGACCACGGACATGGCGCCGGACCACTGATTGGACGCTGGGACGCTCAAGAAGGAGTGCCCGTCCGAGGAGAAGCTGTCATGCTTCCCAATGTTTGGCATTCCATCGAATTGCAGGCAACTACAGAGGTCCCGGAATGGGGAGGACAAGCAGTATCTTGCCGTCAAGAAGAAGAGGCATACCTGGATGAAAACGGAGATCGTCACTGGGTGTATGACAGGCAGAGCACATTCCATGTAGTCTGGTGAAAAGAACACAGTAGCAAAAATTTTGGAGGAAGGAGAAAAATCTAGTAGCTTGATAAGTGTGAACGCCAAGTCCGTCAAGTTCAGACCAGTGCTATAGGACATGGCCCAGGCAGGTCAATATTTTTCCAACACGAACTCAATGACAAACATCAATTCTATAATATTATCCATACTAGCAGTGGTCTTTTTAAATACTATTCCAGCAGCTGCACAAGTAATCTCCTCACCCTACAAATTCATAGAAGACCGCCAAGCAGGACGACTGTTTTTTGGCCAGGCAAACATTCACTCAGGTCAATTGGACATAGGTCCAAGAACAGCTTCGATTATCGGCGGACGTTACGGAATCAATGTTGGCAGTAGCATCACTATTGAAGTGAATGCTAACAGGTATACATCAACTCGGTCAGTTTACAATCTCACGGCGACAGAAGGTCGCACTAAACTAGGCGATACTCAGCTCAATTTTGGCCTCATAGATCTACGACTTAGACTCAACCTGACTGGGCACCGTACCTGGCATAACATCCAACCGTACCTGGCTGTTGGCGGCGGCGCAGCACTATCCCTGGCGGCTGACCAAACCTTGGAAAATGCTGCTAACATCGATCAGGACAACCGCTATGATTTTGGTAGTCAGTTTGCTACTGTCATCTCTGGAGGGACGGATTTTCACGTTTCAGAACAGATCACATTTTTCGCCGAAGGGGTTTTCAATCTTTGGAAAATCGGTACTCCAGCTGGATGGCTGACCACAGCCTTAGACCCTCTCGGTTCTAATCCTGAAGGCGAATGGGTCGCTACAAAGAATATATTCTTTGGTATTAGTTACCGATTCTGATTGCCAACAATGACACATTTCGAAGATAGAATTGCCCACTGGCTTTCTCTAGATGAAGCAATGCAGCGAGTGCTAGAGCAAGCAACGGACCTTGGCGTTGAATCCCTTCCGATCGACAATGCACTTGGGAGGATACTGGCTCAAAACATACACGCACCGAGTACGCTACCTCCCCTAGATAACAGTGCCATGGATGGTTATGCGGTGAGAAGTTCAGATTTAGGTACAGCGAGCGAGGAAAATCCATTTGTTTTCGATGTAGTGGGCGTTGTACACGCGGGCGGTTCCTTTGTAGATACGGTCGGCGAAAACGAAGCTGTACGAATAATGACGGGAGGATCAGTTCCTAAAGGGGCTGACACCATAGTTAGAGTGGAAGACACTGACCGAGAACAAAGCGAATTAGGGAAGATAGCTATTTTTTCCAGTAGAGATTCAGGTAGGAATGTCCGCCCTTCCGGAGAAGATTGGACTAAAGGAACTGTTGTCCTGAAATCCGGACAAAGCATCAGCCCAAGACAGATAGCGTTATTGGCTGCAACTCGAACAAACCCTGTGCCAGTTTTTAAAAAACCCACAGTGGCAGTTTTATCGAGCGGCAACGAGCTAGAAGCTTTATCATCACTTTCTTTAAGCCCAGAGAAAATACCTGAATCTAACAGCCACTTAATTTGTGCCTCGGTCAAGGCCGCGGGAGCAATCCCTAAAGACCTAGGTATAGCCAGAGATAACTTGCAAGACATCGAAGCACACATTAAACAAGGCCGAGAAGCAGATGTCCTTATAACAGTGGGTGGGGCGTCGATGGGTGAGGGAGACCTGTTCAAATCATGCTTAGATCAATCGGGATTCCTCTTGGATTTCTGGAGAGCTAAAATCAGACCAGGCAGTCCAGTTTCTTTTGGTCAACTCCCTAGAGAGAACCGGCGCAATCAAATGGTCTTTGGATTGCCAGGCAACCCTTCCTCAGCAATGGTGACATTTGAAATACTTGTTAGACCATTTCTGCTCGCTCTCGCTGGTTCTTCTCGAATATATAGACCTATAATCCCTGCACATTCAGGAACTGATCTCAAGTCACCTAAAAATCTCACTGAATTCCCCAGAGTCAAGATAGAAAAAAAAGATGGGCATCTAATCTTTACGCCGGCTGGACCTCAAGGGTCTGGACTAGTCAGTTCCTTAAGTATTGCCGATGCTCTTGCGATTATTCCAGAAGGGGTCGATAGAGTGAGTAAGGGTAAAGTTCTAAACCTCATACTCCTACATGATTCGCCTGGATTTTATGATTGGTCAGTAAACACTTAATAGTTACGGTGATAGTTAGAAGGTTCGACCTTCTAACCAATCTTTTATTTACTTACAAGGAGGGTATCCAATCGTCTTTCCTCTTTGCACCCAGACTCCACACTGTGAATCTGCTCTATAATGACCTTTGCTCACCAAAGCGCCATCTCTATCAAAGGACTCGTAAGGGCCATTCCATCTACCTAAAATATATGCAGTCTTGATCCAAATTCTCATATTGTCATGGTAAGCCGAATAGGGGCCATCTCTAACACCGTTCAGATAAATTCCCTTTTCTAAAAGCTTCCCGTTTGAACTATAAACTTCGAAGCTACCCGCGCGACTCCCTTCCTCGTAAGTTCCTCTCTCGTATCCTTTCGAACCGAAGCTATCTGGCTTAGAACGATAATCTTCATAGCGCCCATGGAAGTGACCCTCTTTTAAATGTCCTTTAAATACTATTTCGCCTTCTTCCACACTGTATACTGCACCAGTATAACCCTCCATAGATTCAGGATTCAACCAAGAATCTTTCTCTTTTCTTAGGCTTTGCAAATCCACCGGAAAGTCCTGAGAAAAAGCTACTACAGGGGTTTCTAAAAGAATCGTCGATACTATGATCGAGAGAAGAGTCGTTTTCACCTAATCCTAACTGACGAATACCATTTTATCATTACTCTCCCGCGTTCAATTCACTTATTATCTCAGTAAGTTTGGGCAATATTTCCATAGCATCACCCACGATCCCATAATCAGCCACACCAAAGATCGGGGCATCAGCGTCCTTGTTTATGGCTACGATAGTTTGAGCCGTGCGCATTCCAGCCAAGTGTTGCACTGCGCCAGAAATCCCGACTGCAAAATATAGTTTTGGAGCTACCGTTTTACCTGTCTGACCCACTTGCTCCCCGTGAGGCCTCCAACCTGCATCGACAACTGCTCTCGAAGCTCCTAATGCTGCTTCAGGACCAAGGGCATCTCTCAACTCTTCCAGAAGCTTCCAATTGTCTGGATCTTTCATACCTCTGCCACCAGAAACAACACTTTTAGCTTCGGAAACATCCAAATTTTGTCTACCTAATTTTTCTATTTTTTCCACACTGAGTCCTTCCGTCAACGGAAGAGACACTTCAATTTTATTGATGTATCCAGCACCAGAATTTTTTTCGGGAGGAAAAACATTAGGTCTGACAGAAATCACGGCTGGAAAGGCTGTAAATTTCATCTTTGCAAGCACCTTACCTCCAAATATTGGACGTGTTATTTCTAGCTCACCTTCAATCACTTCCACTTGAGTAACGTCCGTAGCCATCACCGTATCCAACACAGCTGTAACACGGGGTGCTAGATCCTTACCCATGGCCGTAGCTGGAAACATTACCGCTCGATAATTGCCTGCTTCAATCGCTGAAGCGATGACTGAAGCAAAATTTTCCCCCAAGTATACGTTGAGTTCGGGATGCTCGGCCAGGAAAATCTGATCGGCACCATAATCGGTAAGTTCAATACTCGAACTTCCGATTCGCTTGTCTCCCAAAACCAGAGCGTGGATCTCGACTCCAAGTTCTTTGGCCAATGCGGCACCAGCAGAAAGAATTTCCTTGGTCACTGCACTTACACAACCTTCT
>TARA_B110000196_G_scaffold43663_1_pt1 | contig 13831 bp, 10 predicted proteins | sample TARA_B110000196 | Tara Oceans TARA_B110000196 (sample SAMEA4397072) | marine metagenome | biome: Polar Biome; feature: [MES] marine water layer (ENVO:01000295) within the mesopelagic zone...; material: water (ENVO:00002006), including particulate matter (ENVO:01000060) such as...... | reverse complement strand
CCTGATGATGGTATTTGTACATTCCGTGCTGATATTGAAGTATCTACGTGTGGTATTATTTCGCCGCTTAAAGCATTAAACTTCTTAATTCATAGTTTAGAGTCTGACGTGGTAACAATTGACTACCGTGTACGTGGTTTTACTCGCGACGTAAACGGCGTTAAGCATTATATTGACCACGCTATTAACTCAATTCAAAACTTCATGACAGACGATACCAAAGAAGCGTACCAAATGATGGACGTAAACGTGTATCAAGAAAACCTGTTCCATACCAAAATGATGTTAAAAGAAACCGACCTGAACACATACTTGTTTGGTCTTTCTACAACTGATTTATCGGATGATGAAGAAGAAGAAATTCGCTCTAAGCTAAACCGTGAAATGCAAGAAATATTCTATGGTCGTAACCTGCCAGAAACAGAATAATAGTCACGTTAGTTAAATAAAAACGGCGCTCATTGAGCGCCGTTTTTGTATGCGTTAATAAATATACCTATAAATCACTTACATCAGAGTTTAGGTTATTTAACAAGTAACAACTCGGTTTGTCGGCCGTTTAAGTACCACACGCCGGTTTTATCAAAAATAGCGTCTTCTTCTAACATTATGCGTATTTCTTTATTCCATGGTTTTATAAACACCGCATTGTTAAGCTCAATAGAGTAAGCGGTATTTAAATGCAGTGGGTAGTCGCCATCGCCGGATACACCCTGTTGTGAATCCCACATACCCAGTGTGGTACCCGCAGCATGACCATGATAGCCAAGCGGGTGCGTATAAATAGTGGGTTTTAAACCTTGGGCAATGGCTTTTTCGCGAGCGGCTTTTAATACCTGATTACCCGTTTTACCTTCGCTAAATTCAGCGGTAAAAATGTCTTGGAGTTTATTGCCCTTTTTAAGCGCATCAACAAGGTAAGCGGGCGCAATGGTTTCGCCAGGCTTTAAAACATAAGCATGTTGTTGGGTGTCGGTATTTAAGCGTAAGTACGTAATACCAAAATCGACATGCAGTAAGTCACCCGCTTGAATAACGTTATCGGCGTAACCATTAGTAAAGCTGTCTTCGTGGTCGAACGATTTGCTGTCGGCGCGTTGTATTGCAATACTTGGGTGAAACCATGTTTGCAGTTTTAGCTCTTTTACGCGCTCTCTAAACCACCACACTAAATCGTCGCTGGTTGTTTTGCCCACCGTTATTACTTTGCTTGAAAAACCCTCGGCAATAATAGCGTGCGCAATAGCAACAATGTGTTTATACATGTCTATTTCTTGGGGGATACGCTGCTCTAACCAGGCAACTGCCAGCGGCTCGGCCGATATTATTTTATTTTTATAAGCGCTAGGTAAGTTGGCCATTAAGGTATTGTAATCGCCTAGCACTAAGCCGTCGGCATGACCCCAATCGGTAGACGTATTGAGTGCAATGTTATCTGGGTTGTAGCGTTCAATAATATCGTTCAGTGCTTGCCACTGGTTTGGCTGCGCCTTTTTGTCCCAGCCTTTTGTAAATACGTTACCTATTTTATAGGGCGCAATGGCGTAAGCATCCACATTGCCTTGTTCATTTAAGGCAAAGAGCAAAATGGTGGTACGCCTTGCCGATAACCAGGTTGCTGGCAGCATTGTTTTTAATATGGGATCTTCGTTGTATTCGCGGCTAATAAGCAGCCACATATCGATGTTGTGTTGCTTCATTAAGCTGGGCATTAATGTGTTTACCCTAAGCTCGGTTATATTATCTATAAACGCAGCGCGTTCTTTCATCGATAAAATAGCAGGCACGCCATCGGCTTTAGCTAAGGGGCTTAAAATAAGCGTGGTAAGTAAGCTCACGCAAAGTAGGAGGTGTTTTGTAAGGTGCATAATTGTTTTATTTTTAGGCTAGTTAATTTATAACATGCCTTAATGGCAGCCATAAAAAAACATTTTGAGATAAACAGCACACAAAAAAGCCCAGCTAACTCGCTGGGCTTTAGCATGAATAGGGATATTATTTAATCATGCTGTAAATAAGTGCAAATACCGCAAGCGCACCTACCGCTAACACAAACAAAGTACTTAAACGGTTACGATACTTATGCAGAGCCGGTACTTTATAAACTGCAATCATAGGCATGATAAATAATATCATTGCAATAATAGGGCCCGACAGCTGATCCATCATATCGAGTATGCTTGGGTTTTTAACTGCACAAAACCAAATTGCAAAAAACATAATAACTACGCCAATTTTATCTACCGTTTTAGCACCAAGCTGTGTTTGCTTAGTCACCAAACCTGTAAAGCTTTCGCGGGCTCCTAAAAAGTGACCTAAAAACGACGACGTAATGGCAATAAAGGCAACTAAAGGTCCAAGCGTCGCAATAAACGAGTTATGGGTAATGTTAGCAAGGTACGATAAAACCGAGACGTTATCGGCTTTTGCTTGTGCCATCTGCTCACCTGTTAGCGACAGCACGCACGAAAATACAAACAGCAATACAAACACAATTAACAGTAAGCTTGTGCGCTTTAAAATGGCTTCTGATTTGCGTGTAGCAAGGTCGTCATAGTGTTCGCGTTGTACATGCACAAAGCTTGAAATAGCCGCTGCATGGCTAAACGAAAACACAATAATAGGAATAGATAACCACAGCGTTTTACCAAAGCTGCCCACTTCAGGTAGGCTCATGTTGGGCATTTGCCAGCTAGGTATTAAATACAGGGATAAAAAAAACAAAATACCCACAAGCGGATACACCAAAATAGAAAACGCGCGCAGCATTAGGCGCTCGCCACCCATCATTAGGCTTATCATACCGGCTACCAAAACACCCGAAAGCACTACGCGAGGCGGCGATTCCATGCCCAGCTGGTTTACCATAAAGCTGTCTACCGTGTTGGTTAAGCCTACACCGTAAATAAGCAAAATAGGGAATATAGATAAAAAGTATAACAATGAGATTAATCGCCCAGCATTAACGCCAAAGTGTTCTTCAACTACATCGGTAAAATCGGCATGCTTATTTTTAGACGATAATACAAAGCGTGCTAAACCACGGTGGGCTAAAAAGGTCATCGGAAACGCTAAACACGCCATAATAATCAGCGGCCAAAAACCGCCAATGCCAATATTAATAGGTAAAAATAAAATACCCGCACCAACGGCGGTACCAAAAAGGCTTAAGGTCCACTGCGTATCGTGCAGGTTCCATTTAGATTTTGCGTTTGAATTTGCACTTGAATGCGTGTGTGTTGATGCATTTGAATGCGTTGCATCTAAAGGTGTTGTCATGTGTGTGTGCCGTCCATTATTTATAATAATAACCGCGCCGAAGGATATAGTTTTTGGCCCACTTTTTCATGTTTTTAGCGCCCTAGAGCCGCAATTAACTGCGTTAAAATAGCCCCCAAGTGTCATGAATACGAAACAGCGGTGTAAAAGTAAACAAAGCCAGCACAAGGTGTTTAAAAATGTAGTAATGACACGTTTTACTATTCTCTACACGGTAAAGTAACTCGCTAAAATATAATATTTATAATTGGCAAACACTTACACGGTTTGTTATTAATAGGTGTTCATAAAATAAGGATGTTTTCATCTGGAAGTAATGAAAATGTTTTTTGTTAAAATGTTATCTACTCAATTTATACTGTGGAGTGATATGAAACTTTTCATTTTTATAGCATTGGCCTTTTACTGCATCGGTTCCTATGCAGTGGTCATGAGACATGATGTTCCAATAGACAGTTATCGTGTTGAAAAAATACCAGAATATATTGTCGATATGCCACAGGAAGGCCATGGAGTCCTTATTGCTGAAAAATGGGTAGTCACAGTAGCGCATACTATCTTTCACGACTATGCAGGGTCTAAGCTAAACGTCGGTTCGAAACAATATGAAATTGAAAAAGTATATATCCATCCGGAATATGTAAAACCTAGCAACAATATACTTAGTGGCGACTTAGCGCCGCTTATGCAAGTTTTGGAATCAAGCAGTGATATTGCTTTAATAAAACTATCCAGCCCTGTTTTAGACATTAAGCCAATTTCAATTTATTCAAAATCTGACGAAAAAGGCAAAGTCATAACTGTATTCGGTAAAGGTGCTATGGGAAATGGATTATCAGGTGAAAATTTAGATACTAAATATTTATATCAGCCAAATAAATTTCAAAATGTTGTAGAAAGCGCAAATGGCAAATGGCTGACATTCAAATTTGACTCACCGCACAACGCGCTCCCTCTAGAAGGGATGCATGGTTCTGGAGATAGCGGGGGCGCCTCTATCATTTATCAAAGCGGTGAGCCCTCCCTAGTGGGATTGTCTAGTTGGCAATTTGCAACTGGAGATATTTCGGCATTTAAAGGCGGTTTATATGGTACAACTGCTTATCAAACTAGAATATCTAGTTACTACAATTGGATTACAGGTGTTGTGGGCCGCTAACAAACCAAAAAATAATAAATAATAGGGTTGTGCCTCTCTCTATGACTTACATCTATAACCCATAACAAGAAACACCCTAACTAAGGAATAAACCGATGATAAAGTATTTATTAATTTTATTGTTTTTAACACCTATTCAAGCATTTGCTGGAAAGTATGCAAATCAAGCTAATGAGAATCCATTTCATAATGGGGAGTTAAACGCAAAATATGAAGGAGAGGCAACAGCTTTAGGGGGAACAGTATTAGAACATATTACAGTAAACAATAATAACTTGTACTTGTTGGATTTAAAAACTCCATCTATCAACAATATTTGGGTAACGAGTTTTGTAAAAGCTCAAGGTAAAGAGGTAGTTGAGGTGGGTGATAATGTTATTTTTAAAGGTTATATTTCTACTGCCTCTAGTCTAGATGAAACTGAAGAGCTAGAAAATTCTATTCAATCTAAGACACTATTAATGGCGATATATGCTTTGAACAAAGGCAAGTAAAGCAAAATTGAAAGGCTTTCTGTGGCTTTAATATAAGTATCTGAAACCTTACCTAGCTTACATTTTACATCGGCATGTGAATGACTATGTATTAACAGGGAATATATGGCAGACCAAGAAATAAGACAATTTATTGAGGATATACAATCTAAGTTTCCAGATGTCATACCGTTAATGGATAAACACGAAGAATGTGAATTCGCTTTTCTTATGGAGGAGTTCGCAAATTTAACAACGTTTGCATTCAACGAAAATAAAAACGCTGATGCGCTTAAGTATTTGTCATATATGAATCTAAAACTAGAGACTGCAAGTCTTACCGAGTTTGATTACATAGATACCTATTATGTTGAGCACTTGTTTTGGAAAGCGACTCCCATCGGAATTGAAATGGGTTGGCCACTTGTTCCCGATAAACTAAAAAAGCTGTACTTAAATTTTCATGGGCAAGCGCCTCAAATACGTTGAGTATTGGTAAAGGTTGTTCTTATTTGTTTTGATTTAAAAATTAAAACATGTTCCGAAAAGTTGTTAAGTAGGCGCTATTGTTCTGAACTTAATGAGAGATTTTTATTAAACTCCGTTATACTTCTTACAATTGAATATGCCAAATGAAGTAAATAGGCCGCTAACAGCAATGAGCACAGACATTCTTTTTCATACTATTTTTCCGCACGAAACCAGTCAAACATGGGTTGTATTTGTCCATGGCGCTGGAGGAAGTTCGGCAATCTGGTTTCGTCAGCTCAAAGCTTATAAAAAAGAATACAATGTATTGTTGCTCGATCTTCGTGGTCACGGTAAATCAAATAACTTAGTACAAAATTTTGTTGATAATAATTATTCGTTTAATAACGTCTCTAAAGATATTATTGATGTGTTAGACCATAACAATATCACCAGCGCACACTTTGTTGGTATTTCATTGGGCACAATACTCATTCGCAATATTGCAGAAATTGCGCCGCAATATGTTTCTAGCATGGTGCTAGGTGGCGCGGTAACCCGCTTTAATACTCGCAGTAATACATTGGTTTATTTAGGTAATACGTTTAAACACTTCTTGCCTTATATGTGGCTGTATCGCTTATTTGCTTTTATTATGATGCCGAAAAAGCGCCATAAAGAATCTCGGCTTTTGTTTGTTCGTGAAGCAAAACGTTTGTGCCAAAAGGAGTTTATAAAATGGTTTAAATTAGCCATGGATGTAAACCCTTTAATGCAGTATTTCAAAGAAAAAGACATCGATATTCCCATTCTTTACATTATGGGTAAAGAAGATCATATGTTCCTTGGCCCTGTTAAAGAAATGGTAAAGCGCCATAAAAACAGCGTACTGCAAACTATTCACCAATGTGGCCATGTTTGTAATGTAGAACGCCCTGACTTATTCAACCAGCACTCGCTTGCTTTTATCGCCCAGCAAAATCGCTAAGGGTTGTAGAGGGGATAGCTCTTTTCTTTACTTTCCCCCTAAACTCAAAACAAGACCTGTCCTGAAAGAATGCCGAAAGAATAAAACTTCATTTTTATATTAAAACGTAGGTTAGGTAGAGCGAAGCGAAACCCAACATGTCATAGCGCCATGTGATTAATGAAGCCAAGAGACGGTTTTATTTATTAAACAGCTTATCCAATAATGTTCAATTGATATACACTGGCAAGGTAACGTATTGATAAGGATATTAAGTTGTCGCAAGTTAAAACACTCCCCATTACAGCCACGCGCTGGCTTTCTCTTTTATTGTGCGCAATTACCGCTGCAACAATTACCGTATTTTTAAGTAAAGTCGGTTTTGTACAAAAGGCATATTCAAGCTTGGGCGCTATTTTAAATGCTAATCCGGTTTTGCATTACAGCAGCGCACTTTTAGCCGGTATTGGCATAAAGCTGCTGCTTGATAAGTTTTATATATCGCACCCTAGACGCGGTATTGGGTTTAACTGGCGATATCCGCCGGTGACAATTGCTGTATTAGTGTCATTACTTCTGACTGCTTTGTACGTAATAAATACAGTATCAAAACTTGATGAAGCTACGTTATACGCACGAAGTTTTATGAGCTTAAAATACCTAGCACTTACGTTTATTGCCATGCTAATAACCGTCATTTATCAAACAAAGCTTTATATCAAAAAGCCGATATTTACTGTTGTATTGGTTGCTCTTAGTGCAGCCTTTATCATTTTAGCAGTCAACCTAGCTGATATAGTCCCTGCTTTTGACGTTTTCATTTATCTAGCTGTTGGCTATTTTATATTGGCAGCTTACTTATTATTTGATGAATATAGACAAAGTAAACAGCCAAGCATCATTACTGAAAAAGAAGATGTAACTATTCAGGTAAATCCAGAGCTGAATAGTTTAAAAGATTTTCAAAAATGGTTTGCTGATGATCGGCCTATTGTTCATAAAAGTGATTTAGAGCCAGACCTACAAGTTTATGCAGATCGAATTTATAACCGTTTATTTAAAGGTGGTGATGAATATCAACAGCAACCTTTAGCGCAACATATTGCTTTATGTGGCTCATTTGGCTGTGGTAAAAGTAGTATTGTTAACGCTGTTGCTAATGATTTAGAAGCAGTCTCTAAAAAAAGTGGAGTGTGGATACATAGCGATATATCAACGTGGGGCGCTGCAAGTGGCAGTGTTGGCCATATTGTACTGAGCAATATTATTGATGATATAAGCCAACATATTGATATGTGTGCTTTTCGTGCCTTACCTAGACATTATACCGAAGCGCTTAAATCAGGGGGGAGCGTATTTCAATTCGCTTCAACATTACTTGCTGGCCCAATTGATATTGAGGGAAGTTTTCAAAAGCTTAATGATGTTCTTGGCACAACAAACCATAAATTACTTATTACCTTACAAGATGTTGATCGCGGAACAGGCGATGAAAACGAAAAACGTTTAAATGATATAGCCGCGCTGCTGGATAGATTGAAAAATCGAGATTTGAGTCATATCAATTTTATCGTTGCAATGGGAAATGAAAATGAGGTTGCTGCTGAAGTGATTTCAAAAGCGACTGATTATAGAGAGGATATACTCCGAGCCGATTTGTCAGCGGTAATAAATTCCTTTATTCAAGTAAGCCTTAAAGAGGCATTGCACCATAATAAAGTTATTATTTTATCTAATAACATGCCTAAAGTGGTACTGAACCCTAATAGAATAGAAGATAGCTATTCGGTACATGTATTTTGCAAGCGCTCGGAATTTATAGAAGCTTTGATAAAGAGAAATAACTTATTTATTAAGGAAGTTAATGCTCTAAAAGCAGTAATTGTTTCAATTAGGCAGCTTAAAAAAATATTAAGACGAGTTGATCAAGCGTGGGTCCCTGGTAATTTGATGGGTGAAGTGAACTTTTTATCCTTTTTAATGGCTTGTTCTTTAAGGGAAGTAAAGCCTACTTATTTTAGTGCATTTGAGAATAGCTATGATTATCTTGTGAAAGTAGGTTCAGGCAATGTTACACCTATAATTAAAGATGAAATGAAGATCGAGGATCCAATTTATTTTAAGTTTTTTGCAACAATGTTAGGGCTAATTACTAGAGATTATAAAGAATCAACTAATGATAAAGAGGCATTGAGTCAAGATGCCAGTAATTTTGAAGATGGAGATGAGTTAAATAAATTCCATTTAAGCTTTAATAAGGCTTTGATACCCACCCAGAGCTTAGGTGTTAGTGATCCTAATGCTAACTACCTGCAAAAAATTATAAAAGAGTCCCCTTCAAAAAAAGAGGTGAATGAACAAACTATATTTTCAAGAATTCGTGATGGGAGCGAACTCGAAGCATTAGCTAAAGAGTTGTGTTGTGATGAACGCTATCAATTAGTTTTGCTGCGCTTTAAAGATGTTTTATTTAAAAGGTCATCGTCATTTACAGATAGAAGCCTTAATAAAGTACTTTTTGACTATGTTTCGACTGAAGTAAAAAAAAATAAATATCAAAATGCTGAGAACTTTAAAGAGATTTTTACAAGGCTAGTGATAAAAATATTGAATATAGATAACTTTCAGAGCGTGATTAAAGATGTCGCTACGATTAACGATATTTATTTACTTTCAGCTATATTTATAGAAATAAAAAGAGAAGCAGAGAGTAATAATTCTTCTGAGTTTATAGAAGTTTTAGAGAAACAAGATTTTTCATCTATCGCTTTGGACTTACTAGAATATGAAGTCACTTATGAAATGCTATGTATTATATCTCAAATAGAAAATGGAGCTGCAGGCGAACCAGGTAAAAAGCATTTTGGTGGCCCTAAATATGAGTTTATTTTAGATCTCCTAAAAGATAAAAAAGATAAACAGTCGCTAAAAATATTGATAGAAGTGTTGTCTACAGATTTCAATGTAGATATGTCCAACATATTTACAGCGGTAAGCTCATTAGATAAAGAGACGAAGTTAATATTTATTGATAGGTTGAAGGGATTGATAAATACAGGTTTTGATGAGGATAAAAGAGATAAAGCAATAAATATTTTAAGTAGTAAACTTTAGATTAGTTTATAAACAGATGGGCTATTATTTTTGCTTATGGTAATGCTAAATGTCTATGTTTATGTATTAAAATGATGAGAATGTATATAAGTTGGGTTTCGTTCCACTCAACCCAACCCAACCTAAACACCTTAGGTTTACACCGAGCTGCTCGTGGCTAACAGCTCGAAGCTCTTACTCTTCCACCGCACTCACTACAAAGTACGGATTCAAATACTCATCTTTAGTGTTGTAAGTAAGCGGGCTGCCATCAAGCTTAGTGACTTTTGCACCGGCTATTTCGGCGATTGCATGGCCTGCGCCGGTATCCCATTCACAGGTTGGGCCTAAGCGCGGGTAAATATCGGCGCTGCCTTCAGCAACTAAACACAGTTTTAGTGAGCTGCCTTTTGAGACCATTTCTACGTCGTCAAAGCGTTTTACAAATTCGGCTAAATCGGGTGATGGGTGCGAGCGGCTGCCTACAACACGTATTAACCCTTTGTTAGGCTTAGTGGTTACTTTAAGTTCTATACGCTCATCGCCCATGTCTTTAAACGCGCCAATGGCGTCGCTTGCTAGGTACGATACGCCAAGTGCAGGGGCATCAACAACCGCGAGTACCGGTTTTCCGTTTTCTATTAGGGCAATGTTTACGGTAAATTCGCCGTTCTTTTTAATGAACTCTTTGGTACCGTCGATTGGATCGACTAACCAGTAGCTTTTCCACGTTTGGCGAATAGCCCAGCTTATGTCGGCGTTTTCTTCACTAAGGATGGGGATGTCGGGCGTAAGCTGAAGTAGCCCCGCTACAATGACCTTATGAGCTGCTAAGTCGGCGTCGGTTACGGGGCTTTCATCGGCTTTGTATTCAACGTTAAAGTCCTTTTCGTAAATCCCCATAATGGCTTTGCCTGCGGTGCGGGCAAGGATGAGGGTTTCTTCTAGCAGTTCGGTTTGGTTCATTGGGGTTAACCTATTATATGCGTTTGTTTTAGATACGTTATCAGTTGGGCAACCGATTGGTCTAGGGTGTTTTTACTTGTATCTAAAATTATTTCAGGCTTTGTGGGTACTTCGTAGTTTGAGTCGATGCCAGTAAAGTGTTTTATCTCCCCTGCGCGTGCTTTTTTGTATAGCCCTTTTGGATCGCGGCTTTCGCATACATCAAGCGGAGTATCTATAAATACCTCAATAAACTCTCCGTCATCTACTAAATTGCGCACCATGTCCCGTTCAGCTCTAAAAGGCGATATAAACGCAGTAAGTACTAACAAGCCTGCGTCGGTCATTAGTTTTGCGGTTTCGCCTACACGGCGAATGTTTTCTATGCGGTCTTCATCGCTAAAGCCTAGGTCTTTACATAAGCCGTGGCGTACGTTGTCGCCATCGAGCAGGTAAGTGTGTACGCCTTGCTGATTAAGCGCCGCTTCGAGTGCGTTGGCTACGGTGCTTTTACCCGAGCCTGAAAAACCGGTAAACCATAAAATAGCCGGCTTATGTTTTTTTTGCTCGCTACGTTGTGCTTTAGTGGTTGCGTAGTTATGCCAAACTATATTTTCATCCATAGTGATGTGTCTCTTATGCTGTTTGCGCCAGTATTAAAAAGGAAATACCAGCGGGATCAGGGTTAATACCGTGATTGAATAAATAATAGAAAGGGGCAAGCCCATAACAATGTAATCTTTTAAGCGATAATTACCCGCGCTATACACCATTAAATTTGTTTGATACCCAAATGGCGATATAAAACTTGCCGATGCGCCAAAAGCAACCGCCATAATAAAGGGTAGCGGGTCTACATTAAAGCCAACAGCTAATGAGTAAGCAACCGGAAACGAAAGTGCCGCTGCCGCATTATTTGTAATAAGTTCGGTAAATAGTACGGTCATTAAAAATATGGCTATAAATGCGCCGTAAGGGCCAAAGTCGCCAAGCACCATAAATAGCGCACTTGATATTTGCCCAGCAAGCCCCGTGCCTATCATTAATTTTGCAAGCCCAATAGCGCTACCTACTACAACAAGTAACTCAAGCGGAAATCGGCGTTTTATTTCGTTTAGCTTTATGGTGCCGCTGAGCATTAAGCCAATAAGTAATACCAATAAGCCTTTTACTAACGGCACTACCCCAAAAATACTTAAACCCAATACACCCGCAAAGCTGAGTAATACAATATTAGATTGTTTGGGCGCAAGGTGGGTTTGTAAATCAAGGCCTGAAATATATACAAACTCACGCTTTAAATTAGGTAGGCTGTAAAAGTTTTTGCCGGGTGCCAAAATAAGTGAATCGCCCGCTTGTAATTGTACTTGGCCAAGGCCGCCTTGAAGGCGGTCGTGCCCACGGCGAATAGCAATAACAGCAGCGTGAAACTGCTCGCGAAAACGTATTTCTTTTACGGTTTTGCCTATAAATTTAGACGACTGACTTACGACCACTTCAACTAAGTGTTCTATGTCTTTTTCGTGGTTATCGTGTACTACTTTTAAACCATCAAAGCGGGTTAACAGGGGGACTGATTTAATGTCGCCTACAAATAATAAAATGTCGTTTTGTTGAATAATTTGCTGAGGCGTTACTGCGCATATGCGTTCGTTATTACGAATTATTTCAGCTAGGAACAAGTCTTTTAAATCGCGTAGGCCGTTTTCTTCTACTGTGCGACCTATTAATTTTGAGCCTGTTTGTACTTTACCTTCAAGGTAAAAAGGAACAACTTCTTGATCGCTTTTGCCGTTGTCAGGCAAGTATTTAAGCATTACCAAAATAGTAATAAGGCCAACGCTAAGCGCGCCTAAACCCACTAAGGTAAAGTCGAAAAAGCCCAGTGGCTGCATACCTGCATCGACCGCAAAGCCGTTAACAATGAGGTTTGTTGAAGTACCTATGAGTGTAATGGTGCCACCTAAAATAGCAGTGTACGACAGCGGTAATAATAGCTTTGAGGGTGAATGGTTTGGGTTATCTTTTATTGCGGTAATGAGTGAGGCAACCACCGCCGTATTATTAGTAAACGACGATAAAAATGCAGTAGAAATCCCCAGCTTTGTTACCGACTTAACTAAGCTACCTTTAGATAACGACATGGATAGCTTTTGAATTAACGTGGTTTTTTCGATTGCAATCGACACTAATACGAGGAGCACTAAGGTAATAAGTGACGGATTGGCGTAGTTAACTAGCATGTTTTCAAGGTCAATTAGCCCGGCTAAGTAGCTGGTGCCAATAGCGCTTACAAATAACCATGCTGGATTAATGCGGGTGCCAAAAAGGCACCCGACTAAGGTAAGCATTATGCCTGTTAAAACTAGCTGCTCTACCATGCTTTATTATTCCTAACAGACATTAATAAACTTACAGTTTCGAAATATCAAGCGCTTGCCAATGCGGGAAGTGCTTGCGTACTAAGCTATTAAACTCAACTTCAAACTCACTGAAATCGCTTTTGCTTTTTTCGCTTTGTAGTACGTGTTCAATCATACCGGCTGCTACCGTTAAGTTAGACAAACGGTCAATTAGAATGAAAGAGCCTGTTTCGTGGTTATTGTGGTACTCGTCGGCCAAAATAGTTTCGGTTAGCTCAAGCGTTACAATAGCAATTTCGTTTAGCTGTAATGAATCGGCAGAGCCATGTTCAAGCGTGTTTACATCAATAGTGTGGTCAATCTTTTTAACCACAGCCGATGTGTTTTTGCTGCCTAGTTTTAGGTTGTAGTTTTTACCTAGCACTAATGGCGATTCGTGCATCCATACAATTTTAGCCTGAAGCTGATTAGTAACAGCGGCAGTTGAACTTGCCGGTACGATTACGTCGCCGCGGCTAATGTCTATTTCACTGTTTAGCGTAATAGTAATTGCTTGGCCTGCTTCTGCTGTGTCTAGGTTGCCATTAAAAGTGACAATTTCTTTAATGCTTGATGTTTTACCCGACGGTAATACTTTTACAGCGTCGCCTACTTGTAGCTTGCCCGATGCTAATGTGCCCTGAAAACCACGAAAGTTTAAGTTAGGGCGTATTACATATTGCACGGGTAAACGTGCTTCAAAACCGGTATCGGTTTGTGCCGCTGGCGAGTCTTCTAAAAGCTCAAGCAGTGGTTTGTCGGTGTAATACGGCGTATGCGCAGAGCGCGTTACTACGTTATCGCCTTTAAGCGCCGACATAGGCACAAACTTGATGTTTGTTACATTTAGTTGCTCAGCAAATTTAAGGTAATCGGCTTTGATTTTTTCATAAACGGTTTCGTCAAAATCAACAATATCCATTTTATTAATGGCTACAACAAACTGTTTAATACCTAGCGAGTCACAGATAAAGCTATGGCGCTTGGTTTGTACTTGCACGCCGTAACGCGCATCAACCAAAATAATGGCGACATCGCTTGTTGA
>TARA_B110000196_G_C21153302_1_pt1 | contig 13841 bp, 4 predicted proteins | sample TARA_B110000196 | Tara Oceans TARA_B110000196 (sample SAMEA4397072) | marine metagenome | biome: Polar Biome; feature: [MES] marine water layer (ENVO:01000295) within the mesopelagic zone...; material: water (ENVO:00002006), including particulate matter (ENVO:01000060) such as...... | reverse complement strand
TTGACAAATTCTTTAGGAAGAATTAAACCTACAGTCCTTACTTTACTACCAAAAGAATCTTGATTCATTTCTCTTTTATATACAACAATTTCATATGAAGGGTCTGCTAATAATTTTTTATTAATATAGGATGCTATAATATTTAAAGCTGGTTCTAATTCTTCTACTGGTCCATCCACCATTCTACCTGCTAATTTAGTGTAAAATTCATTTTGTAATTTAGCTGTGGGAGAGTCTTCTAATACAATTAAATCACTTAATTGAGAAGTTGCGTTGGAATCTTTGATTTGTAAATCAATATTTAAATAATAACCATTATTAACAGATTCAATATCTGCTGGTTCATATGTGTAAGGTTTTTTTGTGTCGATTTGTTTACCTGTCGTACTTGTAGGAATAATAAACTTATGTTTCATTCCATCTAAAGCTCCATACCAGTCTGAATAATTTTGCAAACCACCATTCAATAAAACACCATTAGCTCCATTTTTAACTGCCTCACTAATGTAGTTTTTTATCAAAGGTTTAAGATAATCTGTGCTAGGAAAAGGAGGTTTTGCACGAACAGTTCCTTGATTATATTGCTGACTCCAATCACTTTGAAGTTCACCAATAAAACTAAATTTAAAAGGTAATGTTTCATAATTAGAAAGTTTTGTACTCCAAACTTTTGGCTCTACATAATTGCCTCTTATATGCCCTATAACATTAGGCTCTTTAAAATGTCCCTGTTCTACAAACTCCATATTTGAAAGCTGTAATTCATTAGCAAAATCATTTTCCTCTCCAAAGTCTTCTCCTACTCCATTAGCAAACTTAATTAAATCATCTACAGCAACATCTGCTTTGTTTGTTAAACCTTTATTCTCCATAAAATCTTGTACAACAGACTCTGGTATTTGGCTTATATTATCTATTAAGTTATTATTTCTTGCTGTAAGAACTTCAAATTCGTGGTAATCTTTTGAATTTTCAGTATTTGTAAAACCACCGTACCTACTGAATTTTGCTTTATAATTATCTAATGTTCCTCCATATGAACTGCTATGAAAACCTTCTTTATTTAAAGCTGTATTTAAAGGAGCAAGTGGAACATTTTTCCATAAATCCATTGAATTTTCGGCACTATTATACATTTCTATATAAGCTTTTTCCAAATCTATTTGACCAGATTCTGATTTCCAGTTGTTAATTTTTACAGTATATTTCTTATCAGAAAGAGTACCGTAAGAACTTTGGATAACACCTTTTGAAGATGTTACATCTGCTAAATAAAACCCTAATTGTTTCTCAGCTATTTCTCTTTTAGCTATTTTATCTAGTCTATCTATAAGATTTTCAGCTAAAGGTTTAGTTAGGTCTACATTATTCCAAGTTATTTGATGGTTATAGTGTGTAGAGGTATAGTTACTAGTTGGATAAACTGGAGCTAAAAAATCTATTATGGAAGAATCTGTTTTGTAAAATGTTTTGCCAATTTCACTCCATAATTTTTTAGGTGTATTTTTAAGCATTAATCTTTTGTTAGTAATAAGCCTGGACTGTGATGCAGAAACTTGAGTAGTTGGGTCTTGATAATTATTTGGATGAGTAAATAAGCTGTTTATATAATTTGCTAATGTTAAATTTTTTCTTTGTGTAGTGTAATTATTTACATCTAAACCTAAAGTTTCTAAAACCTTTATAAAAGGTCCGTCTCCTATAAACTCATTTGGGTACTTTTGGACTAAATGTTTTGCCAAGGTTGTTTTAGCATAATAATCTTTAGTTATAAATTCCTTTCCCTTCCTTTCATTTTTTGACATAGCAATCAAACCATCTTTAGCTTGTTTTATTAGATAAGTCCAATCTCTCATTGCATAACCTTCAGTTTGCTCCCAAATAAAAGCATTATTTTGTATTCCTCCAGGAGATACCCTAACTGCTGCAATGGTTGATAAATATTCTGTTTGTATAGGATGTGAAGCATCGACTTGTTTCATCATTGACTCTAATATCCCAGAAGCAGTATGATATTGATAATTAAACCAATCATAAAATTTTCTTGGTTCTGTAAAGACATCTGGAAATGAATTGTCTGCAAATACTGCGTCTAAATTTACAAGTTTAGCAATATCTATAAGATGTTTATCTAAAAAATCAGAATAACCTTGTCTATACTTTAAGTTAATAGAGTTGATTGTTGCATCTGTATCCCATATTCTACCAGTTTGAAGGGTATTGCTATTATTGAGAGATTCTGACCAAACTTTATGGTCACCAGAAATATTTGGTTCTGTATTTCTTCCCTGTTCGTTACCTCTATATATATGCCTTATGTTCAATGGGTCTTCATTTAGTTTTTGTTGTATAATATCTATTGGCAGTTTTTCATTAGGTTTATAACCTTGTTTTTTTACCCACCCTGGTAAATCTAGCCATTTTATTTGTTCTGGTGATATTTGGTACTTTTTTAATAAGACATTAATTAAAGATTGCCCTTTAATTCCATTTGGAAAATCTTTAGATATTAACTCTGATGATTCTATTATTTTGTTTTTGAGTCTTGACCGTTTAAGCTTGAAGCTAACATCGCCTCTTTTAAATTCTTTTCTATAAGTGTCGTCACCGATGTCATATCTTCTAAAAGCTCTTGCATTTCTGGCTTCATTAGCTCCCTCAAGTGGTCTGGTTGTAATAAAATCTTCATATCTTTGTTTTCTCCTTTTAATAGCAGTTATATAATCATCGGTAGTTTTTTTTCCTCCATACATCCCAAATAAATCTTTCATAGCTACCCAGGTTATAGCTTGTACACCCCTTACAGATATACCTAAATCTTTACCTGTTTTTTCCATAGCTTTATCTATAATTTTATTTAATACAGGAGTAATTGCCTCATCTTTAATTAATTCTCCAAAACCTATTTGTGCAAATCTTGCCATCCATAAGTCATTAACAGATAATTCTAAATTGTTTTGCACTCCTATCATTGCACCTATTTTAGGACCAAACATCATAGCTGGGTATGTTATATCATTATTAACTAAATTAGTAGTTAAACCTTCTAAATTTTTTGCCCAAGGTCTTGCAGCTGATAACGACATATTAAGTTCAGTCATAAAAAAGTTTCTTAAATCTTTTACTGTTGTTGGCTGTATAAGGAAATTGTTTACTGATTCCCAAGAACCAAACTTTTCTTTTAATAATGTTAGTTTTTCAAATTGTTGTTCTATTAATGGTAAACTTAAATTAACCTCCATAGGTTCACCATCATTAACCCACTTTCCTTTCCAAACTTTCTGTTTTTGACCTTTAACTTTATGCATTATTTTTCTTGGTCTTAAATAAGGTTTTAAATGATTCAATTCTCCATTTTCAAAATAATTACTGATTGCATAAGTAGCTAACGATAAATTAGGGTCTAACTCTCTTTGTTGTGAGGTTATTCCACTAACCATTTTAAATAATGCCCAGTTATCTTCTTTTGCTAATTGTGGCATCTCATCAGTTAAGCTCTCTCTTAAAAATTGCACACCACTATCCCACCACTCACCTTGCTCTATATCTAATTTAGGGTCATTAAATAATGCTTTTGCAAATTTACTTAAATCTTGTGCTTTTTTATCTATTTGCCTTACAGAAAGTTTAGCTAAATTGGTAGGTTCAAATACTTTTCCGTTATTCCAATCTTTTATAATTTTTTCTTTTACTTTTATTACATCATTTGTTTTAATTGTGTTTGCTATAGTAACAGGGTCCTCTTCAATCCCTAACAGATTAAACAATTTATTATTTATATCTTCTAAATTTTTTGGTACTACTATAGAAGTTAATTCTGATGTTTTAGGATTCAAAACTACATCTACATAATTATTTGAGAATATGTTTTTAAGTACAACATTCCTCCATTCTTTAGGAGTTAAATTTTCTGGTAATCCTGGAGGTGGTCTCCAGCTATTTAATACTAAAGTTTCCCAATCCTCTAACCCTTGTTGGTTAACCTCAAGAAGTTCTACAAGATGTCCTTGGTTTGACGGTTTTTCTAATGAAGGTCTAGATGCTGCAAATTTTTCTGGGAACAATTCTTGTTTTGAAGCATTAGATAGTTCTAATTTATTTTCAATAGTTCCTGTTGTATTTACAAATTCTGACTCTGCTAATACAGGGTTGTTTGCATCTCTTATTTGTAACTTAAATGTATCAGAAGTTAAAACCTCTTTAATATGAGAAAATTTAATGTCAGTTGGTACTGAATGTTCAACCATTCCTTCAGCTAAAGCAAAGCCTAGCTCTGAAAGCATTTCTTCTGGAGATTTACCTTCACTATTTTTAGAACCTACTTTCCAAAAACTCATCATTAAATCGTTAATTTCTATTTCATTAGCATTATAAAAAGCTAAAAAGTTTTCGTTTAACTTTAAATCATTAATATAATTATCAAAAGTTTCTGGTAAAGCGACACTGTTTTGTTTTAATGCCCACAGCTCAAATAAAGAACTTAAAAGTTCTATATCAACCTCTTTAACTGGCATTCCATTATCCTCAATGTTTTCAGCCATTTTTTCTAAAAAATTTTGAATTTTTATTTTAAGTCTACTTTCTCCTAATGATACTAATCGTTTGTAGAGTGGTTCACTAAAGGCTTCTTCCACGAGTACAGTTGCACTCTCTCCAGTGCTGACTTCCTGTTTAATGGTACCATCCTCTCCGATGGCTGAACTTCTTCCTGCGAGGTGAACGGTGTATATTTTATCTTTTTCATTAAATCCTAACTCCTGTTTTTTATTTGTTGGCATTAATTCTAAATCTTCTAATTCTAATTTATAGCCTGGAAAACCAGTTGTTAATTCTGATTCAGTTCCATAAATAAACTGTGTAGGTACATAATTTATTTCTGATGCTAAACTCACGTTTAAAGAACCAAGAAAATTATGCATTAAACGTTGGTGTGAAGATGGTTCTCCAGTAACAAGCTGAAAACCTTTTGGTTTATCTAAGAAAAGACCTTGACCATACTTTATTTTATTTACATCAGATATGTTATTATAAGCCATAAGTTTATCTACATCAACACCATATTTTTTGCTTATTTCTGGTAAAGATTCACCTGTATATTCTACCTTTTCTACTTTTGGTAGTGGTGTTTTTATTTGTGTTGGGTCGTTTTTAGTTTTATATTCTATATCGTTTTTAATAGCTGGTTCAACAATTTTTTCTAAGATTTGCTCATAAGAATAACCTTGAAATTTCTCCTCTAAAGGTGATTTCATACTAATAGGATGTTTTCCTAATATTTTGTTTAATGTTTTTGGAAAGTTTACTATACCATTTTCTACTACTACAAAATCAATTAATCTTATTTCTTGCTTCATACCATTTGGTAGTGTTAATTCTAAAATACCTAGATGAATATCTTTTGTTTTTAAGTTTTTTAAATCAGCCTCTTTTATTTCAAAAACTCCCTTTTCAATTTCTTTTACAAATTTCAAAAGAGATTGTAAATTATTCAAATGGTCAACCGTTGTTTTGTCTAATTTAAGTTCAGTATTTTGCTGAAGACTTTTCTCATAACTTTTAATCGCAGTTTCTAATTCAGCTTCTATAGTAAGATAACTTAAATTTAAAACATTTTTTATTTCACTTTGTAATTGCAATTTTTGGTCATTAGTAGTGTTTGAGTTGTTTAATTTTTTTAATATATGTTTTGGGATTTGGTCTTTTTTGCCTAAAAAACTAATACTCTCCATTAAGTTTCGGTTGCTAGTGTTTATCCATCTATCGTAATGTTTTGCTGATGCTTTACCACCTGTAAAAAATCTTTTAACAGAATGTCGGTTGTGTAATAATGCAGCAATGCCTAAATTTGTTACTAAAGCCTCTACACCTTCTTTTGTGCTATATTTTTCCAACACTTCATAAAAAGATGGAGATAATTCACTCCAAGGAACTCCTCTTTGACCATCTTCCTTATTAATAACTCCTTCACTATATAAACTCATCCACTCTTCTAGAAAAGTAGAAGCTTCAAAAGTTCCTCCTACAATTAAAGTTCCTTTTATCATTTGCAATAATGCATCTGCTGTATTTGGGTTTGTTATTACATTCCCTTGTTTAAAATTAATATTTAAACCTGGTATTTTTAATGTTCCCCCTATGTTAGGAAGTAATGCTCCTAATGTTGCATCTATTCCTGTATTAGTTACTAACTCTTTGTATGTCGTATTTGCCCATTTATCTGGGTCGTTATATTCTAACATACCGTGAGCAGTAAACATTAAAGCACTTTGTATAGTAGGAGAAAAGTTTTTATATAAGTTGCCCAAACCAACAAGTCTAGAGCCACCAGATAAAGTTCCCCCTGTTAAAGCAAAACCTGCAAGAGTACCTGTTATACCAGTTGCTATATTTAATGCATCTTGGAAATAATTTTGTTCTTGATACAGTTCATATTCCCTTGCAGTCTTAAAAAATAAACCTTCATTTTTATCGTTCCAATAAGACTCTGACATCCTATCAAACATTGTATCATATGCTGCTTTAGGAGAACTGTGTACTGCATCAGTTTCAATTTCAGCTCCATTAAAATAAATTTTATAAGATTTAATATCTTTAGTATTTTCTTCACCTTCAAATAAAGGTGCAGCAATGTCATCTGGTCTTAATCCTGCAAAAGAAATTGGTACTACTGTTCCATCAGATTTTATTCCCATTATTTTATAAGGTGAATTTTTATGCATTTCTTTATAATCTATATCAAGATTTGATTGAAGTCCAGTAGCATTCATTATTTTTGTATAAGCATTATTAAGCATACCCAACCCTAACCATTGGTCTGTATAATCAATACCCTCAGAAACCATCATTCCTGCAAAAGCTATAGGATTATGCCTTGCTGCCAAGGCAAGATTCCCTTCTTTCATTGATTTTTCTAAACCATCGGTCATATAGAATTTATCTTTTGACTTATTTATTAAGTCTTTTGTATTTACCTGTTTTATATTTTCTTCATATTTAATTGACCAAGCTTCTTTGTTGTTTTTATAATCAAATACATCTTGCAAGTATTTGTCTTCACCTACTGGCATAAAAGTATTTGTAATTAAATCATATACCATAAAACCAGCATTGTTTAATTTTTTTATTTTCTCAATATTTTGTTGTGATGGTAATTGAGGTCTTGGTCCTATTATTTTTTCCATTGCTGTTAAATCCATTGGATAAATATCTGTATTTAAATTTAAATAATCTGGAGTGTTGCTTACATTTGTTTCGAAAGTGTTTTTAGATAACTGTTGTTTCCTAGAATTAGTAGGCACAGTAAACAAAACATCTTGAACATTATTACCCTCAAACTCTACAGTATTGTCTATAACAGAAACAAGTTGACCGTCAATAACTTGAACTATAATTAGCTCTTTATCAAATCTTTCTTCTGTTGAATCTTTAGTTATATTGTTATCGTCATCTAAACCAAAAGTATGATACGGACCGTTTGCTCTAGATATATATTTATCTTCATCCCCTTCTTTAATAATAAAGTCTTCTTTATTTATAGCATAAGGGTTTTTTGGTTGAGTTAATGATTTTACATCAACCGAACCAGAATACCTTGTTTTATTTGGTGCTAAGTTTTGTGGAGTAGTTTGTTTAGAGACAGATTGATTGTGAATTTTTTGTAAACTCGCACCACCACCATTTCCACTAGTATCATAATATTCTCTTGGTATATTGTATTGCTCAATTTCAGATTTATCTTTTTGTATTTCATCCCAGTGAGGATTAATAACTTTTGACACTAAATAATTAGTTTGACTTTTTATATTATCGTCAATACTTGTATCATTTGGATTATTGTTTATATACTTATATAAATCTAATGTAGCTTGTATTTGAACTTTTGATAAAGACCCAGACAAATAAGGGTTATTTTCATCATCTATATCAAATTGATGGAGTTTTCCAGATACAGGGTCCCATAAACTTGTATTTTGATAAGGAGTATTTAATGCCATTATTCGTTAATTAACCTCTCGTGGTCTAATCGTAATTCGTTTAATACTTTCATTTTTTGATTATAAGTCAAAAGACCCCTATTAATCTCTGTAAGTTGTTTTTTAAATTGTGGAATTTTAGCCTGTACATTTTTTAGTAATTGTATTTTTCCTTCTTCTGAAAAATTAACCAGACGTGGACTTTCTAAAAATGATTGTATCTTTATATCTTGAAACTCAAACGAAACAGCACCTGTTGCTGTATGTTTAACTGTATATAAATTAGGCATATCAGAGGGTAAATTAACACTTTTATCTAATTCCTCCAAGATGTTTATTTTTTGTTCTACATTAGTTTTATATAAATCTTGAGTTTCTAATTCAAGTTTGTCAATAGATTCTAATTTTTTTGTTATATTAATTTTTCTTGTATCTATTTTTGCTTTTTCTTCTATTATTATTTTTTCTTGTTCTTTTCGTTTTTTTTCACTTACTTTAAAATCTGGGTTTTTAGGATGTGTTGCTCCTGTTTCATCATTTTTAAAATTCATAGGGTCTGTATTCCAATCATACAAAGAGCTATTCATTAGTTCATATTTATCTGTTCCAGTTAGGGTACTATTTTTATACCCTTCTGCAAGTGAATCAAACCTTCTTCTACCAGTTCCTCTGGTGTCGGCTAAATGTTCAAAGCCAGGAGTTTTTGGTAAATATTTAGCTACAATACTGCTATCTTGCCCATTTAATGCAGTTCCGTTATTTAATTTATTATAAACTCCAGCTAGTTGATTTTTTTCAATAGCATCTTGTAATTCATTCTTAGGGTTTTTATTAAATTGTTTTGTTGTATCTGAACTTTTTTTTGCAGGTGGGTTTTCTTTAAAATAATCTTCCCATTGTTTTGGTGTCCATCCTTGACTCATTATTTACCTCCAAAAAAGTTTTTAGGTAAAGTGCTTCCTAATGGGACTGGACCATTAGGTCCTTTAAAATAATACTGTCCAGCCTGTTCATTCCAGTACATTTGTCCACTTCCTAACATACTTTGTAAATCTGGTGATGCTGCTGGTGCTTGTGATATTGAAGGTGCTTGACCCATACCAGAATAATTAATACCTCCAGTTGTACCTCCAAAAGCCATTCCTTTAATACCATCTGCAAAGGTTCCACCTTCTGCTGACATTGAACCTATTCCACCTGCTAATCCTATACCTGCACCTATCATAGCTGAATTTCTGCTAGAATTTCTTTGACTTCTAATACCGTCTTGTTGTGCATTAATATTATTTAATAATTCTGTTCTTCTTCTGCCATAATCTGCACTTTCTTTTACTGCTGCATCTTTTGTTGCCTGGTTAGCTGTTGCAAGTTGTTGAGATTCACTAGCTATTTGTTGTAAAGTTTCTCTTCCAGATTTTCTTTTTAACTCATCTGCTATTACAGAATTTTCTAAACCACTTCCATATAATCCAGCTTGTTGGCTTTGTTGGGTTGCTTGTTGTGAGGCTTGGATATTAGGCATTCTACGAGACATCTCTTTTGAAGTATTAATTGAACCTCTTGATGCTCTTTGATTCATTTGATTAAAATATCGCATTTCTTCTGGAGACCGTTGCTTTAATTTATTTAATGCACTTAATTGGTCACCGAAAGCTTTATCTTTTTGATAAGCACCATAACCTGCCATACCTAGTTGTGCTAAGGCTAATAACATATTTACACCTCCTCTCTAATTGAATGTGGTAAATCTCTATCTACATCTTCTTTTAAAACTTGTTCTAAACAAACTAACCATTTTTGCCAATGCTCACTATGTAATCCAGGATTTGATTTTGCATTAATAATTGAAATAGCATAATCACATAAACTTAAATGATATTGAGAAGGAATTGTTGGATAATATTCTCTAAAAGCATCTACTTTCATAACTTGATTTGAACTTATATCAAAAGTTGAACCTTTTGCATCTTGTAATGCATCAGAACCAGAATTGGTATGGTGTGATTGAGCAATCGTGTCAGTATCTTTTTTAGCTACATAAGTTGTTATATCATATATTATAGCATCATTTTCATTATCATATTCAAATGCACCTAATTTAGCTGTCATTCTCTCATATAAAGGAGCTGGACTTAATAAAGGGTCTATAGCACCTGTATCAGTTGCATATATGTCCACTTCTGTGTATTTTCTTTTAAAAGAAACTTCTAACCCTGTTAAACCTTCAGCAGAAGAGCTTAAAGCAACACGAGTTTTATTATAGTTTTTACCACTACTTAAAACAGTTGCATTGTTTGGCATAGTCCAAGCTGGGTTCATAACATTTCCATTACTTACACCAGTAAAAGTTATTGCAGCTTCAGTTCCTGGTCCAGTTATAAAAAAGTCTGAATCGTGCATTTGACTATAATCAAGCTTTTTACCGTAATAATACGAATTTTCACCAGAACAATAAGTCAGTGTTGAGGGATTTTTAATAAACATATCTGCTTGTAGAGAGTTAGTCATAGCTGCACCTGTAATACCTCCTGTGCTAGTATCCCAAGAAAGATTGTAACGAGGAAAAACTTTAAAATACCCTCCAGTTAAATCATTATTATATGCTGCTGAAGTATTCCCTATAGCTTTTGGATTCCAAGCCAAGTGAGGTAATAAACTATAATATATATAATCATAGTTATCTGTTCCTCCTAAAAAATTAACATTAGTATTTCCAGTTTTGTCTTGAGTATATTTATTTCCAGAATGAAATTCTTCTTCCATTCTTAAAAACTTTAAAATTGGAAAAGATTTTTGTAAAGAAGTGTTACTATTTAAATTTGCATAATAATCAATTCTGACAGGACTTAGGTCTGCTGGTATCTTATCGAAATAAAGTAAATTTTGTTTTATATAAAAACCATAAGGTGTTCCAGTGTTAAGTGATAAATTAGTATTCCTAAAAACATCTGCTTCGCTTATTGGTTTTAATTTTACACCTTTAACCCAAATAGCAATAGGTTTTTTGTAATCACTTGGTAATGGAACAAAAGCAGTATTCCCTTTAAAAGTAGTAGAATAAGTTTTTTCTAAAATATCACAATTACGAACCATTTCTATTTCAGCTTCTTTTAATAAAGATTTTAAAGTTCCTGTATGCCCTTCTGTGAATAAAAGACACCTATCAATTAATTGTTCCCAAGTTTTCATTATGCACTCTCCAGTTTTATAATTCTAGCTATAGCATCTTCATATAGCTGTTTTAATTGTGTTACTTCTCTACTTAAATCTTGCACAGCTTTAGATGTTGCTATGTCTTTTGGTTTTGTTCCAATCTCCACTAATCTACCTCTAAAGAAAGTTTGTATAATTTGAAATCAAAAATTGAACTTGATACCATTATACCTATAGAAACAGCTGCCACATTACCTAAAGAAGGTCTTATTGTATATCTCTGCCTTCCATTATAAGTAGTAGGTATAGTATATTGTCTAGACAAACCACCAGGAGTATATGAAGAAACTGTTGTCGATGATATATAAGTAAGTGTAATTTGCCATTCTTGATTTGATTCATAATCAATATGCATTCTTCTAACTCCTACACCCTTTGAGTCATCCTCAGATAAAACAATAAAACCTGTAGTTCTTGCTAAAGATACTGGTTCAGTAGAGACTGATGGGTTTAAATTATATAAAAAAGAATCTTTTGAATCAATAATAGTTTCATCTCCATCAAAAGTAGTAAAAGTTAAATCTGTTGATGTGCTTGAAGTTAATTTAGGTGTCCCTGTAACATCATTTATAAATTCATTTTCTAATGGTTCAAAAGTAATCGTATTAGATGTAATGCTTGATATTGGTGCATTATTATAAGGACCTGCTAACCCAGGACCTTCAATATTAAGATATGTAGGAGTATAATCTAATGATGTAATTGGATTTAAACCGTCTGTAAAAGTTAATGAAAAAGGTCCCCCTTTTGTTACTGTCACAGTTGCACCATCTGTCGAGTCTACTAAAGTTGAATTAGTTTTAATTAATGTATCTGAGCCATCTAGTGTTACTGATACTATTTTATGAATACCATCGTTAGCTTCTAAACCTTCAACACTAATTCGTGTGCTATTTAAATAAGTAGATACTACATTTACACCTGTAAATTTAATATACCCTTGAGAACCATTTACAACAGTATCTATGTTTGTGTCTGTTACTGAACTCACATTATTTTGAATATCTGGATTACTACTGGCTGTTGCTGTTACAGTTTTAGTAAAAGTTTTAAAATTTGAAAAATTTTTGTTTCTTAAGATATGTAGTTGGTAGTTTTCGTCTGTTGCATAACCAGCTGTAACTTCTGAGGTACTATAAGAATGGATTCTCCATTCAGCTCTTTGTTGATTTAATGCATTTAAACTTAAAATATATGATTGATAAGCAATACCTGGAAGTTTCATATGTAATTCTTGATTTAAAATATCTATAGAACATTTTATACCTACCCCTTTATAAGATTGGTATTCACTGTTTATCGTTGAAGTTAAAGCTGTTGCATTAAAATTAGTATCTAACATATAAAAAGCTTCTGCTCCTGCGAAAAAAATAGCATTTTCATAAGATATTATACTTTCTGGTGCGATACATCCTATATTAGGTTCTGATTCTTTTAAGCTCCAACCAGTAGGATTTACAGAGTTTAAAGATAATCTATAAATTCCTTTTGTCATTAAAACACACAAATCTCCATACAATCTTTTCATTCCAATAATTTCACCACCTTGTAAATCATCTAATTGAATAAAATTTGTTGCTGGAATAATATCTGGTTTTCCTAATTCTGAATACATAACCCAGTTTTCGTGTTTTTCTGCTTTTTCACTTCCTGCAAATATTTGCACATTTCCTACATAATTTCTACCTTCTATAAATTGAGAGTATTTATAATATGTATTTAAATTTGTTAAACCTAAATAATGAGCAGGTCCTACATATGTACCTGTGTCAATATAACTTCCTTCTATTATTCCGTTACCTGTGTCTACAAATTCTGTCCTAGGTCTTAAAATAGCTAATTGATTTGCACCATCTGTTGTTTCAAGTTCTGCACTATTAGTTTGTAATAAAGTTTTTAGATTTAAAGCTATTGGGTGCGTAACTCCATCAATATTTAAAGTTCTTCCAATTAATTCACCGTCACCATACCTAGTTGCATTGTGTGCTACAGTATCTAAAGAACCGTCTACAGCATAAGTTCCATTACCTCCTACAGTTATAACACCCTTTGGGTCTACTCCTGTTCCATTTAAGACCTTAAAAATACCACATTGAGTTATAAAATATCTTTTATCACCAGTACCAGCATTACTGCTTCTCATATAAAGACCAATTCTAAATTCTGTTGATGCTAAAATACCTGCTGGTGTTGTAAATTCCCCCTGCCAAACTCTTGCTTCAGCGAAACCTGCACCCCCCGTTTCTTCATTAACTAAATGTTGAAACTGATTAGAACCATCCTTATATTGAATTACTAATTTGGCATACCTACCATTACCAGAAGTAATTTGAACTCCCCAAGATAATGAAAACACATATTTTTCTTCTGCTACAAAACCTTTCATTCTGTTTTCTAATTTCATATTCGTATTAGACATTGCGTGATAAGAATTTCTGTGCATCAATATTGCTCCAGGTTTTAGCTCACCGTATGAATCATCGCTAGACCCATTTGAAGTATACCAACCAAAACCCTCGGCATCTGTATAAGAATCAGTATCTCCACTTCCATCTAAAATATTATCTACAGAACCACTTCCATCTGTATCATCTTTATATCCTCCACTCCACCAACAAGAACCAAAATTACACATATTGTAATTATCTAATAAAT
>TARA_B110000196_G_scaffold1086_1_pt1 | contig 13926 bp, 15 predicted proteins | sample TARA_B110000196 | Tara Oceans TARA_B110000196 (sample SAMEA4397072) | marine metagenome | biome: Polar Biome; feature: [MES] marine water layer (ENVO:01000295) within the mesopelagic zone...; material: water (ENVO:00002006), including particulate matter (ENVO:01000060) such as...... | reverse complement strand
ATGCAAGCCTTGGACAAACTCAATCCACCTTCAGGTGCAGCTGATGGAAAAATCAGAATACCTATTCAAGATGTTTATAAGATATCAGGTATCGGAGCAGTCCCAGTAGGCCGTGTCGAATCTGGAACTATCAAAGCAGGTACAAAGCTAATTTTCAAACCTTCAGCCCACTCTGGTGGTATAGTTGGTGAAGTAAAATCCGTAGAAATGCATCACAATGAAGTGCCGCAAGCTGTTCCTGGGGACAATATAGGATTCAATTGCAGAGGTATTTCTCACCAAGATATTAGAAAAGGTGATGTTGGAGGTCCAGAAGATGACCCACCTTCAGTCGCTCGTGCTTTCAAAGCTCAAATTATGATTTTAGATCACCCTAATGTGATAACACAAGGTTATACTCCTGTATTCCACTGTCACACAGCCCAAGTTGCCTGTACATTTGAAAAATTACTTGCTAAAATGGACCCAAGAACTGGTGCGGTTACAGAAGAAAATCCTGATTTCTTGAAGAAGGGAGATGCTGCAATGGTTCTCATTAGACCAACAAAACCGTTGGCTATTGAAGAACAATCAAAATACAAGGCTTTGGCTAGATTTGCTATAAGAGACATGGGAGCTACTGTAGCTGCCGGTATGTGTCTGAAAATAGAAGAACACTGGGATTAAATCTAACCTATGGCTCCAAAAAAGGCATCCAGTAGAGCTTGTATCTCATTGCATGCCTTGAAGCATGACATCGTAGATGGCGTATGTGATCAAATTAAAACCATCTCAGATAGAACTGGTGTAAGTATGACGGGACCTATCCCTCTACCCACTAGAAAACTCAAAGTACCTGTTCGAAAATCACCAGATGGTGAAGGTTCAGAAACTTGGGATAGATGGGAAGCTCGATTACATAAACGATTAATCTACATAGATGCCGATGAAAGGGCAATGCGTCAACTGATGAGAATTCAAATACCAGATGGTGTTAAAATCTCTATACAGATACAAAGTTAGAGATAAGGCGACATCATTATACAAAACATAGTTGCTGAAGAATAAATTGGCAACCAAGAATACCGAGCAACCTCTATAATTGAGTTAGCTGCTGCACTGATTTTATCCTGCTTACCCTGACCTAAAATCTCTACACCTTCAACATAAACAGTACCCATAGAAGATTCTGCAGGAGATATATCTTCTATTGCTTCTTCTAAAGCTTGCTTGGCAATTGGCAATATACCTTCTGAATCTATTAAAGGGTTAAAACCACCAGGTTTAACATTAACATAGTGATTATCAGTTGTAGCTAAAAGAAGCTCATCAACTGAACCACTTAGACCTTCCTGGAGTTCAGTATTCATACCTGGTCCTAAGCCATTAGCATCCCATAACATAACTGCAGTACGTTGGTTATCTAGCTCTGAAGAAGAATCATGTTCTATGACTAATGCTCTAATTCCGCCAGGTCCAATACCTCTCGATAAATCTTCACCAGGTATATGTGAAATTCCAACTTTTAATTTTCCTTTATCAGATAATGAACTTAATTTTAATGCCTTTGAAGCGGATATTTCTAAACTTCTACCTTCCTTTGTTCCGGCAGCTAAAGGCGGGCGCCCCCATCCTTCTTGATTGTGTAAATCAATCATTATCCTTTTACCAGTTATACTCGAAGAGGATCTTTCCAACCGAGCAGCTAATTCTGGAAGAATATCATCACTGTCACCCGGTTTCGCAAATATTAAGGTACCATTCCCAATGCCGGTCACATATGCTGACGGTACTTCACCTTCTCTAATAGTAGGATAAGACATATCGCTGTATACAGCCTCCTCAGAAGCTAAAACCATGGCCTTTGCAATCCGCGTCAAATCTTCATCTCTCAAAGGATTGTGATCATTTGTAGAAGAGCCATGAAATGCAAAACCTAGTCCCGGTAACACTGAATCTATCTTCGATGGTAAATTCGAACCACCCAATGTTCCAACTGGGCCAGGATGTACTCCCGGTACTGCCAAGAATGCCACTGTTTTACCTTCCTTACGGATAGAGGTCCAACTATTCTTAGTCTCTATAGTCTGACATATTTCTCTTATTGCTTTAGTTAAACGCCGACCATCTCCTGTCGAAAAATGCTCAATAAAAGCAGACATATGTTTTGTTCCACTTACTCCTATTGCTTTCTTGTATGGAGAATCGACTAAAAAGAGGAAGAAGTGACTAGCAAATGCTAATGCAAAAATAGCTAAAAGTCCAAAGCTAAAATCTTCAGTTAATTCACCATCCCATATGTAGTATAAACTTGTAACTGGAGATAATAACGATAATGGAAATGCAATTCGGGCTGGCGCACTTCCGTGAGTTCTTAATGTCAAATACCATAAACCACTCATACACCCCAGTCCGAAGGCTAAACCTTTACTTGGTTCTTCAAAGTATGATCCAATTAATATCGTAATCAGCATAATAACGGATCCAGTTGCACCAGCCTGAAGCCCATAACGAATTGGATAACGCCCATCCCATAACCAAGAAATATTGGAAACAAGATAAGATATTAAGAGAACAGGAACTGAGAATGAAAGTAAAGCTACTATCGTAAAATCAACCAAACTAGCCCTAACTCCCAGACTATAAAAACTACCTAAAACTAAAAGTAAAGTTACCGATAAAAAAAGTACTAAACTAGATAAAACATGTGGAGTATGATAAAGAAAAGCTGAAAGACGAGCTGGAGGTGGACTAATCTTATCTACTTTGAGTGGAGGTGCCATTTAATTTATCCTGAATGTATTGCTTTTATTAGATTAGACATATCTTCTTTTAATTTTTCAGATGTTTCGACTAAAGTTCCAGTAACTACAATATCTGCTCCAGCTTTTACTACTTCGGATGCAGATTCAGGAGTCCTAATTCCTCCACCCACTATCTGAAGTACGTCAATTTCATTTTTCACTGCTCTAATTATTTCGGAAGGAACCGGTTCTGAAGCTCCTGAGCCAGCTTCTAAGTATATGTAATTCATGCCTAAGTATTGACCAGCTAATGCATGTGAAACTACTAATTCCGGATCATTACGAGGCAGCGGCTGAGCTTGACCGATCCTACCTGCAGCCATACCAGGTTCAACAACTAAGTAGGCCATTGATAGAGGTTCAAGCCCTATTTTCTTAACCCAACGGGCGCTAGCTATTTGCTCTCCAACCAAAAATTGTCTACTTTCACTATTCAAAAGAGACATGAAAAATATAGCATCAGCTCTACCTGAAACGGATGATGCATGAGTTGGAAATAATATAACTGGCAAATGTGTAGTCTCCTTAATCACATCAACTGCTGCATCTACTTTTTCTAAACTTAAATCAGTAGAACCACCAACCAGAAAACAATCAGTCCCCGCCTCGGCAGTTTGAGTTGCTAAATCAATTAATACTTCGGGACTAGTTTTACCAGGATCCAATAATGTAAAATGAAGGGGATGTTCTTTACGCTTGTTTGTTATATAATCATGAATCATTATTTTGCCTCCCTAATAAAAATGAATTAATCCCATTCCATATCAAAGTCTATCTCCTTTTCTTTAGTTGATGCTGGTTGAATTACTGGAGTGGCTTCAACAACGGCCTCACCCGCAACTGGGATCGCAACTGCAGCTTCAACAACGGCCTCACCCGTAACGGGCATTGCAACTGCTGCTTCAACAACAGCCTCACCCGTAACTGGCATCGCAACAGCTACTTCAACAACAGCCTCACCCATAACTGGCATCGCAACTGCAGCTTCAACAACGGCCTCACCCGCAACTGGTATTGCTACTAAGGGTGAATTTACTTGAGAAGTACTAGATTCTATTTCCTTCGACATAACTGAAGCTATTTTAGAAGACGGAAACTTTCCAATTCTAACACCAGATAATTTTAAAGAAGCCATATCTGGAGTCATTTCAGAACGGAGTCTAAGAATAGTATCTTTATCAGCTTGGACATATGAATCTGAATAATCACCACCACCTACGGCTAAAGGATAAGTAATGAAATCTCTTCGTCTACGGGCAGCCCGTATAGGTCTAGGTGGAAGTTTTACTTGGGGCGTAGGAATTTCTTCCGGAATTTCAGATAATCCTAAAGTCGAAGGAAGAGCGGTATAAAATTGAGGTTCTTTATCTTGTGGTTTTGACTTGCGTGAACGGCGGCGCCTACGTGGTTTAGGTTTAGACATTGAATAAAACAAAATTGCCAAAATAACCATACATACAACGGCACCAATGGTAGTAGGTAAAATGCCTGCTGCAATTAGAAATATAACCATTATAAACACAAAAATTGAACCTAAAGATTGTATAAGCAAGCTATTATTTTGCTTAGCTTTTTTAGGGCGGGAGCGTCTTTTCCCCCTTTTTGGACCATTTGCCATTGATTATCTCTATATTCATACAGTAGATGAGGTATAAGCATTTACCCTGAGAGAAGTCTTTTTGTAATGTTGTCCTAAGCAATTAAATTATGGTCAATTATCTAGAGTATCATGGAGAGATGAGTTTTAGTAGGCCAAAGATTAATAGCTATTTAGTGAGATACATAAGAGGAATCTAAACATCCATGATTAAAATTGATTTTGAAGATAAAGAAGCTGCGGATTTTGATGTTGGAACCAGTGCTGAAGATATTATTAAAAAAACGTATGGACGTAAATCAGGAGCCGTTGCTGTTTTAATTAAGAATAGCGAATATGATCTTTCACATAAAATACTAGATGATTGTAAAATTGAAATTGTTAAAGATGATTCTGATGAAGGACTATACATCTTAAGACATTCATGCGCCCATCTTCTGGCCCAGGCCGTTACTGAATTGTTCCCAAGTGCTAAACCAACAATTGGCCCCCCCGTAGATGATGGTTTCTATTATGATTTTTACATGGATCCAATCAATGATGATGATTTAAAGAAAATTGAAAAGAAAATGAGAGAAATGGTTAAAAAAAATATTAGTATCATAAGAGAAGAATATGATAATAATGCACTAAGAGAAATGTTTTCTAATAATAAATTTAAAATTGAAATTATAGATGATAAAATAGGTCTGGACACTGGCTCAACAGCGTACAGGCAAGGTGATTTTGTGGATTTGTGTAAGGGACCTCATGTATCTAGTACTTCTAAATTACAATGGTTTAAACTAACAAGTACTAGTCAAGCATATTGGAAAGCAGATGCTAAGCGTGAATCTCTAGTTCGAATATATGGAATGTGTTATGCTAATAAAAGTGATTTAAAAGAAAGAGAGAGACAAATTCGCGAAGCCGCCCTTAGAGATCATAAAAAAATAGGTAAAGAAATGGAACTCTATATGATTAATGAATTAATCGGTAAAGGACTACCTATATGGCTACCAAATGGCGAAATTTTAAAGAACGAAATTGAAAAATTTGCAAACGAAACTGAAGAACGATATGGTTACGAAAAAGTCACAACACCAGTACTTGCGAAAAAAGAACTGTTTGAAGCGAGCGGTCACCTCCCTCATTATGCAGAATCAATGTATCCTCCAATGGAAATGGATGATGGAACCTATTATCTCAAAGCCATGAACTGCCCAATGCATCACTTAATTTATCGTAACAAAAAACGATCCTATCGTGAATTACCTCTAAGAATTGCTGAATATGGGACTGTCTACAGAAATGAACTTTCTGGAACATTATCTGGTTTATTAAGAGTAAGAATGCTATCAATGAATGATGCACACATATATTGTACTCTTGATCAAATTGCACAAGAATTTGCGCATAACATAAAAATGGTTCAAGATTATTATGAAGCATTTGGATTTGATAATTATTATTTCAGATTATCCTTATGGGATCCTGAAAATACTGGTAAATATATTGATCAACCCGAAAATTGGGAAACTTCTCAGAACCATCTTAGAACAATTTTAAATAATTTAGGGGTGAAATATGAAGAAAGTATAGGTGAAGCTGCATTTTATGGACCCAAAGTAGACATCCAATTTACAACGTTGTTGGGAAGAGAAGAATCTATGTCTACAATACAATTAGACTTCGCAGCTAAGGAAAGATTCGGATTGACATTCATGGACGCCTCAGGTGCTGAGAATAATGGAATATTTGTAATTCACAGAGCCCCACTCTCAACACATGAACGGTTTGTAGCTTTCTTAACTGAAAATTGGGCTGGTAACTTCCCTACATGGCTTTCACCAATCCAAGTACAATTGATAACTATTTCAGAAAAACATAATGACTATGCAATGCAAGTTGAAAAACAATTAAAGACTTTAGGCATAAGAGTAAAAGCTGATTATTCAGATCATACTATTGGTAAAAAAATAAGAATGCATCGTAAAATGAGACCCGCGTATATGGCCATCGTTGGAGATGATGAAGTCAATAATAATACAATATCCATAAGGGCACGAAATGGCAATCAAAAGAATGATATAGAATTAAATATATTTCTAGACAAAATCAAATCTGAAATTAATTCTCGAAGCAAAACTTTGGAACTAGCTTAAATTATTAAGTAAATGAAATGGCGCAGAGGGAGGGATTTGAACCCCCGAGGGAATTTCCCACCGGCTTTCAAGGCCGGCGCTATACCAGGCTAAGCGACCTCTGCCATTAAAAAAAACAGAGCCCAAGCTAACTGCTAGGGCTAAAATTAATAAGATTTTAAAAGAATCTTATTTGCGGCCGCGAGCCATTGGAGATCGTGCTACATTTCCACCTTTGTCAATGTAATAAAGAAATCCATCTTCTCGAGTAACGCCTGCTGAAGCCACCATCTCTGGGCCTCCACCAGTCTTCTTTCCGCCACGGGCCATTTTGGTCCGCCATACGTTACCGTCTTTTCCTAGATAATATAAATATCCAGAATCTTTGTTTACTCCTGTGTTAGATACTACTTCAGCCATGGGTTATTCACCGACCTAACAGGAAGTAGACAGTATATATACTTAACCACCCTATCGTCGTGAAAAACTAAATTATAGTGATAGTTACATTTATAATGTCTATTGAGGAGTCTACTTCATGGACATGGCCACAAACATTGCAGACTGGGATTGGATGAACTTTTTTGTTTCAATGCTAATTGTAGGAATTGGAGTCGCTCTATTAGCTACTGGGATTTTTACATCCTACTTTGGAGCAGGTAAATCTCAAAAAATTGGATTCGCACTTCTTTTCTTTGGTATCTTCGATCTAATAATTATTTATCTTTTGACTTTTGATGCCTTGGAAGGTATAGAAAGCATATTTGATTCTGAGTTATTTACTGATGCCCTTTTGTCAGGAGTTTCAGCCTTAGCCGGAATGATTATTGGAATGTTTGCAATTTTATTTGTTCTAATGAAAGTAGATACTGTGGACGATTTAGAAGATTTAGACTTAGAAGATCTTGAAGATTTGGACTTAGATGAAGAACTCAAAAAATTAGAAGAAGAATTAAATCAAGCTGATAACTCAAAGGAGGAAGAAGAATGATGGACATCATAATTTCAATGGGACTTACTGGCGTTATGCTTGCCATGTTAGGTATGGGCTTACTAATCTCATATTATGGAAGTAGTAAAACTAGAAATGTTGGTTTAGTATTCTTAGCCATAGGAATTGGATTAGTATACTATATCACTTCCGTAGACGACAGTGCTGTACACTTTGGTAATGCATTCATTGCATTCCTTGGTGGAATGCTAGGGGGAATTATCGGAATCGTTATTTTCCTTGTAGCTATTATAAAATCATAAAATTGATATTATAATCTCAACATTACTCTAAAATAGAATAACGATTCGTAACAGTTGTGACCTCAGATGATGAGCTGTGGAATTCAGGTAATAATTCCGATACCGCAGAAAATGATATGGACGACGATGATGCCTTAGACCTTTCATCCCCTTCACCTGAGATTAGTGAGGATTTAAATCTAAATAGTAAGAGCCATACCGTTTCAGATGATAAATGGATAGTTCCTACTATTGAAAATAGTGAAGGCATTAACCTCCGTGCTATTGGAGCAATTGGAGTAACAGTTATACTTATTCTTACTGGAACCTTGTTCTTTTTATTCGCCGAACAAAATATTGTGGTGAATGTGCCCTATGAAAAGTATGAAGAACAGATTAAATATGATATTGAAGGGGGAATGAATTTTGAAAGTACTATTGATATTCCATTACCTCTGGGATTCATTGACAATGATGTTGTTATCAATGAGTTAAATATTGTTTTTACTGGAGATTTAACTGCAGGAATTAAAGCCCCTTCGAATAAAATAATAGACGGATATGGAAATGAAAAGAACGTATTCAAAAAGTATCTAGAACAAGAACTAACTGATATTGATGGCACAATAAGACAAGAAGGGAAAACGGCAAATAACTTAGAGAATGCCCAAATTGTCACTTTCCAACATCAATTTGTTGACAATACGGCTTTAGAGATAGTAAGGACTGATATCGAATCAAATGCATCATATTCAGACACCATTACCGGAGATACTTGGTACTGGCAGGGATCTACTGATTGGGTGCCTCGTGCTAGTGAACCGGGACTATTACCTCACGGAAGCTTATACATCGGTAAAACGTTAGAAGAAGGGACAAAAGGAACTACTGAAGAAGGAGGCATTGGATTCAATTGGGAAGTTTTCGATGGCGGAAATGTGAAAGGTGAACAAACCGTACTTCTAAGAATAACTACGGGCTACTCTTCTGAAGAAATACTAGGATACAAATATCAATACCAATATACTTTTGATTTATATCTATCTGAAATAAGTAGTTTACCTCTCAAATTTAAATTAAATCTAAATTCTGATGCTAGCTCTCCAAGTGGAAAACTGTATTCAATTAATTTGGATTATAGAGGCACATCTTCTGAAATTGATGAAGGTTATACTGAAGTACCAACAACATCATACAGTGATAATTCAAAACAGATGACTGGCGAATTTAGTACTTGGGAAGATGGAGCTCCAGCATTAGGTACTGGTGATTGTAACATAAATTCAAATTTTTCACTATCTACTGGAATTCAAAAAGGTAGAAATGACATTAGTGAATTTGATAGTTACATCAAAGACCAAATTGCTAAAGAAGAAGAAGCATTTGTTATTGAAGCAAACTACACTGCAAGAAAAGATGGTAAATGGAATTTTACAATGGCCCATAACAATGAACAAGCATCAGATATTGAGGGATGGGTTTTAGAATATGAAAGTTCAGGAGAAGGTGGAAATAAAACAGTTATTATTTCAGGAAATGAAACAACTGTAGGTAACCCCATTCTAACCATGGAAGAGATACCTGCACCGTTGACATTATGTTCTGCTGAAAGTGTTATGACTGACTTTGAAGGAATTGCAGACTGGGCTGTAGATGATACACTAAATAATGTGAATTATGAAAAAGTTACACTCCTTTTAGGACAAAATCTAGTTTCAAAACAAAGCCTTTCCTCTCCTACGTCAGTTCTAAGCTTTGGAAGTCTTGATCTAATAAGTATTGTTTCAGATCTCAACAGCGGGAATTTAAATTTAAATGACTACTCTAATAATATTGATGTAGACACGGCTGGCAGCTATGCCTATTTTTTAGATAAAAAAGGAACCGATAAAGATGGAAATATGTATCAAAAATTAGCTGGCGTAGATGCAAAAGATGGACTCGTTTTATTCAATATACAATCAATAAATACGACTTAACCAATATAGTTAACATCGGGTTTATCAACAGATTCATTAGAATCTATCTCTTTTAACTGATTAGTTATTGACTCAACCTGTTTAGCTCTTTCTTCTAATTCTTTAAGATTTACTTTTACGCCCAGTAGCTTTTGAAGAGATTTTAAAACAATACTAGCGGACTTTGGATCAACCATATATCCACTAGTCTCACCCATTAGACAACCACCGTGAATACCTTGTAATTTACCTAGACCTAACAATAAACCTGAAGCCCCAACAATTCCAGCACCTGGCTCGCCGTCAATAAATTCAACATTCGCCTTCTTGAACAGTTTTACTATTTCTTTTGATGTTGCTGCACCCAGTACTCGAGGTTCCGGAACTAACTTACCAAGCCCATAACCTCCGAGCGTATAAATTGTAGTCACACCCATATCCTTGACAATTTCGATTAATTTTTGACAAATATCATATTGACCTGAAGAATCCATGCCTTGATATTCACCAACTAAAAAAAGTAAATCTCTACCTTCTTTATTTTTATAATAGTATAATTCATTATTAACTAAATTTACAATACCATCATCATCAATCAGTACTTGTGGTGGAAAATGAGACGAATATATCTCCATACACTTCTTTGCCTTCAACTCATCAATAAGATGCATTGCGGCTAATTTTCCAACATTACCAACACCTGGAAGACCTTCCAGAAGAATTGCATCTTCTAACTTAACCTCCTCAGTCCAAATAATCTCAGTAAAAGTCATTAGTCCCTCCTAAGCATACGGCGATATTTACCATACTTATCCTGAGGTGAATATCTAGGAGGTAACGGATTTATAGTTGAAATATTACAATCATTACACTTATCCAAAGTCGTAAATGATTTACAACTTTTACACTGAAAAATTAATGTCCGCATTAAGACCTCTCAAACGAACCTATTCCACCATCTGCCTTAAACGTCTTAAGAACTAAATCCACCGCTAATTTCATTTCATCTTCAGCCTGTTTGTAATTGGGTGCCTTGATAGATATACGATATGAAGGTGAGCCATTAGATGATATTTTCAAAAAAGTATCCTCATTAACTGCTGAAGGTTTCATCAATGCAGTTTTCACCTTTTCTACACCCTCAGAATCATGAGATACTAAATCAAATTGACCTTCTATAGAAACATAAGGCGGTGTAACATTGTCTATTGCAATTTTAATGAAATTATCAACCCACTTGCCTTTCCATTCTTTCTTAAACAAAGACTCATCCATTAATGAACTTTCAAAAGCTGAATACATGCTGCCATAAGCTTCAACCATATCGGCCTTTACTTCCTCAACTAATTTTTCATGATCTAAATTAGACTGGGACGAAACTAATTCTAATAATTTGGAAGCCCTCTGCTCGTTCTTCCAATCTCTTATCTTCTCTTGTTTACGATGTCCTGAAACCTGACGAACTGAAGCATCACTAATTTTACTTCCATCTTTAACTCTTGTTACCTTAGCAACAACCATTTGCCCTTCACGAATAAAATCTCGAATATATTTTACCCAGCCTGAAGCGACTTCAGAAATATGTACGAATGCCTTACGCTCTGAAAATTCTAATAAATTTAATGTTGCTCCAAAGTCTTTAACTTCAATAACTCGCCCTATTACGTATTCGCCTTCTTCTGGACTGCCCTGAGGACTCACTCAAGTTCCTCGAGGATTTCCCCTAGGATCTTAGCTTTACCACCAGTTGGTAAGGCTATAGTTGAACCGGTAACTGGATCTGTAACAACTGTATCACATTTATCAAATATGACTACAGTATAATCGCTATCTGGGCTTTTTACTTTAATAAATTTACTACGTGGACCTGCCATTTTTACTCCGTTAACTCAAATTTCTTAGCTCTCAAACTTTTCCTATGGTGAGCTTTACCTGTTTCAGTACATCTGTATCTCAAATATACTCTCTTAGTTGGTTTCTCTCTTCCTTCTGGCTTAGGCCTTGGAAAACCTCCGTAACCAGCTGTAACTCTCCTGAAAAGTCTTTGACCTCTTGCCAATTCAGAAGCTCGCTTCTTTTTGACAACCTCAACCTCGTGAAGCGTATGCTTTTTTGCGAATGGACTATACATCTTGATTCTTCGTGGTATTTTCATACTATAGGCCTCTTCAGGAAACCGTCCGACTCAACGGGTTTAATAAAGCTATCCAGAATAGACTAAGTTATAGCTTTAAGATCTTTATGCTTCATACCAAAAGTAGCTTGTACTATTGCAAGGGGAAGCTTAACCCAGAATGAACGTGTTGCTTTACCTTCATATTCACCTCGAGTAAGACTAGCCAACATACCATACATTGCAGGTGTGCGACCCAAGGCAAAACCCACTCTCATAAAGAAAGGCCGATATATCTTGTGTTTAGTACTAGCGGCTCGATACATATCACGACTATAATGAGAACGCCAATATTTCTCAAAAAGAGTTGGATCGCCTTTAGATACCGCTTTAGCAGCTAAACGACCCCCCAATACGGAATGATTCAAGCCTTCCCCATGGATTGGATTAACGTGCCCTGCTGCGTCACCACACAAGACCCAAGTTTCACCTGAAACCGGAATATCAAAAAGTTTAGGATCATTATAGGAAGGAATTGCTGAACCAAACTGTTTACAATTGACAATTTCTCCGGTTTCTGCTAATTTCCATTTTCCATTTTCTACAAATTCACCAGGCCATCTTTCTTGCATTAATTTATGTAATGCATCTTTCATACCTGGAGTCCCAGCATTGTAACAATAACCTATATTGTAATGATCACTCTTAGGAAAAACCCACAGGTAACCTTCTTTGCCCGGTAAAGCCCCAACAATAAACTCAACTTCGTTTTCAGTCGGTTTTATATCTAAATAATATCCAGCCGCAGCAAATAAATTATCTCTAGATATTTTCTCCATAAAGTGTCGGCGAGTGAAGCCATTTACGCCATCCGCTCCAATTATATATTTAGCTTTATATTTTTCATTAATTGTCCAAACTTTATCTGCAAATGTCAACGATTTAACTCTTTCCACAACATGACCTGCACCGGCTTCTTTGGCTCGATTATACAAATAAAAATCCCAATCATCTCTCCTAATCATTTTGCCTTTATTTACTGGAATCTTGAGTTTTGTCTTATTATAAGTAAAAGAAATAGAACTCATTTCACATTCTATTGCGCTATCTGGAGCATCCATCCACTCAATGCCTTTAACTGGCAAACCCCCACCACAAGCTTTTCTTCGAGGATGAGCATGATCAAAAAGCAATACTGAAAGACCCCTTTCAGATGCCTCTCTAGCTGCCGATGAACCTGAGGGGCCTCCACCTACCACTGCAACGTCTACAATATCCACATTAAGTTACAAAGAACGCAGTAAATTAAGCCACTTACGAGCCCGACTGTAACTTAGAATATGACAATGAACATTTATTACCTATTAGTTCTCTAATAACACATCCTTGTAAAATTAAATCTTTACTTCCAAGCCTAGATACTACATAGATTACACGTGGTTCTTCAAAATCCAGTAAAGTGTAAAGCGGATTCTCAGAACCAAATAATTCTAATTCTGCAAAACCATCATGATTTACTACTAGTTTATGAAAATCAAATCCCCTACCCTCTATGAAAAGACGGTGATTATCACCCTTGAAGCAAATATCTGATTCACTCTCTGGAACAGTTTCCATAATTATAAGGTATTTACTATCTTAAGGTAGTTTATAGTATTTTTTATTCCCAAAAAAAATTATTAAGAACCAAAAATGCAGGGCCCCATTTGAATCTTGACATAATCTGTTCGGCTTGAATTCTATTTCCACATATCATTAATGCACTTGCTATTGCTTCAGCAGTTGTCAATTTACCTACTTTACCTGCATTAACTGGATTTGCAGGTATAATCCCCGGTAAACTACGTGGTTCTAAACCCATTAACCTTAGCTTTGAGAAAGTTTCTTGTGCCATATTCCAAGAACAATCGACTCCTACAATACCGCCAACCTCAGCCAGAATCGTATCTTTTTTGGACAGAATAACCTCTGAAAATGGATCTAATACTATCCCTCTAGGTGGTAAATTTCGAAATGAACTATAGTTTTCAGAATGACCAAAACGCTCTAACCTTTTTGCAGTACATTTTTTTGGATCGTCTTGATCAAAGCAAAGAATTCGGATTTTAAATGACATGTA
>TARA_B110000196_G_scaffold319398_1_pt1 | contig 13958 bp, 10 predicted proteins | sample TARA_B110000196 | Tara Oceans TARA_B110000196 (sample SAMEA4397072) | marine metagenome | biome: Polar Biome; feature: [MES] marine water layer (ENVO:01000295) within the mesopelagic zone...; material: water (ENVO:00002006), including particulate matter (ENVO:01000060) such... | reverse complement strand
GGCCCCTGCTGAGCAAGTATCGCGCGCCAAATAGCCAAGCCCTCAAGCAACTCTAGTTCAGGACTTAAGGGACACACCAGCCACGCATCCACCTCGATCTCGCCCTCCAGTTGGCCGTCGCCCCAAGCGGAATGGCCAATAAAGCCGCGCAGCTCGAATTCGGGGTCGTCTTTCAGGATCTGGCGGGCTTTATCCTCATCAATCCCGAAATAGAGCTTAAAGCTGCCATCGGCGCTAGACCACTTCCACGCCACTAGAATCATTTGATCACTGCCCACGGGACCGCCTTCGTAGAGTGGTACTGCGGCAAAATCGGAGTCGGCCAACTCGGAATCATACTGCCCTAGCGTCTGATTCAGTGGCCGATTGACGATTACCCCCAATGAGCCCTCTTCCGCCGAATGGCCGGTCATCAACACCACCGTCTGCTTAAAATGCGAATCCAGCAGCGATGGATGCGCCACCAACAAAGAGCCCGCGAGGTGCAACTCTTCATCATCCTGACCACGATCTGGTATCAAACGCATAGCAAAATTCAATTATAACCGCTCTAAGCTGACTCCACTCTCAGTGAGTATCTCCTTCACCAGCTCATCATTACGATAATCACGATGATACTTGATACAACCAATTCCTGCCGCCGCCAAGATTTTGGCGCAAATAATACATGGAAAGTGTGTCACATATACCGTGGTGCCTTCAAGCGAAACGCCACGCCGCGCCGCATCGCAAATCGCATTTTGCTCGGCATGCACCGTCGCCTGCTCATGCCCATCACGCACGCGCGAGGCATGCGGCGCACCCGGCAAAAAGCCATTATACCCCGCCGCGATGATCCGGTTTTTTTGTGAGCCGCCGGAGACGATCACGCAGCCCACATGCAAGCGATCGCAACTGGAGCGCGAGGCCATCAGCAAGGCCGTCGCCATGAAATAGGTATCCCAAGACGGTCGCTCCCCCCACGACTCGGTCAAGCTCTCGAGCTGGTTCAACATAGTCGTATCGCTCAATGCAGCAGCGACCGGTGGCTGATATTCGTTACTCATAATAGATTCATTTATTGCTCGGATCGTCGCGTTCGCAATCGTGAAGTTAGCCTGCGCTGCAAGCTACCAAGGAAATACTTCAATAGAAAGATAGCCTTGTGGTAATTGACCAAGCACCTCTGGGCGACGCAACCACTCATCCGCAGCACGATCGAAGTCCGCATTCCCTGAGGATTGACCCAGCGTCGGTACAGATAATGCCAGCACCCTGCCGGAGGCACGTAAATAATACAACACCGGCCGCTCCACCGAGGACGAGGTGGTGTAGCTCAACTCCGCGGGGATTGACAACCGCCGTGCGACCAGCTGCCCCACAACTGATACTTCCGCGATCGGCGTGACCTCTGGGAATCTCGCGACCGGCCGCGACGATTCCGTAACGCCTGAGAAGAAGCGCCAAAAGCGCGACGCCAATAAATCGAGAGGCTTATCCACCGCTATATTCTGAGGCACTAAAAAATTCGACGGTTGCAGTTCACTGAGCAACTGAATCTCCGGCTCAAACTCGGGAAACTGCCCCTGCATTCGATCTCTCGGATCAACCACCATCGCTTGTGAGGCATTCCAGCGGGTCGGAATAAACAGAGGGGCGGAGTCAAACAAAGCGGCCAACTCTTCCAGTTCACGATCATTTGCGAGCGAACCAGCCGAGACGTATTCCACATAAGGCCGGGTGGCGACTCGATCAGGCAACGGACTGGAAACCACTCGAAAAATCAAAAAACCAGCAAGATGCAGCGCCACACCGAGCAACAAGCTCAGGCGCAACAGCGGCGAAATCATTTCTGGTGAACGCGGTGTCGCGGGCTCAGACAGCTGGGAAGCGGGCGACATCACAATACGGGCATGAATACGTTACTACCTTGTTGCAGTGCATCCCCAGGAATCAGCTCCAGTACCTCCGGCACCTGATCCCCCGCAATCTGCACCTCAGTAAATCCGGCACGTTGAGCCATGCGGCACAAACCCAAAAAAAGTTGCAGCTCCATCGAGGCATCCGCCTTGACCAACAAAACGGCATTCTGCTCGGTGCGATCTTCTAAATGTCGACCAAACGCCTTCTCCACCGAACCATGCTCATACACACTTCCGTCAAAAAACAACATCCCGCCATTACCGATCGTCAACACCGCCACTTCAGCAGCATCATGCTGCAGACGCAGGTCTGTCTCAGGTAAATTCACCCGCACGCCCGGCAACATCACAAATCGTGTGAACAATAAACTAATCAATAGCGCCAATACCAATAAATCCAGCACTGGAATCGCATCGATCTTGATCTCAGGACGCTTCAATCGCTCCAACAAACCGAACGACGCGGTAAACTCAGCGGTCGGTGCGGTTAAATTACCGGCAGGCTGTTGTTCAGGCGCACTCATTGCTATACTTCTCCCTCCTCGGTCGGCGCTGCTACTGTTGCCGCTCCGACCGTCAGAAACTCATGAATGTTATGTCCCACCCATTCAAAATCGTGCACCAACGCACGCACACGCCCAGAGAGAAAGTGGTGCGCCAAAGTCGCCATGACCGCAATCGCCAAGCCAGAAGCTGAAGTAATCAAAGCCTCCGCGAGCAAGCGACTAAACTCGCCGCTATTGCCACTGGAGGCTTCGAGTTGATACAGCGCCTGCAACGCCGCAATGACCGTGCCGAGGAAGCCCAACAGGGGTGCCGCACGAGCCAACGCCGCAATCGTGCCGATGCGACGCTCTAATACCGGGATCTCAATAATCGCCGCAGACTGAATCGCAGTCCGAATACTCGCACTCGATTCGCCATAATGCAGCAATGCCGACTTCACGATACGTGCCATCGGCCCCGGCGTATCTTCGCACAGCGTCAAGGCCTCAACCAAACGTTTCTTGCCCACTAGATTCTTAATTCCGCTCAAGAAATCCTCGGTGCCGATCTGGCCCTTGTGCAAGAACAAGGCACGCTCAATAAATAACACAAAGCCTAACAGGCTTACGAAAAGCAGCGGATACATGACGGAGCCGCCTTGTAGAATGAATGTCTGTTGCAAGTAATCCATGGAATGATTTTTCTAAATATAGCGTGCGAGCTACTCTTCGACAACTGGTAATCGATCCGCACGCGATTGCGCAAGCGTTCGACCGGGTAAATTATAAGCGACCATCTTGCGATAGACCCGCCGCGCCTCCGCCAGTTGGCCCTGAGCCTCCAAGCCAGTGCCCAGTTGAAGCAGTGTCCGCGACATCCAATAGCGCCCCGTCACGCCCAAGCGAATCGCATTCTCAATATCCAACAGAAAGTCGTTTGCGACCAAAGTAAAAACGACTTGCGCTTGATCGAAGGCCTCGTGCCGCAGCAATGCAAAGCCCCACTTGTAGCCGACTTCCGCCTGATAGTCGATCGGCAGGTTCGGCAAGTCGATTAAACGCTGCAACGCTTGCGCGACATTTTTCAACTGCTCCGCATCATTCTTGGCCAACGCTAGCATACAATCCGCCCGCGACAACTCAGCCACATAACGACGTGGATGCTCGGGAAATAAACGAATCAAATTCTCATAAATAATTTGCGCACCCGCAAAATTATTCATTTGTCGAAGCAGGTCTCCCTGCTTCAGACGCGATGAGAAAAACAACATATTCTGCGGGTAGCGCTCGGTCAGATCATAGTGCACGCGCACTGCCTCAGCGAAATACTGTGGGCCTCGACGTTCACAATACAAAGCCGCCTCAAACAAGGCCTGTGCCGCTAGCTCACTCGCTTCATATTGCGAAGCCAACTTCAGCAACGTCTGTTGAGCCGCCGCAAAGTCATCAATCGATGCATAATAATTCGCCTCAGTCAGATACGAACGCTCTGCAGCTGAGCTCTCAGCGTAACCGGTGCGCAAGCCGCTCAGCACCTCCATCCCTGCAGTCGAATCGCCCAAGCCAATCAAAATATCTCCCTGCAGCAGTAGCATTTCTGTGCGCAATAGGCGCACTTCGGCAGGACTCGGATCTGATGCCCCCGCAGGGAGTGATTCAATCCGGTTCAGCAGCGTATCGACACGCGCCTGAACCGGCGCTGCAGCACCGACCATCAACGACAAGCGCGCCTCCAACCAACGGAAACGCAAGTCCAGCGCAACCGGCACCGAACCGTTGCCATCTTCTGCAAGCAGTAATCGCACCCGCGTCAAGGCCGCCGCTAACTCTCCGTTTGCCTGCAAGGCCTGCGCCACATTCCACTCCGCACGCCAACGATCCGACACCGAGATACTGCCACTAAAATCCGCCTCATCAATCAGCTGCAAAGCCGCCTCAATCTGTCCAGCCCGCATCTCTGCAGTGACCAAGCGTAAGAAAAACTCTCCGTCATTATCCATCCCCACACCTTTGTAACGCGCAGCTTGATAAAAATCGATCGCATTGCGGTAATCCGTGTTCAAGAAATAACAGTCCCCAATCAAGCGATTTAACACTTGGCGCGCGTCCACACCCTCCGCCTGATCACGCAACTGAATCAAGAAATCCGCGGCCGCCCGATATTGCGCAGGCGTGCGCTGCAGCGCGGCATATGCGAGCAAGCGATACACATTAGTAATTTCGCTCAAACCAGGGAACTGCTCTAACAAGAGTTGTGCGTCCGCTTCCGCTAACGCCGTCTCACCATTAGCCAACGCCAATTGACTGCGAATATAATACATCTGGCCTAGCAATGGATGGGACTCGGACTCGGCAACCATCACATTAAGAAAAACAGTCAGTTCATCTCGTTCCGAAGGGCTGCCCGCGCGTGCCAACAACTGTAATGCGACCGCCATTACCTCACGGTTTTTTCCTTCACGCAGCAAACCACGCAACGCATCACGGCAACTCAAGGTGTCTACCCCATAGAGCATGCCCTTTAACAATAATAATTGCTCACGCTCGCGGCTAGCATAGCCAGACCGCACATTTGCCAACTCCCCAGCAATCAGCTCAATCGCCTCTGTATTACGCCCCTGATTATGCAGAATCACCGCATACTGCCGCACATACGGATAAGCTGCGGGAGTACCCCTCAAGCGCTCGAACTGGCCACGCACCTCTGCCGCTAGTGCATCACTCGCAGGCGCTCTCAAGATCTCTTCGCGCAAAATCAATCCAGTAAAAAACGCCCGCTGCGCCTCTGAAACTGCCGCCGCACGTGCTTGCTGAAAAGCAGCTGCCACTTGATCGGTTCGACCGGCAAGCTCCGCCTGCAACCCGCGCAGTACATACAACCAAGGCAACTCCTCTGGCTTCAACGCACTCTCAGCGACATTGCCAAGCGCCTGAGTTAAGGACTCTTGATCGATATTGCGACCATTGCCATACGCGCTCACCCCCAGATAGAGATAATACAGATCGCGGCGTGCCTCCTCGGGCACCGACAGCAAGGCCGAACGGGCCGCCACGAAACGGCGTTGTGCAATCAGCGAAGCCGCCAACTGGATCTGCAAGTCCACCACATCGTTTGCGACCACTCCCGGCAGCGCCAGTAAATCTAGATACAAGCCCTCGGCTAACACCGCCAATCCGGCATTCAACGCACGATTCGCCGCATCCACCTTCCAATCAAACAACAGCCGCTGCTGGGCATCCAGCACATCGGCACGATCCGCCAACAACGGCGCTTGCCCCTGCACACTAGGCACAAGTACTAAGAGCAAGAGCGCAGCCACAGCACCCTTTCGCTTTAATCGAGAAATAACAGCAAAGTTCAACAACATGTAATTCGTGAATGACAAAGTGTCTCGCCACAGGTTGCAAAAGGATTTTCACCCGATTGTGCAAATGAAGCCCTAGTTCTAGCATTCAAGACAGAGCTTACATACATAAATACCCATTCTCCTACTCGTTAATGCAACTATCGTGTGGACTAATCCGTAATTTTTTATAATTTATACAGATGACATGAGGTCACAACATGCTCCACACTATTTCATCATTTTTTAATACGAACGAGCCCATGCTCGTTGCGGCGGCACTTGATGCATCCCCCAAGCAACTAAAGCGTCTCGGGCTGGCCATCTCAGCTGGCGGAGCAAAAGGACTGGCACATGTCGGCGTCATCCAAGTGCTGGAAGAAAACAACATCCCGATCGCGGCAGTCTCTGGCTCCAGCATGGGCGCTTACATCGGCGCGCTCTGGTGCGCAGGCTACAAAGGCCACCAACTTCAGCAACTCGCCGAAGAGATACAAACGCCCAAAGTGATGCGAAAACTCTCCGACCCTGCCATCCCTCCATCGAAAGGGCTCTTCCATGGACGCAGAGGCAAAGCACATCTACGCAGATCCATTGGCGACATCACCTTCAAACAACTGGCACGTCCGCTCTACGTGGTCACCACAGATATCGACACCAATCAACGTATTATCTGCAACCACGGCAAAGTGATCGACGCCGTGCATGCCAGCTGCGCCATGCCGGGGGTCATCGTGCCGGTCAACTACCAAGGCCATCGCTGCGTAGACGGTGGCGTCGTCGATCCCGTGCCCATCTCCATTTTGAAAAACCGTGACGACATCGACGCAGTGATCGCGATCTCAACCATCCCGAGCTTTGAAGAAATCGAGCACTGCACCATCGATACATTTAAAAGACCCAAACGAAGCCGACTTCGCAGAGCACTGTCCCATTTACTGCGCCCTATCAACCTACTCGCCCACGGCAATATCATCGACACCTTCGTCAGCTCATTAAAGGCCTCGCAAATTCGTATGGCGCACGAGTCCTGCAAGCACGCCGACATCGTCATCAAGCCGATCTCCTACCTAGGCCACTGGTATGACTACCACGAGTATGACCACTTTATAAAAATCGGCCGTCAGGCCGCCGAGCAAGCGCTCCCCGCGATCCGCGCATTGCTCGACTCCACACCTTCCAATGAACCACAGGCAAACCACATGGTGGGAAACAGCCTCAATTGATGAAATCCATCACCAACAAGCTTTAATACTCACCCATTTCTTGAAAAGCCGCGTGCTCCCATTCACGCGGCACTATCAAAACATGTTTCAAGCCGCAGGCTTGAAGGCAGAGGACATACGCAGCACCGACGACCTCGTTAAAATACCCTTTACCAGCAAGGCTGAGCTCAGCGACACGCGCGACTTCGTCATCGTCCCCGACGAAGCGATTCTAAAAAAGCAATGGAGCACTCGAAGGCTAGCGCTACGGCATGGCCCGAAGTCAGCCAAACGATTACTCGAACGTGAGCTACGCCCGATCTTCATGACCAGCACCACCGGTCGCTCCTCCGCAGCCGTGCCCTTCTTATACACCCAACATGACCTGGATCGACTCGAAACTAGCGGTCGCCGACTCATGGAAATCTGCCGTTCTAAACCAGAATATCGGCACATAAACGCCTTCCCCTTCGCCCCGCATCTCGCCTTCTGGCAGGCGCACTACGCAGGCCTCGCGTTCAACACCTTCAACCTCTCCACCGGCGGCGGCAAAACAATGGGCACCGACGGCAATGTCCGCGTCATCTCGAAGCTAAACCCCGACGCCATCATCGCGATGCCCACCTTTCTTTACCACATGCTACAGGAAGCCTCCGAGCAAAACGCCGACTGGACGCGGCTTAAAACCCTCGTCCTCGGCGGCGAAAAAGTGCCCGAAGGCATGCGCCGCAAACTCCGCAAGCTATGTGCAAATGTCGGCGCAGAGCAGGTCGCCGTCATGTCCACTTATGGCTTCACCGAAGCCAAAATCGCATGGAGCGAATGCCTCGTCCCCGAAGGCCAAGCCTCGGCGGGGTTTCACATCTATCCCGACATGGGCTTTGTCGAAATCATCGACCCCGCGTCAGGCCAGCGCGTGCCAGACGAGCAACCCGGCGAAATCGTATTCACCCAACTTGATGCCCGAGGCTCCATCGTCTTGCGTTACCGCACCGGCGACTTGATCGAGCACGGCATTACCCATCAACCCTGCCCGCACTGCGGCCGCACCTGCCCACGATTACTCGGCAAAATATCCCGCGTGTCCGACATTCACCATCTACACCTCGACAAGCTCAAAGGCACACTCGTCGACTTCAACCAACTCGAACACCTCATCGACGACACCCCCGGCGTCGGCGCATGGCAGCTCGAAATCCGCAAACACAACGATGACCCGCTCGATGTCGATGAGCTCATCGTTCACGCGGTCGGCCTCAACGGCAGCCAAGATTTAGAAGCCTCCATCAAGCGACGATTTCAGCAAAAAGTCGAACTCATGCCCAACGCCATCGAACTCCACACATGGGAAGAGATGCGCAAGCTGCAAGGCGTCGGCACCGAACTTAAAGAACAAAAAGTCATCGATCACCGACCAAAAGGAGCCCAACTATGAGCAAAGAACTCGTCATCATCGCCGGAGTGCGCACCCCCTTCACCCGCATGGGCACCGAACTTGCTAGCCTCAGCGCTAGCGACCTCGGTCGCCACGCAGTCGCCGCCCTGCTCGACCGCACCGCACTCGACCCCGCCGAACTATCCGAAGTGATTTTTGGCTGCGTCGGTCAACCCGCCGACAGCGCCAACATCGCCCGCGTCATCGCTCTGCGTGCGGGCGTGACCCACCATGTGCCAGCTGCTACAGTCAACCGTAACTGCGCCTCTGGCATCGAAGCAATTACTTGCGCACACCAACGCTTACTCGCCGGCATGGGCGACCTCTTTATCGTCGGTGGCGTCGAAAGTATGAGTAACTACCCACTCATTTATCGCCACGGCGCAGTCGAGCATTTCACCGAACTGGCCAAAGCTAAGACACTGAAAGAGCGAATCCTCGCGCTCACACACTTTCGCCCCGAAGACTTCTCGCCCCTCCTCGCACTGCAACTCGGGCTCAGCGACCCCGTCTCAGGATTCAACATGGGAGAAACTGCCGAAAACCTCGTGCGCGATTTTGCCATATCACGCGAAGCCCAAGACCACTTCGCCGCTCGCTCACACGAGAAAGCATTTGCCGCACAAGCCGAGACCCAAGCAGAAATCACCGCCGTACACGCCGAAGGTTTGGCCATCACCGAAGACAACGGCATGCGCAGCGACTCCACATTTGATAAACTCAGCAAATTGCGTCCCGTGTTCGACCATAAGACTGGCAGCGTCACTGCTGGCAATGCCTCTCAAATCACCGACGGCGCAGTCGCCCTACTAGTCGGTTCCGAGGCACGCGCCGAAGCACTTGGCATCGAGCCGCTCGGTCACCTAGTCGATTACGCTTACACTGGTTGTGATCCGGCTCGCATGGGTCTCGGCCCAGTCAAAGCCATCGCAGCCGTCAATGCCCGCGCTCAACTCTCGCTCAACGACGCCGACCTAGTCGAAATCAACGAAGCCTTCGCCGCCCAAGTTATCTCGGTTCTCAAAGCCCTCAAAGAACCCGCATACGCCCAAAAGGCAGGACTCGACGAAGCACTCGGCTCAATCCCCGAAGCTATACTCAATCCACGCGGCGGCTCGATCGCCATGGGCCACCCCGTCGGAGCGACGGGCGCGCGACTCGTCCTCAGCGCACTCAACCAACTCAAAGCCAACCAAGGCCAACGCGCCCTCGTCAGCCTCTGCATCGGCGGCGGCCAGGGCGCAGCCCTCTGGCTCGAACGAACTTAGTCTTACTCTTAATCAGCCATCAGCCATCAGCCATTTAAAAATGAAAAACCTACAACTTAGCACACAAGACGGACACGCCACACTCATCTTTGATCGAGAAGGCTCCAGTGCCAATATATTCGACTTCGATACACTCAACGAGTTGCTCGATACGCTCACACAGATCGAAAATGATAACTCCATCAATTCACTACAACTACGATCTAACAAACCAAACATCTTCATCGCCGGAGCCGACATACACGCACTCATGGCGTCCACCCTCGGCGAACTCGCCGCAATGATCGATCTCGGCCACGAAGCCTTTCAAAAACTCGAAGACCTACGCATACCAACCATTGCCACGATTCATGGTGCATGCCTCGGCGGCGGCTACGAGCTCGCACTGGCTTGTGACTGGCGCATCGCATCGGATGACAAATGCACCACAATCGGCCTCCCCGAGACAAAGCTCGGCATCCTGCCCGCTTGGGGCGGTTCTACACGGCTCCCAAAACTCATTGGCTTACCACAAGCACTGCCGCTCATCCTCGGCGGCAAAGTGCTCAACGCCAACGGAGCCAAGATCAAACGAATGATCGATGACGTCGTGCCCAAAGAGCACCTCGATCGCGTCGCAACGGAGTTTCTCAGCAGAGGTCAGCGAGAGACTACCGAGCACCCCGTCCTACACAATCCAGCATCTGTTCGCTTGATTGAAGCACAAGCACGCAAGGATATCATGCAACGTACCCGCGGCCTCTACCCCGCACCTCTCAAAGCATTAAAAGTCGCCTGCCAATCTGTTTCCCTCACCCCAGCAGTCAGTTTCCGTAAAGAGCGCGACACCGTCATCGAACTCGTATCTCAACCCGAGACCGCACGACTCATCGATATTTTCTTCCTGAGCGAAAAGGCCAAGAAACTTAGACTCCCCGATGTCACACCACACGAGTTGCAACATCCCGTCGTCCTCGGCAGCGGCATAATGGGCGCAGGCATTGCCTACTGGCTCAGCGCGCACCACTACCCCGTGCTACTGCAAGACATCGACGGCAACGCACTCGCCAAAGGCATGGTCCAAATCGGCGATCAATATAGTCAAGCCGTCGCACGCCACTTCACCAGTAAAGCAGAAGCTCACAAGAACTTTGATCGCATACATGCCAATGCCGAAAAAATACCCCTGCATAATCGCGACCTAGTGATCGAGGCCGCCGTCGAAGACCTAGACATCAAGCAGCAAATATTCGCCGAACTGAACACACGCTGCTCCGAAGACTGTATCCTCGCCACCAATACATCTGCACTACCGATCCATGAGCTGGCCGAGGTCGTCACCAATCCGGGGCGTATCATCGGCCTGCACTTCTTTAACCCAGTGCCACAAATGCCACTGGTTGAAATCGTGCGCGCACCGACCACCTCCGAACAAACCTTAGCCACAGCGATTCGATTCGTGCAACGCATTGGCAAGATCCCCGTGGTGGTGAAGGACTCGCCGGGATTCTTGGTCAACCGCATTCTAGTCCCCTACCTCCTTGAGGCCTGCCACATCTTCGCCACTGGCATTGCACCTGAGCAGATCGACGAAGCGATGCTCGACTTCGGCATGCCGATGGGGCCACTGCGCTTACTCGATGAAGTCGGCCTCGATGTCGGCAGCCATGTCGCCGAGACGCTCATTGCAGCTTATCCAGAGCGCATGTCCATGCCGCCACTTCTCAATGAAATGATTGAGAATCGTCACCTCGGTCGCAAGAGCGGCAAAGGTTTTTATAATTACGACTCAAAGACACCGACGCCCAACCCTGACACACTCGCACTCCGTCAAAACCGCATTGCCCCCGATGAGCCGATCATCGATCGGCTCGCTCACCTCATGTCCGAAGAGGCGGCCCGCTGCCTCGACGAAGAGATCGCAGACTCACCGGCGAGCATCGACTTCGCGATGGTCATGGGCACTGGCTACGCCCCCTTCCGCGGAGGGCCACTACGCTACGCCGATGCGACTCATCTCTTACGCCCCGATTTCTACCCCGCACCAAATCGAAAAACAGGATAAGTATCCACCATTCAACCCTCCAGCCTCCTCTCTAAAGCCTCAGGCCTCCTCACCCTCAAGCCCCCAATACCATGACTCAAAAAACCTCAAATGATTCGCTCATCGACACTTCTAAGATGTCTCGCAGCCAACGCGCTTCACTGGAAATGGCCGAAGGTTCGCGCGACCAACGCGCACTGAGCGGTTTCGCCGCGTCACTGTTCGACGGCCACCCCGAATTTGTAGATATCACCCCCTTCCCCGTGCAAGCGACCGAAGACTGTGATCAAGGCAACGCCTTTCTTAAAAAGCTGGATCGCTTCTTACGTAACCGAACCGACCCCGACACCATAGATCTGAAAGGCGAAATCCCCGACCATGTGATTAAAGGCCTCGGCGAACTCGGTGCATTTGGTATCAAAATTCCACACGCCTATGGCGGACTCGGGCTCTCACAAACCAACTACTCCCGCTCCGCAATGTTACTAGGTCGGCACTGCGGGAACCTCGCCGCACTCCTCTCCGCACATCAGTCCATCGGCGTGCCTCAACCGCTGCTGATGTTTGGCACCGATGCGCAAAAAAAGAAATACCTACCGCTGTTCGCCAAAGGCCAAATATCCGCTTTCGCATTGACTGAACAAGAAGTCGGCTCCGACCCCGCGCGCATGCAAACCCATTCCGAACTCAACGAAGCCGGCACGCACTACATTCTCAATGGCGAAAAGCTCTGGTGCACCAATAGCCTGAAAGCCTCGCACATCATCGTCATGGCGCGCACCCCGCAAGAAGGCAAACGCCTCGCCACGACCGCATTCATCGTCGCGATGGAAGCCCCCGGCGTCGAGATCGTCACGCGCTGCCGCTTCATGGGCTTAAAAGCACTCTACAATGGCGTGCTCCATTTTCACAACGTCGAGGTGCCCGTGGAGGATGTCGTGCACGAAGTCGGCAAAGGCCTCAAAGTCGCTCTCACCACCCTCAATACAGGACGCCTCACTTTGCCCGCCGCCTGCACTGGTATGATGCAGCGCTGCCAAGAGATCGTGATTCGTTGGTCTAAGCAACGCGAGCAATGGGGGCAAGCCATCGGCAAACACACAGCCATCGCAGCCAAAATTGCCGACATCGCAGCCGATACATTCGCCACCGAATCGATGGTCCGCTACACCTCCTCACTCGTCGACCACGACAAGTACGCCGACATCCGTCTCGAAGCGGCAATGAGCAAACTCTGGGGCAGTGAAGCCGCATGGCACACGATCGACCAAACCATGCAGATCAAAGGCGGCCGCGGCTACGAAATCGAGAGTTCACTAATTAAACGCGGCGAAGTGGGCGACCCGATCGAACGCATGATGCGCGACTGCCGCATCAACACCATCTTCGAAGGCTCCAGCGAGATCATGCGCCTCTTCATTGCCCGCGAAGCACTCGACCCACACCTGCGCAAAAGCGCTGCCGCACTCGATAGTCGCCAAACGAAATCGACTCGCCTACGCACCGTTTTCGAAGCCGCACGCCATTACGCGAAATGGTATCCGAAGCAATATGTGTCCAACCGAGTGCGCGTGCCAAAGGACTTCCATCCCGCGCTCTATGTTGAGCTCATTCGCATCGATCAGCTCAGCCGGAAACTCAGCAGGCAGCTCTTCCATAGTATGCTGCGCTACGGACCGAAACTGGAAAAGAAGCAACTCCTGCTAGGCCGCCTCGTCGACATCGGCACCGAACTCTTCGCCATGTCCTGCGCCTGCGCCCGCGCCAACCAGCTCAACCAAGCATGCGAAGCACGCCACCAAGTCGACCCCGAGCACAACGACCCCGACCACTCCGTCGAAACCGCGAAATACATCTGCTCCCGAGGCCGCCAGCGCATCGCCATATGGATGAAGGCACTGCACAACTCCACCGACCAGAGCGGCTACCACCTAGCGCAAAATCTAATGGAAGACCCCAGCGTGCATTAACACGAAGGACTCATTACTTCTTCTGCAACGCCGATCAATAAGCTCGCGCATAGGGATCTTTCGAATCCTCACGAAAGCGCCGCTCCCAGATGCTCCAGTCTTTGCCTTGCTGGCGACATAAGTCCTCAGAGAAGACCATGCAAAAGCCCTCCATTTCCCAGTCGTCGACTAGGGATGGCCGCTGCAAATGCCCAATCTCATGCGCTAAGAGCAGATAAAACTCAGCATGGCTCGGCGGCACTGAAAAATAAAACGCAAAGATTCCAGCCTGAGCATCGACAATTTGGTGAGCGAAAAATCTTCATTAATTGCGTAGCCGTGTCCGTT
>TARA_B110000196_G_scaffold70119_1_pt1 | contig 14014 bp, 14 predicted proteins | sample TARA_B110000196 | Tara Oceans TARA_B110000196 (sample SAMEA4397072) | marine metagenome | biome: Polar Biome; feature: [MES] marine water layer (ENVO:01000295) within the mesopelagic zone...; material: water (ENVO:00002006), including particulate matter (ENVO:01000060) such as...... | reverse complement strand
CCGATGCAGTTAAACTGTATCGGGCCGTTCTATTGTATGGGGCGGTGGGAGTTGAATTAATGACTTAAGTTATTAATTATTAAGGATTAATTTCATATGATTTTTAGTCGGAACTACTAATAGTACTACTATAATAAAAAGTCATCAATCAGCTACTCATCATGTAACTTTTAAAATAGAACGGAGCACTTACCCGAGCGTATAGAAATTATACAGCGATGGGTCGAATATATAGATAACTTTAAACGACAAACATTAGCGGGTAATGTTGTTATTGGTCAATTTTACATGGCGTAAGCAAGGAGTAAGCAATACTAATGGAAACCATAAAAACGATTAACGACTTGCCTAGCTGGTTTAGCCTAGATAATTATAAAAACCTCGATTCTTCAGAAGAATCTTTATTTAGCCTGATTGCAGAAAGAGAGGTGCGGTCTCATATTTTAGAAGGTGGTGCTTCATTTACTATGCTTGAAGCATGTATGACAAGTATTCGTAAATCAGTAATGGCAAGGGACGGTTCTATTTCAATTCCTGGTAATAATGTATCGTGGAAGAACGATTACCCTCGACCTAGCATTAAAGAAACCCCGACCTGTAACGAATACCTCCCTAATGGTAAAACTGTCCAACCATTCAGCATAATTGATATTTATCAAATGGGCCTTGAGGCTGATGTATTTCTAAATAATATGTCAGCTGATGAGGACTGTGGAAAATCATATGATTCCATAGCCCGCTTACCTGCTGGTGGTACTACGTTAAGTTTATCTATAAACCTTCATCTTCCCGACTATCAAATCATCGAGGAATTAAAAAAACTATTACCGCAATATCGAAAGCTTTTAAAATCTCCAAACCCTCAAAAACAATACAAGCAATCAGACCTATCAAAAATTTTATCCTATAACATATTGCCATTAGCAGACCTTATTCTATGGGCCAAAGCAGAGAATAAAACTATTACTTTAAGCGTATTAGCTGTGACCTTGTTTCCTGATGGAAGTAGAGGTGAGGAAGATATAAGAAAAACTATTATCCCATTCATGGAGAAAGTAATAAGTCATCAGTATGTATATGAGTGGGAATCTTCCTTCTTGAATAAATGATTAAGAGGAAGATTTTTAGTACTTTTTTCTTCCGGTAAAAACAGGGCTTGTATAGTGCCTCGCTAATTAGTCCAATAAAAAACAATAATACTCCCGTCAATTCCGAGAACTAACGTAGAGTATTTAATATGACTGAACGAATCGTCCGCTTACCTGAAGTTAAACACTTAACAGGCTTATCGCGAACAACAATCTACTCATCTATGTCCAATAATCAATTTCCCAAAAATTTCTCTTTGGGGTCAAGTAGAATGGTCGGCTGGACACTATCATCTATTGAAAATTGGATTGAGCAGCAATGCGCTCAAGCTAGTTCAAATTCAATCGGCGTAGGTGAATCATGAACTATTCAATTAAGAAAACAAAGATAGAAAATGTTGTAACCCATCTTATCAAGGTAGGCCATATCTCCCCGAGAGAAGCCATGATTACTTATAATGTTTGGCGGCTTGCAGCCATTATATTTGATCTAAAAAAAGCAGATATCCAAATTGATACGCAAGATGAACCGCATCAAGGCGGTATCCATAAAAGGTATTACCTTATCGAAAAACTACAGGCTGAACATTATTTGGATGGCATCAATAGGCGTACTAAGCGGCGTACAAAAAATAATCTGAAGCAGGAGATAAAACAGAAAGTGTCGTTGAGCAGCTCGAACTACCCAACGACTGACAACCTAACTAAGCGCTAACCTAAAAGGAGTCGCCTTAATCTTACTCAGGCTAAGAACATTTATCCAGTTTTTAGCCTGAGTAAGAAGGCTTTTATTATGGCCAGACATAATCCAAATAATCGCTCTTCAAAGGAAAGCTTTGCCGGCATTCCTAGAATCGTTATGGATAGCTCTAGTTATTTAATGCTGGGGCCATCTGCTAAGGCGCTTCTGTTTGAAGCAGCTTATCAATATAAAGGGAATAACAATGGCAATCTATGCTTTGCTTGGACGCTCATGCAGAATCGTGGCTGGAAATCTAAAGCAACACTAGATAAAGCCATTAAAGAACTGGTTAAGGAAGATTTTATAATCTTAAGTCGACGGGGGCACTTTAGGAAGCCGTTTGATCGGTGCAGCCTCTATGCTATTACATGGAAAGCCATTGATGAATGCCCAGGGAAAAATTTAGAGCTTGGGCCAACCAACACACCACCTAGAAAATTCAGTGTAGAAAGAGCGAATGAAAATAGAAAACAGAGTACATAATTTATACTCTATCGGTACAGAAACTGGGTCGATAGAGCTTGTTTAGCCCTTCTCTCGGTACAGAAAGTGGGGCGGTACCGTGGGTTTTAACAACCAAACACAGTACAGAAACTGTACATCTTTATATATTACCATAGGGTGTGTGCTAGCTTTACCATATCTATATCCGCCGATCCTTTTTGTAGTCAACGGAATGTAGGAAGGTAAAGCGTGAGTTATTAATAATTAACTCCTTTCAATCACGTTAATTACTTGGTCATATGCAATGCTCACGGTTCTAATCTCATTGTTGTAATACACGGGCAGCCACATATTGCCATAGTCGGAATGAAGGTGGCCTACTACTTCACAAACCACTTCTTTGCCATCTAATTCGATAGCTACTTTCCATCCAATCATTTTCTTTCCTTTACTCTATGTTGTAAGTGTTTTGATTTTTGTTTATTTACATGCACCAGACGAACGACATGCGCATGAAGATGGAGCGTGACAAGAGTGATCTTCACACCTAGAAGCGTTTAAAGGATTTTTATTTGGATAGGGCCCAAACTGCGCTTCATAAAGATCAATGGTTTCAGAAAAGACTTCTTGCAGCATCTTGTAGTCATCTTCACCATTAATACCAAAGTAAGGATAGTGATCCATAAAACGCCCAAACATGGCTTGGCAGTCTTCACGATACGCGCGTGTATCTAAAATATGAGCGTGCCAGATAATATCTACTTGTTTGCTGGGTACTAAAGCAGTATCAGGGTGTATTACTTTAAGGGCTAAAAATCGGCGGTATTCACGTTCGGAAAGATCCCAGTCTTCAGGCGTCATAATGCTCTCATCACCTTGGGTGTTTTTATGTTTTAATCGTTCAAAGTTCAAATGCTGAACCGCTAGAGGTAAGTTTGAGGGCTCATCAATCACTACGAGATGGGGAACTGGGGCTTTTAGTGTTTTTTGAACGTGTATAGTTTTCATATACGTAATTCCTTTAGATTCAAGTTAAAGTGGCTTAGTCAGGGTTAGGGGTAAAACTATGCCGAAAAGCAGTAAGCGAGATAAGGAAAGCTAATCCTTAAGCCCTAATAAGGGGGTGGCGGAGGAGCTTTCATAGAACTATATAGGTGAGATGCCTAAGGTAGCCTGAAAAGGAGAATTACTATGGCTGCAGTACCTACATTTGAAGCATTATTACTAGAACTAAGAAAGTCCTTCGGGTTGCAATTACCTAAAGAAAGATCAAAATTTGTTCAAATGAAAAAAAGTGAAGCTGTGCATAAGAAAGCGCTAAATGAGCTTAAACATGATCTTGTTCAGCATTTGGGATTTAGCCCAGAAGACGCCCATGCATTTGACTCACAAGCCTCAGACCTATCTATAACTAGTTTAAAATTGAGCCAGGGATTAAATGTAGGAGTAATGGAGCAGAAACAGTTGCTATGGCTTTTGGCAACTCATATTTATGTTCCATTTATTGCAAGACTGGCCGCTTTTTGGCAAGGCCAAGAAATTATGGATAAGGGGATGCCTGCTCATCAATTTTGGTATTTACCAGAAGAGGTTGATGGGGAGCTACAACTTCCATTCGTTCAAGTTTGGAATTGGCTAGAGGACTTGATTTTCGATCCCTTAAATAATCTCGAAAACCAAATCTACGGACAAGAAAATGATCGTGCTAAATCAAAACGATTAGGTATTACCAGAGAAAGCTTTAAGCGCACATTATCAAATTGGAAAAAGACCACAGGTAAAGAAAGTGCCAAATTGATTGAAGATTACTTTAGTGATGACCTAGAGATTAAATACAAAGGTACGTTTATATACCGCGATGATGAGTCGTTAGATGAAAACTATCATCGGGCTATTCAGTTGCTAAAGAAAAAAGGGTTTACGGGTAAAACTTTATTCCTTGAAATTCAAATGGAAAGCGCTGATCAATTAGATCAAATTCTGTCAGGTAATAGCAGTGAATATCACAAGGAAGTTTTTTTAAAATTAATAGAAACTAGGTTTGCACAGCCTAGTAATCAAACACTTATTCGCTACTTTAGTATGGCACAAGCTTTTCAAAATGCTTATGTCCGCTTTGGTAAAATCATTCATGGTAGTGAATTTGATCCATTATCTACGGATCAAAAAAAGAATAAAATGAATCAGCTAATTGCTATATACAAACATGTATACAATCTGACTTACTCAACCTCATTAGAGATAAATCCAGATGGGTACTATCCATTATTTAATAAAGAGAATAGTGTGTTTAGTGAACGAGTGCCAGAGTTGTTTAGGTATACACTTTATCAAAGCATATGCTTTGGCGTGAATGGTAAAGATGGTGTATCTGAAGCCATTGTGCATATTAATGGATTGGTCTTCTCCCTTGTAAACCAAGAAATACCAAATATTCTAACTTACAGTACTGATGTTCATAGTGAATCATATAAAGATGAATCAGACCTGTATCAGTTAGGTGTGGTAATGGGCTTAGATTTAGCGGACGACTACAAAAAGTTAGTGGTTAAATATGGTGATAATTTATCTCAGTTAGTTTCCATAGATAAGCAAAAATCAAATAAAAAGAAGATCGCACAAATTAAAGTAGAGAAAAATCCTATATCGCTAATATCAGTGGGTGCGAACCTTAACAATTCACTTCAGGTAAAAAGGGCTATTTTTCATCGTCTAGCTACTTTGAAGCTTACGCCGAAGCAAAGGATTGAGCATTACATCGCAGAACTGGCTTTTCTTTTGAATAATGAGACTAAGTTTAATAGACCCGATAATGCTGAAAGTATTGTTGAAAAGATTTTGAATGAGGCAAAATTAAATCATTATTATGACAACGTAAAGTCAGATTTTTTACAGTTTGAGGCTAAGCATGAACTATCTAAAGGAAATATTAAGGTAGCGGAAAAGTTGTTTAAACAAGCATTAGCATTACCCGATAAAATGAGCGTAGCGAGCAATCGTGGCGAAATAGCTAGGGATTTATTCGCCCTTAGGGCGGCTAACCAAGACACAATTAAAGGCTACGCTACTAATAACCAAGAAAGCCTATATCGAGATATGAAATATTTTGGAGGGTTTGATATGCCAGATCAAATGGAGCCTCTAAAAGCTCTATATTGGATTGAGGATACTTCACTTTTTAACCTGAATAAGATCTACCCATCAATTGATACTCTTGAGCGAGAGTTAATGCCTTATTACACGGAAATGTTTGAACTCTACCCTGCCTATAAGTAATAGCATTAGCCTTTTACACTTAGGGTGAAAGGCTATCTTTGTAATCCGGGTAGCATGATTAAAACTACAACATATCCCCTTTCATCTAGCACAACATTGCCCAAACCCCACCAACAAGGTATAAATACCGCTATACAAAAGTACCACTAGTGCTGTCTAAAATTTCAACAATAACAGACGGTTAACCAGAATTACGAGACAGCCATGACCTATCTACGTCCCATCTATTGGCATTTACGTCATGGCCTAGCTGCCTTTGCAGCCAACTACACAAATTCTAAAAAGTCGACCCAATTATGAGCAATACCGATACCAATACCCCAAACAACCTAGCCGCCTTCTGCTGGTCTATCGCCGATCTGTTACGCGGTGATTTCAAGCAAAGTCAATACGGGCGCATCATCTTGCCATTTACCCTGTTACGCCGCTTAGAAGGGGTGCTAGAAGAAACCAAAGAAGCGGTACTGGCCGAATACGAAAAGGTTCAAAAAATGAACCTGCCAGAAGAAGCCCAAGAAAAACTATTACTGCGCGCCACCAAAACCAGTAAAAACCAAGACGGCCTAAGCTTTTTCAATACCTCAAAAATGGATTTATCCAAACTGGGCGAATCCGGCATCAAAGCCAACCTAGAAAGCTACATCCAAGGGTTCTCAAAAGACGCCCGCCAAATATTCGAATACTTCAACTTTGCAGAATTCATCGGCCAGCTAAACGATTCCGACTTACTCTACAAAGTGGTGCAAAAAGTACGCAAAACCGACCTAAGCCCACAAGCCATCTCTAACCACGACATGGGCCTAACCTTTGAAGAACTGATCCGCCGCTTTGCAGAAGGCTCAAACGAAACCGCAGGGGAGCACTTTACCCCTCGCGACATCGTGCGCCTAACCACCGCATTAGTCTTCATGGAAGACGACGACGCCCTAACCAAGTCAGGTATTATCCGCACCATATACGACCCAACCGCGGGAACAGGTGGCTTTCTATCGTCGGGTATGGAATACCTGCACGAACTTAACCCACAAGGCATCATGAAAGCCTTTGGCCAAGAACTGAACCCAGAAAGCTTCGCCATCTGTAAAGCCGATATGCTCATCAAAGGGCAAGAAGTCAACAACATCAAACTGGGCAATACCCTATCTAACGACCAGCTTTATGCCGACAAATTCGACTACATGTTATCTAACCCACCGTTTGGGGTAGATTGGAAAAAAATCGAATCCAGCATCAAAGACGAACACACCCTAAAAGGTTTTGACGGGCGCTTTGGCCCAGGCTTACCGCGCGTAAGTGACGGCTCGTTATTATTTTTAATGCACCTGGTTAAAAAACTGCGTGATACAAGCGAGGGTGGTGGCCGTATTGGTATCATCTTAAATGGCTCACCTTTATTTACAGGGGGCGCAGGTTCGGGTGAATCAGAAATCCGTCGTTACTTACTGCAAAGCGATTTATTAGAAACCATCGTCGCCTTACCCACCGACATGTTTTACAACACAGGCATCGCCACCTACGTGTGGATCATCAGTAACCACAAACAAACCGAACGCAAAGGCAAGGTACAATTAATCAACGGCGTAAACCTATGCGGAAAAATGCGTAAATCCCTAGGCAGCAAACGTAATGAAATGAGCAGTGACGACATTGCCACCATAACCAAAACCTTTGGAGCGTTTGAAGCGGTAGACGCACGTACTCTTGATAAACCAGCCGAACAAAAATCAAACCGTGGCCGTCAGTCTGCCAATCCAAAAACAGAAGCACCTAAAACCTTCGCCAGTAAAATATTCGACACCCACGAATTTGGCTACCGCCGCATCACCATCGAACGCCCATTACGCGAAAGCTATCAGTTCAGTTATGAACGCATTGCCGAATTGCGCTTCGCCAACAAACCTTTTAACGCCCCTATGAAATGGATATACGAAACCTTCGGTCAAGGCTGGAGTGACTCAGTTGATAGTGAAACGCCAGCGGCCAATAAAGGTAAAGAGTATGGGGTATTAAAAGAAAACGAAGTTGAAATTCGCGTACACCTAAAAGCCAACTTCAGTGAACTAAAAGAAAAACAAATCAAAGACCTGCTAGACAGTAAAATCTGGGCAACCCAAAAAGCCATCATGCTAAAAGCCAAACAGCTACAAACTGAAATTGGCAGTGATCAATTTGATGACATGAACCAATACGACGCAGCCATAAAAGCCGCGTGCAAAACCCAAAACTTAAAACTAGAAAGCAAAGAACTGAAAGCCATTACCACTGCCGTCAGCTGGAAAAACCCAGAGGCGGAAAAGGTCATTAAAAAGATTCACAAAACTGGCAGTGCTAATCCGTTTTATGGTTTGTTTGAAGTAGAGCTAGATGGCAAAAAACAAGTTGTTGAATACAAGCCCGATGGCGATCTACGTGATAATGAAAACGTAAACTTAGACCCAACACAAACCGTTAATGCATTGAACGAAGCTTACTTCACAAAAGAAGTGCAACCACATGTACCCGATGCTTGGATCGATGCCAGCAAAACCGATGCGCAAGATGGTGAGGTTGGTATTGTCGGTTACGAAATACCGTTTAATCGCCATTTTTATCAGTATCAGCCACCGCGGGATTTGGTGGATATTGATGGGGATTTGGATAAGGTTTCCGCCGAGATTATGAGCCTGCTGCAAGAGGTACATTCGTAATGGCCTTTTTTATTGATAGCGGCGTTGTGGCTGTGCTCACTCAGTCACATAGGCAAGCTATGCTCCCTCGCTCCGCGCAGGCACGCCTTGCTCTAAGCAAAAAATACTCACTACGATCTAAGCTGGTGACTAGCTTATGAATACTGAAGTCTTGAGTGGGAAGTATAGTGCGTATCCTGAATATAAAGATTCTGGCGTTGAGTGGCTGGATGTAATTCCGCGTGATTGGATCGTTAGCAAGGTGAAATATCTAGCCCCTTTTCAAGTTGGGTGGACACCACCTACAAAAGTTGATGCAAATTTCATTGGCGATAACTTATGGGCAAATATTTCAGATTTGAAAGGTAAATACATAAAGAGAACAGCTAAGAATATTTCCAATGAGGCAGCAAAGGAAGCCTCTATGGAGATTTCGCCAAAAGGTTCCTTGTTATATAGCTTTAAGTTATCTGTAGGTGCTGTTTCATTCGCTAGCCAAGATATGTACACCAATGAAGCGATAGCTTCATTTTTGGAAGGAGGCAGCCTGCCGCTTTCATATATGTATTATGCTTTGCCAAAATTTTTGATTGAGAACGCTTCAACAAATATTTATGGCGCACGTATCTTAAATCAAGAATTAATTAATAATGCATTTCTATTAGCACCTACATTTGAAGAAGCTGAAAAAATCGCCAACTTCCTCGACCACGAAACCGCCAAAATCGACACCCTGATCGAAAAACAACAACAGCTCATTGCACTGCTAAAAGAAAAACGCCAAGCCGTCATCAGCCACGCCGTCACCAAGGGCTTGCACCCAGACGCCCCCATGCGCGACTCAGGTGTTGAGTGGTTAGGTGAAGTGCCGGAGCATTGGGGTGTTATGCAGCTTCGTCGTATTACTCACCTCCAACAGGGTTTGCAAATCCCTCAAGAGAATAGGTTTGCTGAAGGCGGTGAAGATCGTGCTGAATACATAACAATTAAGTCTATAAACGCAGGAGATACGGCAGAACATAAGGAATATATTCACTCTCCATCTGAACGTGTTGTTTGTGTTGAGGATGATATTTTATTGGCTCGAACTGGAGCGACAGGTCAAGTTGTTACAAATGTTTCTGGTGCATTTCATAATAACTTTTTCAAAGTTAATTATGAAAAAAACAAAGTTTCGAGAGATTACCTTGTCTATTTCTTAAGAGTGGAAGAGGTAAAGAGCCATTTATTAATGTTGGCAGGTACAACTACAATACCAGATTTGAACCATGGTGCTTTCTTAGGAACTCTCGTTAGCCTTCCAAATTTTGAAGAGCAGAAAAGCATCTGCGCATACTTAGACAAAACTACAGAAAGGTATGGTTATATCATTCAACGGGCTCAAGATTCTGTTAAATTAATGCAAGAACGCCGCACAGCCCTAATCTCCGCTGCTGTTACAGGTAAAATAGACGTTCGCAATTGGCAAGCCCCAGAACAGTCAAAAAAGACACCAGAGGCTAGCTAAATGACAGGTGATAAACAAGAGCAGAAAAAAGCGCCCACCATCACCGAGTTAATCGACGGGGATGAAGGGCTAAAATCAAAACGTAAATTATTAACCATTACCTCACTGATATTATTGGCACTGACTTTCTCAGGCGCAAAGGTTGAAGAAGCCAATACGTTTATTCTTAAGCTAAAATTCGAGAACCAGAATGGCATCGCCATACTTCTAGTATTGGCAATCGTGTTTTTATTAATACGCTATTACAACTATGCCAAACCATATCATGAAAAGCTGTTTAGGGAGTGGTCGGGTCGAATGCTAAAAGAATCTTACTTTTATTTGCCTTGTCATCATAGTGATACCATCACTGGATTAGTGCACGATCTAGCCCCCAAAAAAGTCATTGCAGACCAGATAGATCCATGGAATTGGTACACATTTCATTATGAAATTGGATTTCTCAAGCGTGGAATAAGATTCTCTTGGACTGACCAGCACGACTCCTATGATGAATTTGTTAGTGTAGGTTGGAAGAATTATTTAAAAGTAATGGGTTATGAAGTTAAATATCGAATAGGGCGTTACTTCACCCATAGAGAAAACCTCGATATTTTGGCTCCATACTTTCTAGGCGTGTTTTCAATCTTAAGTTATTTCTTTAATGCTGAATTAAGTTCTACCTTAAGCGCATTGTCTGTTACTGGATGAAATGATGAGTCGATTTGATATAAATGAGTTTTTTGAAAGGCAGGACCGGTTATTTCCTCTTGGTAAGTTGACAAAAGACTTGGCCAGATACGAAAAACTCATCCCAAATTTTGAATCATTAAATATTCCTCCAATCATCTCACCCACCTTGCAAGCTGTATTGGATAACGTTAATTCAATGCCTAAAATAGATTTAGGCCAAGATGTAGAGGCGTTGAGTTCAGCTCTAGGCACTAATTCGTTATCCACAAATTTACAGTTGGTAGTCGATCGAATTAGTTTCAACCCTATAAACTCTCTGATTTTAGAAAATTCAAGACTGCAAGGTGCTTTTACTTTTTCAAGTCAATTTCAGCATGCTATCGATCAAGTAACTGAAATGCACAAAACTATAGATTTAGCGACACATAGTCACTGGAATAGCATTGCGGATCTTACTAAGACGCTAGGGTTGAATGGCTTAACGTCTATCTCACAGGAATTAGCCTTAAAAGCAGCGGAATTGGATTTAGATTTTTCGGATGTAGCCAGATTTGAAAGTGAAGAAATTAACTCTGCAATAGATAAACTCTCTGATGACGGGTTTATGGATGACTTTCTGTCTACCCTGAAAAAGGTGAAAAATAACGAAGACTTTAAGGCTTATGGGTTTCCTATTATTTGGTCATTAGTGATTCTATGGCTTGGTGTCTATATCGGTATATTATTAGAGTCTAATAATATTGGCCAACGGGAAGTCAAAAGAGAGTTAAAAAACAATTCTCACTATTACCAAGCAGAATACAATGATTCGAACTTTAGAGTTATAGCCAAAAATGGTGTGAGATTTCGAACAGAGCCTAAGCGTATAGAAGAAACCATAATATTCGAGTTATCTGCGTTTACAGGGGTGACGATTATAGAGTGCCCATCAGGTCGTAGTTCTTGGGTTAAGGTTTCTTTATCTTTAGATGGAATACCTTTAGAAGGTTGGGTTGCAACCCGCTATTTGCAGAGAATTCGGTGAGTTAAGAGTTGTCTTTACTCGGAAGTTAAATCCATTTAAAGGCTCGGGGTTTGGTACCGTAATTGATTACGGTACCAAATAAGTATCCAGAGCTAGTTAGCAGCTTGCCAAGCCCCTATTTTAGTTGCTACTCTGTCCGAAATAACCACGCTTTTTTCGGACAAGGTCTAACCTATGAATACGCCTGCAGCCCTTGAAGATACTGTACTTAGCCGGATATATGGTCGTGGTAGGGGTTGGGCATTTTCCAAAAAAGATTTTAGCGCCCTTGGTGAGTCTGGCAGCATTGACCGTGCGTTAAGCCGCATGGCGGAAAAAGGAGTCATTCGTCGTGTGATGCGCGGGCTGTATGACTATCCTGCGTACAGTAAATTGCTGAAAAAAGACCTAAGCCCAGATATCGATCAGGTGGCTCAGGCTTTGGCCCGTAAGTTTGGTTGGCAGATTCAAATATCAGGTAATGCAGCACTAAATATTATGGGGTTATCCACACAGGTGCCTACGCAATATCTGTATTTAAGCGATGGCCCTAGCAAAACCTACCAGGTGGGCAATATCGGTATTGAGTTTAAAAAAACACGCTTTACGCAATTGGGTTTAAAGCACACCGCCAATGAAATACTGGTTCAAGCCATTCAAGCGTTAGGCGAGCGCCCATTAAACCAAGACGAAAAACAAAAGGTCATTCAGTATTTGGTCAATACCAGTGGTATGAAAGACGTGGTAGAAAGCGGCCAGCTGAATGAGGTGCTGGTTAACCGTATTTTAAAAGATACGCAATATGTTACCAGTTGGATAGCGAGCAATATTCGCCAAGTGTTGATGAATAAGGAAGCCCCATGAAAACCGTTGCGATGTTAAGCGAGCAAGAACGCAAAGAGCTGTTTAGCGAAACGGCTACTGCTATGGGTGTCACCGCCGCTGCTGCCGAAAAAGATTTTTGGATATGCTGGGTATTGCTGCATGTTTTTGAAGATGGGCAGTTAAATCAATTTTTGCGTTTTAAAGGTGGCACCAGCTTATCTAAGTGTTACAACGCCATTGAGCGGTTTTCTGAAGACATTGATTTGATTTTAGATTGGACTCAGCTTACGCAAGAAGACCCAACCGAGTCACGCAGTAAAACCAAACAAGGTAAGTTAAACCAATCGATTAATGAGCAGGCACAGGCTTATATTGCCGATACGCTATTGCCGCGATTAATAGAATTGATGGGTGACACTTGTGAGTTGGTGGTTGACCCTGAAGACCCTCATACAATTAATATCACCTACCCTAAAGCGTTTGATTCTGAATATTTGCGTCCACAGGTTCGCTTAGAAATAGGCCCGCTGGCGGCCATGTTACCTATGGAGTGGTGTGAGGTGCAGCCTTATGCCGTTGAGTATTTCCCTGGTGTGTTTGAGCAAGCCAGTGTGTCGGTGCCCACCATAGTTGTGGCGCGGACATTTTGGGAAAAGCTAACCATTCTTCATGCCGAAGCTCATCGGCCAGCGGATAAAAGATTAGCCCCCCGATATGCGCGCCATTATTATGATGTGTATCGGTTGATTGAGGCTGGCTTTGCCGCCAGTGCTTTAGAGCAAGGGGATTTATTGGCCGAGGTTGTTACCTTTAAACAAAAGTTCTACCCCAGTGGTTGGGCCAATTATGACAGTGCAACGTTTTCAGATTTAAAATTGCAACCGTCTGTGCACCACACCGGTGTATTGAGAATAGATTATGAGCAGATGCAAGAAATGCTGTTTGGCGATAAGCCTAGCTTTGATGACATTCTTGCGGCATTAATTAAGTTAGAGAGTGAAGTGCACGCACTTTAATAAAAACAAGGAAGTACCATGGCCTATTACGGCGGCGATAAGTCCACAGAGTTTGTTTTTCAAAACGACATGATCAAGCAATTGTTAGCGAATGGTTGGTTACTGGGTGATCCTAAAAAATACAATCGTGAACTGGCTTTGTATTCAGAAGACGTTTTAGGTTTTGTACAAGAAACCCAAGACGAACAATGGCAAAAGTTTAAAGCGTTATACCCTAACGATACCGAGCAAAAGTTTTTAGAGCGTGTGGCTACACAGCTTAATAAGGCCGATCCTAACGCCGCTAATAAAGAAATGCGCACCTTTGGCACCTTGGGTGTGCTTAGGCATGAGTTACGTGATCGTGGTACGCGTTTTAGTTTGTGCCAGTTTAAACCTGAACATGATTTAAACCCAGATACACTAGCCCGTTATAAACAGAACCGTTTACGCGTAGTACCAGAGCTGGTTTACAGCCCTTGGGCCACTGAAGATGAGTTGGCTAATACCGGTAAAAAAGCCAAAGCGTGGCGCATTGATTTAGTCTTGTTTGTGAACGGCTTACCCGTTGCCACGTTAGAACTGAAAAGCGAATTTAAACAATCGGTAGAGAATGCATTAAAGCAATATAAAACCACTCGCTTTGCCATTGATCCTGCCACAAAAAAGCCAGAGCCCTTATTAACCTTTAAACGTGGTGCCTTGGTTCACTTTGCGGTTAGCCAGTACGAAGTACATATGGCTACACGTTTAGAAGGTAACGAAACCTTCTTCTTGCCATTTAACAAGGGCACTA
>TARA_B110000196_G_scaffold117137_1_pt1 | contig 14027 bp, 11 predicted proteins | sample TARA_B110000196 | Tara Oceans TARA_B110000196 (sample SAMEA4397072) | marine metagenome | biome: Polar Biome; feature: [MES] marine water layer (ENVO:01000295) within the mesopelagic zone...; material: water (ENVO:00002006), including particulate matter (ENVO:01000060) such... | reverse complement strand
GTTGCAGATCAATTAGATTTACCTGCGGGCTATTCCATTGCCTGGTCTGGGCAGTATGAATATATGCAGCGAGCTAAAGCAAAACTCACTTATGTTGTGCCTTTCACCTTGTTCATTATTATTATTTTATTGTTCATTAATTTTCGTAATTTTGTTGAGGTAGCCATTATTATGGGCACTTTACCATTGGCGATGGTGGGCAGTATCTGGTTGATGTATTTACAGGGATTTAATTTCTCGGTGGCCGTTGGGGTTGGGTTTATTGCCTTAGCTGGGGTCGCGGTGGAAATTGGCGTGATTATGCTGGTTTATCTCAATCAAGCCTATCGTGCAATGCTGGCTGAGTGCGATGAAACGAACACTCCCGTAACAGTCGCCGTATTATCACAAGCTGTTTTACAGGGCGCGGGTATGCGAGTGCGTCCGGTAATGATGACGGCGGCTGCCATTGTTGCAGGCTTACTGCCTATTTTATATGGCACAGGAACGGGCTCTGAAGTGATGAGTCGTATTGCTGCACCCATGGTAGGGGGGATGCTTAGCGCGGTTATTTTGACCTTACTAGTTGTACCTGCAATTTATTTTTTATGGCGTAAAAGCACAATTCGATTCGTAGTGAATAAATGATAATTAAAATTTAATTATTAGTCGTATTAACCGCTGTACTATCTCTAGCCCGTGATGATCGTGGCTAGAGATAGGATTAATCAACTATTTTCTCAAAGAGTCAAATCGATTCTTCAATCCCAATTCACAGTTGTGTTTTTTAGTTGATAAATAACGTGAATTCACAATGTCGGAAATTTTAGGGTAAGCGTAAAGACAGCCTGATGATTCTGCTACTCATCAGGCACCACAAATACCGGAGCAAAACCGCCACCATCTGTTCTGAAATTCGTGGTTTGTCCCTGATAAAGTCGAGCAGCCAGTAGCTGAATTTCTCCTGCATAAACATAGGCACGGATGTCCATTTTTAATGCGATTTCGCGCTCGTCCATTAGAATGCCACGCTCACTTGGCTTTATTAGTTGTTGCGCAACATACTCTGCCTGCAGAATTTCACCCCATACTCGTTTAGTCAACTTGTCACCTCGGTAGGTGGCGCGGCTACCAAAACCCGCGGCGGGTTTAAAAAATAATTGCTTGCGCTTGGCCCATAAGTCAGCAGCATTCTCTACGCTGACATTTAGGGTTGTTGGAATGCCGTGTTGTAAAGTGGCAATGTCGCTATCCGTAGCGCCCATACTTTTTAAATTGACCGCATCGCCTAATATCCCAAGATTGCGCTTGTCTGCGTAAAGGGCGTGCTGACGTGGATTGGGTGTAACCACGATATGGCCTTCTTCATAAGCTTGACGTAGAGCGCTGTTATGAGTGTCTGCAAGAGAGAAATCCGTTAGGCGGTTGTAGATGAGGTCAATAGTTCTCCCCTGATAACAAAGCGTATTATCGACTATCTGAAATTCGTCTGGACCTGCAATTATGGTGCTGATCCCATGGCTTTTAAACAATCGTTGCGCCATCTTAAATTCTGGATAGAGAAATTGTTGTTTGGGATCCTCATCGACAATGGCCACGGTAGTCAGTGGCTTGTCACCTCGTTGTATTTTCCATTCGTTGAGAAACATAGCGATAAACTGTTCTTCAAAACTCAATTTTAGTTGCGGTAGTAATATCCCTGCGTCGCGACAACATTTTGTTTGGGCACTGATTAGAGCCGAATTTAAAAAAGCCCCACCTGCATTCGTATTGATTTCTATGACTTTAGGGCCCGTTTCACTTAAGTGAAAATCGTAGCCCATAAATACCCCTTTGGTGCCATGTGTGTAGGCAGCAATCCCCGTGGCTCTTTTAAGGGCCTGCTCAACATACATTGGCAAATTGACCACATTTTCAACGGCTTTAATAATCTCTTTCATTTGTTGTAATTGAGTCGGTGATATAAAAACCGTGGTACTTGAAAATAATTGTGGGTGGGTAGCTAACACATCTAAATTAAGCGTATCTTGGCGCAGTATGGTATCTAAGTGCTTGGTATTCAGTGTTGTGCAAAAACAACCCTGATTTAACGTGTTAGCAGCACTAATGCTGCGGGCATTACCATTATTGATGGTTGCATCTGTTGTCTTGATGGTTGAATCATTCATTCGATTTTTCCTGTTAAACACTAAAAACTTTACCTTGCTTTAAGCAAGTGATCTGTAGGGACAGGATGGCGGTTATTTTACGGGTTAAGTATTTTTAACGACAAACGTTAATGAACTAACCTCTCTTTTTTACTGATATGAAGTGCCAAAGACCGGTTCCAATTAGCAGCGCCGCAACAATGACTAAATTAAAAGTCATGGATTGGAAATTTTCATTTACATTTTCCAATGGTTAGGATTTTAATTGTAATATACGACGTGAGCCGTTGAGAACTATTACGCCTATAATTAAGCCAACGACTAAATCTGGGTATCTTGATCCCGTCCAAGCAACCAGAAAACCCGCTAAAATTACGCCCAAATTAGCAATGACATCATTCGCTGAGAAAATCCAACTGGCTTTCATGTGAGCGCCGCCCTCTTTGTTTTTAAAAATCAGCATTAAGCAAGTAACATTAGCTATCAAAGCAACCAAACCAAATCCCATCATGAGTGTTGAAACAGGTTCGCTCCCAAATACGAAACGTCTGAGTACTTCGCTCAGTGCTCCCAGGGCTAAAATTAATTGTAACCAACCCGATAAATGCGCCGCGCGAAGCTTCATTTTTATACTATGACCAACGGCAAAGAGTGCCATGCCATAAACAGCAGCATCCGCAAACATATCGAGAGAATCGGCAATCAATCCAGCCGATTGGGCAGTCCAACCCACGACTATTTCAATCATAAACATACTAGCGTTAATGACAAGTAACCACATTAGTATTCTGGTTTCTTGAGCTTCATTGTCTTTTGCAAATGCCTTTGCTTTAGAAATCTCTTTATCACAACTTTTCTGTGTTGAACTTAACTTTGCGCCAAATCCTAAGGACTCAATTTTTAACGTTATCTCATCCAAATTACCATCATGAAAGACCCTAACTTTGCGCTCTGGAATATCGAACAGCAGGCCTACTGGTGGCTCAATGCTATCGAATATTAATCGAATCAAACGTTCTTCAGAAGGACAGTCCATCTTTGGGACGTTATATTCACTAGTAAATATTTTGTCAAAAGACCCGTTGTCTTCGGGAGTATTTATTTCTAACTCCGCAGGCGATTTTTGGCATGGTCCATTACACGTTTCATTCATTATATAAACCTTGTTTTATCCATGTGAATGAGTTTAAACTCTGTAGTAGCTATAGAGTCAATACAAAAGGGGTTTACTTGAAAATAGGCGAACTATCAAAGTTGACTGGCTGCTCAGTGCAGTCAATTCGTTTCTATGAAAAGGAGCGGTTATTAACTGCTCCAAAACGTAGTGATGGCAATTACCGACTTTATGATAAAAGCAATCTGGAGCAATTAGCTTTCATTAAACGCTGCCGGAATCTGGATATTACACTTGCTGAAATCAAGCTGCTACTCGATTTAAAGCGGTTACCGGAAATTCAATGTGAAGCAGTTAATTTTTTACTTGACAAACATATAGTACAAATCGGTTTCCGCATGAGCGAGCTAGAAAAATTGAAAGCGTCGCTAATTAAACTAAGATCAAAATGTAGTAGAGATCAAATCGTAGAAAATTGTGGTATTTTGCAAGACTTGTCTGGTAAATAAACCTATCAATAATCGCCAGTATTCGATATTGAAGAATACTGGCGTCGCTTTTATAACTAGTAACGGATTTTAATTAATAACTTATTTTTGTAATAAACCAAGAGTTGGACTCTACTCTTGGGTATTAACTTATTTCGACCTTTAATATTTTTCATCTGTTCTTTCGCTAACATTACCTCTAGTTTACCTTGATTGCGCTAGTGTTACTGGCAATCATTTAGGTAACTGGGTTTTGCCATATGTGAATCTGAGATCACACAATGATATAAAAATGATAAGTAACCTGTTCTTACCCCCCCTTATTACTCTATACACTGTACATCCATGCCGATCAGTTTTTAGCCGAAAATAGCTTCTGGAAACTCAACTACATTCGTCACGATGCTCCGATTAAATATTTACCTTGGGTAAATTCAATATGAACCAATAGTAGCCTTTGCAAAGACAGTTTTAAATTAATTATTGGCTTGCATAGAACTCTTTTATTAGGTGATATCGACCGTAATGTCGTTGGTATTGTGAGGTTGGTAATCATCCACAAAATAGGTTTGGTGTTGTGGTTTATACGAGAAAAAGTAAAATCAGAAAACAATAGTTTAGTATAGCGACTAGTTCGAGCTTAAGTCTGCGTCACATACATTCTGTGATTGCATTGTATTTAATACAGATTCTATTACTCATTACCTTAAATTAGCGGGACATAGCGTGATGAAATTTATCAAGGTAGGGTGTCTGCAACATGAATACCAAACGATGCCTTTTTCTTTAACTCATTCTTATAGCAAACCTTATAATCAAAGTAATGGTCATCGCATGGCTATCGAAAGCAATGTATGAAAAATGAAACTAGATCATCCATAACTTAAAATATTAGGTCCAATCTCAAAACGCTTAAAGATCTTTTTATAGTTTTCTAAAAGAAAAAATGGTGTTAATCTTTAATTGTTTTTCATAAGATCAAACAAAACCTGAAAATAAATCTGTTTATAAATTGCAGAAAAATGTAGCTCTTACACAAATATGGATCGCGGTATGTACCTATTTATTACTATGCTTTTTAAAGTTCCAATCGAAGATTCCTAGTGCAAGCAGCAGATTTCACGGATACTGCAGCTGAATACGTTTGAGAAACTTGATTCAATAGCATGATTAGATCGACGATCAGTTAATCAAATAGTGTTACTTTGAAAGTTAACGAAAAAGCAGTGATGTATTTATTATTTAGTAATGCGATTTCCGCTTGTTTTATACTTCGCGAATTCAACCCGTAAGTGCAACAGGTGGATTTATTCCTAAGAATACCTGATTGGGTGTTTTAAATCCTAAGCATTTTTTGGGGCGATTATTAATTTTATCCATCACTGTTTTTACATCTTTTTTTGTGATCAATGAAAAGTCTGAGCCTTTCGGAAAATACTGCCTAATCAATCCATTTGTATTTTCATTTAAGCCCCTTTCCCAAGAGCTATATGGGTGGGCGAAGTAAGCTTTAGAGTTACTCGCCTTTGCAATATCCACATGACCTGCGAACTCTTTTCCATTGTCGTAGGTGATCGTTTTAACTTGGCGACGATAGCCAATCAGCATCTCTAGAATAGTATCTGTAACGGCCTCAGAACTTTTATTTTTAGCTAATCCGATTAAGGTGAATCGTTTCTTTCAACGAGAGTCACTAACCGTGGGCCTGTTTGCCTGCCTGCAACGGTATCAGCTTCCCAGTCTCCCACCCTAGTTTTTAAATCGACGATAGAGGGGCGCTCATCAATTGATACTCGGTTTTTTAGCTGTCCGCGTCGATCATTGGAACCCTAGCGCTTACGCCTTTTCTTTTGACAGCGCAGATGTTCATGCAGATCGCCACCAATCTTCTTGTCTTGATAAATATGCAGATAAATCCACTCATGGCTAATTTTGATATCTTCATTCAATGCTAGCCAGCTACTGGTTTGTTCAGGGCTCCAGTCTTTCCCTATTAGGTCCTCAACTCTATCCCACTGCTGTTTATTTATACGCTGAGACGAATGGTTCAACTTACGACTATCGGATAGGATTTGAGCTTGCCTAGGGCGATAACCTCGTAGGCCAGTATTGCGCTTTAACTCTCGAGAAATAGTTGATTTGTTAACATCTAAATCATCAGCAATCTCTGTCTGAGTCAAACCTAATGTAATACCTTCATAAATTTGGTATCTTTCTTCTTCTGTGAGCTGGGTGTAATTTCTCATAATGCCTATCATTCTTGCCGGAACGAAAAGCAGAGAGATTACCCCAGCTTACTTCTAATTCCGATAATTGTGTTGCACTTACGAGTTGAATCTAGGTTTCTCGTAAAATTTACATAGACCCATCTCTGCAGATTTCATCAGGCCACTCAAGCTCTATTGTTGTGTGCTGCAGGTGGAAGTGTTCTAAAGCCGTGTTTATGTGTTCTTTAAGCTGCATTTGTGCAGAAGAGTCCAACGCTTCTTTCAGTGTTAGGTGAGCCGTTAAAACGTGATTCTCACCATCCAGTGACCATAGATGTAAGTGATGAACATTATTAATACCTTCTATATCTTTTAATGCACTACCAATATTTTTTCCGAGTGTTGCATCAGGTGTTGATTGAGCGAAAAGTTTTAACGTCGTCCAAAAGTTACGCGAAACATTAACCAAAATAAATAACGTAAATGCGATTGATAACAAAGGATCAAGAATCGGTAATTCTGCGAACATTAAGACGATAGATACAATTAATACACCAACCCATCCTAATACATCTTCTAGTAAATGCCAGTTGAGCACTTTTTCGTTTAAGCTCTGGCCAGCACTGAGTCGATAAGCTGCAAATCCATTTACCGTGACACCTAAAATAGCGAGTCCTAGCATTCCGGTTGCATCAGGCATTACAGGGTCGAATAAGCGGGGAATCGCTTCGCTAAGAACAAAAGCAGAGCCACCAATTAAAACCAAGCTGTTGATCATTGCGCCGTAGAGCGATAAACGACGAAAGCCGTAACTGAAATCATCAGTTGCTTTTTTCTTACCCAACTTGTTTAGAATCCAGGCACTGCCAATGGATAAAGTATCCCCTAGATCATGTACTGCGTCTGACATGATTGCTGTACTATTAGTTAGCCAGCCACCAATAAATTCGATGACTGTGAATGCAAAATTTAGAAAAAATACCCACGCGATTCGCTTAGAACTAGTATCTCCATTCTCATTAGTAGGGGTATGTGAATGACTGTGGTTAGAGGACATTTTATTAAGCACCTTAAGATTATTTGATAATTATTAACATGACGGAGTGATGCAAAACCTCTGTCACAATATATTACTGAACAAAGCCGCTTTGCGGCAAATATAACATACAGGATTTCGCACATATCTTGATGCTAGAGTAGCTTCATCAACATCAACATCAACATTATTTATTATATCTAGTAAATATGGGCTTTAATTCTACCTTGCCCCGGACTCGCTCAACAACTCGAATAAATAGCGGCTGCGCGCTATCTATTCTTATTTGTTAAGTGCATGGTAGTAACTGAAATATTACGTCTATCTAATTATGTGTTCAGACTCCAACTTCTTACGAGAAAAGAAAGGATATAGAACAGGTAAAACAAACAGTGTTAACAATGTTGCCGTCACCAAGCCGCCGACAATGACACTGGCAAGTGGCTTTTGAATTTCAGCACCCACACCATCGGATAGCAGCATAGGGATTAAACCCAAGGCCGAAGTAATCGCCGTCATTAATACCGGACGTAAGCGAGAGATAGCACCATCATAGGCCGCGCTGCGAATTCTATCTTCTAGAGATTCTCCGACTTGAGTCATTGCTTCACGTACTCTCAGATTAATACTTTCTACCATGACTACGCCGTTTAAAACCGCTACCCCGAATAGGGTAATAAATCCGACCGAGCTAGGCACTGATAAATACTGGTTAGAAATATATAAAGAGAAAATACCACCAATAACGGCCAATGGAACGTTCACCAAAATTAGCATCGCTTGGCCAACAGAAGAGAAAGCAAAGTACAGTAGTAAGGCAATTAGCGCTAACGACACCGGTACCACCAACGATAGTCTTGCCTGCGCACGCTGTTGGTTTTCAAACTGCCCACCAATGTCGACAGAGTAACCTGCTGGTAGATCAACTTGCAGATCAATCGCTTGGCGAATATCGGCAACAACACTGCCCATATCACGGCCTTGCACGTTAGCCTGAATCACGACGCGACGCTGAACATCATCACGACGAACTTGTGGTGGGCCTGATTCGATAGATACCTCTGCAACATCGCCTAAGCGAACCCATGCCCCCGTTGGTGACTGCAAACGTAACTCAGAGATACTCGATTCGTCACTGCGGAACTCTTTACCAAGGCGAACATAAATATCATAACGCTCGTTACCATTAATGATTTGCCCAGCCGATCTACCGCCCAAACCATCGCGAACTACTGACATTAAATCTTCTACGCTTAAACCATAACGAGAAAGCTGCTGACGGTTAGGAGTAACTACCAGCTGTGCTTCGCCAGCAATTTGTTCCATAGCAACATCGCGAGCCCCTTCAATTGTTTTCACGACCTTCTCAATCGCTTGGCCTTTTTCAACCAATACATCCAAGTCTTTGCCAAATAACTTAATCGCGAGCTGTGCTTTTACGCCGGATAAAAGTTCATCAACACGGGTTGCAATCGGTTGAGAGAAGTTCAATAACAGGCCTGGGAACTGTTCCAGTCTTTCTTCCATAAGCGCCTGTAATGCGTAGCGATTATCGGCACTGGTCCATTGCGGAATAGGTTTGAGGCCAAGGAAAATTTCAATGTTATTGACCGGCTCAGGATCACCACCAATTTCGGCGCGGCCTACGCGGCTTAAGGCATAAGTTACTTCAGGAAATTCAAGTAACATCGCCTCAAGTTTGGGTGCAACGTCTAATGCAGTTTCCAAGCTAGAAGAGGGGGCGAGTGTTACGCGTAAGTTAATCGTACCTTCTTCCAATTCAGGCACAAACTCAGTGCCTAAAAGTGGAACCAAGGCGAGCGCTGAAATAATTAAGCCAACGGCGATGGCGATCACGGCTTTGGCATTCTTCATTGCCCAAGTAAGACCACGACGATACAAGCGATCGAGAGGTTTTAATACGAAGCTTTCTTTTTCTACAATCGGTGCACGGAACATGAAAGTGGCTAATGCAGGCACAATGATTAACGCCACCAAAAGGGCAGAGACCATGGCAAGCATAATGCTGATAGCCATCGGCTGGAATAATTTTGCTTCCACGCCTTCAAAGCTAAACAGCGGCATAAAGACCACAAGAATAATGGCCGTCGCAAAAAAGATAGGGCGTGCAACTTCTCGGCCTGCTTGCATTAAACGTAAAGCAATACCATCGTCGTTTCCAGCATTGTCTTCACTATCGTGACCAGCAGAGCGGGGCGCATTGAGATGTTTAAACATATTCTCGACCATCACCACTGAGCCATCCACTAGCATACCAATGGCAACCGCAATACCGCCCAATGACATCAAGTTCGCCGATAAGCCATACCAAGACATCACCATTAACGCGATACCAATTGAAATCGGAATAGACACTAATACCAAGAAGGTCGCGCGCAAGTTCATCAAGAATAAGGTTAATACAATCACGATAAAAACGAAGGCCAATAACAAAGCATTAACAACGGTCTCAACAGCTTTAGTGATTAAATCTGCTTGGTCGTAAGTAGTTTGAAAACGTACACCTTCGGGTAAGGCTTGATTAATTAACTCAACACGCTGATTGATACCATCAATGGTTGATTTAGTATTCGAGCCCATGCGTTTTAAGACAATGCCAGTAACGACTTCACCTAGATTTTTAACGTTACCTTCAGCATCTTTTGTACTCATCGTTACCGCGCCCTGGCGGATTTCGCTGCCTAGCGATACGGTAGCAACATCATTAATAGTGACCACTACGCCAGCCACTGTTTTTACTGGAATCTGACGAATTTCTTCAAGGCCTTTCTTATCTGACGATAACCAACCCGTGCCGCGAATAACCAATTGTTCTTGGCCGCGATTCATATACCAACCACCGACATTCGAGTTGTTATTCTCGAGAGCATCAGAAATATCTTGCTGGCTCAGTTGGTAAGCTAATAGACGTGATGGATTGATATTGACTTGGTACTGGCGAACTTCACCACCAAAAGACAAAATGTCAGTGACGCCATCAACAGGCATAATTAATAGCTTCACAACCCAGTCATTCAGGCTGCGTAAATCCATTACCGAATAACCTTCAGTATTGGTGTATTTCTCATCAGCAACCAATAGGTATTGGTATATCTGGCCAAGACCCGAAGTATTAGGTCCCATAGAAGGAATACCAACACCATTAGGAATTAATTCTTTGGCCGCTTGTAAGCGTTCAAAAACTAACTGGCGTGCGAAATAAATATCGGTGCCTTCCTTGAATACAACTGTGACACCCGATAAACCGGTTTTAGAAATAGAGCGTACTTCTTCCACATCAGGAAGGGCGTACATCACTGCTTCAATAGGATAGGTGATGAGCTGCTCAACTTCTTCAGCGGCTAGGCCCGGTGCTTCTGTATTGACAACAACCTGAACGTTGGTTACATCTGGAAAAGCATCTAAGTTTAGTTTTGGAATACTAAATACGGCACCCACCATAAGCGCCACTAAGGCGATTACTATGAGCAGTCGGTTTTGTACCGACCAATCAATCATTTTATTAAACATATTTCTTACTCTTTAAATTCTGTTGGCTTTGTATCTGCGACAGTTGTTAATCTTAATGGTTGTGCGGATCGAAGCCGCCCTTAGCAATTTGTGATGCCACAAAAAATGCTCCGGAAGTCACCACCTTACTGCCTGCCTTAATACCTACAATTTCGCGTAACTCACCAAAAGACCGGCCGCGTTCAACTTCTACCGGTAAAAATTCGCCTGGATGATCTTCTACATAAACTGTCCAGTCACCATCGGCACCGCGTAAAATAGCGCCTTCGTCCACTGCCATAACAGGACGTTCGCTTTCAAACTGAAAATAAACATCAGTAAACATACCAGGGTGTAAACGGTGAGCGCTGTTATTCACCAATAAGCGAACGATACGAGTACGGGTTACTTCATCAATGGTATGAGCTTCTTGAGCCACCGTGCCGACAAAGCTTTCGGTACCTACTTTAATAATGGCTTCGGTACCTTTATCCAATGTTAAATTTTGGTTAGCAGGTAAGCGTGCTTCAACCCAAAGTTCAGTTTCATTAGCCAATTCCATTAACTCAGTGCCCGCGCTGATGCGCTGACCTTGATGGAAATTATCTGATAATACGGCGCCGTCGATTTGTGCTTTTAGCGTGTATTCACCTAGTAGCGCTTGGTTGTTTTTGCCGAGCGACTTAATAGAGGCTGCATCCAGTCCATAAGCTAATAAGCGACTAGAGGCCGCTTGGTAATCAGCCTTGGCGCTGATGAAACGTTTGTCGCCTACGGCTTTACGGCCCAGCTGACTCACACGTTTCCATTCAGCACTATTGGATAAGTATTGAGCTTGGGCATCCGCCACGGTTTCACTGAATAAGGTAACAAGAGGCTGGCCTTTTTCTACGTGTTCACCCAGATTGGCGTGGCGCTTAAGAACAACAGAATCAACACGAGGTGATGCTAGGTAGCTGGTGTAACCATTGGCTTTTATTTCAGCAGGGGCATAGCGGCTAAATTCAACTTGGTAAGGTTCAATTACTGTAGATTGAATTCCTGCAATTTTCATTTGCTGAGCACTTAGCGTTACACCGCCTTCGCCGTGTTCTTCTTCATCTGCTGAACTTGTTTTTGCATGATCGTGTTGTTCATCGCCATCGTCATGCTCGTCGTGTTCTGACTCTTCTTCGTGGCCTTCTTCATTATGAGCTTGGTAGCCCATTTCTTTTTGATGATCATGAATTTCAGTTTTAAATTCCGCTGGGCTATGGTCATGACCATCTCCGGCAAAAGCAGAAGGTGAGAAAATTAAAACCTGGCTAATGGCGAGAGCTAATAAATTACGCTGTGTGTTTTTCATAATAAGTGTCCGCTGTAAAAATTAAAATTGAAAACGAGGTGTAGATTTAAATAACGCTTAAAAATTGAAGATACGATTAATTTGGCCACTGTTATAAAGCCAGTTAATGCTTGCCAATTTACTTTCTTCGTCGAGAACAATACCTGCCTGAATACCTTCAATACGTTGCTTTAACGCTTGTAAATATTGGCTGGTGCTTAAATCACCGGTTTTCCATTGACGCTTTAGCAATTCACCACTGTTTGATTGGCTATCTTGCATTAGCGTTTTCCAGCGCTGTTGGTGCTTGTTGTACTGTGTTGCGAGTGCGCGGCTTGAATCTAACTGATAAGAAAGCTGACGGTGTTTGGCTAGATATTCCGATTCCGCTGCGTAAGCACCTTGCAAAGCAGCCTGGTTAACTGCGCTGTAATTATTACGAATGTTTAACGGAATCGATAAATTCAAACCTACAACATCAGTGTTGCCATTTTGCCCTGCAGTAATGCCGATCGTTGGTTCTGCCTTATTACCACGACGAACTGTTTCTGCTTGCGCTTGCTGTATTTTCCATTCAGCTTTCGCAATACGAAGTTCGGGCAATGCTTGCAGAAGCTCTTTATCACTTTGCTGTGGATTGGATGTATCAGTGGTTAAAAACTGCTGAGTATTACTCCAAAAAGCGGCATTCAAAACCGGTGTAGTAGGCTGCCAATTTGGCATCCACTGGCGAACCCTGTTTTCAGCGCTGTGATAAGCCGCCACTGCTTGAGCTGTATCGGCTAACGTTTGTGATAATGACAGTAGGGTGAGTTCAACATCAATTTGACCAAGGTCACCATTCGCTGAGCGGCTTTTAACCAGCTTAATAAGCTGATCAAGCTGCTGCTCCTGATCTAACGCGAGTTCGTATCTTTGCTTAGCGGCCTGCCAATTTACAAAAGCCAGCAGTGCGTTTTTTAATATGGTTTGATAGTTAAAGCGGTAGTCTTGTTCAGCCTGAATACGTAAGAACTGAGCTTGTTGCTCTCGGCTGCCTTTTTGATCCCACCAATCTATTTTCTGACTGATACTGACCTGATAGTTATCTTGTTCACCTTCACGCTCATAGCCAGTACCGAGTTCAGGGTTATATAGCGCTCGTGAGTAAGAGTCCGCTTGAGACAAAGAAGCGTCTCGCTTCTGCTGTGCTGCATGTATTTCTGGTAAGACTTCAATCTGCTGGCGTAGCCAGTGCATGTTATTGCCACTGGATTGTTGAGCCTGTGCAGTGGGTACGAATACTGCCATCACACTGGCGATCGCAAGTAATCGCACAGTAGGTCTGTGTAAAGCATTCTGTAAAAGAATCATGAATTTGCCCTGTTTAAATTAAAAAATAAGGACAGCAGACGTTCATAATTTACAATCAATATAGAGGTCTGTTGCCAATAACTTTGAAGTTAAACGTTGGCAATAGGAGGGCGTAGCGCCGGAGAATGGAGTTCAGAGCGTTTTTGGTAGGTGGTACGTAAACTTTGTAGGTCCAAAGAGTCCCTATGAGATGACAGCTCTTTCACCAGTGCCGATACAGGGTTTGGGTTGTGGCAGTGACAGCAATGCTCACAATTTATCTCGGTATTTTGGTCGCTTACTTGATCGGAACTGTTTTGTTGAATGTCTGCAGAGGCGTGCTCTTCGTTAGAAGAATGCCCATAAACCGATGTATCGCCACTGTGGGTATGTTCTAACGCAAGATCATTATGATCGATTGGAGCATTAAATAGCGCATGCACGTCTGCACTAGCAACTACAGACTGCAAAGCAATCAGAAGTATTAGTAGTACGGTTAGCAAGGGGCGCTTGTTCACTAAATCCACCAGAAAAATAAGTTTAGGTGCGAATAATATATTAGCTTATGGGTTTAAGTCTAATAAAACTTTGTAATGAAGGGTTATTCTTTTCGTAAGCTTTAATTGATCTTTTAGTTTAACTTTGATCAAATGATTGAATTGGATCCTACCCTCTTTTACAGTAATCGAAGCTTAGAGAATTTTAATTGTTAATAAACTTTTAGCAGTTGGAGTTGATCGATCGACTTGTAAAAAATCTCGTAGAACTGAAGACTCTTCAGTTGTTGTATCTAGGGTAGGAATTCAATTGTACAGCTTATGTTCGCGATGTTTCATGGTGAGGTTGAGTTTTCAATAGATTCGAGTATTAATCATGTATTCAGCTTTAAA
>TARA_B110000196_G_scaffold262641_2_pt1 | contig 14067 bp, 13 predicted proteins | sample TARA_B110000196 | Tara Oceans TARA_B110000196 (sample SAMEA4397072) | marine metagenome | biome: Polar Biome; feature: [MES] marine water layer (ENVO:01000295) within the mesopelagic zone...; material: water (ENVO:00002006), including particulate matter (ENVO:01000060) such... | reverse complement strand
CACAAATAGCTTGATTGCTCCCCGCATAGCCAGGATTATTGGCTAATTTGTTGAACATATTTTGGCTAAACTGAGGATCTTGCTGTGAAAAAACAAGCCCTGCAATCAGCAAAAAAGATAGAGATAATATCGTTCTTTTCATATTCAATTTTATCGTTTTTATAAGTTTTATGGTCGCTAAAATAGACATTTTTTATTTAATAGGTAAAAAATCAGAAGAAACTGAAAACATTTAATTCAGCTTTTGGTAAGTTTTTATCCACTTTTCTGGTGGTTCTCCTTGATTAGATTGCTCATAATCTCGGTAGGAACAAGCTACAAAATAATTATCTTTTTTTTCTTTTTCAGAAGTGGAAAAAGGAACACCAATCCACCATCTTCCGGTTTTATTACTTTTATAAAACACCACCTCATTCACTCCGTCATCAAAAGAAACAGTGTATTTTGTGCATTCATTTAGATTAGGATTTAATTCGTTTTTTCTTTGCTTAAAGCCATCCAAAAAATACCAAAACATTTGCGCCATTAGTTTTGCTGTTTGATTTCCTAAATCTAACTCCCTGTGGTATTCAAAAATACCGCAAGCGGTAACTTTATCACTCAAACCAGCATAACGCATAATACTACAACTTTCGGCTCCATCAAAGCCATTGGGGCTAGCATGCACATTGGCAGAAGCATAAGAAGATGTAATAGCCGATAAATCAAAACTTAAAAAATCAGTATTACGCATAAGAGGTTCTACCTCAAACAAATTGGCTTTTACATAACCTAGCCTAAAAGTGTCAAAATGAATTTTATCGAGCATTTCAATGGCAGCAGGGCTTTCAAAATAAGACTGATAGCCAATATTGCAATAATTAAACAAATGATTGGGTTGATAAGCAATCATCTTGCTTAAATAGGAATGGGAATGAATTTTATCCTCTTCTGTACCTAAATCGAAAGCATTATCGACAGAAGTGAAAGTAATGATTTTTCCAATTGAAGCATAGGATTTATAGATGGCATAAGAAATATCTTGCCCTCCACCAATTATCAAAGGAATGATTCCGTTTTCAAGCAAGCAAGCACAAACTTTTTCAATTTGTTTGAAGGATTCCTTTTTGGTTGGCATTAATTGCAAAGTACCTAAATCAGCCAAAGGAGGAAGCATGTCAAAATGCAAGCTATAAAACTCTTCTCGGATTGCAGAATGATTATCGCCATTATTATCCGTTCCTTCATATTCTGGAACAGAGAAAAAAGCAATCTTTGCATTACTTATTTCAGGAAAATCAGTAGAAGTATGTTTGGTTATACAATGCCCAATCTGAGAGGTTTGCCAGCTTTCTGCAAGCAAATCATCTTCAATGGGAAGAAAATGGGAAGATAAATTATACAAGATTCTTTATTTTTTCTTTTGCTCTTTCAGCAAAGATAAACAATCTTCTCTATTTAAACTTTTTGGCTCAGTATCTTTCGGTATTTTAAGATTAATTTTCTTACCTTTTTCAGGAGTAACTTGCACAAATGGGCCGTATCTTCCATTCAAAACTTGAATAAGTGGCTCGCCTTCAAAATTATTAATCAATCTATCTTTATCAGCTTGAATTTTTATTTTGATGAGTTCAATTGCTCTATCCAATTTTATCGTTAAAGGATCTTCTTCATCCGTTTTTTTGATGGAAGTAAATTTGCCTTTATGCCTTAAATAAGGACCGAACCTTCCAATAGCGGCAACCACTTCTTCTGCTTCAAATTCTCCAACTACTCTCGGTAATCTGAAAAGTTCCAAAGCTTGTTCTAAAGTAATGGTTTGAACGGTTTGTTCCCCAATAATGGAAGCGTATTTTGGTTTTGGTGCATCATCCGATTGTTGCATTTCGCCAATTTGCACCATTGGCCCAAATCTTCCAACTCTTGCATACACATTTTCACCACTTTTTGGATCTTCTCCTAAAAGCCGCTCACCAGATGCTCTTTCGGCAGTTTCATCCACTTCCAATACTTTTTGGTGGAAAGGACCATAAAAATCCGCTATCATTTCATTCCAAACTTTCTTGCCTTCTGCAATATCATCAAATTCGCTTTCCACAGAGGAGGTAAAACCATAATCCATGATATTATTAAAATTCTCTTGCAGAAAATCGCAAACCACAGTTCCCTCTGATGTTGGAAATAATTTACCCTTTTCTGCTCCATAATTCTCCTCTCGTTTTTCCTCTGTTAGCTCTCCATCTTTTACAATTATTGCCCGGATTTCTCTTTGCTTAGCTTCTGTTGTTTGCTTTATCACATATTTTCTGTTTTGAATGGTAGAAATAGTAGCAGCATAAGTGGATGGCCTTCCAATACCTAACTCTTCTAATTTTTTTACCAAGCTCGCCTCTGCATATCTTGGCGGATGTTTGCTAAATCTTTCTATTCCTAAAATTTCCTCAGTCTCAACCAAAGCACCTAATTTTAATGGAGGAAGCATTCCTTTTTCACTTTCAGCTTCATCATCTTTTCCTTCCAAATATACTTTCATAAATCCCTCAAAAGTAATCACTTCCCCTTTTGCAACAAACTGCCGCTCATCAGTGGAAATACCTATTGTAGCAATGGTTCTGTCAATTTGCGCTTCTGCCATTTGAGATGCGATTGTGCGTTTCCAAATAAGTGCGTATAATTTTTGATGTCCGCTTTCGCCATCAATTATTTGCTTACTCATATCAGTAGGTCTTATGGCTTCATGCGCTTCTTGTGCTCCCTTTACTTTTGTAGTGAAAGTTCTTCTTTTGGCATAATTTTCGCCATAGGAATTGTTGATGGCAGTTTGGGCAGCCGAAAGTGCATCATTAGATAGATTCACGCTATCAGTTCTCATATAGGTAATTTTTCCGGATTCGTATAATTTCTGAGCTACCATCATGGTTTGTGTTACCGAAAACCCTAGTTTCCTTGATGCTTCTTGCTGCAAGGTGGAAGTGGTAAAAGGAGCAGATGGAGATCTTTTAACAGGTTTTTTTTCAATGTTTCCTATTTTATATTCAGCTGATTTACACTTTTCTAAAAAATCCTGTGCTTCTTTAATAGTATTCAATCTCTTTGGAAGTTCTGCTTTAAATTGCTTACCCTCAGAGGTGGTGAATTCTGCCATTACTCTAAAAGAAGAAACACTATTAAAATTTATGATTTCTTTTTCTCTTTCTACAATTAGTTTTAGGGCAACCGATTGAACACGCCCAGCTGATAGTCCTGGTTTTATTTTTTTCCACAAAATTGGGGAAAGTTCAAAGCCAACCAATCTATCTAAAATCCTACGCGCTTGTTGGGCATTTATAAGATTCTGATCCAAAGCTCTTGGGTTTTCTACCGCATGGGTAATTGCTTTTTTGGTTATTTCATGAAACACAATTCTTTTGGTATCTTTTTTATCTAAGCCGAGTGCCTCTGTCAAATGCCAAGCAATGGCCTCTCCTTCCCTGTCCTCATCAGTTGCAAGCCATATGGTATCTGCTTTTTTTACTTCTGCTTTTAGCTCGCTCACTACTTTCTTTTTATCTTCTGAAATAACATATTTTGGCTTAAAACCATTTTCGATATCTATTGCCATTCCTCCCTTTTTGGGCAAATCACGAATGTGCCCAATACTAGATTTAACCGTAAAATATTTTCCTAAATAACCTTCAATAGTTTTCGCCTTAGCTGGTGATTCTACAATTACTAAGTTCTTTCCCATAATCAATTTTGATTTTAAAATTTTGTGCAAATAAAAGAAGTTTTTTTTGATTTCTCCAAATCCAAATTTTACTGACACATACATTATATTATATATAATATAAGAAAATTTGATTTATGACACATTGTCAGTTTGACAGATTTTTTATTTAACTTTGCAGCCCGAAAATGATGAAAATGGATTTTGAGAATTTGATAGAAAAACAGATTGACGAAAAAAAACAAGGCGAAACTTTTAGTATTGCTAATGCAGAAAATGGCGGTAAAAAGATGTATATTGAAAGTTATGGTTGCCAAATGAATTTCTCCGATTCTGAGATTGTAGCTTCCATATTGTACAAGGAAGGATTTTCCACTACAAATGATATTGAAAAGGCCGATTTAGTATTTGTAAATACATGCTCGATAAGGGAAAAAGCCGAGCAAACGATAAGAAAAAGGCTACAAGTGTACAACTCCATAAAAAAGAAGAAAAACCCAGCAATGGTGGTTGGGGTTTTGGGTTGTATGGCAGAACGGTTGAAAGAGAAATTTTTGGAGCAGGAAAAATTAGTAGATATTGTAGTGGGGCCAGATGCTTACCGAGATTTACCAAACCTTATTCGGCAAGTGGATGACGGTAGAAAAGCGGTAAATGTAATCCTATCTAAAGAAGAAACTTATGCAGAAATAAGCCCTGTTCGTTTGGGTGGAAATGGCGTTACGGCTTTTGTTTCTATCACAAGAGGTTGCGATAATATGTGCACTTTTTGTGTGGTGCCTTTCACAAGAGGAAGGGAAAGAAGCAGAGATCCAGAAAGTATTGTAAATGAATGCCAACAATTGCTTGCAGATGGCTTCAGAGAGGTTACCCTTTTGGGACAAAATGTAGATTCCTACCTTTGGCATGGAGGAGGATTGAAAAAGGAATTCAAAAATTTAAGCAAAAAAGAGCAAGAAGAGAGTGTAAGTTTTGCCCAATTGATGGAAATGGTAGCAAAGGTTGGTCCGGAATTGAGGATACGATTTTCCACTTCCAACCCGCAAGATATGACGGATGATGTGCTACATATTATGGCGAAACACGATAATATTTGCAACTACATTCATTTGCCTGTTCAATCTGGAAGCAATCATATTTTGAAAAAAATGAACAGAGGTTATACCAAAGAAGAATATTTGCAAAGAATAGAAAAGATTCACAAAATTTTGCCCGATTGTGCTGTTTCCATGGATATGATTTCTGGATTTTGCACTGAAAGTGATATTGACCACAAAGATACTTTGGGTTTAATGGATAAAGTAATTTTTGATTTTGGCTATATGTTCAAGTATTCTGAAAGACCAAATACTCCAGCGCAAAGGAAATGGAAAGATAATGTCCCAGAGGAAATAAAACAAAAAAGATTGACCGAAATAATTGAAAAACAAATGGCGCATTCTTTACTTAGAAATAAGGAAACTATCGGCAAAACTTATGAGGTTTTGATTGAGGGAACTTCCAAAAAATCTGCTGAAAAATTGTATGGGAGAACAAGGCAAAATAAAGTAGTTGTTTTTGCTAAAAATAAACATAAAAAAGGAACTTATGTAAAAGTACAGATTCAGGATTGCACAGCCGCAACACTCAAAGGAAAAGTAATATAAAATGGATACAAAACAGGCAAAACAAAGATTTGGAATAATTGGTAATGATGCTGAACTAATTCGTGCAATTGATGTGGCTTTACAAGTTGCCCCTACCGATATTTCTGTTTTTGTGTATGGAGAAAGCGGAACAGGAAAAGAAAGTATTCCAAAAATAATTCATCAGAATAGCAAAAGAAAACACAACAATTATGTGGCGGTAAACTGTGGCGCAATTCCAGAAGGGACTATTGATTCAGAACTTTTTGGACATGAAAAAGGGGCATTTACTGGCGCGCACGATTCCAGAAAAGGATACTTTGAAGTGGCAGATGGTGGCACTATTTTTTTAGATGAAGTTGCCGAATTACCATTATCTACACAAGTAAGATTGTTGCGTGTTTTGGAAAGTGGTGAATTTATGAAAGTAGGCTCTTCCAAAGCACAAAAAACAGATGTAAGGATTGTGGCAGCTACCAATGTGAATATACAAGAGGCCCTTAGAAAAGGAAAATTCCGGGAGGATTTGTTTTATCGACTGAACACGGTCAGCATCCAAATTCCAGCACTTAGAAAAAGAAAGAGCGATATTCATTTGCTCTTTAAAAAATTTGCTGCTGATTTTGCTGACAAATACAACACACCCCCTATTCGCCTTAGTGAGGATGCTATGGAAATGCTAAAAAATTACCCTTGGCCAGGAAATATCCGTCAACTGAAAAACTTTGTGGCGCAAATCTCCGTTATTGAAAAAGAAAGAAATATTACGGCCGATACTTTGAATACTTATATCCCTCACGATACAACAAATGAGAAAATGCCAGTACTTTTTGAAGGAGAAAATAGCGGAGAGCTATCCGAAAGAGAGATTCTTTACAAAGTGCTTTTTGATATGAAAAAGGACCTTACGGATTTAAAGAAAATAACTGTGGATTTGATGCAAAAACAAGGGCAAACAGATGGGACTTCTGCAAAAGTATTTGATGATTTGGAGGAGGAAAATATAACTCTAATTCCAAATAAAAAAGCAGATGAAACAAGTGATGTCCCTCAAAATTTATCGCTATTTCAGCAAGAAAAAATACTGATTGAGAGGGTTTTGGGGAAACACAAAGGAAAGCGAAAATATGCGGCAGAAGAATTGGGGATTTCAGAGCGAACATTGTATAGAAAAATTAAAGAATTCGATTTGTAATGCCTAATTTTATTAATAAAATAACAGTTATTTTTAGCATGGCTTTTTTAAGCTCTTGTGGCTTTTATTCTTTTACTGGCACTTCCATTTCACCCGATGTGAAAACGGTTGCTGTTCAGTATTTTCCAAACCGTGCAGCAACTATTCAGCCCACCCTTAGTCAAGTGTTTACCGAAAGGCTGAAAGATTATTTTTTGGAACAAACCAACCTTGGCTTGGAAGCGGATGTGGGCGATTTGAATTTTAGTGGAGAAATTATAAAATATGAAATAAAGCCTATTGCTATTCAGGCCAATGAGCAGGCAGCCCAGAATCGATTAACGATTGCGGTAAAAGTAAAGTTTGAAAACACAAAAGACGAAAGTAAAAACTTTGAGCAGAAATTCTCTCGCTATATGGATTATGATAGTTCTCAGAGTTTAGCAGAAGTGGAAGACAATTTAATAGAACAAATAACCAATGAATTAGCAGAAGATATTTTTAATAAAGCAGTGGTGAATTGGTAATGCGAAACGAAAAACTCATAGAAAATATACAAAATCCAATGAATATTGGAAAAGCAGAAATTGCCGATATGCGCATTAGTTTGCAAGCATTTCCTTATTTCACCAGCATGCAACTTCTCTACGCCAAAGGGCTTTACAATACCGATAGCATTAGTTATAATTCTCAACTCAGAAAGGCAGCTGCCTATGTTGGGAATAGGAAACTACTTTTCAAACTTATTACTGAAAATGTGAAAGTTGCTGAGGAAATTATTGAAAAACCAACTGCTGAAAAAGAAATGGTAAAGATAGAGCAAAAACCAGAAACAGCAACCCCAGAAAAAGAATTGGAAATTGGTAAACCACTTCAATTTAATGAAAATGAAACGCACTCTTTTGCTGAATGGCTTGCACTTACAAATGCTAAAAAGATAGATAGACACAAAGAAGTAAAAGAAAATAATTTGATTGATAAATTTATTGATACACAGCCTTCTATTAGCAAGCTAAAAAGAGAAGAATTCTTTTCGCCAGCAAAATCTGCTGAGGAAAGTTTGATAGAAAATGATGAAATTGTAACTGAAACTTTGGCGAGAGTATATCTAGAACAAGAGCATTTTGATAAGGCAATATCAGCTTATGAGAAATTAAGTTTGAAATATCCACAAAAAAATAGTTTCTTTGCAAACCAAATAAAATTAATTTACGACTTAAAACAAAAATAAAATGTATACAATTTTTGCAATCCTTATTATTATTTGCTGTATTTTACTGGTGTTAGTTGTGCTGGTACAAAACCCAAAAGGCGGTGGACTTTCTTCCACTTTTGGTGGTGGCGCAAGCCAAATGATGGGCGCGAAACAAACCACTGACTTTCTGGAAAAGTCAACCTGGACATTGGCAATAGCACTTATTTCGCTTAGCTTACTATCTAACTTTGCAATACCAAGAAGCAATACAGAAGAGCCAGAATCAATAATGCAAGAGCAAATTGACCAATCGCTTGTACCGCAACAAGTGCCGAACTTGCCAATTGCAGCTCCAACTGCTGACGAGCAATAAGCAGTTTTACTTTAAAGAAACTGACAAACTTACACCTTGTCCTTTTTGGCACGCTTTATGCATTAATAATTTTCAGAACTAAATTTTAAACTTAAAAAAATAAAAAATGACAAAAATCAACATCACACCATTAGCAGATAGAGTACTTGTACAAGCTGCTGCTGCTGAAACCAAAACAGCTTCTGGAATTATTATTCCGGATACTGCCCAAGAAAAACCACAAAAAGGTAGTATTGTAGCTGTGGGGAAAGGCACAAAAGAAAATCCAATAACTGTGGAAGTAGGCGACAATGTATTGTACGGAAAATATGCTGGAACCGAACTAAAATATGATGGAGAGGATTATCTTATCATGAAAGAATCGGACATTTTAGCAATCATTAAATAATTAAAAAAATGGCAAAAGAAATCACATTTGATACAGAGGCAAGAGACGCTCTAAAAAGAGGAGTAGATGCACTTGCAAATGCAGTAAAAGTTACATTAGGCCCAAAGGGAAGAAATGTAATTATTGACAAAAAATTTGGAGGACCCTCCATTACAAAAGATGGGGTAACAGTTGCAAAAGAAATTGAACTGGAAAACCAAATAGAAAATATGGGGGCTCAAATGCTAAAAGAAGTGGCATCAAAAACTGCCGATTTAGCAGGAGACGGAACCACAACTGCTACCGTTTTGGGGCAAGCAATAATTAATACAGGACTAAAAAATGTTGCTGCTGGCGCTAACCCAATGGATTTAAAAAGAGGCATTGATAAAGCAGTGAGTGCTATTGTTGCTGATCTTAAAAAACAAGCAAAAGAAGTAGGGAATAGCTATGAAAAGATTGAGCAAGTGGCTGCTATTTCTGCCAATAACGACAATACCATTGGTGCACTTATTGCAGAGGCAATGAAGAAAGTAAAAACAGAGGGTGTTATTACTGTGGAAGAAGCAAAAGGCACGGAAACTACTGTGGAAGTAGTGGAAGGAATGCAGTTTGACAGAGGTTATTTATCGCCTTATTTTATAACAGATGCCGACAAAATGGAAACCGAACTGGAAAACCCGTATATCCTTATTTATGATAAAAAGATTTCGGCAATGAAGGATTTACTTCCAATTTTGGAGCAAACCGCACAAGGTGGAAGACCGCTATTAATTATTGCAGAAGATGTGGATGGAGAAGCACTTTCTACTTTGGTGGTAAACAAACTAAGAGGATCCCTAAAAGTAGCTGCCGTAAAAGCACCTGGTTTTGGCGATAGAAGAAAAGCCATGCTGGAAGATATTGCAATTCTTACATCAGGAACAGTAGTATCGGAAGAAAGAGGTTTTAAATTGGATGCAACTACTATTGAAATGTTGGGAACAGCAGAGAAAATTGTAATTGATAAGGACAATACTACCATTATAAATGGGGCTGGAAATAAATCGGATATTAAAGCAAGGGTAAACCAAATAAAAGCACAAATTGAAAGCACTACTTCTGACTATGATAAAGAGAAGCTACAAGAAAGATTAGCTAAGCTGGCTGGTGGAGTTGCCGTATTGTATGTGGGTGCTGCTTCTGAAATTGAAATGAAAGAAAAGAAGGACAGAGTAGATGATGCTTTAGCCGCAACCAGAGCTGCTGTGGAAGAGGGAATTGTTCCAGGTGGTGGAGTAGCTATTGTAAGAGCTGTCGATTCACTTAGCAAAGTAAAAGCTGAAAATGAAGATGAGAAAACAGGCATCAGCATTATTGAAAGAGCTGTGGAAGAACCACTAAGGCAAATAGTTGAAAATGCTGGTGTAGAAAGCTCGGTAGTAGTTGCTAAAATAAAAGAGGGGAAAGAAGATTTTGGTTTTAATGCTAAAACAGAAAAATACGAAAACCTCTACAAAGCAGGGGTTATTGACCCTGTAAAAGTAGTTCGTATTGCATTAGAACATGCAGCTTCTGTTGCAGGAATGCTACTTACAACTGAATGCGTAATTGCAGATATTCCTGAAAACGAACCAGCTATGCCGCCAATGGGTGGAGGTGGAGGAATGCCAGGAATGATGTAAACGCAATGCGTTAGATATTTATTAAAAATCCCTGCCAAATTGGTGGGGATTTTTTATTTCTACCCACCCATACCTGATCCCAGGCTTAGTAATGCAATAACGAAAAGTACAACAAACAATAAGGCAAGACCAGCAAGTACTAGCCAGATGTTTTCCCACATCCACCTTCTTACGGTATTACCTTTTCTGAAAAATCTTCTTAACAAGAGAAATAAACTACCAAATATAACAATAGCATTAAGAATATATACAAATACCATCCATGACGGCTCTTCATCCTCATCATCAGGATCTTCAAGATATGTAGAAGTTAATACTTCATAAGTATTATTTTCTGTAATGGGAAAACAAGGAAAACTCACATTTGCAAGTGTAGTTAGCGTAATTAAAAGTAGTATTAATTTTTTCATTTTCTAATTCATAGATATTGCGGACATACCAAGCGCCAATATGCCAATTACAACTAAAAGAATAATCCAACCATTTTTCCAAATCCATTCTTCATATATATTATTTGGATTATAGTAGGTTCCATATTTTCTTTTGTTTGAAACTAAGCCAAAAGTAGTTAATATTAAAGCTATTGCAAAAATTATAAGAGATGAGGAGGAATCTGGTTCATCAATTATTTTATTTACTGGAAAAGAAGCATAACTTACATTGGTAAGTGTCGTTAGTGTAACTAGTAGAAAGAGTATCTTTTTCATTTTTTAAATTAAAAACCCAAAGATAAATACTAAACCTAAAATAGCAATACCAATTCCTAAATAGGAATGCCATTTTTTGCCACCATCTTTTATTGCCTTAAATCCGGAAATTACAGAAACTAATAGAGCTGCAATAGTTAAAAGGAAAAAAGGAAAAGGATTACCGCCATGAGACAATCCGGCACCAAGTGTAAGTAGCGCAAAGAAAATTCCAACAACTGCGGCAATAACACTAAGCATTACATATTTGCCATTTTTGGATTCTTCCTCTTCTATTTTTTCATCTATTTCTCTAATTTCAACTTTTTCGCTTTCAGTTACCGGAAAAGAAGCATAACTTACATTAGTAAATAGAATGAGTGTAATTAAAAGTAAGAGTGGTTTTTTCATAATCAAGAGTAGTTTTTCATAATATTAATAATAGTACAAAAATAAAGCATTTAAAATAAAGTATTATGCCTATCATAGTAAATTGGCTTTTCTTTAATAGTTTTGTATTTATGCGAAAGTCCATTTTCATTATTTTTAGTTTATTTATTGGTTTTGCCAATGGCCAAGAAAGTCAATATAATTATTTGGGAACTTTGTTATTACCTAACAATTCTACCATAAGTTTTAGTATTCATTTTAATGAAGAAAATGGAGTGGTAAATGGTTATTCCCTCACCAATATAGGTAACCCTGATGAAACCAAAAGTGATATCAGTGGTATGTATTTCAAAAAAGAAACATCATTTCAACTGCAGGAAACGCAAATACTTAGCACAAGCTCGGAAGCAGATTTAAGCACTTTCTGTTTTATTCACGCTAATCTTTCTTTTAAAGGAAGGTTTGCAAAAAAACGCTTGGAAGGGGAATTTGTAGGCTTGTTTGCCAATAATGACACTTGTGCAAGTGGAAAAATTCTGCTTATGGAAAAAGAAAAATTGGAGAAAAAAATAAAGAAGGTAAAAAAGAAAATAGAAAAGTTGGAAGAAAAAAGGCCTGCTGTTTTGCAGACCAAACAACTAAAAGATGGAGATGATTTTGTGCTTAATTGGGAGAGCGACAAACTTACGCTTTACCTTTGGGATGCCAATGAGGAAGATGGAGATAAAATTCGGCTTATTATCAATGGGCAGATTATTCTTTACGAATATGAAACAAAACGAAAACGCAAAAAAATAAAATACACGCTAAAAGAAGGAGAAAATATTATTGAGATAAATGCCATTAGTTTGGGTACATCACCTCCCAACACCAGTCGAATAGAACTGGTAGATAGCAAAACAAAATATCCTGTTGTCATGCAACTTAGCCTGGATAAATCGGCAATTATTACCATTATAAAATAACATATCAGAAAACATTATCCTATAAAAAAGGGGTTATTTGTTTTTTAGAGAATGACCTTATTCTTTTGGTAAGAAATTAAAGTATTGGGTTAACAAAATTCTGTCTGAGCAAAGCGAGTTTATTTTGTTCTATATTTTATGTTTCTTATGCGTTTCAAAAGAATACAGTCTTGAACTTTTGGTTCTTTTGCTTCAAGGTAAAAGAATAAAAAAAGATTGCTTCAAAATTAATTTTTTGCAATGAAAAAAATAGAAAAGGGAGATACTTCACTTTGTTCAGTATGATAAAAAAATAATTAATATTTGCATAAAAAAAGCCCTCCAAAGAGGGCTTTAACAATCAATCAAAAACTATTAAAAAACTAATCTACATTGTCGTGCAAAAAGGAATTATTTGGTTTTATTTCCGTTTTATTATCCTCTCCTTCCGATAAGGTATATTTAGAAACTTCCGACTCAGAAGAATGTGGTGTTTCCTCCAATTCCACATTATCTCGTTTGTAAGCTGGCTCGTCTTCCAATGCAGTTAAGCCAGAAGGTGTTCTTAACTTCATAGAGATATTCTTTAATCTATCTTCTCTTTCTCTGGATTTATTAGTCAATGTCTCCAGATTTACCGGTGGAGTTTCCTCATCATTTATCGCCTCTTCTTTTATTTCCAATTCTACTTCTTCTATTGCGTCCTCTTGTTTTAATGTTGGGATTAATTCCCCTGGCAATTCCACTTCATCATCCAAATCAATAACAACTTTTTGGGGTTCTAAGTCCAAAGCTATTTCGGTAGATAATTCCTTTTCTTCTGTCTGCTCCAACTCCTGTTCTTCTAGCTCAATCTCTACTTCTTTTTCTATTGCTTCTATTTCCAATTCAGGATCATTTAGCGTTTCTTCCATTTCTAATTCTGTTTCATTATCAAAAATAGTGTGCTGCCCTTTATCCTCTGTTTTAGCAGATATCACTTCTTGTACTTCCTCTTTTTCCTGGCTTAATACATCATCAATATTTTTCTCTCCATCTAAGGTAACGGTAACATCATCCTTTATCACTTTTACATTAAATCCGGTGGCAATTACGGTAACGCACACTTCTCCATTTAATTCAGGATCAATGCCTATACCTTCAATAATATTTACCTCACAACCAGCTGCCTCCTGAATTTTTTGTTTGATATCCGATAATTCCATCATTCTTATTTCTTCCTCTCCTCCGCCAGTCACAATTTTCAAAAGTACTTGCTTGGCTCCTTTAATGTTATTATCATTAAGCAGTGGAGAATCCAATGCTCCTTTTACCGCTTCAATGGCTCTATTCTCGCCAGATGCAGTTGCTTGCCCCATTACAGCTGTACCACTATTTTCCAATACTCTTCTGGCATCATTAAGGTCGATATTTACCAGCAAATGTTGTGATATAACTTCTGCAATACCTTTGGTTGCAGTATTGAGCACCTCATTGGCTTTTGCAAAAGCTTGGGTAAAAGTTAAGTTACCGTAAATCTCAATTAGCTTGTCGTTATTAATAACCAAAAGCGTATCTACATTTTTTCTGAGTTCCTTTAAACCTTGCATAGCATATTTATGTCTGTTCCCTCCTTCTGTTGAAAAAGGGATGGTTACTACCCCAACGGTAAGTATGCCCTTTTCTTTAGCAACCTCCGCAATAACAGGTGCTGCACCCGTTCCGGTTCCACCTCCCATTCCGGCTGTGATGAATAACATTTTTGTATTTGCATCCAAAAGTTCTGTTACTTTATCAATACTTTCTTCTGCTGCTTTTCGTCCCGTCTCAGGGTTTGAGCCTGCACCAAGGCCTTCCGTTAGCTCAGCTCCTAATTGTATTTTTGTAGGAACTGGACTTGCCTCCAATGCTTGGGAGTCAGTATTACAGACCACAAAGTCTACGCCCTCAATACCATTTTCATACATGTAATTGACGGCATTACC
>TARA_B110000196_G_scaffold184147_1_pt1 | contig 14087 bp, 12 predicted proteins | sample TARA_B110000196 | Tara Oceans TARA_B110000196 (sample SAMEA4397072) | marine metagenome | biome: Polar Biome; feature: [MES] marine water layer (ENVO:01000295) within the mesopelagic zone...; material: water (ENVO:00002006), including particulate matter (ENVO:01000060) such... | reverse complement strand
GCGTAAAAGGAAAATACAGCAGAAAATTATTAATAGAATAATGTTTTACATGCGCAAAATAAAAATCCTTTTAATATTAAGCTTTATCGTTTTGGTGCTTTTTTCTTGTAAAAAAGAAGATGTTCTTATCGGAAATAATGATGCACCTTATTATGGGGGAGTTCCTACTGTTTTAGTTGAATTTTATGTAAATCGTGTTTTTATCGATTTGATTGGTAGGGAACCATTTGATACTGAAATGGAAAATGAAGTTGCCTTTTTAAGAAGTTATGATTTATCAATGGAAGGAAGAGATTCTTTAATTATAAAATTACAAACAGATACTACTTTTATTGAAGGGGATTCTTCCTATAAATTTGCATATTACCATAGAATGTATGAGATATTAAAAGTTAGGATGATAGAGGGGGCTTCTAATGGATATATTGAGAGTGAAGCTGGAAATGCTTACCAGAGATATGTTGTGGATTCTATTGCAGGAGAAATGTTAGACGCTTATAAAAGACTTCTTATTTATCATAATTTACAGGATGTAATAAAATCGGAATTACAATATTATAATGGTATAATCGGAATTAAAGAAATACACAGAAGAATGATTTTTAATTCAGTCTATGATGAAATAAATATGAATGTTTTCAATTATATAAATGCAGTTTTTGACAACTTACTTTTTAGATACCCAACCCTTTTCGAATTTGATGAATCCTATAAAATGATTTCAGATAATACACCTCAAATTCTACTAGGGCAATCTGGGCAAAGCAAACATGATTTTGCCGATATTATTTGTGATTCAAGAGGGTTTTATGAAGGGATAATTCAATGGACATATCTAACGCTTATAGCAAGAGTTCCAACTTCAGAAGAGGTAGATAAATTTATGAATACTATTTATTACGATTACGATTTCCAATACATACAAAGACAAATAATGATCTCAGATGAATACGCACATTTTAAATAAAATATTATGAAAAAACTATTTCTCCTTTCGCTTTGCATTTCTCTTGTTTTTGTTGCTTGTAAAAAAGAGGAAGATATCACTTATGGTGTAAATCAAGTAAATGCCGATTCTTACAATTCCGGGAAGGATAAGCTTAAAAGCATATCTCAATACATTTCTATTGTTTATGCAAATCTTTTTCAGAAAGCACTTCCTGCAAGTGAGTTAGTTGAAATTTCAAATTGTATAATATCTATTGGAGATAAGGAAGTGGCTAATGAAATTGTTTTAAGCAATTTTATGAATAAAACAGGAGTAATTATGCCGTCTGATTCTTTGATGCGTTCTGATGTAAATACCTTTTTAGAAGAGACTTACAAACGTTTTTTTATTCGCAACATCACAGAGGCAGAAAGAGAATATTTTACAAACTTTTTAGAAACTCATCCTAATGTTTCAGTGGAGATGATTTATACTGCTTTCTCACTTTCAAATGAATACCAATTCTACTAAAATCATACAAAATGAAAAGAAGAAACTTTATTAAAAATACAGTAATAGGATCGGCAGCAGCATTTTCCATTCCTTATATTTTACCAACCGGAAGATTGTTCGCTCAAACAGGAACAAAGCTTGCCGACCATGTAGTTTTTGTAGCATTTGCTGGAGGTTTGCGCCAACAAGAGTCTGTTTTGCAAAGATACTTGGATGACAGTCAGCAGTATCCTTCTGCTGGAAATATCATGTACAATATGTTTAATGGACCGCCACCAAATGATAAAATCGTTTATGGCAATACTCAAATAGTGCAAGGTGACACACCAATACCTCAAATATTAAATCAAACATTAGAAACTCAAGGAACTTTATTTAGAGAAGTAAATGCATCAACAGTAGGGCATTATGGCGGAGTAAATACTCTTCTTACTGGAAATTATATGTACTCTCAAGGTTTAAGAATGAAACCATCAATGCCTACAATATTTGAATATTTAAGAAGACATACAGGAGAAAAAGCAACAAAAACTTGGTTTGTTGGAAATGGGATAGGAAATTCATTTCCTTTACTAGACTACAGTTCACATTCTGAATATGGTTCTCAATATGGGGCAAACTTTTTAGCGCCAACCATTACTTTTGGTGATGATGGAGAGAAACATCTTAAGAATGCTAAAATTTATCATCCAGAAGAAGAATTAGACCCAATGTATAAAATGAAATACTTCTTAGATAATGTTTGGTATTCTCAAGGTAGATCTCTCCCCTCAATAGGGAACACAGAAGAAGAGAAAGCAGAGATTAAGCAATTTGTGAGAGATATGTTTGACAAGAAAGACGCAGGAACTATCGCTTTTCCGCCTTCTGGAGGAGGAGATAATGATACTATTGGTTATGCCTGTGAAGTGATCAAAAGATTCAAACCGACTCTAACTGTAATTCATCTTTCTTCTGTAGATTCATGTCATTCAGATTTTTCATCTTATCTAAGAAATATACATGCATCTGATCATGGAACTGCCCATCTATGGGATTTTATTCAAAACCAGATACCTGAGATGGCAGGTAATACAGCTATGATTGTAATGCCAGAACATGGAAGGAATGAAGAAGCAAATGGTATTATTGATGCTAATGCATTCTTGGCTTACGATCATTCTGATGCCAACGCAAGAAGAATATTTGGTATGATGGTAGGCCCTAATATTGATGCTAATTTATCGATTGGAAGTGAAACAAATCAGATTGGTGACATTGTAAATGTTGCTCCAACAATTGCTGAAATTCTTGGATTTAAAAATGATATGCTAAGTACAGGACTTACCGCTTCTGGACAATCCTTATTTGATTTAATATAAAAGATGTATAAATACTTTCTCATATTTATGCTAATTATTCTTTTTAGCAATTGTAAAAAGGATGAAACGATTAATCCTTATGATAATACCTCACTTGATCCGCCAACTGAAGATAGTGTAGATTATTTTACTGATCCTTTAGCTTTTTCTGCTCTTCATTCAAAAGTTTTTACTCCATATTGTGCGAATTCTGGATGCCATGATGGTACTTTTGAACCAGATTTCAGAACTATAGAAAGTGCTTATAATACTCTCATTTACCACCCAATCATTAAGAATGATCCGCAAAACACTTATACATATAGAGTTACCCCAGGCAATGCTGATATGTCTGTGATGTATAAAAGAATGCTAATTGATATTGATGGTTTATCTGGCATTATGCCACTAGATGCATCAATTGAATATGATCCAGGACAATCACATGCTTGGCATGGCGTAAAGGATGAATATATTTTAAATATCAAAGATTGGATAAATGGAGGAGCAAAAGATATGTTTGGAAACACACCTCAACAAGCTAATTTACTTCCAAAAATGAAAGGAATGTTCGCATACATTACAGGGCAAAGTACAATTCTAGCTAGGGATGGTTCTAGAGGTTCTATTTTTGTTCCTTCTTCTACTAGCTCTCTTGATTTATGGTTTTGTGTAACAGATGATCAGCTAGTTGGAAATCAGCTTACTTATAATAAGATTAAGTATTCCACTTCTCTTTTTAATTTTGAGATTCAGCCAGAATTTAACTTAGATCTACAATCCTCTCCTTTGTTAGAAAATGGTTATTATGGAGCTCAGATTGTAGAATATTACCACAAATATATTTTGGATGTTAGTAGCTTTAATGTAGGAAATATCATTTTTGTAAAAATTTACGTGCAAGACAATGTAAATAATGTAACTGAAATCCCAACAAATGGTAGTGAGTATCAAATTGTAAAATACTTTACTTTGGAATTCATATAATGAAAAGTTTAAAATACATACTTGTTGCCTTATTATTATTGGCTTTCTCTTGTAAGAAAGAAGAGGTCGATCCGGAATTCAGAATAACTTTAAAAAATACTACTCCAACAAATTTGCAGGAGTTTCAAGAAAATGTAATGGTGACAATTGAATACCAACATCCAGAAGGCTTTATGGGTTTTTCCGACCCGGATTACTTATCGTTAGAAATTCATGATAGTCGGCTTACAAATCCAGATTTCTATCATTTACAACCGCTTTCCCCTCCAAACCAAACAATTTCTATTCAAGGAAAGATTAATGTAGAAATTGACTCTCCATTTCGATTCGGAAATGGAAATAGTGAAACTTTAACTTATTCCTTACGAATACAAGATAACAAGAGTAAATGGAGTAATACTGTTACCACTCCAATAATAACAGTAAATAAGTAATGAAAAAAATAAGTTGCTTCTTAATTATCAGCATGCTATGCGGATTGTCTGCTTTTGGGCAATATGCCATGAGTACACAAACCGTAACAGCTTGTGAAGGAACCTTAACTGATAGTGAAGCAAATCAAGTAAATGCTGGATATTATGATCATAATGAAAATTATAGTTTTACCATTTGCCCGCCAAATACAGTTTCCATTACTATAACTTTCACCTTTTTTGAAACGGAACTAAATAATGATTTCGTTAGAATATTTGATGGCCCTGATACTAATTCACCTTTAATTGGTGGTCCTTTTTCAGGAGCAAATATGCCGCCAATTGTGGTGTCTAATGGTTGTATTACTATTAATTTTATTAGTGATTTAAATGTATCAGCAGAAGGATTTGCTCTAAATTGGATAGCCACTGTTCTGCCACCCACTTCTCCAAATATTTCTTTACCAACAAGCCCAACATGTAGCACCAATGTTTTGAATATTATGCTAGATCAAAACATCCATTGCGATTCGGTAGCAACAGCCATAGTAAATGTTGGCGGACAGTTAAATCAGACTGTAACTGCTACCGCTATTAATTGTGTGAATGACTCAACAAATACTATTCAATTGAATTTATCACCAGGATTAAACCAATCAGGATCCTATTCCATTTACTTTGAAACTTATTATAAAGATCCTTGTGATAGTATTTGGATACTTAATTCTAATATTAGTTTTGTTATTAATGATTGTCCTTTACAAGTAAATCTAACGGTAAATAATGATACGATTTGTATTGGCGAGAATACAGATATTTTTGTACAAGTTGAAGGTGGAGATTCTACTTCTTACAATTATAATTGGGTGCCTTTACTCCCGTCTTCCCCAGGCCCTCATAATGTTTCTCCTCTTGTAACTACAACTTATTATGTGACTATAAGTGATGCGGGACCAGCTCAAGCGCAAATAGATTCCATCACTATTTATGTATTTCCCTTACCTATTCCACAAAACGACACCACTGTTTGCAGGACTGGTCCTGATTTTAATTTAAATGCAAGCCCATCTGGAGGTTGGTGGTCGGGTTTTGGAATAGTTAGTGGGGGACAGGGTATTTTTTCTCCAACTACAACAGGAGCTGGAACGCATACTGTTTCTTATGGATATGCTGGTTGCTCAGAAACAATGGATGTTATTGTTTTGCCAATTGAAGCCGGTCCTGATATATCTGCCTGCCTAAATGCACCAACTTTTAATTTGAATACTTCCACAACAACCCCAGGAGGAATTTGGAGTGGGTGTAATTGTATTCAGCTTAATGGTGATGTAACTGTTGGAGGAATCCCTACTACAATTAATGCAATATATACACTTCCAAATGGTTGCTCAGATACTTTAAATATTATTGTTGAAAATATTATTACACAGCCAGATGATACTATTTGTCAGAAATCTTCTTCCTATATCCTAAATTACTCACCTCAATTTGGCTATTGGAGCGTATTACCAAATTTGCCTCAACAACCTAGTAGTTGTCCAACTTCTATTTCATCCTTTCCATATTCTGATTATTTTGAGTTAGGATTAAACAATTGGACAAATGATCCATTAAATGATTTTAATTGGATGGTAAATTCTGGCGGAACACCATCATCTGGAACAGGACCAAGTGGTGCTTATGAAGGTATCAATTATTTTTATACTGAGGCTTCATCAGGTAATAACCCATTCAAAAGAGCTGGAATTATAAGTCCTTGTTTGAATCTTTCCGCTTATTCCAATCCCGTTTTACATTTTTGGTATCATATGTATGATAATCCTTCTGGTGGACCTCAACTAACCCAAGACCAAGGTTCGTTCTCAGTTGATATTTCTATTGATAATGGGGTGTCATGGACTAATGATATATGGATAAGAAGTGGAAATCAGGGAAATCAATGGCTAGAAGCTGCAGTGGATTTAAGTAATTATAACGCTACAGAAGTTTTGGTGCGTTTAAGGGTAATTACCGGGGATTCTTGGCAATCGGATGTAGCGGTGGATATGTTGTCTTTTTTAGGAGGACCAATTAGTCCTAATGGAGTAGTATTACCAATAGTTGCAGATTCTGGATTGCATACCTTTATTTATAATATACAAGGATGTGCTGATACGGTAAATATTTATGTAAAACCTATTGATGCAGGAAGCGATATGGATGTTTGTCCAACACAAAATCCTTTCAATCTAACTGGAATTCCATCCGGTGGAAGTTGGACAGGAACACATATTACAAACCCAATAAGTGGTTTGTTTAATCCTGCATTAGGATTAGGGGTTGATATTATTACTTATTCTGTTGCAGGATGCATAGATACTGCTCTTGTTTGGGTGCAAGAAACAAATGTTCTCTTGGATTCAATTTTTGCTTGTAATGATGGCGCAATTATTATACTTGATTCAATGCTGATATCACGCTCACCAACATACGGAGCTTGGAGTGGTAATGGAATTATTACCGCTAATTACCCTGGTGAATTTGATCCTACAATTACTGGAATTGGAAGTCATACCATATATTATACTGCAAATTCTTGCATGGATAGTGTTATATTTGATGTTGTGCCACCTAGTACGCTTACTGATACTTTGATTTGTTCTACAGCTACAGATTTCCTTTTAAATGCTACTCCAAGCGGAGGACAATGGGCAGGGCAGGGGATAGTAAATAGTAATACCGGTTTGTTTTCTCCGACAACTGCAGGGGTTGGTGTACATGATATTTATTATCAATCTTTAATTGGATGCATGGATACTACCACTATTACGGTTTATAATAATCCTATATTGAGCATGACTGGACTTTTGGATAATTATTGTTATTTGGATACCATTATTCAAATAGCGGTAAATCCTATTGGTGGAGCTTTATCTGGTAATGGAATTACTAATTTCACATTCAACCCTTCAGTGGCAGGTCCTGGATATCATATTATTACTTATTCTTATGGAGGTGGTACGTGTTTGATTGACATTGATACTTTGATTTTAGTTGGTGATTCTTTGAGCTTAAGTGCTTACACTTCAAAGGATAGTATATGCTTTGGAGAAACGGTAACAATTGGAGCAAATATTTCTGGTGGAGTTGGTAATAATTATAGTTTTTCTTGGAATAATAGTTTGGGAAGCAGTTTTGAGCATTTGGTAAGTCCAATAGCAAATACCACTTATAATGTAGTTGTAACTGATGGATGCACAGAATCTGCAATTGGGATTATAGATATATTTGTTTATCCTACTTTTAGTTTATCTTTTAATACAAGTTCGAAATATTGCTATGGAGAAAATGGTTTTGCTAAGGTAAATGTAGTAGGGAATAGTAGTTATTCATATTTGTGGAATACCACTCCCCTTGAAAATACCGATAGTATTTACGCCCAAGTTTCCAGAAATTATAGGGTAATTGTTACAGACAATATATCTAATTGCTCAATATCAGATACCATAAGTATTCCTGGATATGAAGATATAATTGCAAGTTTTTTTGTGAATAAGGAAGATTGTATATCTCTTTTGGATGGAACTTTTCAGTTTATTGATAATAGTAATATTAATGTGAATGAAATTTCGCCATATAGTTTTTGGAGTTTTGGCGATAGTAGTTCTACTCCTTACTCTTATGGTGTAAACCCCGAGCATATATATTCTGATACAGGAAGTTATGTGGTAAATTTGGTACTGATAAATAATGGAAATTGCACGGATAGTAGCTCTTTAACGGTTTGTATTTTTCCTGATAATAAAATATTTGTACCCAATAGTTTTACCCCAAATATGGACCATTGTAATGATGCATTTTTTGTAAAAGGAGTAGGAGGTTTTTATTCTTTCAATATCAAAATACATAAAAGGTGGGGAGGAGATATTGTTTTTAAATCAGATGAAATAATACTTACCGATAGTTATTCGGATGGGAACTTATGTAATATTGAACAGGAGTTGTATCCCTACTACAAAATGGGAACTTGGGATGGAAAATTAGAAAATGGGGCAGATGCGCCAATGGGCGTTTATGCTTTTGTAATTGAATACAAACATTTGGCGAATTCCTCTACAGAAAAAATTGTTGGAACCATAACGCTAATCAGATAATGTATATTTTACTTTCTTTCGGATATGGAGAAGATATTTTACTCATTATAAGTATTCTACTTGTATTACTTTTACTCCTTGTTTTATTTAGAAAGAAACTGCTTTTCCAGATATTAGCAAAAGCTAATAAATGGCTTTTGCCTAGTATGTATAAAAAGGATATTAAAAAATTGAAAAAAGGCGAAATGCTAATTATGGCTTACCGATATTGGGTAACCAAAAATGCTATTTAGTTTTTAAGTTTTGATTTAGGATTTTCTCTATTATCTTCTTTTAGATGATAGTCAACAAAATAAGAGAGAACTTCCCACTTGCCTAATTTAGATGGAGAAAGTAGAAGTATCTCTTCAATACTATCGGTATTTACATACTGAGATTGATAACGAATAGTCACATAAATTCCTCTTGGGAGCCCTTCCATTTCTTTTTCCATCTCTGCCAAATAATATTTCCTGGAAATAAACTTTCCTAGTTCTGGCATGAGTTCAGTACTAAAATACGCATTCCATGCTTCAAAATTAGTTTGACTTTTAGTGCTTTCTGAAAGTGTATTCCAACAATCGGTATACTTTTTGTTATTGAGTTTGTTAAGCCAACTTATTGCCATTTTTTCAGCATCTCGCATCTGCTGTCTTTCTGTTTTTTGAGAAAAACTAAAAAGTACAGAAGTGGAAAAAATAAGCAGAAAAATATATCGTTTCATATCTATCATTTGAATAAGCAAAACTAAAAATATAAAGAGATTTAAGACATTTTATTGTATTCAAAAATGAGGAAATCATTCAGTTCTCTAAAATAGAAGAAATATAATTAATTTAGATGTATCTTGTAACTTATTGAAATTGTTTGATTTATGGTAAATAAAAAAATAATAGTAAAATTTGGAATATTAGATTATTTCTGATTAGTTTTATAATCACCAAAATAAGTATTAACCAAAACCAAACAGATATGGCGTACCAACACAAAAACAGCAAAGGACAGACTTACTATCTGCACTCACAGGAAGTAACACTAAAGTCATCAAACAAAAATCAAACAATATTCTTTTTTGCTAAAGATAAGCGTTCGAATGCTTGTGATAAGCCCTCAGGAAAAACGGTAGTAGAAAACCAAAGAACGGGATTACCATTCTTGAAAAAAGCATAGTTTACCTTTTGCTATAATTTACTAAAACCCCAAGTAATGGGGGTTTTCTTTCTAATATGGTATTAAAAATTACAAGGGAACAATAAGGAAAAAAGCGATTTTAAGCGATTTCTGAAAGAGGAAAAGCCTAGTTCTAAGCCAAAATGAAGCCTCTTTTCAAATAATTTTGCATAAAATAAGCTGTATTTATCAACCATTTGAATGATAGGTTTTATGCCTTTAATTTCTATTCTAAAAATAGGACATCCTTATAATTAACTACTAGGTTAAAATATCTGTAACCTACTGATTATCTGTAATTTATATAACATGAAATAAGAAGAAGTTTTTGGAAAAATAAATGAGCTACTAGGTTATGGTTTATTTTATTTATTTTAAACAACCTAGAGTTATCAACAGCTATTTTTTTAACTATTCATGGTTAATTAGGTCAGATTAATATATTTTTTATAAATTGTACCAGATTAAATAACCTAGTATTAACCAAAAAATTATTTATTATGGGCTATGCACATGAAAACAAAAAAGGAACAACTTACTATTTGAATTGTAAAGATGTTACTTTAAAATCAACTGGAAGAGTACAGAGAATTTATTATTTCTCAAAAGACCAAAGAAATACTGCTTGTGATCTTCCTGATGGAAAAAATGTTGTTGAAAATGACAAAACAGGATTACCATTCTTGAAAGGAAAATAGTCAGCAGACAACTAAAAAATTGAAAAGCCTTGATGAATTTCAGGGCTTTTTTATTGGGATTAACTTTGAATTAAATCTTAGTTTCATAATGTGCGTGTTCAATTAGTTCATCTAGAGTCACTACTTCCAGTGTTTTCTCATTAGTTGCTTCCAGCACTACTAGTGGAGCACAATTATTCTGATAAGCTTCTTTCCAGCGCAAAGCACATAAGCACCATTTTTCTCCGGATTTTACTCCTGGAAAATTAAATTCCGGTCGGGGAGTGCTTAAATCATTTCCCCTTTCGGCAGAAAAAATCAAAAAATCGGTGGTCGCAATAATACAAACTGTGTGCAGACCAATATCAGTATCGTCCGTATTACAACAGCCATCTCTAAAATAACCAGTAATCGGATTTTCACTACAAATCATTAATGACTCCCCAAAAACATTTTTATTTTCCATATAAAAAATTTAGATAGCAAATATATTGCTTTATATAATAGGAAGATTAATCATTGAGTGTAAATCTGAAGTAAAAATATTCTGTTTAATCATCAAAAATAAAAAGCTGTTTTACAGCATGTTAATAGTAAAACAATACTACTTTTGCCGACTTAAATTTTCAATATGCAATCCATCAGAAACATAGCTATTATTGCCCATGTCGATCATGGTAAAACTACCTTAGTTGATAAGATAATTGAGGAATGTGAAATATTGGATGAAAGGAAAGAACGCACAGAATTATTGTTAGATAGCAATGATTTGGAAAGAGAAAGAGGGATTACAATCCTATCCAAAAATGTATCGGTAACTTATAAAGGGGTAAAAATTAATGTAATTGACACCCCAGGCCATGCCGACTTTGGCGGAGAGGTAGAACGAGTACTAAAGATGGCAGATGGCGTATTGCTTTTAGTGGATGCCTTTGAAGGTGCTATGCCGCAAACGCGCTTTGTTTTGGGTAAAGCTTTGGAGTTAGGACTAAAACCAATTGTGGTAGTGAACAAAGTAGATAAAGAAAATTGTACGCCCGATTTGGTGCAAGATGCAGTTTTTGATTTGATGTTTAATTTGGATGCAACTGAAGATCAGTTAGATTTTGAAACCATATTTGGTTCTTCAAAATTTGGGTGGATGAGCACAGATTGGAAAAATCCTGCTAATAATATTACCGCTTTATTGGATACTGTATTGGAACAAATCCCTGAAGCACCTTATAAAGAAGGAACTCCGCAGATGCAAATCACTTCATTAGATTATTCCAAATTTGTTGGGAGAATTGCCATTGGCAGAATTTTTAGAGGAGATTTACAAGAAAATAAAGATTATATGCTTTGCAAGGTAAATGGAGAAAAAAAGAAAGTGAGAATAAAGGAATTGCATGTATTTGAGGGGATGGGTAAAGTGCAAGTAAAAACTGCTAGGAGTGGAGATATTTGTTCAATGGTAGGAATAGAGGGTTTTGAGATTGGTGATACTCTTGCCGATTTAGAGAATCCAGAAGAATTACCAAGAATAGCTATTGATGAACCAACCATGAGCATGCTTTTTACTATTAATAATTCCCCTTTCTTTGGGAAGGAGGGAAAGTTTGTTACTTCTCGTCATTTAAGAGAAAGATTATATCAGGAGTTGGAAAAGAACTTAGCCCTTAAAGTAGAGGATACCGATTCGGAAGATAAATTTAATGTTTATGGTAGAGGTATTTTACATTTATCGGTACTAATTGAAACCATGCGTAGGGAAGGATACGAATTACAAGTGGGGAAACCACAAGTAATTTATAAAGAAATTGATGGTAGAAAATGTGAGCCAATGGAAACATTAGTAATTGATATACCAGAAGAATTTTCCGGGAAAGCGATAGAACTAATAGGTAAACGAAAAGGAGATTTGCTTATAATGGAGCCTAAGGGTGATTTACTGCATTTGGAATTTGACATACCATCAAGAGGATTAATTGGACTTAGAAACAATATGCTAACCGCCACATCTGGAAATGCTGTAATGACACACCGATTTAGAGAATATGCTATATTTAAAGGAGAGATTCCAGAAAGAAATAAAGGTTCTTTAATTTCAATGGAAGCTGGCACTTCAACTGCTTTTGCCATCAATCGATTACAGGATAGAGGAAGGTTTTTTGTTAATCCTGGCGATGTAATATATAAAGGGCAAGTGATTGGGGAAAATTCAAGAGACAATGATTTGGACATCAATCTTATTAAAGGAAAGCAATTAACAAATATGCGTAAATCTGGTTCTGATGAAGCAGTGAATATTGCGCCTAAAATTAATTTTTCCTTAGAAGAGTCTATGGAATACATTCAAGCAAATGAATACTTAGAAGTTACACCTGATAGTTTGCGAATGAGGAAGATTTCATAAGGCACCTAAGCCTAAGTATTTTACTAGATATAGACAAGCAACCATATTTGTCCTATAATTAATATTATGTTAAATAGAAAATATCAAAGAAAGGGGAGTGTTTCTCCCCTTTTTATTGTGTTATTTTAATTCCGCTAAAAGCTTCTTCATTTGATTGGATTTATCATAGTCGCCTTTTAAAGCATACAATTGCTTTAAGGAAATGATTGTATTCTTGTCTTCTCCATTTAAATTAAAAGCTTCTTCCATATATGGTAAAGCTTTTGCAAAATTATCATTTGCTAGTTTTGTGAGAGTCTTATATTTAAGATCTAATGATGTATTACTAGCTTCATCCTTTAATTTTACTCCATAATTGAAATAAAGTGCACCCAAATTGTAATTTGCACCAAATGAGCCAGTATTCAATTCTATTGCTGTTTTGTAATCTTGCTCTGCTCTTTCTATATTTCCTTCCTGGTCGTATATTGTTCCTCTGTTAAAATACAACAAATCGTTTTCCGGATCTAACTCTATCGCTTCTCCTAACTTCCCAATAAGTTCTGCAGTTCTGTTTAATTGAATGTAAAGGTTAATCTCCGTATTTATCAAACTCTGGTCTTCCTCAAACATGTCTCTGCCAAGGGATAAATATTCCAATGCTTTATCTATGTTATCTTCTACAACATAAATATTACTCATATGAAGATATATTGCTGGTTGGTTAAAGTTAATATCAATTAGTTGCTGCAATAACTCCTTTGATTTTTTGTTATCCTTCATCTTATTAGAAGCAAAAAAGGAATTATACAAAATGGTTTCTTTGGTTATATTTCCTCTTTTTAGTTGATCTTCCTCATCATGTGGGATAATATCAAATATCGCAGCATATAATTTGATTGCCCTTTTGTATTGCCCAACATTATATTCCTCAATAGCTTGATTAAAAAGCTTATAAGCACATTGTACTAATCCAGAAAACACATCTTCTTTTGGTGTCCATTTCCGAACAATAATTCTGCCTTTTTGATCAGCTTGCAAACATTTCAGATAAGCCTCTGTAGCTTTAAGCACAGCATCTTTATCTAGTTCAGAATGTTTTTGAGCTATTTCTAAATAAATAGGTGCTCTGTAATTCCACATCTTTGGATCGTTAGATGTGCTTTCTGTATTGTAGGCCTGATCAATAAAATCCTTAGCTTCCTCTAGCTTTTCCGTATTATCACCCTTAAACTGCTTAAATGTAATCGCAGCAGAAGTAACATTGTGTTTTTGAGCAACACTGCAAATTGTAATAAAAGTACAAAACAAAAGAAGTATTATTTTATTCATGATTTTAGTATTTAATTTCATTTATTTTAAAATTATATTCCATTCCATCTTTTGATGACTTAAGATTTTCTAATTTCTTTTTAATAAGATATTTATTACCAATAATTACAATAGTCATTTTATCTGGATGTATTTTAGCTTTTGCAATAGCATCAATATCCGCTTTTGTAATTGAATTTAAAACATCTGCCTGTTTATCAATATAGCTTTTATCTAAATCATAAGTTAAAATTCTATTTAA
>TARA_B110000196_G_scaffold320366_1_pt1 | contig 14153 bp, 15 predicted proteins | sample TARA_B110000196 | Tara Oceans TARA_B110000196 (sample SAMEA4397072) | marine metagenome | biome: Polar Biome; feature: [MES] marine water layer (ENVO:01000295) within the mesopelagic zone...; material: water (ENVO:00002006), including particulate matter (ENVO:01000060) such... | reverse complement strand
CGATACATAGAGATAGGATTTTTTTCATTATCAAGTCCTTTTGATTACTTTAAGTGATTAAAAATTGTTAGCCATCTTGCTTTTGAAGCCTGATAGCTCGGTCTAATCTTTGCGTCGAGTAGACGTTTGGATATTGTTTCATTCTGTAGGCCATTAGTATTCGTTCTCGAACATTAACGGCACCTCTTCTAAGAGAATCGACAGCATCTTCGCTATCTGAGACCCAATTTAGGAGATTAATAAACCTGTTTTGCCTTGATGCATTCAATTTTCCGATCTGATCGATTAAGGCAACGCTATCTTGGGTCGATAAATGCTGAATTAGTTCAATAAGAATTTCGTCATCAAGACTTTTTGATTTTAAAGCTGCTTCTAAGCGACGTAAGAACTGACGCCAATCTTCTTGAATTACAGGTGTTGATAGGTTGGCGGCCCAGTTTTCTTTTTCATACTGTGCTATTTTGCCTTTTAACTCTTTATCAAGAGATAATGCGGCTTTCAGTTCGCCGGTGCCAATGGTGCCTTGCTTTTTTTTGCCCATATTCTCAAGTCCGTGAGTAAGCTGAATTTCCATATTGCACCTATAATAACTCAAATTAAGACACAGGTTCAATCTTTTTTTGATTTTTATTGTTTTTTATTTGGTTATATTGGTATTATAAGGACATGAAAAAAATATTAAACAACATAAATCTAAATCATCTCTTTATAGCTTTAACTGCTATATATATGGGAATTGAGACACAGTCGCTATTCATGATCTGGGAAATCACAAATCATGCACCTAGCGCTGAGTTAATGGATAAATACGAACGTTTTGGTTATGCGGCTTCTGGCCTTGGCATAACACTTTTAGCTGCGCGACTGCTTTTAAAATTAAAGACGCGCTCTATTGTCGTTTTACTAATGGCGCCTATTATCTACATAATATCGGTGTGGACTGTTTATGAAACTGTATCCAGGGCACCTGAATTTATACCGGAAAAGAATAAACCGAAAGCGCTATCTTCAAGCCTATCTATTATGGCAAGGCCAAAGGTGACGTCTATGTTTTCTTTTTACACTGACCAAAATTTAGACACGGAAGGACTGGCCTTTGATTTTAATGAACTTCACCCTATGCCAAAAAAAGCTATTCAATCAACATATTTGAACGGCATAACTTCCGTTAACCTGATCACACAGTTGTTTAATACGAATTGGAAACGACTTGATGAATCTCTATACAAAAGCGCTTTAGAGAAAAGTGATTTCATACTCGGCATTGAAGGGCATAAAGCAAACAAAATCGATCCCGCTCTTAGTGAGTTACGTTATTGGAACGATTTTTTTGAAAATGCAAAACCATTAAAATATGTATTTTTATCTAACCCAGAATACATTAGAAGTTTAATGGAAAGGCACTCATCTCATGAATTGCAACCAAAGGCGCTGGTAGCCATCGCTTACGACATGCTTCCGTTTGGTAACCCTCCAGTTAATGAGCACAGTATGATAAAAAGTTGGGATCCTAGTAAATACAAATTATCCCTAAACGAAGGTGCCGCTAAGCAGGCTAACCAAGAATACTGGAATATGTTACGAGAAAAACTAACTTTTCTTGAAGAGGAAGCTCCTGTCTTGAACGGGTGGAATATTGATTGGGACCTTGCTATACGCGAACAGTTCACAAAGCATGTTTTATCAAAGCACGTTGGCGGTGCCTACGTTCCTGTGCTTGATTGGTACAACCGGGGAGCGGACTATGGAGATAATGAAACATTTCTTTCGCTTATAAATCACGCGACACCTTTTTTCTTTGACGAGAATGGCGTTCCTTTGATTGACTTTAAGGACCTTGTTGAAAAAGAACGAAGTGCAACAATGAGAAACTCGTTAAGAATGGGGTTAAACAGCAGTCTTAATGAGCACTACAATACATACCGGGTAAACACACTATCCTCTTTAATGGAAAAAGCTGATAAATGGGATAATTTCACGAATAATGCGACATTTTCACCGCTACTTCGCATTGGTGTAATATTACCAGTTCTATTTTTGATAAGTGTAATTCTACTGGTTTCTAATGCGGCATCGTTATCTAAATCATCGTACGCTGCCCTTTTTGCTGGTTTAGCATCTTCAGCTATTGTTGTCTTAATTCAAGATACTGAGGCAAGTGCCATTATTACAGAAATCATGTTGTCAATTTCAGTTCAAAAATCAGCAATCACGTTGTTTTAAACAAAGCATAGCCATATCGTTATAGCTTAAGCTGATTGTAGAAGCGCTAGGTCGATGTTTATCGTCACTTTACCATGAGTAGCCTACACCAATAAAAATTGCCCCACAGTGTTGTGGGGGTTCTTTTTGGCCAACTTTCTACTGCATTTAATTCAACCTATTCACTCACATTTAAATCCGATATTAATTCGAAGAGCCGCGCGCGCGAAGCGTGCGCAATGGATAAAAAATATCCGACTTTGGAAAAACAAATTAGCTTAACATGGTAAGTTGAAACCTGTTTTTCTCCCATAATTGGTTCACTAAATATATTTTTAAGTAGGCTCTACCAATGGTAAACATTACTTACCTTGGCAATTCGTTTAGATGTTTGCTGACAAAATGCAATCTTGATGGGGGGTGGCTTTATGAAGAACCATTTTCATTGTCTTAAAAATGCCAATGGCGGATTAAAAATCCGACTTTGGAAATTCATTTTTAACTATGATGTTTAGGTATTTAGGTGTTTTGCTAAAAAAGAGGGTTTGATTTTTTCGTAAGTTCATAAAAAACCCGCTTTCGCGGGTTTTGTTATTTTGTTGTCATGAAGGCTTCAAAGAAGCGCCCAACTAGGTTTTCCATAAACCGTACAACGTAGTGGTAATGTTCCCTGCCCTCATCACCTATGGCGCCATAGTGTTCATAAAAAGCTTCACCGGTAGACTCATCTGGAACCATGTTTGCAACACATGATTCAATAATAAAGCTCATTGCCCAAGGAGCAACGTAATGAGTTTCTGCAAGGTGTGAGATTGCTTTGTATAACGGCTGGTAATTTTCTGCATGACGTTCCAATGCAAAGGCGTTTTCTTTTTGCCACTCATGAATCCAAATAGGATCTTCTTGGGTCTTATTAACCAACGTCTGGAAATCCAAAAGAAACCTCTCTGCCGTTTTCATTAATGTTTCCAAAGTTTTATCTTCGCCATCATCAGCAAGCTGATCTTGCAAAATATAGCTTCGAAGTTCCACAGCTACTAACTCTGTATACTCATCTGGCAGTTCGGGCTTAATGGTTCTATCAAGTGAGCCATAGATATCCATAAAAAATCCTTACATGCTATTTAAAGCACAGTTAAATAATTAATCAAACTTGTAAGCGTAGATAAGAATTCTTCCGAGCTCTTTGCCTTAATCCCGCCGAGTTCAACTCGATACTTACCATTTACGATAAGGGTAGGTACGCCTTTCACGTCACCTGACTCAACCCATTCACGTTGCATTTTTGCTAGCTTGTTGTAGCTTTTTAAAACATCTGGGCGATCCCAGGCACCGCTAACCTGGTCTTTAGGAACGCCAAGTGTAGCAAGTAGTGCCTCAAGCCCATCTCGCTCTGGTAGCTGTCGATGCTCATGTATTGCAGTAAATGCGAAAGCAACAAATTCATCCGCCTTACCTATTTCATCAGCAATTAAAATAGCTTTCGTTACGTCTGATTGTTCCTCTTTCTTTGCTGAACGCAAAAAATCAACGTGGTGTCGCTTTACTTTTATATCCGCATTTAAGTCAGGTTTTATTTTTTGAATAATCGGTTCTAACTTGTAGCAATGAGGGCAGTAAACGGAGAAAACTTCTCGCAGTGTAGAAGCCTCGGGAACTTGCTTTTTCAAGGTGGTGTACTGTACACCTTCACTAAACGGCGTGAGGTATTCTGAGATATTGTCCGCAGCAAAGGCTGTTGACGCTGACATTGTTAGGCTTAACGCCGCTATCGTTTTAATAAAAATCCGTTTCATTTTAGCACTCCATGTATTGAAAAAAAATTTGTTGTATTACTATTTGTGATAAGCATTATAACATACCCCGCTTGTTTGCAGAACGAGTTCTCCACTCATCAAACTGCATTTTCATCATTTCCAGTTTACCTCTGATTAATATTCGCTTAGCAACAACGCGAGCTTTAGCGCGTATTGCAGCATTATATCTAGGATCAGCTTTGGCTTCTCTTCGCTGAAGGTATTCAGGCAACCTTTTTCCATCACCCTGATACTGGCGTTCGTCGAACTCTTTCATAAGCTGTTTTTCAAGAGCACTCAAACCTTCAGTGTAGATAGTGAGATCATGCTCTACAATAGCTAAGTTTTCATTGAGCTCTTCCATTTCCTGCCAAAATTGTGGCGTTATTTGAATAGCGGACATTCGCGTATATTTCTCCATTCAGCTTGAGGTAATCAATACCATAATCCATATTTAAAAAGTTTATCATTAACTTGGTTATATATCCAATACTATTTGCTTTTTGTTTGGTTTTAATAAAGTAAAAATCATTGAATACAATTAAATTATTCTGTATAGTATTTGCACCACTTAGAGCAAAGTTGGTCTTCGTTTAGAGCAAAACGATGAAAAAACATAATTGCAATGAGGTTTTTATGAACCGTATTAAAAATGCAGTGCCAATAGTGGCGCTTGGCCTTTCGGCCTTAGCAGGTGTGCTATTTCATTTAATGGTTAGCGAGCCTGAAAAAGTAATTAGTGTAGATGTTGTAAATAACGGAATGGTTATGACATACATCGAAAACTAAAAAGCGACGAAGTAAAAAGCCGTTCCTTTCATGGAGCGGCTTTTTTACTTTCAGACTTAAGTGTTTTACTAAACGCTAGATAAATAACCTTGTTTATTTGAATAAAATAATAAGGACTAAAATATTATCTAATTAACACTAATCGCTTTTACGCCATTCTTCGTGGCGAATGCCCCCCTTCATTTTGCTCATCAATATGAGGAGCAATGTACTGGTCAGGCTGGTAGTTGATAGTCATAGGCCCTTCGTTATTCAATTTTTCACCACCAATAGCTTCACGCAATTCAGGAGAGTAATTTTTCATTTCAGGATCGCTATCTATACCGTTTTTAGCTTCTTCAAGCTGATCTGGTGAGATAACTTCTGAAGGGGAAGGGAGAGTGCTCATATCAATTTCTTGCCCTACCATAATGATGTCAGGGTCCGCTATTTTACTATTGGCAGATACCAGTTCAACATAATCATTTATTAAGCTGTAATTGTATGGCACGCCCGCAGCTTGAAGCCTTTCTTCAACAATTTCAGAAAGTGTATCACCTGGCTCAACCGTATATAATTTAGGAAACAGTTCACCTTCACTACCTAATGAGGTTTTCGGCTCTGCATTAGCTTGATTTACCGCTTCACTAGGATTATCTTGAACCGGCGAGTTTGGCTCTTGCGTTACAGGATTTGCCCCTTCATTAGGCTTTTCCTGCGATGGTGAGTTAGCATCTTGCGCCACCGGTTTTGATTCTTCAATAGGTGCATCTTGCGTCAAATCATTTTCAGGGTCACTTTCTACCTCAGGTAGGGCGACATCAACCTCGGACCCATCTGGCAGCACTGACGACTCTGGCTGAGCAGCTAAGCTATCTATTAAAGACGGTTTTTTTATTGGGTCTGGATCGGCAGTAATACCTTCTGGCTGACTGAAGTAATCCCGAGTAGAGTCGAAAGTAGCATTAAGCTCTTCTGAAATAGAAGCAAAGTCAACATTTTCAACAAACGCCAATGCAGAGTCTTTTATCTTATACGCATCTTCAATCTCAACAACACCTAAGCCAACTAGTGCGACAGACGTTGCAACTGAAGCGCCGATAGCAACATTTTTTAAAGTATCCTTAGGTAGCTTTGAACACTGGCGTTTAAACCAATCACCTAAACCAGTTTTATTAACAACCCGACTAATACCGATCGCTGCATTTTCACGAAGAGGAGAAAACGTTTTCGTCTTCAGGATACCAGCAACAGCTTTAGATACGAAAAAACCTGTTGGGTTCAACATGACGCTGCCAGCTTTAAGCATCCCCATTGCACAGGCACCAAGCATTGACTTTTGTTGATCTGGGCTGGCTTTCATCGCACTAAGCTCAGGTTCTAAACCTGGGTATTTTTTATCAAAAAGAGCAACAGTTGCCGGCATATGCCTCGTGGCTGAATTGAAATTATCAAAACCAGTTTTTGACATTTCTTTAATTTCATTAGAAAGATTTTTTTCAATTTCTGGATATTCGAGTTTAAGCTTTTTAACCGTATCTGCATCAAATAAGCGCTGAGTCGCATATACCTCAGGTCCCAATTCAACCTGCATATTTAAGACAGCAAGCTTTTCACTATCCTGTTTACTAAGAGTTTGACCTTTCTTTGCAAGTTCAGCTTCTTTTTCAAGTAAAGGGAGGCGTTTTTCATCTAGTTTACTAAACTCGGCCATCGCAGAATATTCAGGACCATAGAAATTCTTGGTAAAATGTTCTTCAAGACCTTTCTTGTCTTTACTCTTCAGATCAGGATGCAACCGAATCTTATCTGCTAGGAACGTTTTTAAGTCTCGCTGATAACGTTTGTTTCTTTCTTCGAGAATTCGTTCCAGCAACATAATGTTGCGCAAAGAACGCGCGTACTGAGGTGACGTTTTGCTTGGTTTTGCAGAAACAGTATTTGGTGCAGCAGCATCCTTCGCCATAACAAAATCCTTTTTTACATTAAAATATATCTACTTATTATTTTATCACAATTAAAGACTTTCGACTGAAACAAAAAAAAAGGCGCTAAGCGCCTTTCTGTTTTACTCATTTAAACCCAAGTAGCTCACATGCTTTCGAGATCACAACCTCCTGAAACGTGTTGAACACTCTTTTTATCATTAGCCATACATGCTCTTTTAGCTTCTGATATATCAGACCTAATAGAGTCGTTCATGTTAATTAAGTGAGACACAGTCGAGTTCTCAACCCAAGTTAACTCAGTGCTTAACGAAGGCTGGTAGCCATCAACTACAGCCCCCGACGCAGCGAACACAACTTGTGGTTGCCCTTGACCAAGGGAAGATAACTCGTACTTAACACCGAAAGGATCAGTCTTCGTTCCAAGTAACAAAAGGGCGGCGCCTATTATGGCAACTACGGCATACATTGATTTCATATCATTTACCTTATTGGTTAATGGTTAATGGTTTGCTTGTGAAGGGTAAAACCCTCTCCCCTTATTATTATTGTTGGGAGGGGTATTATCATAGCGATAACGTAAAACGAAATCAATGTTTTTGTTTTGTTTTGTTTTATTAGTTTACATATTTAACTAGGCCTCATTGTTTGCGACATTTTAGGCCTGTTATCATACGCACTTTGTATTGAAGGTTTGTATCCCATTTCTGCCTCCATTGCGCGTTCAAGTAAATCTTTTGGCACATCAACAGAATCTGAAAACTCTCTCAAATTCGAAACCAAATTCTCGGCTATCTTAAATGAAGTGTCATTATCGAGTCTTCCATCTTTATTCGCCATAAATGGAAGAAGACTCAACACATCTTTATTAAATGCGTATGGTTCCGTTTTCAATTTGAGCGATGAAATCTCCATCATCCTGTCCTCAAACCCCGAAAGTACATTCTCTCTATCCCTAACGCCCATTGGTAGCATATTAACAAAACCTGCGTGCCGACCATCGTTGAGCTCTAAGAAAAACCCACCCATATCATGAAGCTTATCTATTTGTTCAGCACTTGTTTCTTTCGATAACGTCAAATGTAAGAATGAATTAGATAAACCATTACTATGAACACATGCGATCGCATTAAAATCACCAGGTAAAAGTTCACCTGCAACGGTTCCGTTTTTAACCATAACTATATCTGGAGTAAGACTATCAAAATTACCATTTCTTTTTCCGTCTTTATAATCTCCACTTTTAGCCATACGAAAACCCTGATTGGCCATTGTTAATATATCAGCGTCTAAATCTTCAATACTGTAGTCCATTACAGCCACCTCTTGCTTTAATAAAATATAATATGCGTAAAAAAAACAACACATATGATAATATCATAGTTGAACAAGCCCATATCAAAACCAATAAACTAATTGCAATTAACCTTGTCTTTTTCTTTTTTTTAGCGTAAATTGTTTGCACATAAGGATATAAGCAACTCGTAAAGGATTACGGATGAATCACGAACAAATCACCTATCACCTAAAACCTCTTGTAACCGCAGTTAAGTCTTTTTACTCTGTTTTTGCTGTAGAAATACCAGGAATTGAAGAGCAGGAAGAAATAAAAGTTCATGTACAAGCAATTAGCGATTTGGCAGATAAACTAGGTAAAGCGTCAATAGAACATGAAATTGACTTTGATACGCAAGAGCTTAGAGCGTACACAACCAGTCCAAACGAAAAAGAATGCGAATATTTCTCCTTTGAACCTCACATATCAACAGGCTACTCGCCAGTTTTGAGTTATGGAAGTGGTTCCAATATTCAGGGTGTTTTCATTCGATTGAAACATGTTAGCTATGTTTATTGTGGCAAAACAATGGATAAATTAGCTAAAGCTCTATATGAAAAACAAATGAAAGCCGATGAGCCTATTTACATGAAAGAGGCTAAGAAGGCCATCAGAGAGCAAACACGTGAACATAACAATCCAGAAAACGTGCCGCTACTGAAGAAAGAAAATAGCGTTTATGTCTATCTTGACTCTGAAAACCAATGTTTCCTAGCGAAGAATGGAAAGCGTTCTCAAGATGCCATTAGGCTGATGCTTCACCTTCTTTCAACTTTGCCTGAAAAGCTAGATTCAAAATATGAAACAGACCTGACCTCAACAAAAGATGTTGCGTTTGAGCATAACGTTTACTTGCAAGCATACACAAACTACTCAATGTCTCGAGGCGTTGCATTTGGTGCTTACAACATAACGAACCTGGTTGATTTCTACGCGAATGAAGAAAGCGAAGATGCGTGCCCTGTTGAACCTACAATGACCGCTGAGATGAAAAATAAAGAAGATTCAACTCAGGTTATTGGTTTTAAAAACTCTGTCGACCTGTTTATGGAAAGCAAAGCTGGCGAATCAGTTTTCTTATCATTGAAAGGCTTCTCAGAAGAGAAAAATTTAGATTTCAAATCAATTCGAGTAACGTCTGAGATGCATTACTCTGACCAGATTAAAGAATACGTAAAAGAGTTCCCTGAAGTGGCCGGTGAAGATCTTGGTGGTGACCTTCTTACTATTCAATATGACACGAAAAGCATAGAAGGAAACATCGGCTTTAAAATTGCTGACGCTATCAAATATCATATCGAAGCAACTAGAAAACTATCAACTGAAGCATTCAATAACAGACATTACTCATTCAAAGAAATGGAGCCTGTCATGCTTAGCCATTTCTCTGGCTTATTAGCAGTTCTGCATGATAGCTCAAACCTATTTATTGAGCTTTACATTCGTGCAAACCAAGCGACTGAAGAATTCGGTAGCGCGATAACAGAAGCGATTGAGCATGCAACAAAACAGGATGCAGACGAAAGCATCCTGGATAGCGAAACAGAAAAAGAAGAAGCAGCCTAAGCAAAAAAGAGGTAAATTTCTTTGTGCACTGGTAATTAGGTAGGCGCTACGGGAAGCTTATAAAAAGGGCATATAATTATATGCCCTTTTCTATTTTCAACACTAAAATAATTAATAACTGTTTAAAAATCACTACGCATAAAAAAACCCGCTTTTAAGCAGGTTTAAATGAACTCTTTAAATTGATTTATTTCAATCCTAGCTAATCCCATCTCGATTGTTATTTGCCTCAGACTCTTCACTGGAAATAGGATCGACAAAATCGTCCCTCCCCTTTAGCCCTTGCAGGATATCCAGCCATACAGGTGAAAGGTTATTCTTACTATCCTTGACTGCTTTAACACTAAAAACCGGATTCTGCCCCAGACACGTTCTCATTGACTCTGGGTTTATTTTTGAGGATTCGAACTGAGATCTTTCCCAATGCAAGGCATCAGAAAATATATCTAAAATAATATTTTCTTTGGGGTTGGTCTCCATGCCATCAAAAACACCGGCAATAATAAGACTAAATTCTTCCGCATTTACCAAATGAGTATCAAGCAACCACTCTTTAAACTTTTTAGTTAGGTTTTCCTCGGTATTCGGATCTTTGATAAAGTGCTTTATAGGGATGGGGTAAAGTAATGACATCCACATCAATATTTTCAATACAGTTTCACGATCAGACTCATAAAGTCTCATATGATGAGGTGTTTCTTTTTCGCTAACCCCGCCAGACAGAACCGCCTCATTCGTGCTAATTTCAACATCAAGAATATTCCGGCAAAGATTAAGCAGGCGCCCTACTTTCCTTGAACCCCAAATAATACAAGTGTACTTATGAAAATCACAAAGCGCATTAAATGTCTCGGTAGGTATCCATTCTTCATACATTTCAGCAGCTTCAACGGAATCCCGACGATACAGTTTTCTTCGCTCGCTTGTCATGGCCTCGATTTTTTCCTTTACGTCGTCAGGGAGAACACCCTCGACCTTTTCTGGTTTTTCAAAAACAAAACCAAGCCTCTTGAGTAAGCTCAATATACACCTCCATATGTGTTACAATCATTCCTAGATAATGGAATTCTAAACAAAGTTAGAGCAGCGTATATGATACACGGAACGTTAGTTAAAATCAAAGATATAGACGAAGATGACTTTCAAACAACACCTGTAGAATGGGAAACCCGCGCCATGGATTTGCCACCGGTAGAACTACCTATAGAAGTCGAGATCGTTAAGGCAAGAAGTTTTCTTTCTCAGTCTGAGGCACTGCGAGTGATGAAGGGTTTGATAACCTCAAAATGGAACACAAAATACCCCGGCACACTTGGTTTATTCTTACACAATAAACCTAATATAAGGTTTGCCCGTGAAGTTGATTTTCTAAGAATAAACAACCGTGATCAAATCGAACATCGATACATAAGAAACCCATTATGGCGACTAAAAACCCCCGTTCTACGGCATAAGGTATCAACCGAGGCCTCTTTGTTAGTAACGCCTGCCCTTCAAAGTCAGTTATATGCATTATTAGATATAGGCCACGATGGTCGATGGATGCAAAGCTTTCAACTGGAAGACCCGCAAGCAAAACATTTGTACAAATGGCAAAACGACCACTCAACACGGACAGACCAGTTAACCCATACCCCCGAGCAGCTATTGAGGTTGATGCACAATATTCTAAACTATACTGGTCTCCCACCTATTTTACTTGAATTCAAAGAAGACGGTGATGCCTGCATGTTTTCTGTACAAGCTAAAGGCAAAAAGGAAACTAGCGATGAAAAACCAAATTTCAACTGGCTTAATGACAATAGCGAAAGCGAATACGAAAAATTAGGCAGTGTAAACTCCTCACCTCGTGTTATTTTTACTGGCATGAAAATAACGATGATCATGTCTTGGGCAATGAACTCTCGAATATTGATCCATGAATTGGCCCATTATTTCACTTTCTGTATACCGACTTCATATCGATTAAACAAGGGAGAGGTTTCCCTTTCGTTTAAACAGTACGAAGAGCTGTTTTGCGGACATGGTTTGCTCTACATGGGAGTGTATGCTCGAATGCTGGTAAAGTTTTACCATATAAAGGAAGATTGGCTCCTAAACAGTTGGGATGAAGCCGGGTTGAAATATATTACCATTGACGATCTAAAGCTTGACGATGTCGAAAAAGCAATCACTGGACACTACAAAGTGCAGGGTTAATATTAGTTATTGACTTACGTTTTAGCTTTGTTATAATCGATATAAATAAAGTTACAAGGCGTATAGAGCAATACCCTAGTGACGACTTTATCAGTTTACTAAACAGTAAAATGCTGATTATTAGTTGTTAATAAGGAAATAGTTGTGCCTATACGTTCATTGCATAAATTACAGTCTCTTAAAAAATGGTTTATTTGGCCATTAGCCATCGTAGCGACCTTCTTCGCCGCGATATACAGTTCTGCGCACTTGCACCCAGCAGCTATTGTTCACGGTGCTTCAATGACGCCAAACTTGGTTCCTCAAGAAAGAATTATGGGTGAGCGCTACTTTGACGAGCCTCAGCGCCATGAGATTTTCATCATCGACCAAAACCAAGTTACATACAAAGGTGTAAAGCACCTTAATGGGCCTTACGTCAAACGTTTGGTTGGAATACCTGGTGACACACTGGTTTTTAATGTCGAAGATGGTGAATTGCTATCCATTAACGGCGAAAAGTTAAAAAAAATCCCAGCACCAGAAAATAAAGCGTTTGAACTAGAAAGTACCCTAGAAAGCAGTGAAGGTGCAAAGTTCATTGGATATGCGAACCATTTGAGCGTTAATGGCCTCAGCTACACCGTATATCAAGCAGACCTTAATACACTTTCTGGTGAGAGGAAAGAGCTGTTCCGTCAGCAGGCATTCAACTACCCTTTCTTAGACGAAAACCTAGTGAACAACAAACTGTCAAAGTTTGTTATTCCTGACGGGATGTATTTTGCTTTGTCTGATAACCGCCCTGTAGGTATTGACAGTAGACACTTCGGCCTTGTTCCAGCGTCGGCACTGAAGTACAAATTAAATTCTGAAACATAAAAGCGCGAAATTAAAATGACTAAAAACAAAAAAATCATTAAGGACAATGAGTTCTTCGCCGCCGTTACCGAACGATTTAAGGGCGACAAAAAAGCGTCGAAAGTTTTACATTTAACCCCAGAGTTTATTGAGTTATTGGGAACGGAATACTTTACGCCAAAAATGGAAAGAGCGGTAAAAAATGATGAAAAGCCCGTTCTATTTCTTAATTTTTGGAATGTGAATTGGCGAAGGGACAAAACGACTCGCGAGCTTATTGTTAATGCTACATGCAGCACAAAGACACCAGGTAGAAAGTTAACTGAGTATTTTGTTCTAGCCGGCAATAAAGTTTCACCTGAAATGTGCGATTACTTTTACAGTATAATTGGTCACCCAGGGTATTTCCCTGAACTAATACAATCACTGATTAAACAAGCGAGAAAGAAAAGTGCTCTTTATGATAGAGAGCTGACAATTGGAAAGAATCTCGCGCTATTGTTTCGCATGGTTTTTGACACGCTACTTTATGAGACGTTTGATAATGAAGTTGAGGTTCAGCTATCAGACTTAGGTTCATTTGAAAATATGTATAAGATAGGGAGGAAAAACGCTGCCGCTGACCGCCCTCCAGGCTATTTTCAGTTTAAACCCAATTTCCCATAAACTTATACAAAGTTATATACCATATTCGTTTAGGCCACTGTTGTGGCCTTTTCTATATACAAGAAAGCGAGTAGTGCTACCCCTTTTCTACCTAACAACAAAAAAAACCCCATAAAATAGGGGTTAAAGTTAGTTTCTTTACAATTAAAAATCGCTCCGTGTATTATTCTACTTGAGTACATTTTGGTAAAACATAAAACTTAAACAACCCGAAAAGTCCTATAATAAAACCAATGCTCTCACCTACCAAAACTGAATACTGATCAAACGTTATCAAGTGTGGTATCAAAATAAGATACCCCGCAGAGCACCACCAAATGTAATTTATATTGGTAAATTTACCCGCAACGAGAAGTGAATAGGTAAATATGTAAATAGCAGTTACAGAAAAGCCCGCGATATCATAATACCCAGAAGCAAATGAGGTAACACCAATCAATAATGAAAAATTCAACAGTATTGGAAAAAAAGTAAGAGCAATATTAGGTATATTTATTTTTGACAATGATAAACCACAAATCGCAATCATCATCCAACCAATATTAAGAACGACGACAGGCCAACTAGAAAGTAAAAACGATCCGACAATAATTAATGAGCAACTTATAACGTACAGGCCATGCCCGACCTTCTCATGCTTTGACAAACTAATATAAGCATGAGCGGCGAGACCAAAGAAAACACCAAAAGCATTAAACACGTTTGCAAAAAGAATAATATCCATAATTATTCCCCTTGAGTTGCTGATTGAGAAAAAATAAGCTTTGAACCTAAATTACCATCAAATTCCTCAAGAAGATGCTTAGCGCGGTGATGAGGGCAAACCCCGCCGCG
>TARA_B110000196_G_scaffold220471_1_pt1 | contig 14206 bp, 14 predicted proteins | sample TARA_B110000196 | Tara Oceans TARA_B110000196 (sample SAMEA4397072) | marine metagenome | biome: Polar Biome; feature: [MES] marine water layer (ENVO:01000295) within the mesopelagic zone...; material: water (ENVO:00002006), including particulate matter (ENVO:01000060) such... | reverse complement strand
ACCACCAGATAGTAACCATTAGGTCGACCTTGCCGCTTTATGGTTAGATCCCGCCCAAAGGGGGGTTGCAGCAAATGACTACCTGGAAATTCGTACTGATTTCAATGTTATTCCTACAAAATGGGTGTGACTCGTCTCGGGCTCTATGGGCTCCATCTCAAACCCATCTACAACAACAATCTCCCGATTCTTTCTCTGTAGTCTTTGAGACAAGTGCAGGAGATTTTCAGATGATGCTATACAGAAACTGGTCTCCACTCGCTGTCGACAGGATACATTACCTTTCTCGTTATTCCTTTTTTTCAGGGTCACGATTTTTCCGAATCAATCCGTCCGTAGTGCAATTTGGTTATTCAGGTGAACCAGCGCTTGATTCTATTTGGAAAATGCTACCTATAAAAGATGAACCAGTTATTTCCAGTAATCTCCGAGGTACAGTGTCCTTTGCCAGAGGAGGACCTGACTCGCGTGATTTTCAACTGTTTATCAATACTGGAGATAATCAGAATTATGACACCTGCTGTGATGGTGGATTCCCACCCATAGGAAAAATTATTAATGGTATGGAAGTGATCCAGACACTTAATGATGAGCACGGTGAAGAACCTGTATACTACCAGGATTCTATAATGCTCCTTGGAAATGAATTCTTAGATCGACAATATCCCCGACTCGATACTATACAAAAGACTCGAATCAGAAGATTTTGAGATCCAATAAAGGGTTAAGCTCATGATAAAACAAACCTGGCCTGCCGAACGTACAAAAAAATTCAAACAAGCTGCGTTCGTCTATCTGTATGTCGCGATCCTGTACGAATCGACAGTATATGTAATGTTCGACGCCAACATATTACCAGTGCGTCTCGGTCCACCCATAATATGGCTGATCGGCGGAGGCCTCATTGCACTCAGTGTTTTTCTAGGACTTTATTTTCTTAATAATGTCTGGATCTCTCGTTCGATTTGGACACTACAAGCGTTTAGATTCCCAGGGCTGATCGCTGGAGCCTTTTTCCCTCAGCCAGATACTCTAACACCAACTAATTTTTACATAGCAGCCTTGGCAGCAGTATCGATCAATTTTTGGACACTCGCACGAGCGAGTTGGGATCTATAAGTTAAACATTCAGATTTTAGGATCGACAATTCTTGTGAATGGACCATAGATTGTAACTTTACAGTTCAGGAGAACACCATGACGTCATTAGCACTCAGAGCATTTTTTGTTTTAGTCAGCTTGACTGTTGGAGGAGCTGCTGCTAGCCAAGCGCAAAACCATGCTCCCAACCCGTATACTACCATTCCACTTTGGGGAGAACTCCCAGAAGGTCGTGAATGGGGATCAACAAGTGCAATCTATCCAGGAGCAGATGAAACCATTTGGGTAGGGGAACGCTGTGGACAAAACACATGTCTCGACAGACCTAATGTAGACCCAATTCTTCACTTTGACCGTGACGGAAAACTCATAAAGAGCTTTGGGGCAGGCATGATAGTTTGGCCACATGGACTTCATGTAGACAGCGAACATAATGTCTGGGTCGCTGATGCTCGTGGAGATGGCACCCGCGGTCATCAAGTGCATAAATTCAGCTCAGATGGCGAGCTACTCATGAGTCTGGGAACAGCAGGAGTCGCTGCACTCGGAGAAACCACTTTCAACCAACCTTCTGACATACTTGTAGCGCCGAATGGAGATATATTCGTAGTAGACGGCCACGGAGCAGGAGGCAATAATCGTGTAGTTAAGTTTTCCAGTGACGGCAGCTTCATAAAAGATTGGGGTGGAACTGGAAAAGAGCACGGCGAATTTAGAGACCCACATGCTCTGGCCATGGACTCTCAAGGACGCTTGTTCGTAGCTGACCGTTCAAATGCTAGGCTTCAAATCTTTGATCAAGAAGGAAACCATATCGCTACGTGGACCCAGTTCGGTCGGCCAAGTGGACTATTTATCGATAAAAATGATATCCTATACTCCGCCGATTCAGAATCTAATAATACCTGGGGTGCCAATCCCGGATGGAAACGAGGTATTCGCATTGGGAACGCCAGAAATGGTATGGTGACAGCATTTATACCTGACCCAGAGCCAGATCCCGACAATGCGGGCACAACCGCCGCAGAAGGTGTAATGGTAGACGATGAGGGGAACATCTATGGTGCAGAAGTCGGTCCTAGAATGGTCAAAAAATATGTAAAAAATTAGTTGCAATATTTAGTATTGACGGAAACGGAAGAAGATTTCAGGATTCTATCCTGGGATTTTCTTCCGTTTTTCCATATTTTCCCATGTAAACGTTAACCCTTCTAATTTCTTATCTAGCTCAGTTCTCTCCTTACTTAAGTTTGTTGTTTCCTGCGGATCGGTCCTTTCATAATAATCAGGCTCAGCAAAAATCTGGTCTATTTCTCTAATCCGAGATTCAATCGCATCAATCTGATTCCATAGTTCTTTTTCTTTTTTGTCAGCATCCTTTTCTTTCACATTCTTCTGGCTTGACGTCTTCGTAATGTTTTTCTTCAGTTTTTTTGTTTGTTTGGCCTTCAATACCACTCGATCAACATCAAGATGGTCATCACCACAGAAATGCACATACTCCTCATAGGTCCCCTTGTAGTCCAATATGCCCTCAGGGTTTATTTCGAGGATTCTATTAGCCAACTGTCCCACGAACCATCTATCATGGGAGACAAACACAAGAGTTCCTTCATAGTCTTTCAAACCCTTCACCAGTGCTTCTATCGATTCCAAGTCCAAATGATTTGTCGGCTCGTCTAACACAAGAACATTGGGGTTTAACATGGTCAGTCTTCCGAAGACCAATCTTGCCGATTCTCCTCCGGACAGAGCGATTAAGCGTTTCTTGCTTTCATCTCCAGTGAAAAGCATCAAAGCCATCCTCGAGCGAACATAGCCAATATCCTTTTCAGGACAAAAACCCCATATCCATCCCTCTGCTGTTTCCTTAGACGATTTAAAATAATCCTTATTGTCCTGTGGAAAGTACCCCAAATGCGTCTCATAACCCCATTCTACTTCCCCTTCATCTGCCTGCAATTCTCCCATGATAATTTTCAGGAGTGTCGACTTTCCAATCCCATTGGGACCCATGATTGCCAAACGGTCTCCACGTTCAACAAGGATGTCCACTCCGTTTAATACCCGCTTAGTTCCAAATGCCTTCTTAACCCCTTTTACCTTGAGCACATCCCTACCACTTGCACGCTGCTGTTCAAAGCGAAAGGTGGGATACCTACGAGAAGTTGGAGGCAAAGTGACCAAAGCATCTGATTTTTTCTCGATCATTCTAATTTTACTTTGTGCTTGCCTTGCTTTGCTTGCTTTGGCTCGGAATCTATCTACAAATTTTTGATGTTCTGATATTTCCCGTTCACGGGAACTAATGTCTTTCTCTCTTCGCTCTCTTTCCGAGATTTTGGCCTTTATAAACTGGGTGTAGTTACCGGTATACATTAGGACCGTTTCATAATCGACATCCAAAATCTTATTTGAAACATTGTCGAGAAATCGATGGTCATGGGAAATGACTACCACAGCTCCAGCAAAATCTCTCAGAAATATTTCCAGCCAACGGATAGAAAGTATGTCCAAATGATTTGTCGGCTCATCCAGCAATAATAAATCAGGTGAACCCGCCAGTACCTGCGCTAGCAGAACTCTGAGCTTAAACCCTCCTGAAAGAGTCGATAACGGTTCTTGGTGGACATCTGCCGGCAAGCCAAGACCTTCCAGTATCTTGGTTGCCCTTGCTTCAGCTGTGTAGCCGTCATTCAATTGAATCATCTCTTCCAAATCAGAAAATTTATCAGCGTCGAACTCTTCTTCTGCATTAGCCAACAGAGCTTCTTTCGCTTCCATAGCTTCCCACAACTCACTATGTCCCATCATAGCCACACTAATGATTTTTCTGTCTTCATAGAGATATTGGTCTTGTCTCAACATCCCCATTCTTAGGCGTTTTTGAATGGTCACAGAACCCGAACTCGGTTCAATATCTCCGCTGAGGATACTTAGAAGAGTCGTCTTCCCAGAACCATTAGCACCGACTAGCCCACAACGATCCCCAGGGTTTATCTGGGACGAAACATTGGCGAACAGAATCCTGTCCCCATAAGTCTTGGTAATATTTGAAATAGAAATCATGGCAACAATTTAAATGAAATTCTTAAGATCGATATCCCCTTAGACAATCATAACCATAATTATCACGCCATCGGTAACTACTTTCATCTATCTAGCATAAGCTTAGATTGGATTCATGAAAAATATCATTTTAGTTGTCTCAGCTTTTCTGCTTGTATCCACCTTGTCGATTTCTGGACAAACTCCAGAAAAGCCCCACGTAGTGATCCTAACCACTGGGGGAACAATCGCATCACGTAGTGATGCTCCTAGCTTGGAAGGAAATGCCTTAGTACAGGCTGTTCCCCAGATTCTAGACTACGCCTCTGTTAGGGTTGAAGAGATCGCTCGGACTGGATCATCTCGTATAACTCCTAAGATATGGCTGCGTCTTGGAAAGCGTATTAATGAAATTTTCTCACAAGATTCAACTGTGAGTGGAGTGGTCGTTACACATGGCACAGACACCATGGAAGAGACTGCCTACTACCTCAACTTAGTCGTTAAAGATGATAGGCCGGTCGTCATGGTAGGGTCCATGCGGTCTGCCAATGTGATATCCGCTGATGGCCCTTCGAATCTTCTACAAGGGGTGAGAGTCGCCACAAAAACACATTCCAAAAACCGTGGCGTAATGATCGTAATGAATGATGAAATCAATTCAGCTCGTGATGCAGGGAAAACGGACAACCAAAGAGTACAAACATTCCGCTCCACTGATCACGGAGTCCTTGGATATGCAGACCCAGATACGGTCATTTTTTATAGGAACCCTTCACATTTACACACTATAAACAGTGTTTTTCAATTGGATGAGGTAGAGATTCTTCCAGAAGTGCCCATAGTCATTGACTACGCAGGCTTCGATGGTTCTACCATTATTCATTGGAAGGACAGAAATCCAGCAGGAATAATAGTTCAAACTTTTGCAGGTGGACGAATGAGCTCTGGTGCTCTTGATGGGATCCGAAGAGCAACGGCAGATGGTATTCCCGTCGTCATTGCTTCAAGGGTACCTGGAGGTAGAATTCCTGGCAGTCCTCCCATAGCTGGAACCATACTGGCTCGTGATCTCCCGGCTCACAAGGCCAGAGTTCTCCTCATGGTAGCTCTAGCAGACCATTCCCATAAAGAAACCCTTACGTCTATCTTTAACCAATATTAGCATTAGAAACCTATAGGATTCACAGATTGTCAGAAGCCAACAAAATAGAAATCCCTAAAGCAAAGAAAGGGAAGAAAATCTGGAGAGCAATCTTCCACGCTATGAGTGGGACCCTGCTCGTCGGATGGATTATTATATTCGATATAGACAGACCCATATATATAGCAGCGGTTACTGGCATCTTCACACTCTCACTTGCTTTCGATCTACTGCGGCTGCGGAACGAAGGAATCAACCGATTTTTTTTAGAAACTTTTCGGCGACTCGCAACACCACGTGAGTCCAAAAGCATCGCATCTTCCACCTGGCTAGCTTTCGGAGTCCTCATAACGTTGACTTTCTTCCCAGAAACCGCAGCATTATCAGCCATCTTAGTACATTCATGGGCCGATCCTGCAGCAGGATACGTAGGCCAGAAATGGGGAAAAAGACCATTTTTAGGTGGTAGCATAGAGGGAACCGTAACTTTTATTTTTGTAGCATTCCTCACACTAAATATCGGCTACTCTCTGCAGGTATCTTTTTGTTCAGGTTGTTTGTGTGCATTAGTTGAACGGCTGGCATGGCCCATAGATGACAACTTATTGGTTCCACCTGTTTGTGCTGGGATACTCACAGCTCTGACACTGCTCCTCTAATCAACTCCTCAAGATCACTTTGTACTAAACAATAAAAAAACTCCTCCTGATTTTTATCCGTCAGAAGGAGTTTTACAAGTTTCATGAATAATGGGCCTGGGTAGACTCGAACTACCGACCTCACGCTTATCAGGCGTGCGCTCTAACCAACTGAGCTACAGGCCCTCAGAGGTTCCTGCAAAACTAATATTTTAACGCACATCCCTCAACCGGCTAGGATTACTCTTGTTACTTCTAAATCATTATGGTTTACAGAACCAAATACCAAGTCACCTATTCAACCTAGCCTAATTGCGATTAACTTTACTAAAACACTCACCAAATTAAAGAAGGGATTTAAGAATTATGAACGAACTAGATACAATGAAATGTGAAGCTTGCCGAGTAGGCGCGCCACAAGTAACACAAGAAGAGGCTGACAAACTCCTAGATCAAATACCGCAATGGACATTGGTCACAAGGGAAAATATAGATAGGCTGGAACGCACTTTCTCATTTTCCAACTTTATTGAAGCCCTACAATTCACTAACCTGATAGGGGAAGCAGCTGAACTCGATGGGCATCATCCTGCCATCCTTACGGAATGGGGCAGTGTCACTGTCACCTGGTGGACCCATAAAATTAAAGGATTGCACCAAAATGATTTTATTATGGCTGCTAAAACCGATAACGCTTCCTTGAAATAAAGAAGTTCTAAAGCATGTAAGCTTGACTTCTCTCACGCACTCTTTCCACTAGAAAAGCTACACGATCTGGATCAGTCATTCTGTCTATTCCATGGCCTAGGTTAAAAATATGGCCAGGACCGGATCCACCCTGCTTCAAAACATTATCAATCTTAGACCCAAGGTCCTTTTTTGAAGAAAATAGAGCCATGGGATCCAAATTCCCTTGCACGGCCACTTCGGATCCTAGAACCTCTCTAGCAGTTGACAGAGAGGTTCTCCAATCAATCCCCACAACATCTGCTCCACAGTCTTTCACCGTCCCCAGAAGGCTAGCTCCTTGATTCGGGAAATAAATCAATGGGATGTCCAGGTGACCTAGAGCTTTGATTATTCGACAAACCGATGGGTAGGCAAATACCCTATAATCCTCAACGCCCAACAGGCCTGCCCAGGAGTCGAAGATCATTAAAGCTTGAGCACCTGCCTGGGCCTGGGTTCGCAAGTATTTAATCATCACATCAGTAAGTTTTTCGAGAATTCTTAGTGACAATTCTGGTTCCGAAAAAAGGAAGCTTCTGGCCTGGGAAAACGTCTTTGAACCTTGACCTTCGACCAGATAGGTAAACAGTGTAAATGGCGCTCCCGCAAAGCCTATTAGAGGAATAGAGGAGGGGAGTTCTTGTCGAATGATCTTTATTGTTTCAGCAACGAATGGAACATTTTCGTCTGCGTCAGGGACTCTCAATGCGTCAATCTGTGATGCTGTTCTGATTGGGTCTGATACTATTGGCCCAGGATTGAACTCCATGTCTACTCCCATACCCTCTACTGGAGTCATGATATCACTGAACAGTATAGCCGCATCAAGGTCAAAACGTCGGATTGGCTGCAGGGTCACTTCTGCTGCAAGGTCTGGAGTCTTCGTAAGCGTAAGAAAATCAACCTGAGAACGAATTTTCCGATACTCTGGAAGGTACCGCCCAGCTTGTCGCATTATCCAAACTGGAGTGCGACTGGTGGGCTTACAATAACACGCTGAGATGAAGAGAGGTTCAGCCTCTAAGTTGGATGATCTAGTCAATTTCCAGAGCTTCCCTGCAGTTTTCGAGCAATTTCTTTGGCAAAATAAGTTATAATCAGATCAGCTCCAGCTCGCTTGATAGCCAATAGACTCTCTGTCATGACCGCCTCTTCATCTAACCAACCATTTTGTCCTGCTGCCTTAATCATAGAATACTCACCCGACACCTGATATGCAGCGGTAGGAACTCCGAAGTTCTCTTTGACTCGCGATACAACATCCAAATAGGATCCCGCTGGTTTAACGATTATGATATCAGCCCCTTCTGTTATGTCTTGATCTACTTCCCGAACCGCTTCATCAATATTAGAAGGGTCCATCTGATAGCCCTTTCGGTCCCCAGCAGAGGGACATGAGTTGGCAATATCCCGGAACGGCCCGTAATAGGAAGAACAATACTTAGCCGCATAAGAAATTATCGGGACTAAGGAATGGCCATTATCATCTAGCATCTTACGAATTGTCCCTACCCTTCCATCCATCATATCACTAGGAGCTACTGCATCAACACCGGCATCTGCATAAGCCACGGCCATTTCACTGAGTAGCGGCAGTGTAGCATCATTATCAACATCACCATTCGTTCCCAATACACCACAATGTCCATGACTAGTGTATTCGCAAAGACAAACATCAGCCCAAATCAAAAGATCGGGGCACACTTCCTTAATGGCTCTTATTGCCTGCGGAATGATCCCTTTAGGATCATATCCTGGAGACCCTTTTTCATCTTTCTTACTCTCTTCAGGTACTCCAAAAAGCAAGACGGCTGGGATGCCAAGCTCTTCCACCTCTCTAGCCTCTTCCACAGCTTGATCAATTGAAAGCTGATAGATGCCTGGCATACTCTCTATAGAATTCCTGACTCCTTTTCCTTCCGTAACGAACATGGGAAAAACAAAGTCATCTGTAGACAACCTATGCTCTCTCAAAGCACGTCGCCAAGTCTCATTCTGCCTCAACCTGCGATGACGATAGCCCGGAAATTCCATTGTAATACCTTTTGTCAGCGTTGAGATTCCTCAGTCATCTCCACTAGGAAGACCCGCACTCAAGAATCGCTTGTCCACAATTTATCTATTAAAATACATATGGAGTTGTCCTCCCACCAAGTCCCAGTCTCCTCTCCACAGATAAGACTCTAGCTATTTTCACTTCGTAGCGACTAGACTTAACGAGCAAGTTCAGCGGAGCTTTCCTTCTTCAGCCATCTGGATGACATACTCAGCTATCTGTTGATGAGTGGCAAACCAAATATTTTCATCTTTGTCTTTGATGTAGTCGATCAATTCTTTAAGCACCAGGATTCTAGATCGATGACCGATAACGTGTGGGTGCATTGTCAGCAAGAACATAGTCCCTTCTTCATATGCTACGTCAAATTCATCTTTGAAGACTTGTAGCACCTCTCTGGGAGGGCTGTAGCTATTACCCCTCGGGTTCAGTAATGGTGCATCATCAAGAATCCATTCTACAGGAAGCTCGACTAAGCCGCTTGGTTCACCTCCTGCCAATAGTTCGTAGGGTCTATCATCAGCCATCAAAGACGAATCGTATAGGAACCCTAAATCTTGAATGATTTTCAGAGTATTTTGGCTAAAATTCCAGGATGGAGCCCTATATCCCACGGGCCGAGAACCTGTCATAGCTTCCATGTAATCCACCGCTTGGACGACTAGCCGCCTCTCCACGTCCTCTGGCAGTTGATTGTTACTTTCATGTATCCACCCATGAATACCAAACTCGTGGATTCCATGAGATTTGATAGCTTCTACCATTCCTGGATTCAGCATCATGCTGACCGAAGGAATAAAAAATGAAGCTGGAATCCCATCCGATGCAAGAACGTCCAACACGCGAGCCAAAGCTACCCTGCCACCGTATTCTCCCTGCGATAAAGCGCCAACCGAAGTGTCTCCATTCCTTAAAGAGATAGTTTCGTTGTCGACATCAAATGAAAAAGACACAGCCACCTTACCTCCTTCAGGCCAAACCATTGGCTGAAGAGAGCGACCAGCTCTAGCAGTGTTGACAGCTTCCCTGATTTCCTGTTCAGACCAATCATATGCAGGAAGTCCATCCTCTGACCATCCTGAAGTCGTTCCTTCATTCTCCGTTGTTGGGTTGAACTGTGTACAGCCAAAGAGCAATCCTAAGGCCACCACGGAGCAAACTCTTCTGAACGTTTTTACCTGTGTCATTTATCACTCTCCAGCAATGTCTTTAATTATAAAAGCAGTCTCCAGAATTACCTCTATCAGAGTTTTACATTCTCTGGAGGTCCCTTCACAACAGAGATCACTTTAGAAAAATCTACAATCACTTCACGAGTACAATTCAATTCTAGGTCCCTTAGACAATCATCACAATCAGGTTGCTCGAAAGTATTACCTTATAGACACACGATGGGTTGCTATCTAGGTGAATTGACCCTCTCTCTAAAAAAACAAAGAAATGTATAAAACATCTACAAACTACTTTAAAAAACTGAGTTGGGCCTTGGCATTTCTTATACTGGCTTACACTGGATCTCGAATCTTCCACAGCGTTCAACGCCAAACCTACCTCGCCACCCTAGAAAATGCCCTGGCTTCATTAGCAGTTGAGCAGGAGATCTATTTTTCCACACATTTTACTTATACATCGGAGTTGGTAGATCTGCATATTAATGACGCAGGACCTCTCATTTTTTCTTTAGTAGTTAATTCGCAAGGATGGTCAGGGATTGTTCGACACGAAAAGCTCTCCAGCGAGGATGGATGTGTAACCTATTTCGGAACAGGTAAAATATTCCCCCTTGGAACAACTGCTCCACAATTTCCAGGTGACATAGCATGCACCCCTTAGAGCAAGTGTCTGACCTTCCATACTGTAAGGTTCAGGAAAAGCTCGCCCCCTGGGTGTCCCAGGGGCCAACCCTCCAGAAAAAGCACTCGCCGACTTATTGTTGGGTAACCGACTTAGGTCTCTCCCATTCCTTGAACCATTTACGTAAATAAAGCTGCGTCCTCAAAAAATTGGAAGGAGTCGAGCTAGTTCCGTGCCATTCATTTTTGAATCGAACCATTAGTGTCGGCACTTTGAGAACCCTCAGGGCTTGATAATATTCTTCCGTCTGAGGCATTGGAGTTCTAAGGTCACCTTCCCCAGTCATCAGCATCGTCGGAGTAGTGACATTGCCAACATACATCAATGGCGAACGACGGAGATGTTCACTCGGATCATCCCAAGGATACTCGGCAAAATTTCTATACCACGACGCACCATCTGTAGTCCCAACAAAGGACAACCAATTAGTCACTGGGCAATTGGCCGAAGCCGCAGCAAATCTGTCAGTGTGTCCCACAACCCACGATGTGAGAACTCCCCCTCCAGAGCAGCCATAGACGAACATATTATCTTCATCCACATAGCCACGACTAATCACTTCATCAACTCCAGCCATCAAATCGTCAAAGTCTTTGTCTGGATAGGCATTCTTTATAGCGTTTCCGAAGGTACTACCATATCCAGAACTTCCTCGTGGATTGGTATATAGTATGACGTAACCGTTAGCGGCGTGCTCTTGCCATCCAAAGTTGAACCCAACGTTATACATCCCATGAGGTCCCCCATGTATGGAAAGCATCAGTGGGTATTCGCGAGATTCGTCAAAATTCGGTGGCTTTAGAATCCACCCTTGTATATCGAAATTATCAACGGATTTATACCAGATTTCTTCGACATCACCCAAGATAACGTCGCTCAAAATATCGTCATTAACACTAGTGAGTTGATGGATGGGGGCGTCACTTTCTGTCCCAAATAAAACTACATCCCCCGGTTGGTGGTAACTACTCAAGATCCCAACGGCTACACCTTGGTTGTCAATTGACGCCATAGACAACATATGATTTCCACTGGTGATTGCATGAGGCTGGCTGTCGAGGGGCGCAAACCATAGGTTCTGGGTGCCGTGAACACTCGCATTAAAGTAGACCCCATCACTGTCCGCATTCCAGGTTATATTACCCAAATTCCTGCCCATTTCTCCACCAAGACTCCTCGGGTTACTGCCGTCAGCTTCCATTATATAAAGTTGGTTTTCCCTATATGTATCGTCATTGAAGTCCTGTCCCTGGTAAGCTATGTATCGGCCGTCTGGCGACGGTACAGGTCCAGAGTCAGGTCCGTGACGATCAGTAAGTTGATGGATTTCCCCTGTGCTGAGCACAGCCTGATAAATTTCCGATTCTCTCCATACGTGTTCCGCTTCATCCACCCTCAAAGAACTGAACACCAAACTTAAACCGTCCGGCATCCATGCGGCGGCACTATGATTCCAATCTCCGTCTGAAATTTGCTTAGGAGTTCCGGCCTCAGCTGGAACTGTAAACACATGAGTGTATCCCTCGTCGATATATCCGAGCCTATCTCTTCGGTAACTCAAGCGCTCGACGACTTTAGGAGCATCTACCCATTCAGCACCATCGGGTTTTTGTGGTAGCTCTATGAACCATTCACTTTGATTAGACGGAACCGACATCGTAAATGCAATCTGTTTTCCATCTGGAGACCATCTGAGATTAGAAGCAGGGTTTTGAGTGCGAGTCACTTGAGTGATAGAGCCTTCAGCATCCATCCAGCGCACAAACACCTGTGAGTGTCCTTCCTCATCTTCCGCCATGAAAGCAATCCTGGTTCCCTCAGGAGACCAAATGGCCCCAGATCCAGCGACCAGCACTCGATTCCTTGTGCCATCACTATTCATTACCCAAACCGACGAACGTCTCCTGTCCTTGAGTTTGTCCACCCAGCCACGGCTATAAATTATTTCTGTTCCGTCAGGTGATATCTCCGGATTCGTCACAGTTTCCCAGTCCAAATAACTATCCAACTCCAGTGTGCTGTCAGTAGACTGGCCTAATAAATCTGTATTCAAACCAAATATACTAACGCAGATCGCCACGCCTAAAATCCTAGTAACCATAATTAATCTCCACTGAACAACGTTCGATTTCCAATACGGCATAAACATTCATGCGACTGCTACTAGCGTTATCCCAGCGTGTAGCTGCCCACACCCTAATTTCCATGTTCCACATAAATGCATCACCTCCTCTTACTTTCGACCAAAATCACTCCGTTCACAGCATCCGGATACATTGAAACAGCTGATGGACCTTTAAGTACCCTAACCCATTCCACATCTACAGCGAATATCTCAGTCAACACTTGTGAGCTTACTCTCACTCCGTCCAAATAAATAGAAGGTGTATTACTCACTGTCATTGATCCCTGACCCCTTATCCGAATCTCTGGAGTACCCGCAGCTGAATAGTTGCCCCCCAAAACAGTCATCGACGGAACCCTTGCAGTCAACAATCGCATTACTGTCAGAGTAGATTCGGACTCTCGAGGGATTATGTCACCCAACATCGCAGTTCTATTTTCATCTTTATTTCGATCGGCAATTACCTGTAGTTCATCTAGCAGTAAGGACAAAGAACTCATGCGAAAGTGTACAAAACTGACTCCGTCATTCTCCACGTCTACGGGTTCTACTCTGGTGATATAGCCTGGAGATTCTACTCTAACAGATATCCTGCCCATAGTTCGATCAGAAAGCAGGAAATGGCCATTATCATCAGTGGCATATTCCATTTCCTCATTCACCACAATGACCAAAGCACCCACCAAAGATTCTCCCGTCATGCCATCGAATACTTCACCTACAACGGTACCAGAACCTGTTTGTGCAGCTAAGGGATTTACGGCACATATCACACTTAAGACCAGGATTCTGACTACATCGATCCTATAAGCATTCCAGTGATTTTGGGCCATGTGCGGGTTTCCTCTAGTTCTCTCACTCAATACAGATAGACAGAAAAAAAGTGGGGAGAATGCTCAGCATCCTCCCCACTCTAATCTTTCACCTACTTAGGAGTCAGGCCGATAAAACGGATCCTGATTCCCAACCGAAGTCCAACTGAATCAACCAGAGATCCAGTCTTTATAACCCTCAGCAATGTTTGTATTAGCGTCGTTTTCTGCTCTAGGCAGTGGGAAACACAAGTTGAGTGGATCCGTTGGAACGCTATACCTGGTGGCCAACACTTGAGGTATCATCTCAAGAGCCTGAAGGGCTCCAGGTGTACTGTTCTCTCTCCAACGCCACCGGTCACCAAACCTACGTCCTTCTAGGTTCAGCTCAACGTAACGTTCGAATTTAAGAGCAGCCCAACCATCTGCTAGAGTAGTAGCGGTTGCAAGTGCAGGCATTTTACCACCGGCGCTTCCATCAAAATTTGCACCGGAGTAGTTGACAGGCAATCCTTGCCCAGCTTCAACCGAATGCAAAGTCAGATCTAAGACACTGGCATCACTCAGATCGGCTTTATATACATCGGCTGCCTGTCTCACTTTGTTGATGTGAGCCATGGCTGCTGCCAGATTCCCAGCTTTAAGCTCGGCCTCTGCCTGAATCAATGCCATCTCATGACCATCTACTAGATCCATCTG
>TARA_B110000196_G_scaffold3799_1_pt1 | contig 14451 bp, 9 predicted proteins | sample TARA_B110000196 | Tara Oceans TARA_B110000196 (sample SAMEA4397072) | marine metagenome | biome: Polar Biome; feature: [MES] marine water layer (ENVO:01000295) within the mesopelagic zone...; material: water (ENVO:00002006), including particulate matter (ENVO:01000060) such as...... | reverse complement strand
AAGGTTTAATTTTTTTCAGGATTATACTCGCATTTGCTTCCAAAAAGGGATTTTTCTTTAATAATTTCAGCAACACCTTCTGGCACCATATCTTCCCATTCCCCATCATCACACGATTTTATTAGTTCTAATACTTTTCTGGAAAAAATATGAAGCACCTTAGGATCGTAATCTAAATCCTCAATTCTACCATTGGAGAAAAGGTAATTATAAATAGGTTTAATGCGTGGATGAACGGCAATGTTATTGCTATCTTGTAATTCTACTTTATCGCTTGGTTTGTATGGGTAGAGGTATATTTTAATATCTCTTGTAACAATAATACCGAAAGCCTCCATTATACCACCATTAAGATTTCTGTAATAGGCCTCATCAAACATTTCCAGTAAATTATCCACCCCGATAATTAAGCCCATTCTTGCACTTGTAAATTGCGAAAGGTATTCTACCAATTTGTAATATTTCTTGTAATTCGAAATCATTACAGTATATCCCAAAGAACACAGAATATCGGCACGGTCCAAAAAGTCCTTTTCATTTATCTCTCCTTCCATTTTCAGGTTGGAAAGTGTTATTTCAAAAAGGAGTTGCAAGTTTTCTTTCTTTACTCTTTTATTTTCTAAAAACTTAGTAAGCCCATTTTTAAGCATGTTTATATTCACCTTGGTTACAGGGCGAAAACTTCCTCTAATTGTCAGGATATTTTTTTTATAAAGTATATCAGCTGCCTGCTGATTCACGCCATCTGGGCTAAAAATAACAGCATCCGTCATCCTCTCTTTCACAAGGGTTAAGCTAAGTAAACGGTTATCCACATGATTAAAATCAGGGCCTGTTATTTTTATCATATCCACCTCAATATTATTTCTACTCAGATTATCGTATAAAGATTTTAATAATTGCTTAGGATCTTCATGATTAAAAAAAGAAGCATAAACCAGATTTGTTCCAATAATACCGATTGTTTCCTGTTGCAATTTAGCATCCACATCATTTAATTGGACATGAATGATAATATTGTTCGCTTCTTTTTTAGGGTCAAGCTGAAATCTGATTCCCATCCAGCCATGTCCTTGCATGGTTTTTTCAAGATTGATGGTAGTCATGGTGTCGGCAAAAGCAAAGAAAAGTGTTTCTTTATGCTGGGATCGGTTTAGCCTTTCTTCCAAAAGGGTGTATTCCTTTTCAATCATATTCTGTAAACGAGATTCACAAACATATCTACCATCTTTTTCCTTTCCATAAATAGAATCAGAAAAATCTTTGTCGTATGCCGACATGGTTTTGGCAATGGTTCCAGATGCCATTCCAGCTCTGAAAAAGTGTCTTACCACTTCTTGTCCTGCACCAATTTCAACAAATGTGCCATAAATTTTTGAATCCAGGTTTACTTGTAATGCTTTTTGGTCGGGGGATAAAATTATTGGTTTTGTCATTTTTTATTTTTGTGAACAAACTGCTGCAAATTTATACAGATAAATTTATTGCAACAAGATTAATGTGTTAATTTTACCTTTTCTTTTAACAGGGTATTATGAAAATTACATTTTTAGGGACAGGAACATCACAGGGGATTCCAGTAATTGCTTGCGATTGTAAGGTGTGCAGATCAGATAACCCAAAGGATAACAGATTAAGAACATCTGTACTAATTGAAGATAATAACCAAACTTTTGTAATTGATACTGGTCCTGATTTCCGCCAGCAAATGTTAAGGGAAAATGTACAAAAATTAGATGCTATTATATACACCCATCAGCATAAGGACCATGTGGCGGGCATGGATGATATAAGGGCTTTTAATTATAAGTTCAAAAAGTATATGGATATTTATTGCACAGCAGAAGTGGAAGAAGCGCTAATTAGAGAATTTCCTTATGTGTTTTCTTCTTACAAATATCCTGGCGTACCGGAAATAAAAATCCATAATATTAAAAATGAACCATTTAATATTAATGGTGTTGAAATTTTGCCTATTGAAGGACTGCATTATAAGTTACCAGTTTTTGGCTATCGAATAAATGATTTTGTGTATTTGACGGATGTTAGTTTTGTATCAGAAAAAGAAAAGGAAAAAATGAAAGGGGCAGATATAATTGTATTAGATGCACTTAGGAAAACTCCTCATATATCCCATTTCACTATGGAGCAAGCGGTGGACTTACTAGAAGAGCTACAACCAAAAAAAGGGTATCTTATTCATATCAGCCACCTTATGGGCTTACACAATGAGGTGGTAAAAGAATTACCAGATTTTATAAAACCTGCCCATGATGGATTAGTATTGCAACTTTGAATACATAAGAAATTAAAGAAAATTTAGCAATCACTTATTTAGCTTGCTTAAATATTAGTAAATTGCAGCCAAATTAAATACAAAAATGAAAATGAAAAAAACTACTATTATCTTGCTTGTTGTATTGCTCTCATCATCCCTTTTTGCTTATAATAATCATGGTACTGATGAGTATGAAGTCCGATATATAAAAAAACAACTCACTACTAATATTGCATTGCAGCAAACATTAAGAAACCAAAATCCATGGCAAAATTTTCTAGCCGAAAATCCCCATTGGTTTGTTAGCTTTAACGAGTTTAACCTAAAACCACATAGAGCTTATGGCGAGCCGATAGTATTATTAAATGGGAATACCATAGAGGATAAAGTAATGTATTTTATCACTAATAATCTTTCGGACTTCAATATCCCTTTAGCTGATATTTCCCTTTTAGATATAAGAGAAAATGAGAAATATAAATATTTAGATTTTTACCAAACTTATAATGGGCTTAGAGTACACGATAGCAGGTTGTATGTAAAAACCACAAGAGACGATAAATTAGTAACTTTTGGTTTGGATGTTTTCTCAGACATCAATTTGGGTGTTCTTCCAAGTATTTCGGAAAATGATGCCATTAGTAATGCTACTTATGGAATTGCAAACACAATTTCAAAGGCAACTGTAAAGACAGATTTGAAAATACTTCCTGTTCCAGAGCATAACAAATACACTTATCACCTTATTTATGAGGTAGAGTTTGAAACGACTATTGGTGTAGGGCCGGCAAAATATCTTTGTTTTGTAGATGCCAATAGTGGAAAACTTTTGATGAGAAAAAATACCATTTTGTACGAAACACCACCACAAGCAAGCGTTCATGTAGAATCCAATGTGTATGCTGTGCAACCATATATTCCTACCACAGTGGAGAATTTGGTAAACCTTCGAGTTTATGTAAACGGGACAAGCTATTATACTGATTCCAATGGCGACCTTTCGCTTTCTGCAAATGTTGGTAGTAATGTATATTATGGACTGGAGGGTCGTTGGTCAAAGGTAGAAACAGCTGGGTCAACCCCTAGTATAAATACTACCTTAGGTGCTACTAATAATATTTCTTTTGATAATGACGCTACTTCACAAGAGCGTTCGGCATATTATCATGTGAATGTAGTACACGACTATTTAAAAACTATATTTCCTACCTTCACAGGATTAGATTTTGCTATGACAACAAATGTTGATGAGGCAGGCTCATGCAATGCTTTTTATGGTGGAGGAAGTATTAACTTTTATGCAGAAGGAAACGATTGTCATTCAATGGCTAAAATAGGTGATGTGGTATATCATGAATACGGACATGGTATTAATGATTATAGATATGGTAATAGTGGGATGTGGAATGGCGCATTGAATGAAGGTTATGCGGATATTTGGGGATTGGCTATTACTCAAAATCCTATACTAGGATTAGGCATGAGTTTAACGGATCCTAATGATTTTGTTAGAAGATATGATATTGATAGAAAGGTATATCCGCAAGATTTAACGGGAGAAGTGCATGCTGATGGTGAGATTATTGCTGGCTGTTGGTGGGATACTTATCTGGGCTTTAATAATATGGGGCAAATGATGGATCTTTTTAAATATACATATGATGCAGCTCCTGACGGCCCAGGAGGAACGGAGGGTATTATTTTTACTGATATTTTATTGGAAGCACTAATGTCGGATGATAATGATGGAAATATTTTTAACGGAACGCCTAATGACCAAATAATTGTAGATGCTTTTGCTTTGCATGGCATTAGTTTACTATCTAATGCCAATATCATACACACCCAAGTAATGATGTCAGCGCCAAATAATGATATTACAATAAATGCTTCTATTGCACTTACTTATGCTTGGGCGTTAAGTAATGCTAAAGTACACTATAAGCTAAACAATGCAACTAGTTGGAATTCAATAGTATTAAGTAGTTCTGGAGGAACTACTTATATAGGGCATATTCCAGCTCAGCCAGCCGGAACACTTATTGCTTATTACATTTTATTGGAAGATACATATGGTAAGCAATCGGGAATAACGCCAATGGCTTCTAACCTTAGCCAGGATGCTAATGTCCCTTATTTTATTTTGAACGGATTTGAGTTTATGGGAATAGAAGATTTTGATGCTAATGTTGGTTTTTGGCAATTGGGAGATGCAAGTGATAATGCTACTACTGGCATTTGGGAAATTGATGAACCAACCGGTTCTTTTTCTGACCCAACAGACCCTAGTACCATTGTTCAAACGGATCAGGACCATACACCAAATGGAGTGGAATGTGCTTTTACAGGAAATGCAAGTCCAAATGATGGCATTGGCCAAAATGATGTGGATGACGGACACACTACTCTTTTTTCTCCTTATTATGATTTAACTTCTTTTACCAACCCTGTTTTTACATATTACCGTTGGTATACGAATAATCCTCCGAGCGGAGCAAACCCTGGTGCGGACTGGTGGCAAGTATTGGTTACAGATGATGGGGTGAACTGGCAGTATGTGGAAAGCAACATGACTTCCGACAAAAGCTGGAGAAGAGTAGCTTTTAGGGTAAATGATTATGTAAACCTGACTAACCAAGTTAGGGTAAAATTCATTGCTTCTGATAGTATACATTTAGGGCAATACTTAGATGGAGGCTCACTTATTGAGGCAGCAGTAGATGATTTTTCTTTATATGAGGAAGTTGCTACATCTTCATTAAATGATTTAACTATATCTGATGTAAATAGAGAATTGCTAAAAATAACAGATGTTTTGGGTAGAGAAGTAGATATTACTAAGATAAAAGAAGAAACTACTCTGCTCTATATATATGATAATGGAACAGTGGAGAAGATAGTTGTTGGTTTTTAGTAAATTAGACACTAGACTAGAAAAGATAATGGACTAATGTATCAATGAATCAATTTGGTAATGTGCGGATATGATAATTATCAAATTACAAGCCAATAACTATTTTCTAAAAAGTATAAGAAATACTATTTATCAGTTGGTAGTCGGTTTCTGGAATTCCCTCTGCGGGGAAGCTATCATAATTAAAGATATTGTTGATGCTTAGCAAAAAATGAGGGCTTAAATTTATCCTTAATGCAAGCATTGTCTTTAGCCGGAAATCTCCCGCCTCCTCTATATTGGGCTGGTAATTGTTCGCTCCTAAAAGCTCAATATTCTTATTTAATTTTATTGAAAAATCTAGGTTAGCACTCATTCGGTTTTGAATTTTTACCTCTCCGCTTATAGGGGTTTCTTTTTCTTTTAGTGCAGAAATTCCTATAGCTAATTCTTTTTCCTCCTCTTGAATAAAAGCGTAAGAAAGCCCCAATCCGCTAGTCCATCTTGTTTTAATGTTTCTGCTAATATCGTATAGGTGTTGCAGAGAAATATCAGCACCAAGTTTTTTTCTTTTGTAAGAATATTTAAAATCTTGTGTTCCTTTGTTCAGCAACTGTTCTTCCCCAGTTTTACTGATAAATGAAATATTATTTCCTAAACTGAAATGGGAATTTCCTTTTTTGTAGCCTAACAAAAACACATTGTTGAACTGAAGGGTTTTTTCGATATTCTGGGTATAATTAAACCCCAAATCAAAGTTACCTTTAATACCATCTGTTTCAGTTGGCTTGCTAGAAAAACAACTGAAGGAACTAAAAATAAATAGAAATAATAAAAACTTTTTAGCCATTAGATATAGCAGATAATTTTTCTGTTAGAATCTTAATTTTTTCCTTAGCGTCTGCTAGCTTATTTTGCTCATTCTCAACAAGTTGTTGTGGGGCGTTTTTCATAAATTTTTCATTGGATAATTTTTCCTCTACTATTTTTAAGAAACCTTTAGTGTAATCCATTTCTTTTTGCAGTTTTTCTTTTTCTGTTTCCACATCAATATTATCGCCCAATGGAATAAAATATTCATTGGATTTAACCATAAAGGAAAATGCACCTTTTGGTTTTTCTACTGCTGTATTTATAGCACTTAAATTACCCAATTTGGCTATTATAGCATCCAAATTATTGCTGGCTTTTTGGTTGTTAATTACTAACAATTCCAACTGCTCTTTTTGGGAAATATTCTGTTCTTTTCTTATCGTTCTGATTCCGGCTACCACTTCAGATGTATGCTCAAAATCTGCTAATAATATTTCGTCTACATCACCTGCTTTTGGCCAATCTGCTACAATAATATCGTTAGTCCTATCATCAATTAAATGCCAAATTTCTTCTGTGAGGAAAGGTATGAACGGATGCAATAGTTTTAGTATCTTTTCTAGTTGCTCAATAGTTTTTGCATAAGTAAGGCTATCCATTGGGCTACCATAGTTAGGTTTTAACATTTCCAAATACCAGGAACAGAAATCATCCCATACCAATTTGTAAGTACTCATTAATGCTTCTGAAATTCTATATTTTGAGTAAGACTCATCAATTTCAGTTATCCTTTTATTTATCTTGCTTTCAAACCAATCAATGGCTTGCTTAGCAGATTCTGGCTGCTCAAATTCATCTACTTCCCATCCTTTAATCAAACGAAAAGCATTCCATATTTTATTAGAAAAATTACGTCCTTGCTCGCAAAGTCCCTCATCAAAAGGCAAGTCGTTACCCGCAGGAGAACAGAGTAACATTCCAACTCTTACTCCATCAGCACCATATTTTTTAATGAGTGTTATTGGGTCAGGAGAATTCCCTAATGATTTACTCATTTTTCTTCCTTGTTTATCCCTAACAATTCCTGTAAGGTAAACATTTTTAAAGGGTAAATCTCCTCTGTATTCGTACCCAGCCATAATCATACGGGCTACCCAAAAGAATAATATTTCAGGGGCAGTTACCAAGTCATTAGTAGGGTAGTAGTAGTTTATTTCTTCATTATCAGGATTTCGGATGCCATCAAAAACGGAGATTGGCCACAACCAAGAAGAGAACCAAGTGTCTAATACATCAGCATCTTGGCGTAAATCTACCATAGTAACGCTTGGCTTTTCTTTTTGCGCTAATACTAAAGCTTCCTCTTTGCTTTTAGCTACAACATATTTATTACCTTCATAAAAATAAGCAGGAATTTGTTGTCCCCACCAAAGCTGACGCGATACACACCAATCCTTAATATTTTCCATCCAGTGGCGGTAGGTTTTTTTGAATTTTGGAGGATGAAATTGTATGTTACCATTCATAACATGCTCCAATGCTGGTTTTGAAAACGATTCCATTTTAAAGAACCATTGCATGGAAAGTTTTGGTTCAATTACGGCATCTGTTCTTTCAGAAAAACCAACTTTATTTTGGTATTCTTCAGTTTTTACTAAGTAGCCTTTCGCTTTTAAATCAACCGCTATTTCTTCTCTTACAACAAACCTTTCTTTTCCAACATATAGTTTTGCAGCTTCACTTAAAGTGCCATCATCATTTAGGATGTCTATTGTTTCTAAGCCGTGCTTATCGCCTAATTGATAATCGTTAATGTCATGTGCAGGTGTAATTTTTAAGGCTCCAGTCCCAAATTCCATATCCACATATTCATCAAAGATGATAGGGATTATCCTGTCCACTAAAGGTATAATTGCTTTTTTACCTTTTAGATGAGTGTATCGTTCGTCATTTGGATTTAGACAAATTGCAGAATCTCCTAAAATAGTTTCTGGTCTTGTAGTGGCAATTGTAAGTTTTTCATCACTACCTTCAATATTATAGGCAATATGGTATAATTTTGAATTTACTTCTTTGTGGATTACTTCTTCATCAGAGAGTGCTGTTTGTGCGGAAGGATCCCAATTTACCATTCGTACTCCTCTGTAGATAAGTCCTTTTTGGTGCAAGTCCACAAAAACCTTAATTACGGATTCACTCATGTTGTCATCCATGGTAAACTTTGTGCGCTCCCAATCGCATGATGCACCTAATTTTTTCAATTGTTCTAAGATGATTCCTCCGTATTTCTCTTTCCAGTCAAAAGCATGAGCTAAGAATTCATCTCTTGTTAGGTCACTTTTTTGTATTCCTTCTTGGGTTAATTTTTGTACTACCTTTGCTTCAGTTGCAATAGAGGCATGATCAGTACCAGGCACCCAACAGGCATTGAATCCCATCATACGCGCACGCCTTACCATTACATCTTGTAGGGTATTATTTAGCATGTGTCCCATGTGTAAAACCCCTGTTACATTCGGTGGTGGGATTACAATGGTATAGGCCTCACGCTCATCAGGAGTGGAATGGAAATAATCTTTCTCCACCCAATGGGCGTACCATTTCTTTTCTGCATCTGTAGGATTATACTTTTTTGCTAATTCCATTGATTTGCAAATCTATAAAAATCTGCAATTCAAAACTTATTTATCAATCTCATTTGCAGAAGAAAAATAAATTAGTAAGTTTGCCGTTCGTTATGATTGGAGAAGTTATTAAAAAAAAGTTTAAAAAGAAATGAAGAAGATAATATTATTACTAAGTGCCTTTCTAATTGGATTTGTGGTTTTAGCTCAACGAATTCCCCAGCCAAAAAAAGCAGATCCAGTAGTTGAAATAGAGGAAGTAAAACAAGAACAAACTGAGAAAGAAACTTCAAACTCTATAATCGATTTTGAATCAAAAGTTTATGATTATGGAGTTATAGAACATAATGGTAATGGAGCAGGAGAATTTGTATTTACCAATAACGGAACAGAACCACTTATTATAAAGAATGCGAAAGGAAGTTGTGGTTGTACAGTTCCAACTTGGCCAAGAGAACCAATCATGCCGGGTGAAACTTCAAAAATTGGTGTAAAATATGCAACCAATAGAGTAGGGAAATTTACTAAAACAATTACCCTAACAACTAATGCTAGTAAAAAACCAGCTATTTTAACAATTAAAGGGGAGGTGTTGCCACCACCAAAAGATGCGACAGCACCTGAAAAAAATACGGAAGGAGCCCCATTGGAAGGCAACTAAGAAAATCCGAAAAATATTACGACATTAGCACCCTCAAATATGAGGGTGTTTTTTTGTTAAAAATAAAGCAATATGCCGAAAATATCAAATAAAGGAAATACAATGCCAGAGTCACCAATTAGAAAATTGGTTCCATATTCTGAAAGGGCAAAAAAAACAGGGAAAAAAGTATATCATCTAAATATTGGGCAACCTGATATTAATACCCCTGAATTGGCTTTGGATGCTATCCATAATTTTCCAGATAAAGTAGTGGAGTATTCGCACTCAGCAGGTTTTGAAAGCTACCGTAAAGGCTTAGCAAATTATTATCAAAACTTAGGGATTGCTATTAATAAGGATGAGGTGATTGTAACCACTGGTGGTTCTGAAGCCCTTTTATTTGCTTTAAATTCGTGTTTGGATAATGGGGATGAGGTGATTATTCCTGAACCATTTTACGCAAACTATAATGGATTTGCTACTTCAGCAGGAGTAACGGTAAAACCAATTGCAACCTCAATTCATGATGGTTTTGCATTGCCTGAAATTGCAGAATTTGAAAAACTTATAACTGCTAAAACTAAAGCAATTCTTATTTGTAATCCTGGAAACCCAACAGGATATTTATATTCGAAAGAAGAATTAGAAACGCTAAGAGATATCGTTATTAAACATGATTTATTTTTAATTGCTGATGAGGTGTATCGTGAGTTTGCTTATGATGGACATGTACATCATTCGGTATTGAATATTGAAGGGTTGGAGCAGCATGCAATCGTAATTGATTCTACTTCCAAAAGATATTCTATGTGCGGAATTAGAGTGGGTTGTATTGTGTCCAAAAACAAGGAATTAATGGGAACTGCCATGAAGTTTGCACAAGCAAGATTATCGCCACCTACATTCGGACAAATTGCTGGTGAAGCAGCCTTAAAAACGGATGTTTCATATTTTGAACAGGTGAGTGCAGAATATGTAAGTAGGAGAGATGTGCTTGTTGAAGGGTTAAATAAAATTGAAGGGATAATTTGCCCTAAACCTAAAGGTGCTTTTTATGCAATTGCAGAATTACCAGTTGATGATGCTGATAAGTTTGCACAGTGGTTGTTGGAAGATTTTGAATTGGATGGAGCAACCATTATGATAGCACCTGCGGCAGGGTTCTATGCAACTCCTAATACGGGTGTGAATCAGGTTCGTATTGCTTATGTTCTTAATAAAGAAGCCTTGCAGAAATCAATTGATATTTTGGAAGCAGGACTTAAAGTTTATCCTGGGAGAACTATTTAGTATAATATTAAATTCAAAGCCTTTTTTTCAATTCCAAAAATTTTCCTTTATTATAAATAGCCAAAGCTTTTCCTTTTAGATTTTCCCCAATAAATGGGGTGTTTACCGATTTGGATTTTATATCTATTTTTTGAAATGCCCATTCTATATCCGGGTCAAACAGGGTGAGGTTGGCTGTATTTCCTTCTTCTATTTTTGCGCTTTCCAATTGTAATAGTTTCCTTGGGTTAATGGCAATCTTCTCTATTATTTCCGCCAAGCTTAAATGCGTACTTAGGTGCTTTCTAATAAGTCCAAAAGCAGTTTCTAAGCCAATAATACCAAATGCTGCATTGTCAAATTCTGTCTTCTTGTTTTCCTCATCTTCTGGAGAGTGGTCGGTGCAAATCACATCTATTGTTCCATCTTTCAGCCCTTTTATTAGGGCAGTGCAATCTGTGTTGCTTCTAAGTGGTGGAAGTACTTTGTAGCGGGTATCAAAGTGACTAATTTCCTCATCTGTAAGTATCAAATTGTGTAGGGCAACATCTGCCGAAATATTAATGCCTTGTTTTTTTGCTTTCTTAATCTTGCTTACACTATTTTTGGTGGAGATATACGATAGGTGCAGCTTGCTATCAGTGTATTCGCAAAGGGAAATATCTCTATCAATCATAATTTCTTCCGCCATGGCAGGGATTCCTTTCAGTCCCAGTGCGGTGCTTATTTTTCCCTCATGTATTTGTCCACCATTTGCAATGCTGCTATCGTTCGGGTAGTTCATTATCAGTCCATCAAAATCCTTAGCATAAAGTAGCGCCACTTTCAACACATCATTATGCTGCACCGAATTTTTATCATCCGTAAAGGCAGGTGCGCCCGCATTTTTCATATCATACATTTCTACCATATCTTTTCCTTGCATGCCTTTGGTGAGGCTTCCTGCTGCATGCACACTAACAATATTATCCTTTCCCTTGCTGTGGATGTATTCTACTTGTGCATTGTTATCGGTTACCGGATTATTTTGTGGCATTAAAAGTACGCCCGTAAAACCTCCCTTTGCAGCTGCTCTGCAACCAGAATTAATATCTTCCTTATACTCAAAACCAGGATCCCTGAAATTGGCGTGTATATCCAGCCATCCAGGAGAAAGATGTAGATTATTGGCGGCATAAGTTTTGGCTTTTCCATCCTTTATTTTTGCTGCCACTTTTTTGATAATCCCATTTTCAATAAGTATGTCTCTTATTTTATTGTGGTGTTTCCCATTTGGGTCAATTATCTTTGCTGATTTGATAAGTATATTCATGATTTTAAAAATTTAATAAGCATTATTTCCATCAGTAAAAATAGCAGTGCTAAAATAATACAAAGTTTCCAATAGCTTTTTCCCAATTGGATTTCTTGCACTATATTGCTGATATTCTGATTTGTACTACTATTTATTTTAATATTTTTGATGTTGTTTTTCTGCAAAATTTCTTCCATCTCTTTGCCAGAGTAAATACTGGGATCCGATTCCTTATTGCTATAATTAAAGGAGAGAGTAGCAATAGTTTTACCTCCTGTAGTTAGTAAATAATTTCCAGCTTCTTTTAACTTTTCTTGTAAATACAATTTTCTCTTTCCTGCAACAAATTTCTCGGCAGGAATAATGTCATAATTTTTCGATTTCAGATGATAAATAGTTTCTTTATTTTCGGATGTAGGTGCATTAAAATATTGCATTTTTTCTATGCCATAATAAAGCTGTGTAGTTTTATAACTCATTAGTGCTATATTATAAAGCAGTGGTACAAAAAGCGCATGTTTCCCTAAATTGCTGCCTGCATCATTTAAGGAGGAAGTAAAGAGGTAAATATCGCCAGAAAAGTAAGTGTAATGACTAATAAAATCATCTCCCATTTCAAGGGTGAGAATGCTTTGCTTGTTGGTATTGTTTTTGTCCGATATCTTGTAATGAGACGATACCATTGGTAAGTTAATTTTTTTCTCCTCTTTTTCAAAAACTCCTTCAAACACCTTATGGGGATAAGAGATTTTATTTACTTTTTGTTTTACGGTATCTTTTCTAAGATATTCATCCAAATTTAATTCAGAAGAAAGTATTTTATAGCTATCAAAATTAATATCATTACTTGGGAAGATGGCCAAGCTTCCACCATCTTTTACAAAGCTAGCAATACTTTGTACTAATCCAGAAGAAACTGTTGTTAGCCCATCCAAAATAAGTAGCTGTTTATTTTTAATTTCTTCATAGTTAATTTGGCCAATGTAAACCGATTTGTAATCCATTGCATCATCCTTTTGAAAAAGGGATTGCAAGGAAAAATTGGGGCTTTGCTCATAAATATTTAGCACTTTAATTTTATCTAGTATTTCAAAGGAAAAATAAAAGTTATCGTCAAAAGAGATAGGGTAGTCTTGCAAAGAGATTTTACATTGTTTGAACCCACTTGATAGCGGGGTGAACTTGAAAGTGATGTTTTGTTTTTCACCAGGAGGAATACTAAAATTGCTGATTGCTTTTTGCATACCATTCACATGTAAAAAGGCAGGTAAATTAGTCAGTGTAACATCTGATTTATTAACCACTCTTGCTATAATCTCAACGGCTTTCCCTTTTTGAATAATAGGGCTACTCATCCAGCAACTATCCATATACAAATTGTTTTCTGCTGTTTTGTTAAGTGGGATAATCAAAATACTTAGGTTGCTATCATTTTGATTTACATTTTCAATAGCAAAAGTACTTTTTTGTAAGTCGGTAAGCACATACATCTGCGCATTCTCATTTTTCTTATTCAAACTTTGTTGTCGGTTGATTACCTCCGCCAAGCTTTTGTAGTGGGCAGTAGTTGTAAGTTGCTGAAATCTACTGCTTATTTCTGCTTTGGTAAAAGAGCGGGAATGCTTTGCTGAAAACTCATTTGTAATTAGGTAAAAATTACTTTCTGTATCATACTGATTGGCAATTTCTTCCGCTTTGTTTTTGGCAATATCTAATAGCATACCATTCTCAGAAACAGATTCCATACTAAAAGAATTGTCAATATAAAAGAAGATGTTTTTTGCAATATCTGTTTGTTCTTGCTTTGTAGGGATATATGGCTTTGCAAATGCCAAAACCAAAAAAGTAATCGCTAAAATTCTGCTCAGTAGAATAAGTAAGTTTTTAAGGCGAGAACGGGAGCGTTTTGCTTGCTTTATTTCTTTTAGGAAACGAATACTAGAAAAACGAACTGTTTTGTATTTCCTTAGATTAAAAAGGTGAATAATAATAGGAATTGCTATTGCAAAAAGTGCTAAAAGCAGTTGTGGGTTTTGATATCTCATCAAAGTGCAAAAGTACACTTTTGAGCAAAGCTGAGCTCTTTTTTTAGGAAATTAATTTTCCGTCCACAATTTCTAGTTTTCGGTTTGCCATATTGGCAAGTTCATTATTGTGGGTTACTATTACAATGGTTTGTCCTGTTTCCTGGTTTAGTTTTAGCAACAGATTGTGCAAATTCTTTGCGTTTTTCGAGTCCAGATTTCCGCTTGGCTCATCTGCCAATATAATAGCAGGGGAGTTGATAAGCGCCCTAGCCACAGCCACTCTTTGCTGTTCTCCCCCTGAAAGTTCATTGGGTTTGTGGCTTAATCTCTCTTGTATCCCAAGCATTGTAAGTATTTCTGTGGCTTTTGCTTCCGCTTCTTTTTTGCTTTTTCCTGCAATATATGCTGGTAAGCATACATTCTCCAAAGCTGTAAATTCAACTAATAGATTATGAAATTGAAATACAAATCCTATCTCTTTATTTCTGAATTTTGATAATTCTTTTTGGCTTAGTTTATTTACTTCTTTGTTATTGATTATTAGCGAACCGGCTTGTATGTCGTCAAGTGTGCCTAATAATTGAAGTAAAGTAGTTTTTCCTGCTCCTGA
>TARA_B110000196_G_scaffold247033_1_pt1 | contig 14513 bp, 11 predicted proteins | sample TARA_B110000196 | Tara Oceans TARA_B110000196 (sample SAMEA4397072) | marine metagenome | biome: Polar Biome; feature: [MES] marine water layer (ENVO:01000295) within the mesopelagic zone...; material: water (ENVO:00002006), including particulate matter (ENVO:01000060) such... | reverse complement strand
GGTAATTTGAAATTCTGAGGTTTAGCAATACCTAGATCTTTTGGTAAATCTCGAGTTTTTGTAGGTAAAGTGATTGGAATCATCTCTTTACCAATTAGTGCAACTCTACTTTCTCTTCTATGAGATAATACCTCTCTTCCAACTAATGGCGCAAGATTCCTTGAAAACTCCATGACTTCATCATGAGATGGCATATTCTCAATTGTGTGATTTGATTGTGAGTTACCCACATAGATATATCCTTTAGCTTCAATAAAATCAGGATCTGCAATATTATCTAGTCTTGCATAATCCTTCCAATGTCCTAATGATTCTCCTTTAATCAGAGTATGCCTACAAACTGTCCTTGTATCTAAACTTGGAAGAAGTTCAAGAGTTTGTTCTAATTTTTCAAAGGCCGACTGGTCGAACTTAGGTTTACAAATTCTATCAAAAATTTCTTTGTTAGGTGCATCTACACTAACATAAAGTTGAGTTGGTAGAGTATCTAGGTTTTCAATTACTTTGGGTAATGAACCATTTGTTACAAGAAATGTTGAAACTCCATGTTGATGGCATATATCTAGGAATTCTCCAAGCCTTGAATATAGAGTAGGCTCACCATTAAGAGAAATCGCCACATGCTTAGGGTCTTGAGCATCTAACCATTTTTCACGAGGAACAGAGGGATGTCCTCCAAATCCTGTTAATAGTCTTCTATGAGCTTTTACTGATTGAAGGAATAGTTCGTAAGGGTCATCATCAATCTTAGTCAGAGTATCCGAATGTGGTTCTCTCCAACAGTATGTACATGCTAGATTACAGGTATCTACATTCGGGGCCATTTGCATACAGCCATGACTTTCAATACCATAGAAAGTACCCTTGTAACAAGATCGATCGGCTACAAGACTTTGTTTCGTCCAATGGCAAACTTTGACTCCTCCATGTTCTCCAACCAGATGATAACTCTGTTTAGCTAGACGCGCTGCGATTTGTGGCTCAATTTTAGTCACGGGGTTTTGCATAGGCATCAACTCCGACATCATATCCCGCATAGGGGTGGTGTCAGGCAGACCTTGGAGAGAAGCCTTAGGTTTCAATTCTATGTATATCTTAGAATCCTGCTAGACGAACAAATTATGACTCAACACTCGTACGACGGCATCATGACAGACCTACTAAATGCTAATACTTATCTTATCAGGAAGAAATTATTGAAAATATTAGGAGAAGAATTTCATATCTATACTGATGATAATCAGGATGTATTAATCGGATATTCTAAACAAAAAGCCCTCAAAATTAAGGAAGATATTCGAGTTTTCTCTGATGAATCACAATCAAATCCGATTCTAAATATCAAAGCTAGAAATATTTTGGATTTATCCGGAAATTATGACTTTACTGATTCAAATACAGGTGAAAGTTTGGGGGGTATACGCCGTCATTGGAAAAAATCATGGTTTCAAGACTCTTATTCAATTTTTGGCCCGGACAATCAAGTATATGGTGAGATTAAAGAAGATAGTATGATGAATGCTATGATGCGCAGGTGGGTTCCATTTGCAAGTCTCGTTTTTCCCCAAGTATTCTCTATGGATGTACAGGGTCAATCATCAATTATTTTTTCACAAAAAATAAATCCAATAATTCAGAAACTTACAGTTCAGATACCTGCTGAGAATCAGTTAGATCGTAGAGTGATATTAGGTGCAGCGATGATAATTATTGCAATTGAAGGTAAGCAAGTTTCAGTTTTGAATTGATTTTTGTTATTAGATTATGGAACCATTCAAATACGAATGGTCTAGGCCATCTTTAATGGCACAGGATAGCATACCAGAGGCTCTGACCTTTGATGACGTACTTTTGTTACCTGCCGAATCAGCAGTACTTCCAGCTCAGGTAGAGTTGAAAACTAGACTTACATCTTCAATTTCTCTTAACATACCAATATTATCTGCAGCAATGGATACAGTAACAGAATCTCGTATGGCTATTGCATTGGCTCAAGCCGGTGGAATCGGAGTAATTCATCGTAATATGACTATTGAAGAACAGGCATCTAAGGTGAATTCTGTAAAGAGGTTCGAGTCAGGATTAGTTCTTGACCCTATTACAATTAGTCCAGAAACAACTATTGGAGAAATGCGTAGACTAAAAGATAAGCATGGATTCTCTGGATTACCAGTAATTGATGATAATGATATGTTAGTTGGAATCATTACTAATCGTGACATTCGATTCGTAGACGATGATAATCAACTTGTATCTTCAATGATGACTACTGACTTAGTGACAGTTCCTCCACATGTAGATCCTGAATATGCAAAGAAATTACTTCATCAACACCGAATTGAAAAATTATTAGTTGTTGATTCAGATGGAAAATGTACCGGGATGATGACCGTAAGAGATATTCAAAGAAGTCGCGATAATCCCAATTCCTGTAAAGACCAACATGGTCGGCTACGAGTCGCTGCAGCAACAGGTACTGGCGAAAAAGGAATTATGAGAGCCTTGGCACTATTTAGTGCGGGTGCTGACGTAATAGTCGTTGACACAGCCCATGGCCATTCTCATGGGGTCTTACATACTGTAGCTAAAATTCGTGAACAGGCAGGTGCTGATGCCCAGATTATTGCAGGTAACGTAGCCACTGGAGCAGCAGCTGAAGCATTAATCTCAGCTGGTGCGAATGCGATTAAAGTTGGTATCGGTCCGGGATCAATCTGTACTACTAGAATTGTATCCGGAGTAGGAGTTCCTCAATTAACTGCAGTACAGAATGTTGTTTCAGTATGTAAGAAGGCAAATATCCCAGTTATTGCTGATGGCGGAATTAAATTTAGTGGAGATATTGCTAAAGCGATAGCTGCCGGTGCAGATTGTGTTATGGTTGGAAGTGTCCTTGCAGGAACAGATGAAGCTCCTGGTGAAGCAATTCTTTACCAGGGTAGATCATACAAGGTGTATCGAGGAATGGGCTCCGTGGGTGCAATGAGTAAAGGTGCACATGATCGATATTTCCAGTCTGAGCAAGGAGATACAAGTAAATATGTTCCAGAAGGAATCGAAGGAAGAGTTCCTGCTAGAGGTCCAGTGGAGAATGTGATTCATCAACTAACAGGAGGTCTACGTTCAAGTATGGGCTATACTGGTAATCCAGATATACCTTCAATGAAAATTAATTGTGATTTTGTTAGAATTACAAATGCAGGGCTATCCGAATCACACGTTCATGATGTAGAGATTACTCGTGAAGCCCCTAATTATAGAAGGTGAATTAATGGAAACTATAGTTTTAGGCGGAGGATGTTTTTGGTGTGTTGAGGGTGCATTATTAGGCCTTCATGGAGTTGATAAAGTAATTCCAGGATATAGCGGAGGTCATACTGAGAATCCTAGTTACGAACAGGTGTGTGGCCAGAGGAGTGGACACGCAGAAGTAGTTGAGGTTTCTTTTGATGAGGAGATTATTGCTCGAAGAATATTACTTGAAGTATTTTTTACATGCCATGATCCAACTCAATTAAATCGCCAAGGAAATGATGTAGGACATCATTATCGTAGTGTAATTTTTTATAAAAATGAAGAAGAAAAAATTGATATTGATGAAGTAATAGGATACCTTCAACAAAATTTTGTTGAAGATATAGTTACTGAAGTTAGTCCATTGATTAATTTCTTTGTAGCTGAAGATTATCATCATAATTATTTTGCTAATAATCCTAATAATCCATATTGTTCTATGGTTGTAAACCCTAAAATATCTAAAACTAGAGCAAAGCATGCATCATTGTATAAATGATCATTTAGATTATTCGATTGAATGTTATCTATCAATTTATCTTGATATCAGTTGTATAATCTTGAGTAATATTCAACTATAGTGTAAAGTTCAATGCTCGTTATGGCGTCTAGTGCGACTAGTGAAAACTCTCCATCTTATGATAAAGCATGGACAATTCATGCATCAATAATTGGTTTGAATACAGGTAATATCTTATTCCAAGGTCTTGAATTAGATTCGACTAATCCAGATATGATTGTTGTTATAGGGCTAACAATATTAACTGCCGCTCTTCCATTCCAAGCTATATTTTTCTTAATTAACTCATATATTCAAGAGTTTGATGGTATGCATGAGTTAGAATATGCTATGTTAGAAAGATTATTGATTATTTGTCAGGTAATCTCCTTTTCCTCACTTATAGGTATAGCAATTTTGATGACGAATACTCATTATTATATGGGTACGGCTTTCATTACTTCTGCGATTCTTGCAATATTATTCCTTCGAACAGCATCTAATCAGGCTGATATATTATCTCGAATGACAAAATAGTAGGGGTGACATTCATAGTAGGTAATGTTTCAGCGGATATTATGTCCGACGTAACATATCTTCCGACTTTTCCTCCCTTATCACCTTGGGATGCATATTTATTACTTTTAATAATACCATTCTTATTTCGACTATTTCTTATTGCACCTCCATTGATTGATTTAGTAAATACATATGCACCTCCTGGCGATAGAACTCAACATGTGAAATGGTTTTTAGTACGAATAAAGAAATTACCAATCGATGGTTTCTGGAAAATTGTGATGAATGAAGTACTTTCATTTATTCTACCCGCTTTAATTGCATTAACAGCACGATTAGTATTCAATGGAGATATTGGGTGGGAAAGTTGGAGTGAAACTCCAGATTTTGGAATTGTCTTATTAATATTAGCAGGTTCAATTTGGCTTTTTGTTGATTTTGGTAAAGTAACTCGCTCTCGAAAAAATATTCAGGCAATTGCGAAGTATAACTTAACCACAGCTAAGGCACTTGTAGAAGGTGCTATAATTGGTCGTGAATTTCTTAAAACAGTCGATGAATTCACGATACCTCGTCCTTGGAGAGAGGTTATTGATATCTCGGAAGATTCTGATGGAATTCATAAATCTCAGAAAATGAATCCATTGCAAGATCTAATTACCAGCCTTCTTGACAAAGGAGTAGATATGCTTGAAGAGGTTTTAATTAAGGCTAAAGATCCTGCATCTGGAATGATTGAAAAGATAGATACTGAAATCAGAGAACGTATAACTAAACAGGTTCAAGCATCTTCTCGTTCTCTTATGAGAGATGTAATTTTCTCAATAGTGCCTATTATTGTCTTAATTGGTCTTCAACGATTCATAGGCTAACTATAGCTTCTTTGTCAAACATTGCTTTTTCTTTAGGAGTAGCAAGTAATATCCATCCTATCCCCATAATAATTTGAATAATTGCCGATAGAGCGATAACTTCTCTTAATTCTAGTAACTCATTCTCAAGGATAAATCCTGCAGTTATTGCAGAAGTCCCCATCATAAAAGTCAGTGCTAGGAAATCAGCACCTGCAACTCTCCCTCGCCATTCATCACCTGCACGCTCTTGCGTCAAAGTTGTTGACTGAACCCAATTAAATCCACTAGATGCATGGGATATAAATATCATTACTAGAAGTAAGTTACTCCATTCCATGATTGAGATAATAATATAGAAAATACCTGAAGTACCCACAGCTAAACCTATCAAATATGGTTGTAATGTCTTATTTGCCATCAGTGGTCTTCCTACCATCGGACCGAATCCAGAACCAAATCCTCTGGCCATAAATAAGATCCCGATTCCTGCTGCCATATCTCCAAATCCTGCCTCCATTCCTATCATTATTAGAAGAAATATTTGTGCTCCACCTCCGGACGACCAGAGGGCTTTAGCAATTACTAATCTCCTAATCTCTGGCTTCTGAAGGATATATCTCCAACCATCAGTAATCTCTTTAGTAACAACTCTCAGTGTTGCATTCTTACGTTCACTAATATCTGGTCCACCTGGGGGAAGTGTCATGATAAAAATTCCAGCACCTAGAAAGGTTATTGCATCTATCCATAATGCAGTAGTTATTCCGTAATTTGCAATAGTAAATCCACCTATAGCCGCACCTATTCCTAATGCTATCGACCAACCGCCAGATCCTAGAGCATTAGCAGTTAGTAATTCTTCATCTGTACATATATTTGGTAAATATGCATATTCTGCTGGATCAAATACAGATTTAGCAGCCACCATTGTAACTGCTAACAAATATACTGATGCTAAACTATCTAACAAATTAAATTGTAATACAATAATCAAAACAATACATGAAGCAAGATTAGAACTAATCATTAATCCTTTACGAGAGTAACGATCTGCTAACATTCCAGTAAATGGTGTTACTGCAGCTAATGAAAAACTCCTTGATGCTAAAACACCAGCAATAGCGAGAGGGGAGTTATCACTTGCTTCTCCAGCGAGTATAAATAATGCAATAACAGTGAACCAGTCTCCAATATAGGAGATTTCCTGTGCTATAAATAAGCGTCTAAAGGAGGAATTTTTTCTGAGTATTTCTCCATACCCTATAGTGCCCATATGCTCCCGCATAACTCATTCATTATCATACTGATGCCCCATCATAACTCATAAGACTGAACTGCTCACGCCAGCATCATGGTTGAAGACCGCTTAGTGTGGATTGATCTAGAGATGACTGGACTAGATCCTGAAGAAAACACCATTATTGAAATTGCAACAATAGTTACTGAAGCAGATCTTTCTATAGTTGCTGAGGGACCAAGTTTTGCAATTTCAGTTCCCGAAGAAGAGTTAGCTAAGATGGATGAATGGAATGTATCTCACCATACTGATAATGGATTAATAGAGCGTGTCAGGAAATCTGATACCAGTATGAGTGATGCAGAAATGTCTACTCTTGATTTTTTACAAATACATTGTCTAGCAGGTGTTCCTCCATTATGTGGGAATACTATTGGTCAAGATCGTCGTTTTCTTAGAAAGTATATGCCAACTCTTCATTCCTTCTTCCATTATCGTAGTGTTGACGTAACAAGTATCAAGGAATTAACAAAGCGATGGTATCCAGAGTTACCTAAATGGAAAAATAATTCAGGCCATAGAGCACTAGGAGATATCAGAGGTAGTATCAATGAACTTTCTTATTATCGAGAACATATATTTATTAAAAAATAATATGACTTGAGAATTAATGATGGAATTCAATCGAGACTTTGCTATGGAAAAATATCAAATTCCCAATTTCAATCAATTACGTACTAATGTTATTTCTAAAATGAGATTTTTTTATGATATTTCTGGAAATAGAATTTTTAGTGATGTTCACTTATCTAATTTATCCGAAATAGAACTGTCCTATCTTTCTAGAAGTTCTATTTCTAGGCACGGTCTTACAACTAATTTAGATAAATCAAAGAGGATTAGTAAAACTAATTGTTGTGTACGTTTAAATCGTAATTTATTCCATAAAGATTATCTTGATTATGCAGAATTTGTTCTTTTTCATGAGTACATTCATTGTCTAGGTAATTTCACTCATAACAAGGAATTTCGTATGACGGAAAACTTTTGGCCCAATAAAAAAGAAATGAATATTATTGGTAAGAGATTAACTAAAGAATTACAAGATCGTAATTCTAAGTGGGCTTGGACTTGTTCCAAGTGTGGTTTTATTGTCAGAAGAAGTACTAGAAAGTTTAGAAGTAATTATTTTCATAAGGAATGTAAAGGAAAATTACAAAACATTGCAATTATTCATCCCACCATACTGGAACATTGAACCAGTTTTCATGTTCAATAGATCGATCTAAAGTAGGTAAAGTAAGGACTTGATATCCTGCAAAAATTGTCATACCCAAAGAAGCACATGGTGATGGCAAATAATCTTCTCCTGTTTCAGTTACTACTAATTGAATTGCATGTCCCTTTGGTACTATTACATCCATCGGATTAAATTCCATTAACATTCTATAACTTGTCATTGGTGACGTAGGAAGCGCCTCATACCCCCCATCCCTATATCTTACATCCATTGTTGCATGTCCTAATCTCAAACCGCTAGTTTCATCATACATTGTTACAAATAATTGCCCGCCATTACACATATTTGTCCTAGCATCAATATGTAATGTTGGTAATCCTGAGATATGCATATCACTTGTCATTGGCTGACTAGTTATTGTCATCGATTGTTGAGAGTTAACAGTACCCGACATACCACCATCCCAATCAGCAATTGCAAATTGTACATTCTTAGTATCTTCTGCTGGCCAAGTTTCTTCAATATGCCATCTACCATCATTTCTTTGTACCTGAACATATGATTCTGGTTCATCACCTATTCCTTTTAGATAGTACTCAAACCATGGAAATAGTTCTACTGCCCAATCCATTCTTGTGACATTTGGAAATGCTTCAGCACCATATCCTGATTCTAATCCCTCATGGACAGTTGGCTGATCTGGATAATTATGACCCCATTGTCCTGAAATAGTTCGAACATTTATTCCTGCATCTTTCAAAAGCTGGTGAGTAGGGAATGCATGATATGGATCTACATTCCAATCTTGTAATCCCCAAACAATGTATACACTACCGTTATAGTTGTCTATCACATCTTGTAAATGATATCTTTCATCCCAATAATCATTCCACTCATCTCCTCCAAATCCTGCACCCAACCATGTAGTAAATGGGCTCACAGGTCCTATGGCATCATCAGTACATAATCTCATATCATCACTTGTTGCATCTGTAGTCGCACCTTCATACAACACATCATACAACATTGCTCTTGCTTCGCTAGATCCATTTCTATAGAACATCTGCTGAACTCCTATTGACCCAGAAATAGGTACAATAGTTTTGAGATGTTCTGATGGATTTTGTGCTGCTTCCCAATTTGTAGTTCCAGCATATGATTTTCCCATTAAACCAACATTCCCATTAGACCACTCTTGTTCTCCTAGCCAATGAACTGCTGATTGAATTCCTATTTGTTCACCCAGTCCTTTAACATCTTGACAATGCGTTGACTTCCCAGTTCCAAAAGTCGAAACCTGAGCTAGAGCATATCCATGAGGTACAAATTCTTCTAGTACCCACAAACCCACTCCTGCATCAGGTATTGTATTTGGATTAGAATCATCTCCAGCAACTCCTTCTCCACCAAAATCATAGTATGGATGAACTGTTGCAATGACTGGAACTTTTGTACCATTCGGAACTTCAGGCATCCATAAAGATACATGCATTAGAGCAGGTCCCGGATAACCCACATCCTGTTCAGAGATTGGTAAATCTACTTCAACAAAATATTCTGTTGGTCCAGACCACGAGTATGGACCATCTACTGGTAGTTGACTTCTCCAACCAGTCATATTCAATTCCATATTATATCTCTCATCAACTGGAGTATCCCACCATTCATATTTTGAATCGCTAAAACCCCCTGGTCCAGCTCCTGACCATATCGTTGAAATAATAATTAAACCGACAATAATAATTGTAGAAATCAAAATACCTAGTTTTTTATTTGTATCTAAATTACTAATAAATGGATTATTTTTTATTAAAGAGAGTTTTTCCTCTTTGATAATTTCGGCATCCAAGACCTCACCCATTAGTCCTGCGAACAGATGATAGCAGATTATAGTAGTGCTTTGTTAAAATATAATTATTTTTTTCTCATTTCAATATCTAGTACTAAATGATCCCAATGAGGTGCATATGATTTAATTTTATTAACATGAATATTTTTCATAATATAATTCAAATTTTTATTTTCTATATTTTCTGTCGTTTCTTTTATGAATTTTTCATAATTATCAGCAGGAGCCAGTCCATGTAAATGTAGAATCCCCCCACTATCTTTTAGGCAATTTAATGCGATATCAAAAGATTTTTCAGCGGTTGGAAGGAGTCCCAATAATACTCTATCTGCAGTATCGAATAAGTCTCCACTAGTAATTCTATTATCTCCCTCATATATTGTACACCTGTCTTCCACTTTGTTATTCTTTAAATTATATTTTAGAGCATTGATTGCATTAATATTCCATTCACATGAGTAAACATGCTTTGCTTGACTTTTAACTAAAATTGGTAAAGTGTAATATCCTATCCCACAAAATAAATCTACAATAATCTCACCTTTAGATACAACTTCCCCCATTCTTCTACGTTCATTTACATTACCCGAAGAAAACATGCATTGAGTTAAATGATATCCATATTTTATTCCACTTTCTTTCCTGATAACCCAGTCATTATCACCAACTAATATTTCCACTGTTGATTCTCTCTTTTCTCCAATAATCTCTCCTAATCTTGCTAATCTTTTAACTTCTAAACCATTACATATCTGTAACCAAAATTCATCAGAGATAAATGGCTCCCAATGTTTTTTCTTGAATGCTGTATTTGGTAGTAATACAATATCTGCAAATTTCTCCCAACGCTTGGGTATATCATCTAGTAATGATGATATATTTTCCAAATCTGTATAATTCAACACGATATATGAATTTACAAAATTTCGAAGTCGTAAGTGAGGTTGAGAAGCACTCATTCATACACTCCGAGATGCATGATGGATTCAGACTTATGGTAGATGACTTTTTGCAGTATCATATGCAACGTCTAGTAGTGTTACTGGTTTTGTTGCTAATTTCTCCTGTTTCTTTGGCATCTCCTCCTCCTGGTGAACCCGAGATTTCAAATAATATTTGTTCCACATGGAATAGTTCAGATGGTATTTGTGATGATTATCAATCTAGCCTAGATGGTTCAACTACGGATGAATGGATTAAATCTTCAATTATAGTCAATGTTGTTAATGCTGAAACAGTATCACTAACGATATCTACAGCAATACATGAACTCTCACGTTCAGATTTGAATTTAGAAGATTTGGATTTAGAAGGTGATAGTAGTATAGATGATGGTATTCCTGCAGACTATATACGAAATTATCTTGATCTAGATAGAAATGGCTTAACAGTTGAAGAGAGAATGTTATCTTTAATTCAGACAAATATGAGAGAATATATTGAAGATAATTTTGAATATACTGATAGTTCAGTTCTAAATACGATTTCTAATGTTGATTTTTCTTCAGAAAGTAATTTACAATGCAGTTATAGTAGATCTTTAGATTCTATAGATGAAGTCAATGGATTTCCTAATAATCCATTTAATCCCCCTATTTGTTTCCGAGGAGTATTTGAGTTAGTCCTTAATCCTTCCAAATTAGGTCTTAATGAAGATACAGGTGACCTTGATAGGATGATGCGAGGTCTACTATTAATGGGTGGAGATATTAATTCTTCATTTAATGCTAAAGCCTTAGCCGGCCATTATGTGGAATTGACAGTTTTCCCTCCTGATTATTCTACTGCTTACCAAGTTGATAATCCTGGTATATTACTTACTCGAAATTATTCCAACCAAGCTCCTCAAACTTATGGACATTTATCTTTAGATAATACTGAACCAGAATCCTCCGATATTAGCATATCTGTTGATCTTACTACACGAATTAAGAATCGCGATTCATTTTCAGTTTTATCAATAGATGAAGAACAACCTGCATTAACTATTGATATTATAATTGATGCTAGAGATTCTAGTAATACCGAAATTGATATGAGATTGTCTATACATCATCTTAATTCCAATACTTTAACCGATTGGTTAGTTGATTTTGATGATGGGGGTATGAATCTACCAATTATTACTTCAGATGGAATTAGAATGATAAATACTGAATTAGATAAAGACATGAACGATCTTCTCAATGGTATTCCAATAGAATCTCTGTCTTCGGGATTCTCTGAATTATTTGGATCAGATATTCATTTTCTTGATCCTATTTTTTCATCATCTGATCTAGACGGTGGTCTAGATTTCCGTCATCAAGCTGGTGAAACCTGTGATGAATTATTAGAGGTGAAATATTGTTTAATTGGCGATGAGGCGATGTCTGGACAGAATCCAATTTATATTCAATCAAGTTCTCAACCAGTGCAAGTAAAAATCTCAAGAATAATTGAAAATATGTTAGGATCAAGTTTAGGTGATGTTTCAACACTTGATTTTTCTATAATTAATGACCAAGATTTAGCAGCAGCTATGAGTATCGTAGAGGTTGAATTTTCAACTAATCCATATTGGTTACAGGATTTACTTCCGATAGGTTTCCCAAATACTGATATTAATCTAGAATTATTTCTCCCCGAATGGATTAAATCAACAAAGGGTGATAATTCAGTTCTTGAACTAAAATCTTCTTTCCGTGACCAAGAAGTATTCGAAATTGGTTTTGAAGGAACTAGAAATTTTGATTGGAGTCATCCAATTTGTTTGAAAAGCGTTCCTTGTGAAGATACTTCAAGTGATTTGCTATGTTCTTCTAAGCAGAGTACATGTATTACTTCAAAAGTTGAAATATTTCTCAATAATGTTGCAATTAACGAATTAAGTGGAGCTATAAATATTAATTTTGAAGTCGATTTAACTCTATCAATTCACAGAGTTAATATTGACTTAGGTGAAGATGGAATCGAATTGAAACCTATACCTTCTGATTTGATTCGTAGGGCTATCGCAGTTGGTGATAGAAAATCATCTCTGTTCGAGTCAGAAGGTGGACTTCTAGGTGGTTCTGACATTACTGCTCCAATAGATTTTGGGAATGGTCATAAAATTGATTTAGTCATCTCAAATTCGGGAATGAATCAGTTTGCACAAGATCTCAATGATCTCTTTCCATTAATATCTGAGGAAAATAGTATCTCTGCCTTTCCTTTAGATTTAGGATTTGATAAATATGAATTAAATATAGACCTTAAATCTACTCCATTCATAGTTGAATCAGAAACATATGTAATTCCCGATACAGTATCTCCATCTGATTTGAATCCAATTAATTTTTCTGCTTCTATTAAAAATGCGGAAATGAGTATTACTTCTGAAAATAATCAAATAGATTTAGAAATTCATCGTTCATCTATTACTTCAATCTTAACAGACTACATTGAATGGCCATTTGGTAGCCCCATTACTAGTGACTTCGGTTTAACATTTGAAAAATCTCTAATGCAACAAACAATATTCCCAATAATGGAACATACTAGTTTGGGAACAATTCGCTCTTCTGCCTTAATTATAATTCATATGCCCGATGAATTTCGATTTACATCATTTGAAAGTTCCAATGGCTTAGGGAATATTTCTGAAATTAATGGTCGCCAAGTATTGACTTATCTTACCCCTATTTGTCCAGATTCTACTTCATGGGATAAATGTAAGAAAAATCATGATACAGTAACGTATAGTCTTGAATACAGTTGGTCATTTATATTCTCCGAATTAATATCATATGGAATAATCTTTTCAATTTTCTTTGGTTTATCGATGGTTCGGTTAATACGGAATAGAAAAGAAAAACAAAATCAGAAAATAATCCAACAAGAACTTGAAGATGGTCGCCTTACTGAAGATGCAGCTGTAGCCGAATTTGGATCTATGAATTCACCTGTTTTACTAGTTGAAGAGTCATTCTTTGAGGAACAAGAAACCGAAGAAATTAATGAATGGTAAGTGAATAAAATCAAATTAACTCAGTATTAATTCTTTCAGCCATCTCTTTACCAATGCCGGGGACGTTTCTAAGTTCCTCCACTGATGCGAATTTTATTTTTTTATAACCTCCAAAATGTATTAATAAAGATTGAATCTTTTTGGCACCTAAACCTTCAATATTCTCTAATGGATTTTTCAATGTGGATTTCCCACGTCTTTTTCTATGAAATTTATTAACAAATCGATGTGCTTCATCTCTTGAATGAATTAATACTCTTCCTTTTCTATCAAGTATCAATGGTTCTTTCCCTTTACGAAATATAGTTTCTTCTTTTTTTGCTAATGCTGCGATTGGAAATACATTATCCAATCCATTTTTTTCTAAAACTTTATGAATTGTATCAAGATGAGTTTTGCCACCATCCAACAGAAGTAAGTCTGGCCATTCTTCCTGTCTTTTACTCCATCTTTCAATTACTTCTGACATCATTTTTAAGTCATCTAATACTTCAGTTTTAACAATATATGTTCTATACTCTTTGTTAGCAGGTCTTCCATTTCTAAGGACTATTGATGCACCTACTCTTTCAGTACCTTGAAGTTGAGCCATATCAAAACAAACAATATAATCTAATGATTCTAACTGTAATAGTTTGGCTCCATCATCTGCCGCAATCTTTTCTAAATTCCCTGACCGTTTATTCTTATGTCTAACAACTTGAAATTCTGCATTTTGTGTCGCCATCTTCTGCAATTTTGCTAATTCTCCTCTTATTGGTACCCTTGTATCTACTCTCCCTCCTCTCCTATTTCCGAGCCATTGTTTCATGACATCTGTCATTGGTGTAGGTGAAAGTATTACTTTGGGTGGCTTTCTATCTGAATAATGCTCAGATAGAACTAGTGAAACAGATTCTGCAATATCTCCACGATGAATTAATGGATAATTAACCTCCCCTTGTATTCTACCATCTTTGGCATGAAGTATTACAACTACTGCAACATCATTTCGAAAAGCAAAACCTACTGCATCACAATCTTGATAAAA
>TARA_B110000196_G_C21153328_1_pt1 | contig 14554 bp, 4 predicted proteins | sample TARA_B110000196 | Tara Oceans TARA_B110000196 (sample SAMEA4397072) | marine metagenome | biome: Polar Biome; feature: [MES] marine water layer (ENVO:01000295) within the mesopelagic zone...; material: water (ENVO:00002006), including particulate matter (ENVO:01000060) such as...... | reverse complement strand
AGAAGATGCATGGAATGATAGCAGAATAGAAAGTCTTAACTTAACACCATTAAGTCCAGGTGGTTTGAGACTTCAACAAGTGAATCCATCAAATAAAATAACAGTTACTTCACCAAACCAAATGAAACATCTTATATCATATGAACAGGATGATAGTCAAGAAGTTATAATTGGAGATAAGGTAATGACTATAAAGGAAGTTAAAGAGTTATATAACCATTCCATAAAAGATAGAGTAACAGTAAACTATATACAAAGAAGAAACTTATTATTTAAATTTGATGAAGTTCAGGATAGCTTACAAGAATCTATAGATAAAGGTCTAGTAAGTTTGGATTTAAGAGCATTTATGAAATATGCTGTTGATAATCTTTTAGTATCAGGTGCGAGGTCATCAACATTAGAATACTTCTCAAAAGATATAAATGGTGACCCTAAATATAATCTTAACAATCCTTTGACAGCTGGTAAGTTTCAGGAATTAATAATGACCTTTTTTAACAAAGGTGTTTTAAAAGAGAACATTCCTGGTCATGTAGTTGCATTAGTATCTGGAGCTGGATATTTAAAACTTAAAAAAGTAAAAACTCTAGATGAATTTGGGCAACCAGAATCATGGGATATTATAAGAGATGATGAATACAAGACTATGTCTAATAGACCATCAGATAAAGATATAAAGAAAGGTGCTCCAGTTAAAGTTGTAGATGAAGAAACAGGTGATGAAAGAACAGAAAAACATCATTTCTTAGGATTAGAAGTAGGAGATTATTATTTAGATGTATTAAGACATAATGTTAAAACATTTAAAAATGGTGAATATCAAGGAGAAAGACATTCAGAATTTGTTATGCCTGCTCACTTTAAGGAGATCATGGAAAAGATTATGTATCATTCTAAAGGAGAGTTTAAGTCATCAGAAGATATTATGAGTGAATGGTATAATTGGACTACCACTATGCAACCTTCATATCATACTAAAGAAGATATTATTAGAGCTGACATAGAAGATTTTGATCCTAATAGATCTAGGATAGAATTTGCTGCAGCATTTAATTATGAGTATGATGATATTGAAGAAAGATTTGAAGATAAAAATCCAATTCAAGGTCAGGACATACCTGAAGTACTATGGAAAATGTTTGGTGTACGTATTCCTTCTCAGGATAAACATTCTACAATAAGTTTAAAGCTTGTTGATTTTATGCCTGTATATTATGGATCAAGTGCAATATTTTCAAATGACATAGTGGAGATATCAGGAGCGGATTTTGATATTGATAAACTTTATATGCACATTAAAGAATTCTATAATCTTGGCAAAGACTTCTATGAGTATGGTAAAGCACATAAATTATATGATGTTATAGTAGAGATGTATGAGCATAAAACAGTAAAAGATAAAACTGGTGACTTTGCTGATATATGGGTTGCAGATTCAATAGAACAAGCAAAAGAACAACTTGCTCTTATAAGAAAAGGTAAAGGTGGAGGAACTAATTTTACAGGTTTTGTTGAAAGAAATGCATACTCATATACTCTTAAGCATAAAAAGGGAGATAATAAGATAGTGTATATTAAAAACCTAATGAAAAAAGAAAAAGTCAAATTAGGTGATGTTAAAAGAAAGTTACGTTTAGATCCAAAAGGTAGAAGAAAAGGTAAAACATATTTTCAGGGAGGTGTAGATGTTGAAACATCTAAGTATGCAGACTATATAAGATGGGTAACAAAACAATCATTTAAAAGAGGTACATCATTAAATGATGCATTAAATGTATGGGAAGAAGAAAAGAAAATTCATGAGAATAAGCAAGAAGAAATTGAGAGAGAGTATGATGATGAGATAACTCTTTATTTTACTCCTGAAAAAATAGAAGACAAGCTTGGACCACAACCTGGAAAAGGAACTTATGAAAGAATGCAGTGGGATGCTAAATTTGGAAGATTGGTTTTAGCAGCTCAGATTAAATTTCTTGAAGAGTCAGATAAGAATTTAATAAGACATTGGAATCAAGGTAAACTTAGTGCTATAAGAGGGGTACTAACAAAATTAGGAATGCCTATTTCAAAAGATGAATATAATACTTATAAAAAGAAGTATAAACATGAGCCTTATACTGCTCCTATAAATAATAATATTTTAGATTATAAAGTTGCCCTTCTTGGAAATGAGGGAATGACTGTTGCTCAGGAGGGAAGAGATACACCTATTGCTTATGAGCCAGCAAATTTAACACCTCTTTATGATAAGTCTACAGAAAATATAGAAGATGGAATTGGAGTTTGGAATTACATGCATAAAAATCTGAAGGAACTTGTAGAACTTGTAGAAGGAACTGGTATAGATGCTGATAATTTAAACGGGAAACTTAGAGCGTGGATTGATAATAAAGATGTTTCTATTGGTGCAGTAGTACTACCAAATGTTGTTTTAAACTTTTTAGGAGAAAACAATATAGAGTGGAGAAGTAGAACCATTACTGTTGATGGGCAAGAGAATGAAACAATTCCTCAGTTACATTTAAACAAATGGACTTATAGTAAATTTAACAGTAGACATGCAGTAGATACAGAAGCTTCAATTGCTGCAAGTAAAAAAGCTGGAAAAATTGTACAGGTAGAAGATACAAAAGCATTTAGAACTCAATATGTTATATCTTCTCTTATTACTGCAATGACAGATAATGCTAAAGAAGTATTAGCAGTTAAGTTAGGACTTAATAGAGATGCAGTAGCAGTAGCTGCAAATATGATTAAACTTGGTGTGAGTGTTAAGACCGCATTACTGTTGGTCAATAATCCAGTTATAAAAGATTTATATTGGAAACATTTTAATCCTACTACTGGTAGTTCTGATAAAATATATACATTATTGAACACCAGAATAGATGCATTAGAAGGATCAGTAGGGTCAGAGAAAATGAATGTTACTGATGAATTGTTAGAAGAAGCTATAAAGAAACAAAAAACATTAAAAATGTTTGAAAGTGGGGATGTTAATGAAGGTGATCAGAAAATATCTTTATCAATATTAAATCAATTTAAATCAGCTTTAGCTATTAAAAACTGGACAGCAAAACTTAATCCTATATTAGATTTAACTTCAGGTATAGGATCAAAAACTGCAGACATTGAAAAGAGAAATGATGCCTATTATGACTTAGGTATGTTTATTGAGTCAGACAATGTTTGGGATAATTTTACCATATCTGTAGGAAAACATGTAGACTATCCAGGTATTGATGTAAGAAGAGCATTAAATGAAAAACTTGGGGCAACTTCATGGGAAGCGCGCTACGTGACTATTGAGCGAGAGTTGGTTAATGGTCTACTTCCCGTTGCCCTATTTACAAGGACAGATGACTTTGTAAGAATGAAAAACATTGTAGTTAAAAATCTTATACAAAAGAAATGGATTATTACACCAGAAAGAAGACAACAAATAGAAAGTGATATCTTAAGTTACCTTACTATAAAGGCATATATACAGGGTCTCCGTAATCAGCAAAATAGTCTTCTTGCTTCTTCACTACAAAATGAATTTATATATGGAGGGTTTTTAAAGGATGAAAGTGGACGGCCTAATTTAACTATTGCAAGTGTTGTAGAAGATACTGTTAAATACTTAAAAACAGCAAATAATGGACAACAGAGGTCTAACTTTTTTATTCAACACTTTGCTACATTAAATAAACAAACTAGTCTAGGTAATATGGTAGGTTTAGATCTATATGAGTCAAACACTTTTACTAAGATGGGTAATGATCTAGCGGTTCAAATTCAAAATAGTTTCTTAGAATTATATGCATATGTTAATGCTGATGGAACAATAGACACAAAGATGAGAGCAAATGCAATTCATATTGCTCATTATCTAATGGTTAAAGATGGTCTTCAGTTTAAAAGAAACACTATTGCTTCTGCCATACCACCAGTAATATATGATAACTATCTTTCTCAAATTCATAATGCTCATCATATATTTAATTTAAAAACTAGAACTCCTGAAGCATTTAATGCAGTTTTTGGATCATCACTAGAAGGACTATATGATGAATTCTTAGAAAACTATATGACTTATGTTACTAATGCTAGTCTTCTTCCAGAAGTTAGAGTTGGTTCACATGAAACATATGATCCAAAGAAAAATATGGATGCAACAGTTTGGAAATATAATAGTGCTACTCCTAATGCTGTAGATAAATTGAAGAATACTTTATTTATCTTTCCAGAAAATTTACAAGAAGAGGGACAATTTTTACATCAAAAATTAAGGGGAAAGAAGAATGCTTTTGGTATTACTATTAAACTTAAGCCAGGTTCTCAATCCACTGATTTATTTAGTGATATTAGTGAGTCAGAAAATATAATGGAAATTGATAGAGTATTTGATGAATACAATAAAATTAGGAATGAATATGATGATGTAGTCTTTTTTAGTGATATGTTTGGTACTGACAAAGAAAGAAAGGTTTATATAAATGATATGAAGAGAAGAGCACCTAATACTTTTAAACATTTAAAACAAAATCTTATTGATCATTTTGGTTATAATATAGAAGTAGGACTTACGAAACAATTAGCAGTAGCTGCAAAAGCAAAATCAACACCATCTCCAGTAAGAGTTGATGAAATTGAGGGTACACTTACGGTTGATAAATTTAAAGGTCTAATTACATATTCAAATAATGATAAAGAGGGGAGAGTACTAACTAAAGGGAAGAAGAAATTTTATTCTATATCTAATGTAAAGGATCCAAAAACAGGAAAGTTCCTTCCTACATATAGAATTGCATCCAAAATAAGAGATAAAGTAAAAAAACAAGAAAGTATACTTTGGGCAAAGGGTTTTAAAGATAAAAAGAAAGTCTATATAGATAATACTTATGTTTATGAAATAGGTTTTCCTATGGCAATTAAAGTAAAGAAAGGTGGAGGGTATACATCAGAGGGTGAAACAGAATATTATTTATTAGAATCAGTGTGGAGTAGTTCTGAAGCAGCAAAAAAGGATATAAATACATCTAACTTACTAAGTGAAGGTGAGCTAATGGCCTATGGAAATAAAGCAGTGTATAAAAAGGTTACACTTAAAGGTAGTTTTGCAGCATGGGCTGGTGCTGGGATGTTAAGTCCTTTGCCTGCTTGGAAAGAAATATCTGCGTGGGTAAAAGAAAAAGAAGCAGACTTAGAATTAGGTATCTCATCAGATCAAGAGTTCAATGTTTATATTCCAGATGAAGCTGATTTTTCAAAGATTGACTCAAATGAAGACCCATCCAAAAAGAATACTCTAATAGAAGCTAAAGACGTAACCTATAAAAAGGGAGAGCCTGTAATAGAAAGTACACCCGCTGATAAGGAACCTAAAGATCAAGACTTTGGTGAGTCAATTGTAAATACCAATGAGGCCCCTATAATTTATTTAGATGATATAAAACCAGGAGGTACAGTATCAGACCAGTTTAACTATAGACATCTTAAAAAATATTATTCTGATTTAACAGAAGATGAACAAGCTAAGTTAAAAAGTGGTAAATTAGCAATTCAAAATATAGAGGATTTCATTAAAATGTATGAAGAAACTAGAGATGTAAATGGTGTATTTAGTGAAGAAGAATATATAGAACAAATTAAAACATGTTATTAAATGGCAGCAAAATGTTATAATAGAAATAATAAAGGGTATCAAATACTTCTAGAAAAGTATGATAATCCTTTGGCAGTAGATAGTTTAATATCTGGATGGCAAGTACAAAATGAAACAGATGCATACCCATCAGTTTCAGAAGCTGAACAGTTTTCAATTAATCAGAAAGCTTATTATAGTTTAAAGAAGCGTGATTTTGGAAAAGTATTGCTTGCTAATCTTAGTAGAGAAAAACTAATAACAAAAAGAACATCTAGTGGTAAATACTATGTAAATGTTACTACTCCTGAGTCAAGAACTTGGTCAAGAGATGGTGCAAAGCAACATGTTAGAAAAAATATAGAAAGAATTAACAGATATCTTGGTTATAATTATTTTACTCCAGAAACAATAATATTTGAACCAACAAGGAATTGGAGTAATCCTAAAGAGATTGGGACCTTTGAGGTAAAGGTGAACAATAGTCTTTTCACTAATCAAGACACAATTGAAAAGAGCAGAGCTAATGATAGTGTACATGGTATGCAGATTATAAGGCATCTATCTAAAATGTTTCCTCAAGTAAAAATAGCTATTGCTACAGAGGAAGAAGCTAAAGAACATTTAAAAAATCTTCCTGAGTCAGTAAGAGGGAAGGTTCCTTTTAAAGATGTAAAATCATATTTTCATAGAGGTACTGCAGTTCTAATTAAAGGAAGGGTAAATACAGAAACAACAATAGAAGAATTACTTACACCTTTTGTTAATGCATTAGCAGTAGAAAATACTAGTCTATTTAATAACTTACATAATGAAGCATCAAAAATGTTTCCAGTTTTAAAGCAGGAAATAACTGATGCATATAGTGACTTAAGAGGTTTTAATAATACTGATAGAAAATTAGAACTTGTAACACAAGCACTTACTAGGCATTTTAAGAAAGAATATGAAGAAACACCAACTTTAAATTGGAAACAAAAAATCCTTCAACTATTAGATTGGTTAAAAACTATTGTTAATGATTTGCATGCATATATAAATGGTAAAAATATCCCTGTATCTAAACTTAGAAAAACAAAAGTTAATTCTAATACAACTCTTACAGACATTGCAAAACTTTTAAATACAGAAGGTTTGTCTTTTAGAATGGATCAAAGAGCAGTTTCTGGCGGAAGGAAGGTGCAATATAGTCTTTCTACTGATGCGGGAAATATACTAACTAAAGCAATGGCTGGTGCTAATCCAATACAGACAGATGTTATTGGTAGAATGTTTAGTATGGGGTTAGCTTATAAGTCTGAAATAGCAGGTTTGCCTGCAGGGAGAAGACTACAGGGTCAAGATGGACCACTTGTTGTTTTTGAAGAAGAGGGGCATAAATACTTTGATATAAATTCTGAAAATATTGATGAGTATAAGTCAGCAACTTTAAGTATTAAAGGTGAAATGAAAGATCAAGAAGAGAAAGCTCTCAACTTAGCTCTTGGAAATGATTTTGATATTATTGCAGGAGGACTAGCTGCAATGCTTCCATTTGAAGAGATTGCAGGAAAGATGAAAATATTAAATACTAAACTAGCTGAGAGAGCATATTATCAACTAGAAGGTACATTTAATTCTATACGCCAAGGAGGTAGTATTATAATTCCACAAGTTATTTTGTATGACCAAGGAACAAAAAGAGCTGGTCAAGCAGATATAATAGTTATTGATCCTCTTGGAGAAATAGGAGTGATTGATATTAAGTCAGGAAAGGCACCAATAGGAACAAGAAACTATGATCAAAAAGCTTTCCCAGTTAATGAAGGGAGTGATTTAATAGAGTTTTTAAAATCAAATGATCAAGAGGGGATTACAACTAAAACACAACATGGTATACAAATAGGGTTGTATAGAAGAATGCTTCAGAACATGGGGTATAGATTAATGGATCATCATAGACTTGGAGCATATGCCTCTATTTATTTTAATGTAGATGTAACAGGTAAAAATAAAGCACAAAAATTTAATGGAGACTTTAAATTTGAAGGATGGCAAAATCATTTACCATCTGCAAACCTACCGTATATTGATGCACTAATACCTTTAGATGTTAGTGTACTGAGTGTAGAGCAGATGGATGAGATGATGGAAAATGCAGATGTTGATAATCCAATGAAAGATCCTACGTTTTTAGATGATGAACAAGCAATTCCAGAAGATCAGTATGAAGAATTAGATACAGCTATGTCTGTAATTTTTGGGAGAATGGATGCTTATCAAGTAGGCTTAGTGAAAAGAAAAGAAGCCTATGAAAGGATGAAGCAAGATGTTTTTATGGATAAAACCACTGGTGAATTAATTGAACAAATAGCCAAGACAACAAATGCAATACTAGCATCATATGAACAAGGATTTTCTGCTGTAGATGCAGTTTATACTCAACTCTTAATAGACTCTATAAGAGAAATTGATTCATTTAAAAAATATATAGAAGACCCTGCAAACTTTGGTAAGCCAGAATTTATAACTTATGTTATGAACATGTCAGAATTTGTTGAAACGTATAGAGGACTATATTCAGTAGGTGAGCATGCACCACTTAATAATACTCAGAAAACTTTAATATTAAAACTTACAGATAAACTAAATAAGGTTGTAGGTAATGCTAGTACAAATGACTTAGGTATTATTAATCAAGCTGTATATGATTATGTTCATAATTTAGTTGGTGTTGATGGTCAGGGTATGAGTAATGAGATAATGACAAAAGAAGAAGTAGATAGACTATTAACTAAAGTTCAAGATATAAGTGCATATGAATTCCAAACATATGATACTGCCACATCATCAGATAAGTTAATACAGTTAATGGATAAGCTTACAAAAAGAGGAAGGCAAGAAGTTAGTGATAGGGTTGAGACAAGAAATAATGAATTAAGATCTGTAGCAAGAAGATTGGCAAAGTTAAGTCCAGGAGGTAAAGTTGATTATTCATTTGCAATGCAACTAGATGATGAAGGTAAATGGAATGGTGAGTATCTTCAAGAATTAGGAAGTCAGTATTCTAAACTACGTCAAGAAAAATATGATCTGATATATGATGAGTTTGGTAATCCACTTGAGTATATAGTAATAGATGATATTGAGACAGCAAAAGAAAAAGATATTGAACACAACATAAGAGTATGGAGAGCTAAAAAAGAATTTAGTGAGTTTATGAGAGCAGAAGAGAGATCAGGTAAGGGGTTTAAAGATGGAGAGTATCATAAATATACTGATGAATTTAAAACTGCTAGAGCTATGTATGAGGAATATGTTGCTGTAGGAGATTATGGTCATTGGAGAAAAAAAACAGGGGTGGCGCCAGAAGCTCATCAAAGGTTTAAACTTAAGTACTTTGATAAAAGAACTGCTAATTTTGCACAATATGATGGTGTTGGTAATCCAACAGGTATGTTTAGTTTAGATGTTATTGAGGTTCCAAAAGTAAAATATAGAGTAGCTAGAACAGTAACTAGTAAAGGGCAGAGTATGAAGGATCCTAAATGGATAAAAATAATGAATCCTACAAATGCTCTAGAAGAAGCACAAAAATTATGGTTCCTTACATTTAAAAGACACTTTGAGGATGAATTGTTAACTAAATTATCTCCAGGTGTTAGACATCAAATGTTAGGAAAAGCACCATTAGTTTTTGGAAATATGGTTGACACAGTTAAAGAAAAGGGAAACTTAGTTGCAAATATGTGGAGTAGAACTAAGCAAAGCTGGGATGAGTTCTGGTCTGAAACTGGGACATCAAAGAAAGTAATGACTGATCAAGATGGGAATTTTATTGATACAGTACCAGTATATTATGTAGGTAAACCACGTAATGACAAACATGTTGCTAGTATAGATAAAAAATTAGATGAGCTTAAACAAAACTATAATTTAGGTAAAATTAAATTAGATCAATATAAGGAACAGAAAGTAGACCTTGATTTAAAAAGATCTCAGGTGATGTCAATGCCTACTGTTAGTGAAATAAGTACTGATTTAACAGATAGTCTATTAAGGTTTAGTGCAATGGCAGAAAACTATGAGGTCATGACTGGAATAGAGGATACACTTAATGCTATAATTAATGTAGCTGAAAAAAGAGAATATGTTCCTTCCAATGATATGAAGCTATATGGAAAGGTAAAAGGAAAGCTTACTGATGTAGGAATGAGAGGAGTTGGTAAAGGTGGGGAACAGTTAGTAGTCCAAAGAATGAAGAAGTTCATGAAGATGATTTTTTATGATAGTGAACATCAAACAAGAAAATGGCATGATAAAGTAGTAGATGGAGTAATAAGATATTCTTCATTGTCTTATGTTGCATTTAATCCATTTGGTAATATAAATAACTATGTGATTGGATCAATCAATAACCAGATTGAAGTAGCGGGAGCTAGATTCTTTAATAGGGCTGCATATGCAAGAGCTACTGCAGAGTTTGTTAAAAGAGCAATACCAGATATGGTAAGAGCAACAGCTTTTTCTGGATCAAAAGAAGCATATAAAAAATACGTACCTCAAAGCAAGTATGAAGCTATGGTTGCTCATTATAGAATGATGGATAAAAAAGCAGATATACGTGAGGTAGAACAACTTAATAAAAAAGAAAGTTGGCTTAATAGAAAACTTAATTGGGGATACATGCTTCAGGATGCAGCAGAGTATAATGTACAAACCAGAGTTGGTATGGCTATGCTGATGACAAAACAAATTAAAAATAGTAAAACTGGTGAGACACTGAGTTTATATGATGCATATAATATGAATGGTGATGGCACAGTATCAATGAAGGATGGATATGACACTCTTATAGATGATAAAGGTAAAAGTTTAGGTGAATGGAATGAGTCAACAAAGCGTCATGATTTAAGAAATGAGATACGTGAAGTTAACAAGCAGATCCATGGTAACTACGCAAGAGAAGATAGAATGGCAATGCAGTCTTATACAATAGGTAAGTTAGCTGCACAATTTCATAAGTGGGTGATACCAGCTATTAAGGCAAGATATAGAAGAGAATATTTTGATGAAAATGTAGGATGGCTAGAAGGAAGGTATATGTCTATGTTTGCTTTTTCTAAATATGCATTAACTCACATTGGTGAAGTTAACAAATGGGCTACAGAGTTTCAGAAACAACATGGTGGTGGAGAAAGAGCAAGAATGAAAATGTTAAATGTATATAGAAGTCTAGGAGAATTAGCCTTAATGATAACTACATATTTAACTTTTACAGTATTAATGGGCCTATTTGAAGATGATGATGATGATTCAGATTTTAGAAAGAAAGTAGAAAATGCATTAATATATCAAGCAGATAGAGCAAATAAGGAATTGCTTATGTTCTTCCCTTTTGTGCCAGCGGGTTTCACACAAATATATCAGATGTTTAAGTCACCTATTCCATCTACAAGAACTCTAGGAGAACTTGCAGAGGCAATGGATGCTGGAATAACATATGCTACTGCTGGAGGTTTTGCTCATGATTTAGGCTTTATATCAGATGATGAGTTTTGGACAAATAGTGATTTAGTATATACTAGAGGAAGTAAAAAAGGTACAATAAAAGTAGCAAAACAATGGAGAGATGCTGTTCCTATATTATATGGAATTCAAAGATGGAATAACTTTCTAGATCAAAAAGACTTCTTTATTAAATAAAAAAAAATGAGTAAAAAACAAAGAGCAAGAAGAAGAGTTAAAGGAAGATTGTTTGGGATGAACCGTCCTATATATAATCAGGCACCCCCAGTTGGTTTTCCTAACACACGTTCATTTATATTCAATGGACCTCCTGATGATGATCGTTTTGAAATTCCTAGTGCAATTGAGTGGGATATACAAGATGAAATAACTATGATTGCATGGGCTAAAGCTAATGCTAATCCTCCAACTGAAGCTGGGTTCTTAATAGATAAGTTTACAAGCACTGGTGGCTATAGCATTCTACAATCAGACACTGCTTCAGGATCATGGAGAGCTACTGTACACACTATCAATGATGGAAACCAACATGCTACATCATCTAATATAGATGTTACACCAGGTGTATGGCAATGTATTATAGGAACCTATAAGTCTTCTACAGGAGTATTAAAACTATATGTAGATGGTGTTCTTAAAGATACAGAAACCTCACCAGGCCCATTACCAGATCTAATAGATACCAATAGTGTAGATATACTTATAGGATGTGGAACTCCTACACCAAATTTTGAATTTAATGGATTAATAAATGATACTGCAGTTTTTAATGTTGCTTTTAATCAGGCTGAGGTAGATGAAGTTATGGCAACAGGAAAACCAGGAAACTTAGAGTTGCATACACAAGCAGTTGCAATGCCACCTAGATTAGTTGGTTATTTTAGACCTACTGCTGCATCATTTATAGTACCAAATTGGCAAATGGAAGATCCTATAAATGGAACATTTGCAATATCACAAGGAATGGATGCAACTAATGAATCATTTGATACACCTTAAATGAAAAAACTTTGGCCCCTCCTATTAGTTATGCTTGCTTCATGTGCATGTACACAATATCAAGTTGTACAAGAAGTTCAAGTTAATATGTATCATATGCACCACCCAAAGAAAGGAGTGCAGATTATTCTTACCAAGGATACCCTAGAAGTGGGTAAATGGTATAGACTTAGTAGTATTAAAAATATAGATATAAAAAATGATGAATGACTACGAATACTATCTTTATATAGGTAGACTCTTTTTATAGGATAAAAAAAAATGGCACCTACAATGCGTAGATGCCATATAATTTATTTTATTGAATTTCACAAGCGCCACCAGCACATGCTAGTTCACCTGTTAAATTAGTCTCATCCTTTTCTTCTATAACCAAAGATAAATCAATCTTATCAAGATGTTTCATCATCTCATTATATTTTTCTTTAGTTATATCTTGAAAGGGAGCTTGTTTATAAGTACCACCATTATAAGGTAAAACAGATAACCCATTATAGTATTCCCTATTTTCCCACATCCACTCTCCAGCTAAATCCCAATCATCATCTCTAAGAGAAATAGTTGCAGAAACATTATGAGTATTAGATCCACTTCTGTGTCCTTTCTTTACCCAATTGGTTGCAACAGTTTTAACCCTTTCAAGTAATTGAAATGGAGATTCAGTTCTTAAAATTGAACCTTTAGGAGCTTTCTGTGGTATTGATATTACAGCAGTATTATGAGGACTAAAATATTCATCTTCAACTAGCTCAGGAATATTAGTAGCAAGATAGTTATATATTGCTTCTGTTTTACCAACTCTTAGTGTTCTGATATAATAATCATTATGCCAAGCATGTATACCACTAGAGGTGCCTAAAGTTAATGATGTTGTACCAGCAGGTTTAACAGTTGTTGTTCTTGCAGCTTTATTAATTCCAATTAATTTAGATACTCTAGAGTTTTCTCTTTTAACAACATCAGCTGCTTTAGCCATATCATAACCAAGAACAACACCAGATCCAATGCCAGTCATGCTAACACCCACTAGAGCCTCCTTTTCAGTAGTCTCTCTCCATATATCTCTAAGATAATGGAAGTTTGTATAGCCAGCTTGTAAAGTCCCTATAAAGGCCGCAGCTTTGACTCTTTCATTTAGATCTTCTTGTGACTCAAGGTTACTTACATTAACTTCACATAGATTACAAAACTGATAAGGTCTTAAAGCAATTTCACAACAAGGATTAGTTCCCCAATCTTTATCATTATTAAAATAGATACCAGGTTCCCCAGATCCACTTGCTTGGACACGTTCCCATAAACTAGTAAAGAATTCTTTAGTAATTCTATGCCTCATAAGAACAGCACTATTATTAGCACGTCCTCTTTGATTGTTTAGTTCCCACCAGTCTCCAGATTTACATGCAATCATATCATTATCATCAGCAGAGAATAAAGATATAAGAGCAGCACGTCTAATACCACCAGCTAATACAGCATCAGCAATATGACATATAATATCATGTACTTCTAATGTTGATAGTTTCTCCCCATCATCTTTTTGATCAAGTATGCCAGTTATTTTAACTATACATTCTTTTAATGGTTGAGGACCTGGAGCTTTACCTCCTGAAGTAACAAGTCTTGCACCTTTTGAACGGATATCAGAATAATCAAATTCTATCTTAGAACCCTTACCATTTAAATAAGATTTCATTAATACTTTGATTGAGTCAGCCCATCCTTCAATAGAATCACCAATTAAAAATCTCCTGGTTCTTTTGGTGTAAGGTTTATTTATAGGAGGAAGTTTTTCTACATGGTGCTTTTGGACTGAATAACCTACTCCTGTTCCACCAAGTAATAAAAACATACACTCACTAAAAGAGTCAACATGATCAATAGGCATATAAGCACAGTTATAAATTCTATTGGGAGAAATTTCAATTGGTTTCCCACCAAATTGCATGCTTCTCATAGAAGGAAGCACTTTCTTTTGATATACAAATTTATATGCTGTTTCTATTTCATCTTTTAGGTTGGGATATTTTTTTGTATGCATGCTCTTATTACGCGTAACAAGTTCTTTCCAGGTCTCTCTTCTGTTTAATTCAGGGACATACCTAGCATACTTCATATAGATAGTAATCTCACTAAGAATTTCATTGCTTAATTCCATATTGATAGTTTTTAAAAAATTAATAAATTATATACTCAATCCTCTGGTGTATAGGTTAGAGGATCTTTTATTGAGTAAGGTGTTCATACTATAAGATACATAAAAAAAGTTGAAATACTAATGTTGATATGTAACTTTCATGTAAGAAAATTTTATAAGTAAAAATCCTAATTCAATTTTTAAAGTTGGGCTGTGAACTTCTTCTCCACTATCATCTTGTTCAATTAATCTAAAACTTCTAAAGTTAAGACCTAATA
>TARA_B110000196_G_scaffold320329_1_pt1 | contig 14568 bp, 12 predicted proteins | sample TARA_B110000196 | Tara Oceans TARA_B110000196 (sample SAMEA4397072) | marine metagenome | biome: Polar Biome; feature: [MES] marine water layer (ENVO:01000295) within the mesopelagic zone...; material: water (ENVO:00002006), including particulate matter (ENVO:01000060) such... | reverse complement strand
CGCCAATTATGAACAGCAAGCTTGTTGCCAGCCTGTGCCACCGTTTCAGCTACTTCCTTTAGATCTTCCGGATTGACTCCCGCTTCCGAAGCAGCATACTCGAAAGTAAAATCCGAATAGACATCTTTCAGAAGCACCTGGAATCTATCAAATGTACATTCCTCTTGAGGATGGCAGGAGCGCATATATTCCTCCCAATTCCACCAAGAACGTACAAATTCACTGTCATACAAGTCATTCTGAATCAAGTAATTTGCAATCGACAAATTAATAGAAGCTTCAGACCCAGGATATGGAGAAATATAGTGGTCTGCGTGAGTCGCTGTGTTAGACAATCGAGTATCAAAAACTATGACCTTAGCCCCACGCTCACGAGCTTCGATAATTCGCTGAGCATGCGGATTAAAATAATGCCCAGATTCAAGATGGCTAGAAATCAAGAATATCACTTCTGCGTTAGCGAAATCCGGGCTGGGTCGGTCCGAGCCTACCCACAACTGATAACCTACCCTCGCACTAGAGGAGCAAATATTAGTGTGTGAGTTATGTCCATCTACTCCCCAGGCACCCAAGACTCTATTTGCAAACCCATCTTCGCCTGGACGGCCCACGTGGTACATTATTTCATTCTTTCGATTTTCTGTTAAAGCCTTTCGAAGCCTACCAGCAAGGTCGTCGAGAACTTCGTCCCAACTCACTCTTTCCCAGTCTCCTTCACCTCGCTTCCCTTTTCGCTTGAGGGGGTACAAAATTCTCTCTGGGTCCTTAATTTGGTTCAGGGTGGCAGGTCCTTTCGCACAATTCCTACCTCTTGACCCTGGATGTTCAGGATTCCCTTCAAATTTCTTTACTTCGAGGGTCTCTTTATCCACATAGGCTAGTAGCCCACAGGCCGATTCACAGTTAAAACAAGTAGTTGGTACCAGCATATAACGCCGTTCTACTTTATTAGGCCATTCAGTCGACTCCAACTCTACCCAATCATCCCATCTTTCCTTCGGGGGGAATGCAGAAAGATGGATCCTGCTCGGCCCGGGATAGAAAGTTTCCCCTCTCGATTCAACGTCTTTCCGAGCTACTGAAACCCGATTATTTATCCGATCTAAATCATTCACAATAAAGCATCCCTTGGAAACATTGTCTAAGCTAAAGGTACGACTTGCCCAGCTTGTACATACACATGCTCGTAGATTGCCAGACCTACTAAGCCGAAGATCAAAGCCACTGCACCTATCGCGGGGGCCAGTAATCCAAGAAAAGATAGAAGTGTGCTTAACCAAAAAAGATTCCTAAATTGTCCTTTTAGAATCTCGTCTACCGCTAAGCGTTCGTGTGCGGAGCCGTGAGGCAAGCTGAGTTCTCCAAACACCATACAAAGATGCAATACTGACGCAATCTGAAAACTAGAAATCAGAACTTCCACTGATTCTGTATCCACCCAACGGGAAGCCAGTGCCAACACTCCAGCACCAGCAAGGACTGCTTGGACAAAAAAATGGATTGGAAGAAGTGGATTTTGCCATAAATCTCGGGCTTTAGCTTGAGCAAACAGATACGCTGTATAAATGGCTGTCATCACTGCAAGAGGAAATCCTATCCAGGCAATTTTCCCCTGCAAGGTACCCTCTCCTATCCAAGACAAAGCTCCATGTAATACCAACACTGCACCGTAAGCTCCGATCACCAATCCCCCTCGGACGAGCCAGCTATTCCACTGTGGTCTAGTAAAGATCATATAAAACCTCTCTGGATGCTCCAAATCCCAAATCAGGAGACCTCCAGTCACAGCTAATAGTGAGGTTCCCAACAGTGGAGTACTAATACTCCAAGTAGGACTATTAGCAGACATAAGACCCAGTAGCATCAATAAGACCGGTACTATATATGCACCAGCCGCAATAGATTTAGTCCAAGTATACAAACCGACCCTCCAATCCCAAGGAACGTTATGCGGTACATCATAGGATAGAACAGCTGCAGCCGAACTATTCTGCGTCCCAGGGTGACCAGATGTGACTTTATGGGGATCAGTATTCTGCTCGCTCCACATAAACAGACCACCTGGCGGACGTTTGGCGGCCAATGGGTCCATAGTCATATTACTAGCCCCTTTGTAGTACACCTTGGGGCGAGTACCCTTCTCAGGTTTTCTTACCGTAACTGGCTCTCTAGCAATAATTTGGTTGACCTTTGATAGAGGATCTGTCATATCGCCAACGAGGATAGCTTGAGTCGGACAAACAACAACACATGCTGGCTCAAGGCCAATATCCAGTCGGTGTGCACAAAAATTACACTTTTCCGCTGAATTATCCTCAGGATTTATAAAAATCGCATCGTAAGGACAAGCCGCTATGCAAGCCTTACACCCAATACAGGAAGATTTATCAAAATCAATGATCCCATCAGGACGTGCGTACATAGCTGAGGTAGGACAAGCTGGGACGCAGGGCGCATCAGAGCACTGGTTGCATCTAGTCACTTGGAAAGACCTTCGCGTCTGAGGATAACGACCTACATCTACATATTTCACATAGGTTCTGGTTACAGAAAGAGGAACGCTATTCTCAGACTTACATGCTGTGGTACACGCGTGGCACCCTATGCACCTGGTATGGTCCAACACTTTAGCCCAAACAGGACTGGATTCTTTCAATCCCTCTGATTCTTGTGCTCTAATCAATCTATTCACTAAACCTGTTCTGAAATCATGAATTTTCTTCTCACCATTATCATCGTGCTGTCAAACAAATAGTAAAGAACCGGCACGAGGACCAGAGTCAAGAAGGTTGCAAACAAAATTCCTACTATCACCGCGATTGCCATTGGACTCCACCATGCCGCTTGCATACCACCCCAATATAAATCTGGATTCACCCTCGTGAATAGACCTAAAAAATCAAAATTAAGTCCGATGGCCAAAGGCACCAACCCTAAGGCAGTAGTCAGAGCGGTCAGGATCACTGGGCGGAAGCGAACTTGACCACCTCGTATAAGTGCTTCCCGTATGCCAAGGCCGTCCCTAGATCGGAGTATGTCAATATAATCGATCATTACAATAGCATTATTTACAACTATGCCAGCCAAAGAGATTAAGCCCACTCCAGTCATTATAATCACGAACGGCATGCGGAAGATTATAAGTCCCCAAAAGACTCCAGCCGTAGATAGCAAAACTGAAGTAAGGATTATCACTGGTTTAATGACAGAATTAAATTGGGTCACCAGAATCAAAGCAATCAATCCTAGACCCAAGAGAAAAGCGGAGACCAGGAAATCCATAGCCTCCTTCTGATCTTCTGCCTGCCCCGTGTAACGGAGCTGATAACCAACTGGGATACCATTTTCAGAAAAATTACTTAGCACATTTGTCACTTCCGCTAAAACAGCATTACTATTCAAGCCAGTTCTGGTATCAGCACTAATCGTGGCCATCCGAACCTGATTTTTACGACGAATGCTACCTAGACCTTCGCCTACTTCCCAGTTCGCTACAGATAGTAGTGGTATCTGATTACCCTCATTCATAACCGTCAGCTGGCTGAGGCTCTCGAGATCGTCCCGATACCGTTGTCCTAGTCTGACCACAATGTCATACTCATCGCTACCATTACGATACTTGGCTGCCTCGACACCCTGAATGGCTCCTCGGATCGCAAGCCCCACATCTCTACTGGATACTCCATAAAGAGCTGCCTTTTCTCTATCAACATAGACAGAAAGTTCTGGGCGGGCTTGATCCAAATCACTTTCTAGACCCACCAATTTACCGTAAACAGAATGATTCTGTAAAACACTCAAGACTTGATCGGAAAGTTGCTTTAGTACTTGTGGGTCCTCACCTGTCACTTCGATACTGACCGGTAATCCCTGTGCAGGACCCGATGCGCTCTGATCCACCGTCACTTCCGCTCCAGCCACATCGGTCCCCAAAGAGGTTTGCATGTCAATCAGGAGGTCTCTAGCGTCAAATTGACGACTACCGAAATCAACCATACTTACGGTTACCCGGCCAGAATTCGGGCCAGAAGCACCACCACCCATCGGGTTGCCGCCGCCAGGTCCTGACCCTATTGTCGCAACTACAGAAGAGGCATCTACAATCCCTTTGACTCCAGCAATCGCAATTTCCAGCTTCCGAGCCACCTCATCAGTGGCTTGTACTCGACTCCCAACTGGAAGTTGGACACCTACCATAATGTTTTCTGGGGGCATGTCTTCTGGAAAAAATTCTACTCCAGAATTTGTCCAACTAAACATAAATAAGGTGAATCCCAACCCCATCATAGAACCGATTAGTACCGATTTTCTATGGTCGAGAGCAAACTCCAGTTGCCTAGTATATACTCCAATTGCTTTCGGTACCCACGCATCTTGAAATTTCCTGGAAATGTTCCTTACAAAGAAGTGATAAATTATAAAAATCGACGCAACCAGGGTCAGCGTGACCATTGCAGCTACAGGACTGACCATTGCTAGGACAATGAAAACCAATGCTAGCATACACCCAAAAGTTCTTCTGGCTACCGACGTCATCTTCTGTTGAGGTTCATGCTCCAGACGAAGGAATGATGCACACAAGGTGGGGACTATCACCAAAGCAACAAACAGAGAACTTGAAAGGGCAATCATCAACGTAATAGGCATGAAGCCCATGAACTCTCCAACTTCTCCTGGCCAGAACATAAGAGGTGCAAATGCAGCCAGCGTGGTTAAGGTTGCAGCTATCACAGGTCCCGCCACCTCTCCAGTCGCTTTCTTGGATGCCTCGCGCTTATCCCAACCTTCTTCTACATAACGGTATATATTTTCGACAACCACAATCGCGTTATCGACCAACATCCCTAAAGCCAATATTAATGAAAACAGAACAACCATATTGAGAGTAATCCCTAACATGTTTAATACCACGAAGGTAAGTAGCATAGATAAGGGTATTGAAATCGCAACAAAAAGTGAGTTGCCAACACCCAAAAAAAACAGGAGGATGGCAACTATAAGTATGAGTCCGGAGATGATATTGTTCTCCAGATTACTCACCATATCGGCAACGCCGACTGACTGATCAGAAGTGATTTTGACAACGGTTGTCGGAGGCAGGACTGATTCCATTTCGAGTACTGCAGACTTCACCATGTCCGATGTCTCAATGATGCTATATCCAGAACGTTTTATCACGTCCAAGGTGACCACAGGGGAACCATCGAGACGAGCAAAGCTTGCCCTGTCTTGAAACCCGAACTCTACCTGGGCCACATCACTGACATAAACTGGACGTCCAGATTCTGCTTCAATCACAAGATTTTCGATTACTCTCGGATCATCAAATTCTCCGTCCACCCTCACCAAGTAAGTAAATGATCCTACATCAATTGAACCACCAGGTATATTCACATTCTCGTTGCGAATGGCGTCTATTACATCGCTTATGGCGAGACCATAAAATTTGAGCCGATCTAGTTGCACATCTACCTGAACTTCCCGCTCCAATCCCCCACGAAGCCCCACTCTCAAAACGGAAGGTATCTGTTCAATTTTCTCTTGAATGTCTTCACCGACCTCTTTAAGACGGACCAAGTCATATTGTCCTGCAAGATTAACCTGCATGATCGGAATCTCGGAAAAACTAAACTCTATTATAGACGGATCTTCCGCTTCAGTAGGTAATTCTGATTTAGCGAGATCCACCTTTTCTCGAATTTTTTGGAGTGCTTCATCCAGATTCACAGAAGCTTCAAATTCAGCAACTATACTAGAATAACCTTCGACTGAAGTAGAGGTCAGATCTTTTATATCCGAGATGGTCGACAACTCTTCCTCGAGAGGGCGAGTCAAAAGACTTTCAATATCAGCTGGAGATACTCCAGGATAAACCGTATTAATAGCAATAGTAGGGATTTCAATTTCCGGGAAAGATTCTCGTGGAATAACCCTGTAAGATATAAAGCCTAAAACAGTTATAAAAAACAGTAATACCCCTATGCTGGTCCCATGGTCGATAGCCCAACTGGTTGGAGCAAACTCTTTGTATTGTCCAGAAGATTTTTCAGTTTGCAAATCCACTGGTCGCTTAATGCGTGTGTCATCTCCAGGGCTGTCAGTAATGGTCATATTATGCTGTACCTTATTAATTCCCGACGATGTTGACTATGTCCCCATTTGAAACCAAAGTCTGACCCACAACTATGAGCTGCTCTCCTGCATTCAAACCGCTCTCGATCACGACCCTATTTTCTTGACTCGGCCCTAGCTTCACAGGCCGAGATATAGCACGAAAATCTCTGTCCACTTGGTCAACCAGATATACGACATACCCATTTTCAGTTCTAACTAAAGCTTCTTGAGGAATCACAATGACATCCACAAAATTCTTCCGAACTACATTTACATTTGCAATCATCTCCGGCTTGATCATGGCGTTGGGATTATCCATTTCCAGCTCTACCTTAAAGGTTCTATTGCTTGGGTCTACAGTTGCACCTACGTAGCTTATGACTCCTTCCGAACTCAGTCCTAGAACGTCAAAAATAGCAATCGCTCTGGTACCTACTGAAACGTCCAGTGCATACCTTTCGGGAACACCAGCCACCACTTTTATTGGACTAAGGGAGACTATGCGACCCACATCCCTGCCAATGTTCACCATGGTCCCTACTTCTACCATCCTATCTTCTAGTACACCGTCTATAGGTGCACGAATCACAGTATTCGCAAGGCGTACCTGAAGGATTGCCAAACGGGCATCAGCTTGTTCTGCAGCATATTTCGCCTGTAAATAGGCCAACTCAGATCCCACTTGGTCATCCTCGAAAAGATTTTTTCGTCTCGCCCAAGTTTCCTTTGCTAGATTCGCTGCAGCCCTGGCTTCTCCCACTTGGTTTTTCAGGATTTGGTCGTCAATTTTGAACAATTTTTGATCTTTTACTACTGAGCTGCCTTTTTCCAAATTAATATTAAGGACCACCCCTGATTCTTGAGCTGAGATTGTGACATCCTGATCGGCGACAGCAACACCAGTAAGGTTGATCATCTCTGTGAAAGACTGGAGATCTAACCTTAAAGCCTCCACGTTCACTAGCCGAGCTGATCCCTCGATCAAAATACCCTGCTCCTTGACGCCGATGGAGTACTCTGCTTCAGGACTGCCTCCACAACCGTAAATGAACACCCAGAACAGTAAAATTATTTTAAAATAAAAACTTCTTACAAGCCTGTTTATACCTGTCATTCGTTCGATCACTTTAATAATTCATTCTGAGAATCCGAATCGACCATGGGAACTTTTCCCACCGCTAAATCCAAGTTGGCTTGCGCCACTAAAAAATCGTATACCGCTCCAGCATAATTGAATTCACTTTGTCTAAGAGCTACTTCAGCATCGGTCAGTTCTAGTGGCCCCATCATTCCTTCCCTGTACTCTGCACTGACTATTTCAAAGCCACGCCCGGCCTGCTGTACCGCTTTTTGTTGGCCTCCTGCTCTCAACTTCGCTTCCTGAAGCCGATTCCACACGGTCCTGATTTCAGCATCCGCTCTGGCCCTGGCGAGACGCCCCTGAGCTCGCACTTGCCTCAGGGCTGCCTGTTTCTGGTCAATCCGAGCATCCTTAGAAAATCCACTAAACAAAGGCCAAGTTACTCTGAGCCCAGCCTGTTGTGAAAATGCTCTAAGTTTAGGATCAGCGAAAAAATCTGGACTACCATTTTGCTGGGCTGTCACCCCGTAAGACCCGAAAAGCACTATCTCTGGCAAGTAACGGGATCGCTCCATTCTCAATTCAGCACTTCTCAAGCCTTCAGATTGCTCTAATGCCCGCAGATCTGGCCTTTCCTCTTGTGCTGTACTAAGGAGACTTTCAGGCAAGACTTCAGTTTCTAGACTCCAGTAAGACAATTCCAAAATTTCCCGGTTCGCAGCAGAATTACTTTCTACATTGTCTAGAGATATCTCTGCCAAAGATCCAGTTACCATTAGTTCTTCTGATTGCTCTATAACAAGTTCTATGGCCAAATCTCTTTTCAATTCCATAACAGAGCTCTTGGCTTGTAAAAAACTAGGTTCCAAATTTGCCAGCTCTACCTCCAGCCTCAGTACATCGTAATCCGTTGCTAAACCAACTTCTCTAAGTGCACGGGTCTCATTCAAAGATTTTTCCAGTCTCTCTAAAGAATTACTAACTAGTCGCACTTGCTCCTGAGCCAGTAGTAAACCGTAGTAAATCAATCTGACACGTGTCACCACTGATTGTATTCTTCCACGAACACCTTCGCGTTCAATATCTCGAAACCGAGAAGCAGCCTGCAATCCACCAAGAATGGTCGGGTTAAATAGACTTTGCTCTACGTTGATGTTGCTCTGCCAAATGTTATCAGACCCGAACTGCACTGGAATCAGCTCCGATGGATCTGCAGAAGGATCGAAAATGATGGCGGGGAGAAAATTAGAAGCAATAGCTAAATTCCTACTATAAGCCGCAGATGCATCAATGCTCGGGAATAGACTACTTTTGCTTTCCGATACCTGTTCGCTAGCTATTTCTAGAGCTAAACGAGCATCTTTTATGTCTTCACTCTTTTCGAGAGCCATCCTAACTGCCTCTTTCAAGCCAATTGAATTCTCCTGAGATGCTACCGATTCGAATGAGAAAGCCAATAAAACACAGATACTACAGATATAGAGAGGTTTAAACATAGACCTTAGAGGTTTCCCTTTCCCCAACCACTCCCTAGAAGTAACTGACGGAGATAGCCGAATACGATTGCCGGCCAGCTTAGACATTGACCTACCCCACACTAGCCCCCATGGAGAAATCAGCAAATATAGTGTGTGCACCACCTTAACAACTGCCCCTATGTTCGGCATTTCTTGACTTACTGAATGGACTTCAAGTTACTCATAGTATCTTTAACCGCATCTACACTACTCATTAGAGCTTTTGTCTCCACGTCAGTGAGCTCCACCTCAATTATTCCTTCGAGTCCCTTCGCACCTAAGACACAAGGTACTCCGAGAAAAATACCATTGTAACCGAATTCTCCCTGTAGATATGCAGCACATGGAAGAATTCTTCGCTTATCCTTCACTATAGACTCAGTCATCTGAACCGCAGCAGCCGATGGCGCATAATAAGCACTGCCAGTCTTGAGGTGGCCTACTATTTCAGCCCCTCCTTTCCTTGTACGCTCTATAAGCGCCTCTATCCTTTCTGGGCCAATAAATTGAGTCAAAGGTATTCCGGAAACCGTGGTATAGGAAACCAAAGGAACCATCGTATCTCCATGGCCTCCGAGAACTAAAGCTTGGATATCCTCAACACTTAGTCCCAGTTCCAGGGCTATGAAAGATCGAAACCGTGCAGTATCCAAGACTCCTGCCATCCCTATCACTCTCTCTCTCTCAAAGCCTGTTTCCTGAAGAGCCACATACGCCATGACGTCCAAGGGATTTGAAACCACAATCACTATGGAATCAGGAGCCACTCTGGCGATTTCTTGAGAAACAGACTTCACTATGTTCGCATTGGTTTTCAAGAGATCATCCCTACTCATTCCTGGCTTACGAGCGATACCCGCAGTCACGATAAAAATATCAGAACCTGCAGCCCGATCATAATCATTACATCCAATTACTCTAGAATCGAAACCTTCTACTGGTGCACTTTCCCATTGATCCAAACCCTTGCCTTGTGGGATCCCTTCCACTACATCGATCAGTACAATTTCACGCGCCAATTCCTTCTCTGCTAATCTCTGAGCGCATGTAGCACCCACATTTCCAGCCCCCACTACTGTAATTTTTTTTGTACTCATAAGAACCTGAACATAAAATGTTTAAAGTTGTCGATCAAATGGTCATTCAAGACAGTAAGTTACCCAATCTTTCCTGATTCATCCACCTGTCTGAGATAATGCCACGAGGCCCCCGGACCCTTCCATACTTCCCTGGATCAGATGATGCCTTTCTGGCTTGATCCTCAGTGTCTCTTCAATCAGAGGAACAATGTCTCTGCCTTCGCGAATAGCATCTCGAAGGTTTGTTTGGATGTCTCCGAAAAGACAGGGTCGAAGTTGTCCGTCTGCTGTTAATCTCATCCTGTTACATCTATCACAGAAATTATGACTCATAGGTGTTATCACACCTACGGTACCTTTGGCTTCGGGAAATTTAAAATAGGTGGCAGGTCCATTTCCTATTGGCCCAACCACTGGACTCAATTCTGAAATTGATCGGAGCCTAGAAAGTACTTCCTGGCATGACACATAGTGTTTTGCGCTCAGATCCAGATTGGATCCTGTCGGCATTAACTCTATAAACCGTACGCTCCATGGCTTGTCTTTAGTCATAAGGGCAAAATCTTCTATCTCGTCATCATTTTGCCCGCCTATCACCACCACGTTGATTTTTATGGGATGGAAATCCAGTTCCTCGGCAACCTCAATCCCTCGCATGATTCGGTCAAAAGATCCTGGCCGTCTAGAAATGGCATCTACCCGGGTAGCTTTCAAGGAGTCCAGTGAAATGTTGACCCTATTGATACCAGCATCTCGAAGACTATGCCCTTGTTCAGCAAGCAGAATAGCGTTGGTGGAAAGTGATATATCTTCAATCTCAGGAATTTTTCTTACCATTTCAACTAGTTGCGGCAGATCTTTTCTCACCAAAGGCTCTCCACCTGTGAAACGTACCTTTCGCAAGCCCATGGGACCCATTATACGAACGATATCTGCTATCTCTTCGAAACTCAGAATGCTCTCTCGTTTCAACCAGTCAAGTCCTTCCATCGGCATGCAGTAAACACAACGTAAGTTACATTTATCAGTTACCGAAATTCGCAAATACTCAATCTTCCTACCAAATTGATCAATCATCTCATCACTCTGGTTCAGTAAGCTGTGGCGACCCAGGAGTTGCCCCTTGCGTCCAATCTTCTCGCCCATCTAAGTAACACTCTTTTTTCCATACAGGAAGCCTTTTTTTTATCTCTTCCATAATATATCTGGAGGCCAGAAAGCTCTGCTCTCGGTGGTGGCTAGACACAGCTATCGCTACACTGACATCACCTATAACCAAATCCCCTATCCGGTGGACTGTTGCTATTCTATCAGTACCATACTGGCTTCGAGCTTCCATCACTATCTCTTCCAAGACACTCTTCGCCATCTTTTCATATGCCTCGTATCGTACACCTTTTACTGGGAATCCGTCATTATGGTTTCTGACAACTCCGACAAATAATATATTGGCGCCGTCCTCCTCACTGCCAACACGTTCTAGAATATCACTCGGATTTATCGGCCGTCGAACAATCGCCACGAAGCTCATCCTATCCCCCTGCTACAGGTGGTATGAAAGCCACCTCGTCTCCATCATTCAACATTGTCGCTGGTTCGCTGTAGACATGATTCACTGCAACAACCACAGAATCAGGCAAACAAGTGAAATTTTCTCCCTTGCTATGAAGTTCCGAGATAAGGTCAGAAACTTTGGCCTCAATGGGCAACCTTACATTCATTCGACCCAACCCAACAGCTTCTCTGTAAGAAGCAAAAAACAGCACATGAACTTCCAATTGATCAACACCTGTTCAGATGGACGATGTGGAGAACACCCTAGATTAGATTAATTGCAGCCAACTCGTCAACGTTTAATTTACCGCAATCTGCTAGCTAGGGCCATCAAGTCCTTTTTCATTGGATTTCCCACCGCCCCGTCTTCCCCTTGACTCTCCAGAGCGAATCCGATCTGCATGAGATTTAAACTGTTCCCTCATCTCAATCATAATTAGTAACTGCTTATGACCAATAATTTCCATGACAGCTTCCATCTCTCTTTTGAACAGAAGCGATTCTTCCACTCTCATATCGATCATTTCCTGTATTACTCTAGCAGTATCTTTCTCGCATATCTCCGAATCCACCCACTGCATCTCCACTCCTTCCCATCCCTCTCCCATACTAGATCGGACACAATTCATCACAAACTGCCGTGTCCGTTGCTCTTTTTTCGCCACAGCACGTCTGTCGTCCCTAGTCACTTGCAATATAAATCTAACCTCTGCTGCTTCTTCAGCATTTAGATCGAGTCTATTCATAAGCATTTGGTCAAATCTAGCCTCAATTTCACGCTCCATTCGTTCACGTTGCTGCGGGAAGCGTATTCTTCTTTCAGCAGGTGGACGCTGTAGAGCCTCTAAGTGGCCCACGGAGAAAACAGTGACAGATACCAAAGCTAGTAACAGTGATTTCTTATTCATCATTTAATTTCCTCGAATAACAAATTTAAACTCTCCTCGGAAAAATCATCTAACACCAAAGAGCCAGCCAAGTCATAATCTTCACTTGGCCAAACATTCACAAAAAAATCTTGCTCTAAAAGACTAATGTCAGGAAGGAACAAAACCTTGTCCAGCAAGGAAGCAGACACCAATAAAGTCGTTACAGCGGCAGCGGGAAGAAGCTTTCTCCAGTACGATGTTTCGGCTTCAAAAAATTCTAGCCTGACTGCCTTTTTTATCTCTAATGGAAGTTGCAGGGGAGTCGCAGGTCTCAAAACAAAAAGCTTCTCTATCAACTCCAGTTCACCCCTGCAGTCAGAGCAATCCAAGACATGCCGATCTAATTCGGCTTTAATAGGTTCAGATAGCTCACCCCTGACTCCGGCCGAGAGATATCCTTTTGCTTCGATACATTCCCATATAATCATGCCCCTAACAACTCCTTCAATTTTCCTATCCCATGGTGGTAATTCACCCGAGAAGCTCCTTCCGATGACCCAATGATTTGACCGATCTCCTTAAAACTAAGACCCTCCTCAATCCTCAATTTAATTGCCAGTCGTTGTTTATCTGGCAGTGTTTCAACTACTTCCCTCACCCGAGAGGATTCGATCCTCAAGAAAACTTCTCTGGGTACATCTTCCCTGCTTCGTAAGGCTGGCTTCATCTCTTCGTAAACATTCTCTCTTCTATTTTTTCTTTGTCGCAGTACAGAGAAAGATTCATTCCTTGCAATCGTCAAAACCCAGGAGCGGAAATTCCCATCACCCCTAAATTTATCGATGTTTTTAAAAACATTTACAAAACAGTTCTGACAAGCATCTGAAGCATCATCATAATCCTTTAACACCGCCATACAAATCCCAAAACAAAGGGAATAATACCGATCAATCAAAGTGTCCATAGCGGCCAACTTCCCAGAATAAACCATTCTGACCAAAACTTCATCGGATTTTCTTTTTGGGATATTGACTTCAGCCATTGATTAAGTAGACGCCGGAAGACGTCCCCGCGTTAAACTTCAATCCTCACCAAAACACATTGAATTAAGTTTCAAGGAAAATCCACTAGAGTCAGAGTCGATATTTGATCAGTTTTGACTCTTTGATTCTCTGGTCTAATTATAGCTTTACTATACTCTTCCCTCTATCAGAGATCGAAGTTGTTTCGAAGGTTTGAATACAGGGACCTCTCTAGCTGGCACCTGGACGACCTTGCCGGTCTTCGGGTTGCGAGCAACTCGACTTTTACGTTTTTTTACCGCCAATGTCCCAAACCCTCTGATCTCAATCGTCTCACCTTTCACCAGTCCGCGTTTTGCTGCCTTCAAAAAACCTTCTAGTATCAAAGAACAATCTTTCTTTGTGACGCCTGGACCAATAGCTTCCATAACCTCATTTATCAGATCAGCTTTAGTCACGACTTCTCCTATTTTTAGAATGATGTTCTATTTTTACTATAGTAATATAGATGTTTTCAACTACTTGAGCGTTAAACATAGAACATCATGATAAAGCAACCTTTCTATATGCACTAATCAATAGATCTGCACCCACCATCTTTGAACATACTGAACGCCATATAGATCCCAACCTATATGCACAGGAAAAGCGGTCTAAAAAGGAAAAGAGTCACAAGATATAATAAAATATATGACTAACTGTCGGTCGAGCTAGCTCTCAAGGAGAACCATAATTCTATTCTATTTTCCCATCAAATCCACAAAGTGATCAAAAAGATATTTACTATCGTGAGGTCCTGGAGCGGCTTCAGGATGGTATTGCACAGAAAACACTGGATGCTTTCGATGAGTCAATCCCTCAGCGGTACCGTCATAAAGGTTCACATGTGTCAATCTTAGATCTGGTGCACCTAATATTTCCTTGTCTTCATTCAAACGAACAGCAAAGCCGTGGTTCTGAGAAGTAATCTCTACTGTATTACAATCTATATTGCGCACAGGGTGGTTGGTTCCATGATGGCCGAATGGAAGTTTATATGTTTCGGCGCCAAAAGCTCGCGCAATCAATTGATGTCCGAGACAAATGCCAAATATGGGGATACCCCTCCCAACAGCTCCTAATATCACCTCTTCTGACCCTTTCACCGCAGCCGGGTCTCCTGGTCCATTAGAGATAAATAACCCATCTGGTTTTAATGCTAGAACTTGATCCAAGGATGTATCTGATGGAAGAACAGTGACTCGACATCCTCGTTCAGACAAAATCTTAAGGGAATTGTTCTTGACCCCACAATCATAGGCCAGCACATGGTATTTTTCTTCTCCACTAGCC
>TARA_B110000196_G_scaffold127870_1_pt1 | contig 14797 bp, 8 predicted proteins | sample TARA_B110000196 | Tara Oceans TARA_B110000196 (sample SAMEA4397072) | marine metagenome | biome: Polar Biome; feature: [MES] marine water layer (ENVO:01000295) within the mesopelagic zone...; material: water (ENVO:00002006), including particulate matter (ENVO:01000060) such as...... | reverse complement strand
AAACCGATGAGCGATATCGTAACCTTTAATGATCAGGGCCTTGAAAGCAGGCCCGTGAGCGTTTATGCCGAGCAAGCATATTTAGATTATTCAATGTACGTGATTCTGGATCGCGCGCTGCCTCATATTGGCGATGGCTTAAAGCCTGTGCAGCGCAGAATTGTCTATGCCATGAGTGAGCTTGGTCTGAAAGCCAGCGCCAAGTATAAAAAATCTGCGCGTACCGTGGGCGATGTTATCGGTAAGTTCCACCCGCACGGCGATAGTGCTGCCTACGAAGCGATGGTGTTAATGGCCCAGCCTTTTTCGTACCGTTACCCTTTGGTGGACGGCCAGGGCAACTGGGGTTCGGCGGATGACCCAAAATCCTTTGCAGCAATGCGTTATACCGAATCAAAACTATCTGCGTATGCAGACGTATTGCTGTCTGAACTGGGTCAGGGCACGGCTAACTGGCGACCTAATTTTGATGCCACGATGGATGAGCCTGAAATTCTCCCAGCCCGGGTGCCCAATGTGTTGCTCAATGGCACTACCGGCATTGCGGTGGGCATGGCCACCGACATACCGCCGCACAATCTTAATGAAGTGGTTAATGCCTGCCTGCATTTGTTAGACAACCCCAAGGCGACCATTCCAGAGTTAATGGATTACATCAAAGCGCCAGACTTTCCCACCGATGGCGAAATTATTACCTCACCGGCAGATATTTTAAATACCTACGAGACGGGCCGTGGCTCGGTGAAGATGCGTGGTATTTGGCATAAAGAAGATGGCGACGTGATCGTCACCGCCCTACCATTCCAGGCTTCGGGGTCAAAGATCCTTGAGCAAATTGCTGCGCAAATGCGCAATAAAAAACTACCGATGGTGGAAGATTTACGCGATGAGTCTGACCATGAGAATCCAACGCGCCTGGTGATTACCCCGCGTTCTAACAGGATTGATATAGATGCCCTGATGGACCATCTTTTTGCTACGACTGACTTAGAGCGTAGTTATCGTATTAACCTAAATATTATCGGCATTGATGGAAAGCCGTCGGTAATGAATTTACGGCAGATTCTCAAAGAGTGGTTACGTTTTCGTATCGATATAACTCGCCGCCGTCTTGAATATCGGTTACAGAAAGTAGACAAGCGTTTGCACCTATTGGATGGTTTGTTGATCGCCTTTTTGAATATCGATGAGGTGATTAATATCATCCGCACTCAGGACGAACCTAAGCCAGCATTGATCGCTCGATTTGGTTTGTCAGATACTCAGACTGAATATATTTTGGACACTAAATTACGCCAGTTAGCTCGTCTAGAAGAATTTAAAATTCGTGGGGAGCAGGATGAGTTAGCGACTGAGAAAGCTGATCTTGAATTGCTACTGGGTTCAGACATTCGCTTGAAAACTCTGGTGAAGAATGAGTTAAAAAGCACCGCAGATGAATATGGTGATGCTCGTCGGTCGCCATTAAAGGAGCGAGGTGAAGCTCAGGCGTTTAATGAAAAAGATCTTTTGACGGCGGAACCCATTACAGTTGTGCTGTCAGACAAAGGCTGGGTGAGAGCAGCTAAGGGACATGAAATTGACCCAACCACGCTCAGTTATAAGTCGGGAGATAAATTTCTCTCGTCAGCCTTTGGGCGTAGTAACCAGAATGTCTTTTTACAAGATTCTACAGGGCGTTACTACTCTCTGGCGGGGCATACCCTGCCATCGGCTCGAGGTCAGGGTGAACCTGCCACTGGGCGGTTAAATCTGCCGTCAGGCGCACTATTTACAGACGTAATTATGGGTGCTGATGAGCAAAAGGTACTGATGGGTACCGATGCTGGGTATGGTTTTATTACCAAAGTTGGCGATCTATTTACTAAGAATAAAGCGGGCAAGGCCGTAGTCAGTATTCCCAAAGGTGGTCGCATTTTACAGCCAAAGATGGTGAGTCAAGATGACGCCTACATCGCCGCGGTGAGCAATGAAGGGCGCATGTTGGTTTTCCCTGTCGGCGATATCCCGGAATTAGCGCGAGGCAAAGGCAATAAAATCATTAGTATTCCTAGTTCTAGATTGCAAAGCCGAGAAGAATTTGTAGTTGATTATGCGGTGGTGGGTGAAAGTGATTCGCTAGTCGTTCACTCGGGAAAACGCTATCTTTTAATGAAGCCTAAAGACTTAGAGCATTACCGTGGCGAGCGAGGTAGGCGCGGGCATAAGTTGCCTCGGGGATTCCAGAAAGTTGACCGATTAGACGTCGATGCGGGCAAATAGACCTGCATCCTTTTAATCACAGCGCTCTAATCTATTAGAGCGCTGTGGCCTAAAAGGTGAAAACCCTTTAGTAAGTTGAGAGCCTCATAGAGTTGATTGTCGTCAATGGCCTGAGGTTTATTCTCGGCGTTGTCTGCTAGAGAATCATCCCCTTCATTTACCTTTTCTTCAGCCTCTAAATGACCGTCAAGGTCAGCTTCTTTAACTCTATCAGGGGTTTTGTAGGGCCGGATTTCAGCGCGTTCGATGATAATATCAGGGACGATTCCTTCTGCTTGAATAGAGCGGCCATTGGGAGTGAAATAACGGGCTGTAGTCAGCTTTACTGCTCGTCCATCGCCAAGAGGCATCACTGTTTGTACAGATCCCTTACCAAAACTCTGGGTGCCAACAATGGCGGCGCGACGATTATCTTGTAGCGCACCAGCAACAATTTCTGACGCTGAGGCGCTGCCACCGTTGATCAGCACTACTACGGGTAAGCCATTGAGGATATCCCCTGTTTGCGCTTCAAATCGATGATTCGCGCTGGGCAGTCTTCCCTCCGTGTAAACCACAGTGCCGCTGTCCAGCAGGGCGTCGGCAATTTTAACTGAAGCTGGCACTAGGCCGCCTGGATTATTTCTTAAATCTATCACTAAACCCTTGAGACCTTGAGCCTTTGGATCCTCCTCAGAAAGGCTTGAGGCCTTCAGTTTTTCAACTTCCTCAATAAAGTCGTCTCCGGAGCTAGCTTGAAATTGCGCGATGCGCACATAACCGTAACCCCTCTCTAGTAGGCGACTGCGTACAGCACTTATTTGAATAACATCACGAATAATATTAAAGATCAGGGGACCTTCTTCTCCTTCGCGATAGATGGTCAGCTTAATGCTAGTGCCCTTTTCTCCGCGCAGTTTGTCGATAGCTTTTTGTAGGCCGATACCTCGTACTGGCGAATCGTTCATTTCGACAATTAGATCACCTGCTTCAATACCAGCCTTGGCAGCTGGCGTATCATCAATAGGCGAGATAACTCTAATCATGCCATTGTCTGCACCGACTTCCATGCCGAGACCACCATACTCTCCAGTGGCGTTTTCCTGAAGATCGCCGTAATCCTCTGCCTTAAGATAGGTAGAATGAGGGTCTAATCCGGTCACCAAACCAGCGATGGCATTCTCTAGTAACTCTGTGTCAGAGACTTCTTCGACATAGCCTTGGCGAATTTGTTCGAAAACCTGAGTAAACAGCCTTAATTCTTGCAGGGGTAGTCGTTCTTCAGCAGTCACTTTTTTATTCAAGGCTGAAGTTTGCTCTGGGGTTTCCCCATAGGCTGGTAGCAGTGTTGATAAAAGTAATACAGCTGTGGAAATTCTTAGCATTGTTGGGTCCCTTAGGTCTCACTCAATTGTAATCGCAAAACTAAGCCTTAGTCTCTCGGTTAGGATTTCGCCATCCATTTTTTTGGGTTGGCTGGTTTGCCTTGGCTGCGGATTTCGAAGTAAAGTGCCGATTTGTCTAGTCCGCCAGTATTGCCAGATCGCGCCACTACCTCGTTAGTTTGCACTGAGTCACCGGTATCTTTCAATAGTTCTTGGTTGTGACCATAGAGCGTCATATAACCATTGCCGTGTTCTATGATCAAGAGGAGGCCAAATCCTCTCAAATAGTTAGAGAAAACGACCCTACCCTGGTGAACTGATTTTACCTCTGTGCCGCTATTGGCGTTTATCAGCCATCCCTGCCATTTTATCGGGCCATTGCGTGCGCTACCAAAACGATGGGCAATACGGCCGTTAAGTGGCCACGGAAGTTTCCCTTTCCGCGACACAAACGATTGTGACGGAGAGGGTAAAATTAAATCTGCTACCGCTTCCTGTACTGCGTTAAGCAGCTGTTCTAATTGTCCGCGTTGTTTTTGCAACCCACGTAGTCTTTTCTTGTCATCAGACATCGTTAGCTGCATTTTATCTAAGGACAACGTTCTTTTCGCAACCTGAACGGATAGATTTTCCTGCTGAAGAGAAAGGGACTTCTTTGACGCCACTAATTCTAGTTTGTTTTTATTAATATCCTCAATGACCTTGGTCAATGCTTGAACATCAGTCAGATACTCTTCAATTTTTTCGCTCCGAGCTTCAAGAAAGTAATCGTAGTATTTGAACATCCGAGAAATTGCTTTTGGATCTTCTTGATTAAGTAGTAGTTTGATTGGTTCTTGGTCGCCGAGTTTGTGTGCAGCCCTTATTTGTTCCGCGATCGCGCTATTTTGTTGGGTGATACGCCGCTCTATAGAAATTTTATTCTTCTCTTTTTCAGCGATTATAGTCTCCGCCGATCCAATTTTTTGAAGGATTAGACGAATGTTGGCTGTGATTTCACTGGCTTCAATTTCGACCTGAACTAGCTCGGCTTCTATTCCGCTTTGTTCCTCAATGCTAGCTGCTAGGGTTTTTTCAAGGGCTGCTATAGTTTGTTTGAGACGGCCGAGTTCAACTTTCGAGCTGTCATCGGCGATAGCGGCTGGGTTGAGAATTAGGCTGACAAATACACAGATAACAAGTCTACGCAGGCAAGACAATAGGGTTATCGCGCTTAATCGCTGCATAGCATTCACTATAAAAGTAAAGAGCGGCCAGTCATTTCTACTGGCTGTTCCATATCCATCATAGCCAACATGGTGGGAGCAATATCGGCGAGAGAGCCGCCCCCATCAAGCTTCACTCCAGGCCTGCCAACATAAACGAGTGGCACGGGCAAAGTAGTGTGCTGGGTATGAGGTTGATTTGCTACGTCATCAAACATCATTTCCACATTACCGTGATCGGCTGTTATTAGGGCTTGGCCCCCTACCAGGGCCAAACTAGCTAAAACTCTTTTTAAGCAGCCGTCCACTGCTTCAACGGCGAGCATAGCTGCTTGGTAATCTCCTGTGTGCCCCACCATGTCACAGTTAGCATAGTTGCAGATAATAGTGTCGAACTGGTGAGACTCGATAGCCTCTATTAATTTATCGGTGACCTCTAGCGCGCTCATTTCTGGCTGTTGATCGTAGGTAGCAATGTCCAGTGAAGGCAGCAGTTTGCGCTCTTCACCTTGATACATTGCCTCTCGGCCACCACTCATAAAAAACGTAACGTGGGCATATTTTTCGGTTTCGGCAATACGTAGTTGATACTTACCCTGGTCCGATAGAAACTCACCAAGAGAATTAACGATTGGGATTGTTGGAAAGGCAAGGGGGCAGTTCAACGTACTTTCATATTCGGTAGTTGTAACAAAGGTGCTGGGCAAGCGAACAACCTTGCGGTCGAAGCCAGTAAATTCGTGGTCAACTATCGCATGAGTAAGCTGTCGAACACGGTCTGGGCGGAAGTTCATGAAAATCACCGCATCTCCATCTTCTAATACTGCGGGGACGTCATCTGACTTACCTATGCTGGTAGCACTCACAAACTCATCATCTTCACCGCGGGTATAAGCATCTTCAAGTGCAGTGAGGGGATCAATGGCAGAGTGATTGGCTACACCCTCGGTAATTAGCTGGTACGCTTGATTGATTCGCTCCCAACGATTGTCGCGATCCATGGCATAAAAACGACCGATCATTGAAGCAATTTTTGCTACCCCTAAGCTTTCGCATAACCGATGTGTTTTTTCTAGCGACGGCTGGGCACTACGAGGAGGACAGTCGCGGCCGTCTAAGAACGCATGTACATATATTTTCTTAGCCCCGCGTTGTGCCGCTAGTTCAATCATAGCGTTAATATGATCTTCATGGCTATGGACTCCGCCAGCGGAAAGTAAGCCAAGAATGTGCACTGCTCGGTTAGTTTTAACAGCCTTATCTATTGCGTCGCAGTAAATCGAATTAGTGTAAAAATCACCGTCACTAATAGCTTTATTAATGCGACTGAAATTCTGATAGATGACTCGGCCTGCACCGATAGTCATGTGCCCAACTTCGGAGTTGCCCATCTGTCCTTCGGGTAATCCAACATCCTCCCCTGAAGTGGCGATAAAGGTACTTGGATTATCCACCCAAAGATTCTCCCAAATGGGTGCTTTTGCATTGGCTACAGCGTTGAAATGCGTGTTGTCGCTGTGACCGCAACCATCCAAGATCATCAGTACCACAGGTTTTCTTTTCACGAGTTCAGGATTCCTTTTTTTGGGGGATTACCAGTTATTACAAAAACTGATTGCAGTATATCAAAGTTTTAATTTTTACAGCTCTAGTCGCTCCCATCGTTCGTAGCACTTACTTAGTTGAGATTGCCACTCAGCGAGTTGAGTTTCGGTTTTTTGTATTTCGAGTCTCGTCGATTGATAAAATTCGCTTTCACTCATCGTGGCAGAAATACTCTGAATCTGGGTTTCCAGTAACTCAATTTTTTTGGGTAGCTCATCCAATTCGCGTTGGTCTTTATAAGAGAGTTTCTTAACCTCTAGAAGTGATTTAGACTTGATTTTTACGCCAGTTGTGGATGTTGATTGTTCTATAGTTTTTCGTTGTCTTAACCAATCATCATAACCCCCAACATACTGATTGATGGTCCCATCGCCTTCAAAAACTAACGTACTAGTGACGACATTATTAAGAAAGGCACGATCATGGCTGACCAAGATGACCGTCCCCTTGTAATCGATCAACAGCTCTTCGAGTAAATCTAAAGTATCAATATCCAAATCGTTAGTTGGCTCATCAAGCACGAGTATGTTTGAAGGAATCGTGAATAATTTAGCTAACAGCAAACGATTACGCTCTCCTCCGGATAGCGCTTTAACCGGTTGGCGGCATCGGTCTGGGGCGAACAAGAAATCTTGTAAATAGCTAATTACATGACGACTTTTACCGCCGATCTCGAGCATATCGCGACCACCGGACACATTATCTTGAACTGTTTTTTCCTCATCTAATGCAGCACGATATTGATCAAAGTAAGCTACGTTTAGATTAGTCCCGATTTTAATGGAGCCCTGTTGAGGGGTTAACTCACCTAACAATAATTTAATAAGAGTCGTTTTTCCAACGCCATTACGACCGATAAAACCCACTTTATCGCCTCGCTGAATAAGCGTTGAGAAATTACTAACGACCGTATCCTGATCAAAGGAAAAGGTAATATTGGTAGCCTCAGCGACTATCTTGCCAGATTTTTCTGCGTGTTGAATATCCATTTTAGCCGTGCCTAGACGTTTGCGTCGCTCGGCATACTCGTTGCGCATAGCTTCGAGAGATCGCACTCGCCCTTCATTGCGCGTACGGCGAGCTTTGATGCCTTGGCGAATCCAGATTTCTTCTTGTGATAGCCGTTTATCAAACAGAGCATTTTGCCGATCTTCAATTTCTAAATTTTCTTCTTTTCTGACCAGATAGGTACTGTAGTTACAGTTAAACTCAGCTAATTTCCCTCGGTCAATTTCGATGAATCGATTAGCGAGGTTATCCATAAAACGGCGGTCATGGCTAATAAAGAGCAATGAGCCCTCCCATTTAAGTAGAAATTGTTCTACCCACTGAATAGCCTCTATGTCTAAGTGGTTGGTTGGCTCATCGAGCAGCAGCAGATCAGGGTTGCAGACCAGCGCTCTGGCCAGCAGAACTCTGCGTTTATAGCCGCCTGATAAGCTGGCAATATCGACTTCTGGATCAAGATCCATTTTTGTAATGATTGATTCTACGCGTTGGTTGATATCCCATCCATCAATACGCTCGATTTCAGCCTGGCACTGCTCTAATTGATTAAATATCTTGGGGCTAGAGTCATGACTTAATTGCTGAGTAAGATGATGGAATTGTTGAATTAGTTTGCCTTCGGCGCCCAAGCCGTCAGCAATAACATCGAACACATTGCCTTGGGTATCATGCGGAACAGATTGCTCTAATTGAGCTACTTTTACGCCACTGGCGCGCTTAATGAGGCCCTCATCCGCAATAATTTGACCAGTTATGATCTTCAGTAAAGTAGATTTTCCGGCACCATTTCTACCAATTAGACAAACGCGCTCGCCGGGTTCAATAACGAGGTTTATATGGTCAATAAGGGGTGGTTGGCCATAACTTAAAAAAACATCTTGCAGAGTAATTAGGGGCATAAAATTTATTCGTCGCCTAGAATTGAGGGTTGCTTTGCACTGTCGGGGCCAAATGGCTTAGTTATTAAGATTAATTTGGGCAGTAATGTCATTGATCCAAGCAAGGCAGCCAACATGGCCAGGCTGGTCAGGAGTCCAAAATAAACCGAAGGAATGAAATTTGATAAGGTCAAGATTGAGAACCCAACAATAATGGTAGTCGCAGTATAAAAAAGGGCTTGGCCTATACTGGCATGCGCACGATGCATTGAGGCTATATAGTCTTTATCGGCGCTAAATTCGCGGGCGAAACGGGTGAGGTAGTGAATCGCGTGATCTACCCCTATGCCGACAGTGATCGCCGCGATAGTGATCGTCATCATGTCCAGAGGAATAGACATAATTCCCATGCTGCCCAGAACAATTCCTGCGGCTAAGAAATTAGGCAAGATAGCGATTATAGATATTTTTATGGATTGAAAAAGCACTAAGAACATAATCATTATACCGACGAAAACTGCGCCTAAAGTGAGTATTTGGGATTTATATAAACTCTGAAGCATATTGTTATACAGCACTAACAGACCGGTAAATCTAATATTTTCAGACGCTATACCGACTTCATTTTCGGCATAGTCGCGAATTTTCTTAAGTAACTCAGCACGACGCAATTGACCACCAGTCTCCTTAACGCGGAGCTGAATTCGAGCTTCATCAATGTCCTCGAGAAGATAGGGCCCCACCATCTGCTGATAAATATCCTCTCCCAGATTTTGCCTCATAAAGGCAATTTCAAAATCGTTTAATGGGTGTCCAAGAAGATCTGTCGCGACCTCATTGATCTGCGCCAGCGAGCTTACCTTGCCAACTTCGGGTTGAGATTCAATAAAACGCTGTAGTTTACTTAAGTCTGCTAACCCAGTAGATGAGAACCAATAGCTATCGGTTAGAACGTCTTCTTCAATACCAAACTCACCTTCATCAAAATTATAATCATCTTCATCACCGAAGCCATAATCATCTTCGACAGCTTCAGCTTCAGAGTCACTAGTCGCTAGTGTCATAGATGCTGGAGCTTGAATTATGATATCTAGAGGCGTTGTGCCGCCAAGCGCCGTATCTATTATTTCCATTCCTTGGTAGATTTCAGTGTCTGCGCGGAAATAATCGATAAAGCGGTTTTCAACCTCTAGCTTGGTGATTCCATAACCCGAAAGAATAGCTAGAGCCAATGCGATGAGCAGAACTGCTGACCCATAGTGCTCGGTAAACCATGCAAATTTCGTCGTTATTACACCAGAGTTATCAGCGGCTGCAGAGCTGTTGCCTTTGCCAAGTAATATCATGCCGGCGGGTATCACCACAAAGGAAACTAATAACGCAAGGCTGATACCCATCGTCATCATCCAGCCGAAATCGATAACAGGCCTAATATTGCTGACGACCAAAGATGTAAAAGCAACAATTGTAGTGAGTACGGTATAGACGCAGGGTTTGGCCATAGAAATCACAGTACTGCTAACCAATTCATGCTGCGTCGCATCTGGTTTAGCGACTTGTAGTTCACGATAGCGGACGATGAGATGAATAGTCAGCGCTAATGTTATGATCAGTAGCAAGGAAACAAAATTAGACGATATAACCGTCAATCGCCAGTCAATCCAACTTAAAAATCCAAGTATGATAGTCAGACAAAGACCACAGGTCAGCAGCGGTAGAACAACCCAGCGAACTTGGCGAAAGATAAGAGCCAAGGTAGCAATGATAAACAGCAAAATACCGGCGCCAAAAACCTGTAGATCGCTTTTAATAAAATCGATCATGTCAGCGGTAATCATATCTGGACCGCCCAGAAAAATAGTGGCTTGACCGCGGTAGCCATTAATTAGGCCACGCACCACATCGACTCTCTCATGATCTTCTGAAGCTTTGGCAGTGCGATGGTGAAGGAATTCTAGGCTGACTGCATCTAGCCGGTTCTTTTGCTCTGAGGTAAGACCGACAGTATCGCGCACTAGGCGTAAATCATCACGTTCTGTAACTAACTTCAAATAGGTCTCATCGAGCTTTAAGGTCGCTAGGATACCGGTGGTTTGTCCATCGGCACTGAGAATAACATCCTTATAAATTGGACTATTTAGGAATTCTTGCTTTGCCAGCTGTTTATCAACGCCCGCGGTAAGTAGTGTATTCAGCTCGTCAGTTAGCTCTGAAATCTCAATCTTGGGGCTATAGAGTAGAGGCACATCGAGCATAGACAGAACCTTCTCGACGCCTTTAATAGTAAGCAGATCGGCACGCAGAGCTTTTAGAACCTGGAGGTTGTCTTCATCAAATAGATCGCCTTGTTTAGGCGAAAAGGTGACGATCAGATAATTATCACTACCATAACGCTGAACCACCTTACGAAAGAAGTTTAAGTCATCGTCATGTTCCAGTGTTAAAGAGTCAGCTGACGCATCTAGTTTGAAGTTGGGCAAGCCCATTGCCATGGCGATGGTCAGTAACAGGATCGCCAGTATTGCCAGCAACGGATGACGCAAAATCGTCTGGTCATACATTTTAAATAGGGAAGATTGCATGGTGACAGCGAGCCTTAAAATAGTAATCGATAAAGATGCGCCATTATGCGGTTTTGTAGGCTAAATTTATAGGCTGTCGAGGTAACATTGGGCAGTCTGGTCAATATTTTTTGAGCTTAAAATTATCATCTGCTTTAATGAGTCTTTACGTAAGCTAACTAGTGCCTTTATTTAAATAAAAAAAATAATTTCGTATTTGGCACAGAAAGTAGGCTGTCTCGTTAATTTAAGGCAATGCTGATAGTTTAAAAACAATAAGAAAAAGGGGGTTAGTCATGAAAAGATCAAACAGTATTATTGCTATATTGGCATCCTTAGTCATCGGTAGTCTGATATTACTTGGGGGTAGCCAAGGAAGCCTTCAGATGGATAACCTGCCTTTGTTTGCGCTATGTGGGGCCATAGGGTTTATTCTTCATTGGCTGATGTTCGTTCCTGCCTACGCATTCCAAACCGAGCACTATTTTGATTTAACTGGGTCAATATCTTACATCACCACCGTAGTCGCCGCGGTAATGTTGAGCTCGTCCCTAGACCTTAGGGATCTTATTATTTGCGCTATGATTGTCATTTGGGCGGTTCGATTAGGATCTTTTTTATTCTGGCGAATAAAAAAAGACGGTCAAGACACTCGCTTTATTGTCATGAAAACACAGTTCATATGGTTCTTGATGACTTGGACTCTGGGTGGGCTTTGGGTCTTGGTTACTATGGCGGCAGGACTTGCGGCGATAACGTCTAATATCACTGAGGACCTAGGGGCGCTGTCCTACATTGGAATCTCTTTGTGGCTATTTGGATTTGCAGTGGAAGTTGCTGCAGATAGGCAAAAGCGACGCTTCAAGGCGTTGCCTGAAAATAAAGGGCGTTTTATCAAGTCTGGACTATGGGCGTGGTCACAGCATCCAAATTACTTTGGCGAAATAACACTGTGGTTTGGTTTAACGCTGGTAGCACTGCCGGTACTATCTGGTTGGCAGCTATGTACATTGATTTCACCGATATTTGTATATCTATTATTAACTAGAGTTAGTGGCATACCGTTATTAGATCGGTTAGCTTTGAAGAAATGGGGAAATGATCCAGACTATATTGCCTATATAGAATCAACACCGTCACTAATTCTTGCTCGACCGAAGGTCTAGCCCCTGAAAGGGGTTTGATGGATAATGGCCTCTTCAAAACAACAGCTTGATTTAAATATTTGGGGAAGCCATGAGGGGGGTTGTTTTAGACTTTGACAGCATAGGGCCGACAGACCTTGATCTGACTGCACTGTATAAATTACCCGTTGAGTGGGAAATTTATCCGGATTGCTTGGCCTCACAGGTAGCCGAACGCATTGCCAGCGCGGATATTGTGCTGACTAATAAGACGGCAATTCGCGCACCAGAAATGGATCAAGCTAAGTCTCTAAAACTCATCGCACTGTTTGCCACAGGAACGGACATTGTTGATTTAGTCGCAGCGAGCGAGAAAAGCATAGTAGTGAGTAATGCGGTTGGCTACGGCACAGCCTCAGTCGTTCAGCATGTTTGGTCTCTGATTCTGGCGTTAACTACAAACCTTAAAGAGCACAGCAAGTCATCAATCGATGGCCGGTGGCGCAACAGCCGATTTTTCTGTTTGCTGGATTCTCCGGTACAAGAACTTGAGGGTAAAGTGCTCGGTATTATAGGGGCTGGCGAGCTAGGTTTAGGTGTGGCAAAAATCGCTGAAGCCTTCGGGATGAAAGTGTTCTTTGCGGCCTTACCCGGTCGATCTCATTCAAACCAAGACAATCGAATGCCGTTTGAGGTGCTACTGAAAGAGGCCGATATTCTCAGTTTGCATTGTCCTTTAAACGCAGAAACGGCCAAATTAATTGGCGCAGATGAACTGCAAGCAATGAAAAAATCAGCTTTTCTGATTAATACCGCGCGCGGTGGCCTTATTGATGAGCAAGCGTTAAGGCATGCGCTGACGGAGGGAATTATTGCTGGCGCTGCTCTTGACGTCCTTAGCGTTGAACCGCCCTCTGAAGGGAATGTGCTCATCGATAATTATATCCCCAACTTGATCGTTACACCTCATGTGGCCTGGATTGCTCGTGAGTCGCGCCAGAGGCTGGTGGGCCAAGTCGTTGAGAATGTGCAGGGATTTCTTGCAGGTGAACCAAGAAATCAGGTCAATTAATACAGGATACAACCCTCTTGTATGTTTAAAACTTAAAGCCACTAGGTAATTTTTTAGGCACTAATACATTTTTCAGACGCACATAGCAGGGAATGCCGTTTTTAAATGGGGGGTAATCTTCTCCGGCGATCAAGGGTTCTAAATAATCACGAGCTTGTTGGGTGATACCGTAACCATCCTTAGTGATAAATGAGCGAGGCATCTTCTTTTCCATATTAGCCACTTTTTCGAGTGGGGCCTCACCCAATGACCAGCTATATTTTTTACCTGGCCCTCTCTCGATGGAAACCATCACAGAATGCTTACCCTTCACCGCCATTTCAACGGCTGCTCGACCCACAGCATAGGCTTGGTCTACGTCGGTCTTTGAGGCGATGTGACGTGCTGACCGTTGTAAATAGTCAGCCATAGCCCAGTGATATTTGTAGCCCGTAGACTGTTTAATCATGCTGGCTAGGGTTGGTGCTACGCCGCCAAGCTGCTGATGCCCAAAAGCATCTTTATTTATCGATCCAGAAATATGGGCACCATCACTATATTGTGCTCCTTCGGAAGCGACAATAACGCAGAAGCCTTTTTCATGAACAGTTTGCTCAACCTTTTTAATAAATAGCTCTCGAGAAAAAGGAATTTCAGGGAAGAGAATAATGTGTGGAGGATCGCCCGCGTGTTCTGCCGCAAGGCCCCCAGAAGCGGCAATCCATCCGGCATGACGGCCCATTACTTCAAGAATAAATACTTTCGTCGAGGAGCCGCACATTGACTGAATATCTAGGCTGGCTTCTTTGGTTGAGGTGGCAATATATTTCGCCACTGAACCAAACCCAGGGCTACAGTCCGTTAGCGGCAGATCGTTATCAATGGTTTTGGGGATGTGGATCGCTTGGATAGGGTAGCCTAGTTTTGCCGAAATTTGAGACACTTTGAGGCAGGTGTCTGCTGAGTCCCCGCCGCCATTATAAAAAAAGTACCCTATATTGTGGGCCTTAAATACCTCAATAAGCCGATCGTATTCTGCCGGACTATCTTTATAATCTTTCATCTTGTAGCGGCAAGAGCCAAACGCGCCACCAGGCGTATGTTTAAGCGCGGCGATATCAGATAAAGATTCTTTGCTGGTATCGATAAGTTCTTCTTGCAGGGCGCCGACAATGCCATTTAAGCCTGCGTATAGTTTGCCGATCATTGCCTTATTTTCACGTGCAGCCTCTATAACGCCTGAGGCTGATGCATTGATGACGGCCGTTACGCCTCCAGATTGTGCATAAAAAGCATTTTTCTTATCCATGGGTAAGGCTCTCACAAAGTTCCTGTTTGTTAGACTTTTATTTTAGTCCCTTGCAGGCTAAGGTGAAAGCGGAAACTAACTTGTTTTAGGTTATAGTGCCCATTAGTCCTCAAGTTGATGTTTAGGTAGGCCATCTTATGCATATTCATATTCTCGGTATCTGCGGTACATTTATGGGTAGCCTTGCCCTACTTGCCAAGCAAGCCGGCCATCAGGTTTCGGGGTCTGACGCTAATGTCTATCCACCGATGAGTACACAGCTTGAGGAAAGCGGTATACAGTTAATCGAGGGATTTGATCCTCAGCAGTTATCCCCCGCGCCAGATTTAGTTGTCGTTGGGAACGCTATGTCTCGAGGGAATCCATGTGTGGAATATATGCTCGACAATAGGCTAGCCTATATCTCTGGGCCTCAGTGGTTGGGGGAAAA
>TARA_B110000196_G_scaffold317076_1_pt1 | contig 14870 bp, 10 predicted proteins | sample TARA_B110000196 | Tara Oceans TARA_B110000196 (sample SAMEA4397072) | marine metagenome | biome: Polar Biome; feature: [MES] marine water layer (ENVO:01000295) within the mesopelagic zone...; material: water (ENVO:00002006), including particulate matter (ENVO:01000060) such... | reverse complement strand
GAGACCGACTGTATCACTTTGCCACTCAGTGGCAGGTTTAATGTTGATAATTGTCTTGCGGCAGTGTCGTTAGCTACGGTTGCAGGGATGAGATTAGGGGAAATAGCCGATCGTCTGAGCACTGTTCCTCAAATTCCAGGACGCTTCGAAGTTGTGGTGCGAGAACCCTTCTTGGTAATCATCGATTTCGCTCACACCAGCGCAGCTCTGGAAAACATCATAGATGCTGTGGGAGCGCTCACGGCTGGCCGTCTGATTGTTGTTTTTGGAGCTGGGGGTGACAGGGATGGTTCGAAGAGGCCGAAAATGGGAAAAGTGGTATCTCGAGGTGCGGATCTAGCCATAGTGACCTCAGACAATCCACGTTCGGAGAACCCCGACTCTATTATTGATGACATTATGAGCGGAATGCCAAAGGGAAATGTTTGGAGAATAAGTGATCGCAGATCTGCAATCGAACAAGCTCTTTCTGAAGCCCAACCAGGAGATTGTGTCCTCTTGGCAGGAAAAGGTAACGAACGTTTTCAGATTGTGGGTCAGCATAAGCAACGGTTGGATGAACGTGCAATAATTTTGGAAAATTTGCGAATGTCAGGGGGTGTTAGTTGACAGAGTTTCAATCGTGGAATGAAACACACGTAAGTGAGGCCTTGAACCTGACACTTGAGAATGCAACAGGGGTCACATTTTCAGGGATTTCTACGGATAGTCGTTCTGTTAGTCCAGGTGAATTATTCGTTGCATTGATGGGCGAGGATTTTGATGGTCATGATTTTATTGCAAGTGCTGCAGAAAAAGGAGCTAAGGGTGTAGTTGTATCACGCCTAGTGAATATCAAAGAGGGAAAAATTCCTGTTTATCATGTGGAGGACACTCTTGAAGCTCTAGGGAATTTAGCAAGATACCGAAGGAAGAAGATGGATATTACTGTTGTCGCCATCACTGGCTCAAGTGGTAAAACTGGAACTAAAAATTTAACGCAAGCTGCCATAGAGGGCTGTTATCAATCTCACTGTACTTCCGGAAATCAGAACAACAGAATAGGGGTTCCCTTAACATTACTTTCGGCACCTTTAGACACTGAAATCGTAGTATTGGAGATGGGTACTAGTGAACCGGGTGAGATCGAACTGTTAACAGAAATGTCTGAGCCTCAGATTGGAGTTGTAACAACGGTCTCAGAATCTCACACACAGAAACTGAAATCTTTCGATGGGGTAATGAAAGAGAAATTGGAACTTTTTCGAGGCCTATCAACCAATGGGATTGCTCTGGTAGGTGGTGACCCTCAAGTCCTTTCGAACAAGGCTAGAGAAGTTATAAAGGACACATTAGTAATTGGAATTGGCTCACATACAGATGTGAATTATCGGCCTGGTCAGATTGAGATGAAAGAGGACGGTTGCTGCGTATTTCCTTGGCATGGAGAGGAGGTTGTATTACAGGTTCCGGGGATGCATTCTGTGCAAAACGCTCTGATGGCTCTGGCTATTTCAGACCTTCTTGACGTTCCAGCGAGCATGGCTACAAAAGGCGTCAGTCGTGTGAAAGCGGCTAAGATGCGTAACGAAATGATGCAAGTGGGTGGTATCACTTTGATCTTGGATTGTTACAATGCCAACCCCCAAAGCGTTAAATCTGCCTTAGATCTCTTGGCTGCCACAAACCCTGAACGGCCTAAGATCGCTTTTTTAGGGAGCATGCTTGAGTTAGGTGAAAACAGTAAGGAATTGCACAGAAACCTACTTTGTCAGGCTGTATCTCTTGATTTAGATCTTATTGTAGCGACTGGTTTATTCGCCCTTGAATCATCGATAGAGAATATTGACAAAAGGACGAACAGTACTCGGCTAGTCAGCACATCAGATCCTCAAGAAGCTTACAGGAATATTCGAGGTCAAATAAGGGGAGATGAAGTTCTGCTCTTGAAAGGATCACGGGGGGTTAATCTAGAAACACTCATACCTTTTTTCGAGGCAGATTTCGGAACAAAAGGAACTGTTACAGATGGGATGAAGAGCTGATGTTCTATCATTATCTACCTGATCTAGCTGATCTCCATATCGTATTTAATTTATTTAGATTTATAACTTTTCGAGCTGCTGGTGCCTTGGTCACCTCATTGTTGATAGCGTTTGCCTTAGGACCGAGTACGATCAGGATGCTCAAGCACTTTGGGGTTGGACAAGTAGTAAGGGCTGATGGTCCTGGTACTCATCTTGCTAAACAAGGTACTCCAACCATGGGTGGGATACTGATCGTTTTGCCAGCAACATTGTCCACTTTGCTTTGGGCAGAATTGGCCAATTGGTACATAGTCATAGCTCTTGTAGCTTTTCTAGCAATGTCTGCCATAGGATTTATGGATGACTACTTGAAAGTCGTGCGGTTGCAGACGGCCGGGCTGATTGCCCGTTATAAAATGCTAGGCCAATGGGTGTTCGGGATTTGTCTCGGCTTGTTTCTCCTCATGCATCCTATCTCTCCACTGGAACCTAACAGGACCATGTTGCCGTTTTTCTCAGATTTTTCTTTGCTCATCAATCCGTTCGTTTATGTGATTTTTGTCAGTTTTGTCATCTCAGGAAGTTCTAACGCAGTCAATCTTACGGACGGCTTAGATGGATTAGCGACAGGCCTTGTTGCTGTTGCATCGGCAACCTTTGGGATTTTGGCTTATCTGATAGGTCGAGTAGACAGTTCATCTTATCTCGGTCTGTTCTACTTGCCCGGAGCGGCAGAGCTTGGAGTCCTTGCCCTTGCCCTTACAGGAAGTTGTTTGGGTTTTCTATGGTTTAATTCCTATCCTGCTGAAGTGTTTATGGGAGATACTGGAGCACTGGGCTTGGGTGGAGTAATTGGAGCGATAGCCATCCTACTGAAAGCTGAATTTTTCTTGGCAATCGTAGGTGGCGTATTCATTGCGGAAGTGCTTTCTGTGGTTCTTCAGGTGGGTTTTTTCAGGTACACTCGCTCAAGAGATGGGGTCGGAAGAAAAATCTTTCAGATGGCTCCCATACACCATCATTTCGAAGAAATAGGATGGCCTGAAAGTAAAGTGGTAGTGCGTTTTTGGGTTTTAGGAATTATGTGCGCGATGGTCGCACTAAGTGCATTGAAGATTCGTTGAGATATGAATATGTCTCGACCTTTGAAAGGACAAAGTGTCGCTGTTATCGGCCTCGGATCTTCAGGGATAGCAGCAGCAAAGTTGGCTCTCGAAAAAGGAGGAAATGTTTATGTATCAGAAGTACGGGAGGACAAGGAGGCTTGCGCTAGTGCCAGTCAGTTACGAGAGATCGGAATCGAAGTGGAACTCGGCCCGCATGTCCAGCGAAAAATTGCAGAAGCCGGAACTATTGTCGTCAGTCCAGGGATTTCGCCTAGCGCCAAAGTTCTCAAAGAGCTCGCTGACAATGGCTTATCGACGATTTCAGAACCAGAATTTGCATTTAGATTCTTTAATGGTCCATTGATAGCAGTTACTGGGACTAACGGTAAGACTACCACTGCTATGCTGATAGCTCAATTTCTCAAGGCAGACGGGCAAGATATTGCAGTCGGTGGTAACATAGGGGGAGGATTGGCTCCTCCAGCTTCGGAATTAGCTATAAGTGGAAATTCGCCATCTTGGTATGTGCTGGAGCTGAGCTCTTTTCAGCTTTCAGGAATAGTAGATTTAAAGCCAGCCATTGGAGTTTTCACCAATTTGGCTCCAGATCATCTTGATAGGTATGATTCTGTGGATTCCTACTATCGTGATAAATCCAGAATTTTCGATAATGCTGATGAGAAAAGCCGTTGGGTTTTGAATGGTGATGATTCTGAGTTGGAGAGCCTTGCACAAGGCATACCTGGAGAACGTTTTTATTTTTCTGAAGAGTATGCTGATCGTGCTGGAGCTTATCTGGAATCCGGTGTGCTCACTGTGGAATTAACAGGATCAAAATATAGGATTGCGGGCCTACAAGACGTAACACTTGTTGGTAGGCACAATATTCAAAATGTATTGGCTGCTGCATTAACTGCTAAGCTAGCTGGAACGAAAAAAAGTTCTATCTCAGCCGGACTCAAAGAATTTTCTGGATTACCTCACCGTACCGAAAAAATTGCAGAAAACAATAAGATTACATGGGTTAACGATTCCAAAGCCACTAACGTAACGGCTACTATAAATGGAATTACAAGCTTCGACTCTAATCTATTGGTACTCTTGGGTGGGCAGGACAAGGGAGAAAATTTCTGTCGATTAGTCAAACCACTTAAGGAGAACGATTCAAAAGTTCTTGCGTATGGTGAATCTGGGATTCGGTTATACGAACAACTAAAGGACGAAGTACGAGTCCGTTTGGTCAAGGGTAGTTTTGAAGATTTGATAAGGTCAGCAATTGATTGGGTGGAATCTGGAGATACAGTCCTTCTGTCCCCAGCATGTCCAAGTTTTGACATGTTCAAGGATTATGAACACAGAGGGGAACGATTCCGTCACTTAGTAACCAAATTCCTGGAGAGTTCTGATGGTTGATGCGATGGATAGGACCTCCTGGAAGCGATCATTTTTTTCAAGTGAAAATTGGAACAAAGGTTGGGAAGTGACCGCTCTCTATTCCGTCACTGCTGTACTTATAGTTTTCGGTTTAATTACGCTTTATTCGGCCAGTTCTTATGATGCCCAGACTCATCAATTGCCAGGCACTTACTACTTCTCTCGTCAACTAATAGGTGTGGCTCTCGGAATGGTTGCGCTGATGATTTGTTCTCGTGTGAATTATCACATATGGAGAAAATTGGCCTGGCCAATACTCGCTGTGACTTGGGTGCTACTGATTGTATTAGTCTTACCAGGTGAAAATACTTTCGCTCCACGGATCAATGGGGCCAACCGTTGGATTCGTGTAGCTGGTTTCACTTTACAGCCCTCTGAATTAGCAAAAATAGCGATCATTATTTGGACTGCTTCTTTGGCTGTTCGGAAACAAAATCAATTTAAGAGTCTAAAGACAGGATTCTTACCCTTTGTGGTTGTTTGGTCAGCGATGATGCTTCCTATAGCCTTGGAACCAGACTTGATGACTGCATTGTTGGTTGGATTTCTAGGTTGTTTGGTTCTATTTATGGCTGGAGGTCGAGTTGGCCATTTCATCTTTGCAATTGTGGCAGGTTTACCAATTCTATGGTCTGAGTTGAATAGTGGTTACAGGGGTCAGAGATTGAAGGCGTTTTTCGATCCTTCGCTCGATATCGCGGGTGTAAATTATCAAGTTAAGCAGTCGCTTTTGGCCATCGGATCTGGTGGTGTTGGTGGTGTAGGGTTTGAAAAGGGGCGACAGAACCAGGGATTTCTTCCCGAAGCTCACAATGACTTTATTTTTGCTATGATAGGAGAAGCATTTGGGTTATTGGGGATTATCTTCACCGTAGCTTTGTATCTGGGGATCATCGGACTTGGATTTCATATCGCGGCTAAGGCCTCGGATCTAATGGGACAACTTCTTGCTACTGGGATTTCGAGCTTGATTGCTTCGCAGGCCATCATACATATGCTAGTTGGCTTGGGTTGGTTTCCGAATACGGGTTTGGCTCTCCCTTTCATTTCGTATGGTCGTTCTAATTTGCTGGTGAGTATGGCCTGTATCGGAATTTTAGTAAGTATAGCCAGGCCTCCTCGGAGAATCCGCCGTGGGCGTAGGAGGGCTCGTGCATGACTCTTCGACTGTTGTGTTCGCCGGAGGAGGGACTGGGGGTCACTTCTACCCAGCACTGGCTTTGGCAAATGAGTTGGTTAGTCAACGTCCTGAGGTTCGTCCAGTGTTCATAGGAGCGAGCAGAGGGATCGAGTCCAGGATTCTCCCTGGAAAGGGAATAGAATATAACCTGTTACCTGTTCGTGGTTGGAAGAGGGGTCAATTCTTGGCTAATATAGGAGTACCTTGGGCGCTCTTGAAATCTTTTATTTCTGCAATAAAGCTTCACAAAAAATACAATTCTAAACTTGTAATTGTGACTGGAGGTTATTCAAGCGCACCAGCTGGGTTAGCAGCAATTCTTATGGGCATACCTTTAATCCTGCAGGAACAGAACGCTCACCCTGGTGTGACGACTCGGGTTCTTTCGTTGTGGGCAAGGCAAATCCATGTTGCTTTTTCTGAGGCAGTTTTACACTTACCCAGAAAAGTTAGGAATTTAGCTTTGATTTCAGGTTGTCCGATTGAATCTCCTAGAAAAATATCTCTCAATCGCAACGAAATATGTGAAAAATTAGGCTTAGATCAAAAATACAAAGTATTGCTGGTGACTGGAGGAAGCCAAGGCTCTGTTGCTTTGAATGATTTGGTGCTGGGTATCTTGCAGAATCAGCGCGAGAGCAGACAAGGTTTCTTTTCTCAATGGCAGATTCTCTGGATAGCTGGACCAGGTAACTATGAATTGGTCAGTCGAGAAATAAATCGGATAGAAGGCTGTAGTAGAGTCAAAGTTCTTCCCTACTTAGAGAGTATGCCTTGGGCTCTTAACCTTGCTGACTTGGCTATCAGTCGAGCAGGTGCGATGACGACTTCTGAGTTGATGGCTTGGGGAGTACCAGCGATACTGGTCCCATTACCTACAGCAGCTGCTAATCATCAGGAATTGAACGCTCTGGCCATTCAAAAACTTGGGGCAGCGACTTACATGTCCCAGCTAGGGTTAACCTCTGATAAGCTTTGGATGGAAATTGGCAGGTTAACTGAAAACGAAGAGATATTGAGTAGGATGGCTGACAAAGCCCGGAGAAACAGTAAACCAGAAGCAACTTTTAAGGTGGTATCTAGTATGTTGAAATTTCTCCCGGAGTCCAAAGGAAGGATGGCTTAGTGGAGAATAGTCCTACAATGAATCCAGAGCGGTTCCAGCCAATTTCATTGTTGGCCAATGGAGTTGGCCACATCCATTTTATGGGTATTGAAGGGGCCGGAATGTTTGCTCTTGCTGAGTTGTTTCGGCAACGCGGCTACGTGGTGTCAGGGTGTGATCTCGAACCAAATACAAATAGCGACCAGTTAAAACGGAAGAGTGTGGAAGTTTACGATGATCATGATGAGTCCCATCTTTCTGGGGTACATTCTTTGGTGGTGAGTTCTGCGATCCCATGGACTTCGGGGGAAATTCAAGAAGCCATCCGCCTAGGAATTCCAGTATTGAAGAGGGCAGAAGCTTTGGGTCAGTGTGTTAATCATGGAAAAGTTCTGGCAGTTTCTGGGACGCATGGGAAAACCACGACAACCGCAATGACTACAGAAATTCTTGACATAGCAGGTTTAAATCCGACTGGGATTGCCGGAGGATACGTTTTTTCTTGGGATGGAAATATACGACATGGGGGTGATCTGTATGTGGTGGAAGCCGATGAATATGATAGATCTTTCCTAGAGCTAGAGCCGGACATTGCAGTAGTTACGAACATTGAAGCAGACCACTTAGATTGTTATCAGGATTTTGACGAAATAATCTCTGCATTCCAAAAATTTCTCGGTTCTTTGGCCCTCGATGGTACAGCTGTGGTTTGCGGTGACGACAGAGTCGCCGGTCGAGTTTTGAATGAGTTAGGAGGTCAAACAATAAGCTACGGATTGAAACCAGGATCACAATTAAGAGCAACAGAAATCCATCAACATGAGGATGGTGTAAGCTTTACTCTAATGGAACAGGGGATTAACTGTGGATCTTTTAGGATAAAGTCTCTCGGATTACATAATTTACAAAATTCTTTGGCAGCAGTTGCTTCTTCACGGTGTTTAGGCGTTTCATGGGACGCAATCCGTGAAGGTTTAAATTCTTTTGGGGGAGTGAAAAGAAGATTTGAGATCATTTGTATTCATAGAGATATTTTGATAGTTGATGACTATGCCCACCATCCTTCTGAAGTCACAGCTACACTTACTGCTGCTAAGGCAGCCTATCCTAGCCGTAGAATCGTAGCTCTTTTTCAGCCGCACCTGTTTACTCGGACAAGAGATTTTGCCAAGGAATTTGGGAGCAGCCTTTTGATAGCAGATGAAATTTGGGTCACAGATGTCTTCGCCTCTCGTGAAAATCCGATAGAAGGAGTAACAGGAGAGTTGATAGCAAGTTCTATCGAGCAAGTTGGAAGAACAATTAATTATCATGCTGACATGGACACACTCAGTGAGACCTTGATCCCATTTTTGTCACCTGGCGATCTCATCATAACGCTAGGAGCTGGTTCTATCCGCCAAGTATCAGAGGAAATAAAGGCCTTACTCCTAAATGGTGATCTTAATGAGTAAATACCTTAAAATTTTACCCATCTTCTGTGCCCTCGGAATAATAGCGTTCAGCGCTCAAAAGGGTCCAGAGTATTGGAGAAGATGGGAATTCTTGAGAGTAAGAGAATTTCTGGTTGTGGGAAACCATTATCTGGCGAATGAAGTCATTTGGGAAATTGCTTCGTTTCCTGTAAACACCAGTGTCCTTGATGATTTGGCTCGGACAAAGCTTTTATTGGAAGAGCATGGAATGATTCTTGAGGCCAGTGTTAAGAAAAAATGGTGGTCTCGTAAAGTTGTTTTAACCATAGAAGAAAAAATTCCCCTTGCTTTATTGGCTAATGCACTGCTAGTGCCTGTCGATAGGGATGGGAATACTCTGCCCTTAGATCCAGGCCAACATCTATTAGATCTGCCTCTCCTGAGGGTGGAAGGAGATTTGGGAGAAGGATCAGAAGAGATCAGGACCATAGCGCTGGAGTTGGAACGATTGATTGCCAACAATTCATTCTTTGCGAATGAATTATCTGAAATATCGATTGATGGAGAAGGGAATGCTGAAGCTATTTTAAATGGAGATGTTGTGGTCCGTTTTAGGCCGCCTTTGGCGAACCAAACGTTGAGGGCAGGTTTGACTGCCTTAGAGGACGCGAAAAAACGTCGACTTTCAGGTGCGGGCATAATGATAGATCTAAGATTTGATGGTCAAGTTGTGGCTTCTTATGGGGCGGAAGGTAGACAGTGAAATCCATCCTCATAGCCGGTGTAGACTTGGGAACGACTAAGACTTGTGCAGTGATTGCTGAAGTCCCTCAAGACCCAATCCTCAGAAGAAAACTCAATATTTTGGGGGTTGGACAAGCTAGGACTGTCGGCATGCATGAAGTGATAACTCATATAGATGAGACTACTGAGTCCATAAGAGCAGCCTTGGCCGAGGCAGAACTAATGGCTGGTGCAGAAGTGGAGAGGGTCTACGTTGGTATTAGGGGTGATCACATCAAGGCCATGATGTCACCAGGTATAGTGGCGGTTGAAGACGATGAAATTTCAAGGCATGACATAGAACGAGTTCATGAAGTGGCAAGAGCTGTGGCATTCCCTCCTGATCGCGAGTTAATCCACGCGATTCCACAGGAGTACTTAGTGGATGGGCAGAGAGGGATCAAGGACCCGTTAGGGATGATGGGTACAAGACTGGAAGCAGAATTATACCTAGTGACTGGATCAGCTCTGGCCGCAGAAAACATCAGGAGATCTGTTCATAGGGCTGGATACCATGTGGAAGATTTAATTTTGGAACCGCTGGCAGCTGCAAGATCTGTTTTGACAGTGGATGAAAAAGAAGTTGGAGTTGCAGTAGTCGAGATAGGCGATGCGACTACTAATATAGCGGCTTATTTCGATGGTGAAATCAGGCATCTCGCTGTCCTTCCTCTTGGAGGAGTTGCGGTCACTAATGATCTAGTTCAAGGCTTATCCATTCCATTCGCAGACGCGAAGAAAACTAAAGAGTTACTGGGGGTGGCATGCTCACAGTTAGTTGACCCGAAAGAGATGGTCGACTTGCCCGGACTCGTTGGGGGGCAGACTCGGCAAGTAGCAAGAGAATTGATAGCTCACGTGATAGAGGCTCGGATGGATGAGCTTTTGGTTATGGCTCATGCCGAACTGGAAAAAGAAGGACTCTTGTCAAAATTGCATGCTGGGATTGTTCTTACCGGAGGCGCGTCTGCGCTTCAGGGAATTAACAATTTGGCACAACAGGTTTTTGCTGCCCCAGTGCGGAATGGTTCCCCTGGAGAAGAGTTAGCAGGAATAGCTGACTCCGTAGCAAGACCAAGATTTTCAACCGCTGTAGGATTGGTTCTACATGGGTTTGATCGATATAAGGAGACAGGCCTTGGCGCTTCAAACAGTTCTTCTGGTTTGATCGGTAAAACAAGGAAGTGGTTAAGGGAATTTTTCTAATAGTAAGCTTAATATTTCACCTTCTCTTGGGAGTGTTGATTGATGAAAAAGTTCGAATTTGAAGATACAGACCTTCAGAGTGCCCGCATGAAGGTTATTGGTGTGGGTGGTGCTGGGGGCAACGCTGTAAATAGGATGATCGATGAAGATTTAGAAGGTGTAGAATTCATCGCAGCTAATACGGATGCCCAAGCTCTTAGGAGCTCCAAGGCTCCGGTTACTATTCAGCTGGGGAAAAATTTGACTCGAGGATTAGGAGCTGGTGCTCGACCTGAAATTGGACGGCAGGCTATTGCTGAAAGCGATGAAGAAATTCGTCGAGTGCTAGAAGGAGCAGACCTGGTGTTTGTAGCTGCTGGTATGGGCGGCGGCACCGGCACGGGGGCGGCTCCGATCGTGGGAGAGATCGCTCGTGAAATGGGAGCTTTGACTGTAGGTGTAGTATCTAAGCCGTTTTCGTTTGAAGGTAAAACAAGAGGCCGGCAAGCAGAACAGGGAATAGCCGAATTGCGTAGAAGCGTAGACACTATGATCGTCGTGCCCAATAATCGTCTCATGTCAGTGGTCCCTCAGGGAACGTCGTTCGGAGATGCTTTGAAAAAAGCGGATGAAGTTCTACTGAACGCGACAAGAGGTATTAGTGACCTGATAAGAAATCCGGGGGAAGTAAACGTGGATTTTGCGGATGTTCGCACAATAATGGCATGTCGTGGTCCCGCATTGATGGGTTCTGGATATGGGGAAGGAGAAGACAGAGCTCAGGAAGCCGCTCAAGAGGCTATTTCTTCTCCTCTTTTAGATGAGGTCTCCATAAAAGGTGCTAGAGGTGTACTGATTAATATTACAGGAGGTATGGATTTAGCTATTGATGAAGTCCATAAGATATCGACTATTATACACGATGAAGTTGGAGATGATACAGAGATTATTTTTGGCATGGTCCATGATAAAAAACTCAAAGGCCAGGTTAGAGTTACCGTCATAGCAACTGGTTTCGACGATGTGATTCAGGCCGAGCCAGCCGAATTTATTCGCTCAGTAGAAATTTCAGATATTGCAGTCAATCAGAGCAGGCCTCAGGTTCAACGACCGGTCAGGGTGCTGGCTACTGGAGGAGAAAACACAGAGGGCTTAGAGCATCAGGGAAGTATGCCTACAGCAGTCCCATTGACCCCTCTTAACGAGAGCATTATTACACATCAAGAAATCGGCGAACTCGATGTGCCGACTTTTATTCGGCGGCAAATGGACTGATTACTGGTTCGTTGGTTGAATTGAAATGATAGTTTGTGTGGCGATAGAAAGGGTTTTTGTTAACTAGCGGTTTGGTTTTGGAGGAAATGCAGTGTCTCAAGACCTAGGGATTTTGCCTGAGAAGGTTATTTCATTGCTCCGTGGTGTCGGACTAATTTTGTTATTGGTCCTGGTCCTCTCGGGTCGGGGAAAGAAGCTTCCCACAGTTCAGATTGACCACTCAATCTCCGCACAGATACCCGAAGATGAGTTTGTCTATGAATTAAAAACGAATCAGACTTTAGGAGATCTTTTTAATAAGTTTTTGGATCCTAATGATCAAGATGCGTTACTATCTCAACTGCGTGCACATATCGATCCAAGACGGGTGCGTGAAGGGACTACAGTTACGGTGCGAACCGTGCGGGGAGATGTTAAAGGTCCCAAATCAGTCGAAGTCACGTTAAATGCTGATCAGACTGTGCGGCTAGTCTCGCTGAGTGAGTCCTGGAGCTCTCAATTGATTAGCACACCTACCACAGTAGACACGATATGGGCTTCGGGTGAGATTAAATCATCTCTCTGGAACGCCCTGCTGGAGAATAGTCATCTCTCTGAAGTTAACCCAACGGATCGCGAGAAATTAGTTCTCGAACTCAATGACGTTTTTAAGTGGCAAGTGGATTTTGTTCGTCAGATTCAATCAGGGGATTCATATCGTTTCGCTTTTGAGAGAGAAGTACGGACCGGTGGTACTATGCGAACAGGTCATGTTCTTGCTGCCGAGCTTGTTAATCGTGATAGAAGTTACACTGCTCTCTGGTTTGACCCTAATGAAGATGGGGCCGGAACTTATTACGATCTCGATGGGAAATCTGTCAAAGGTGCTTTCTTGCTTAGTCCTATTGAACTGCGACATCGGATCTCGAGTCGTTTCACTAGCGGTCGCTTCCACCCAATCCTCAAAAGATGGCGTGCTCACAGGGGAGTAGATTATGCTGCGCCAACCGGGACACCTGTCCAATCTACGGGGAATGGAGTCGTAGTTCACAGAGCTAGAGGGTCCACTTATGGCAATAGGATCGACATTCAACATCCAAATGGATGGACTACCAGGTATGCTCATATGAATAATTTTTCGGCAGAAATCACAGTGGGCAGTAGAATTAAACAGGGGGATGTCATTGGGTATGTTGGGATGACTGGCTTGGCCACGGGTCCACATTTGCATTATGAGATGCTTCTTCACGGCAGCCATGAAGATCCATTGGGCATTGATCTTCCATCTGGAGATCCAATTCCGGAGGATCAATGGGAAATGTGGCAATTACAAAGTAGCAGGAGGGTGGCTTTTTTGGACAAACTGGTTTCTGGCCCAATGAGCTCGGAGCAGTCTGAAATTATTAAAGAACCATCAAATCCGGGAGTGCGGTGATTCTTTCTGGAGCAATCTTGACGGGACTCGTGACTTGTGCCGGGTTGTTTTCTTTCTGGATATACTCGCATCGTGAATTACCTATTTCCTCTTGGAAATGGCTGGCAACGCTGCGATTTTTAATCCTTAGCATAATTTTGATACTGATCTGGGACCCTCTTATACCTGTATCGAAAACAGGAAAAAATTCCCAGAGCAGTTGGGTGCTAGTGGATGGGTCACTAAGCATGAAATCTGATCTTCGTCCAGAAAATAGTCCTTTAAATAGGATCATTGAAAAATTAGAGAGCCTGGGAGAGACTTCTTCTCGCGTTTTAGTGTTTGGTGAAAGACCACATTTTATCTCGATGGATTCTCTAGAGCTGGTTGAGTTTAATCAGAATTCTTCGAATCTAGGTTCAGCTCTGACCAGTGCAGCTGAAGTTGGCGCCTCTGAGGTTATAGTTTTTACTGATTTCAGGATAGATGATGATCTCGAAGATCTATATTCCTATGCTAAAGACTCTCCCATTGATATAAGATTTGAGCGTGTAGATTGGGAGAGACGCAATGTGGGAGTTAAAGATTTCACAATTTCCAGAAATAATCTTTCCGATGAGTTAGTTCTTGCTGAAATATCGATTTTTTCGGAAGGGTTAGAGGAAAGAGAAAAAATAAAAGTGCAAATCTTCCAAGAGGAAATTTCAGTGGCTATTGAAGAGATAGAAACTGTATCTAAAGGGAGATTGTCGAATCTCACAATTGAGTTGCCTGCTTCTGAAGATCCAGGATGGGTCAAGTACAAAGTAGTGGTGCAAATAACAGGAGATGATTTTGAATTAGACAATCAAAAATACACATTTTTTGAAACTAACGCCCAGGATGAAGGAATAGTGCTTCTTTCTTTTGAGCCAGATTGGGAACCCCGTTTTCTGCTTCCTGTGTTGTCAGAGGCTTCGGGATTGTCGATAGAGGGGTTTTTGGCTCTAGGGGATGGTCAGTACTTGAGTATGAAGGGCCTTGAGTCTGGTCAGGCTATAATTGGGGAAGATGTAGTCAAGGAAGTTGTTGGGGAAAATAGGTTATTGGTTTTACATGGACTCTCTGATAATTCCCCCGAATGGGCTCGCCTTGCCGCGAAAAGGGATCAGCCCACTCTGTTATTCCTCAAAGATGGCACAGTTGCTAGTGACCTCGGAATTTCCATTCAGAACAGAGTGTTAGACGGCGAATGGTATCTTGAAAACACATTGAAACCTTCGCCGTTAGCTGCCTCTCTGTCCGGTATGGATTTGACTTCTCTAGCACCGTTAAGTGCTGTTTTACCCCTTTCTATTCCCAATGATCATCTCGAGCCATTAGAATTTCGTAGAGATGGTCTTGGTCAAGTCCAATCACCTTTGATTCTGATGGATACTGATGAAGGCAGAAGAGCTCTAGTACTCGCTTCAGGTTTTTGGAGATGGTTTTCAAAGGGTGGTTCTAGTCGCGTGACATACCGCCGGCTGTGGGCTGGAATTTTGGGTTGGCTGATGGCTTCGGAAGTTGCAGAAAATAAAAATTTGGTAGAGCCCGATTCGAGAATCTGGAGAGAAAATGTGGTATCGGAGTGGACTGGACTGGGCTCGAGAGGCGATACTGTCGACTTGCTTATCTCTGAAGACGATTCTGTGACCAGAGAACTGACTGCTATTGTCGATGACCGAGGCCGATTTATGACGGACGGACTACCATCAGGGGATTACACCTATCAAGCAAGTGATTTTAAAACCAAGGATATACTAGGCACTGGGCGTTTTAGGGTAGAGAATCACAGTTTGGAATGGTTTCAGCAGCCAAAAGATCTAGAGGGCGTCAAAAAGGGGCTATCACTTTCAGCTGCTAATATTGGTAGCTTTGGTCGATCTTTGCACACATTTATAAGTCCCTATCTGTTGCTGATGTTTCTCCTTTCGCTGGAGTGGATTGGACGAAGGCGAGGAGGGCTT
>TARA_B110000196_G_scaffold53002_1_pt1 | contig 14974 bp, 6 predicted proteins | sample TARA_B110000196 | Tara Oceans TARA_B110000196 (sample SAMEA4397072) | marine metagenome | biome: Polar Biome; feature: [MES] marine water layer (ENVO:01000295) within the mesopelagic zone...; material: water (ENVO:00002006), including particulate matter (ENVO:01000060) such as...... | reverse complement strand
AATACAATAGTAAAAGATGATCAGTATTACTTTAAAGTCGTAAACGGTTAAATATGATACAAACTAAAAACGTTGATTTAAGAAGAGAGGTTTTTAATAAAGACCAATATAAACAAGTTATTGATACCAATTTTTCTCAATTAGGTGTTACCTCTGTTAGTGCAAGTGCAGAAAATACAATAAGTGTTGAAGAATTCTTTGGAAATTACAACTCTATTTTTTATGATATACCACCCAATGGTGAGACTAACTCTCATGAGTTTTTAGTTCGAGAAAGTGGGCAGTATATTAATTTTGATCAAATAGCAGATGAAATATTAGCTTTACAAGAAGAAATTGCTGGTTTAAGAAAGGAATTATTAGCAGAACAAATAAAAGTAATAGAATTAGAATCAGGAGTTTCAGTAGATACTGGATCCTTAGATTTAGGAAATGAAACATCCAATATTTCTAATAGTATATTATCAGGAGGTTCTTCTACAAATAGTGGAACAACTTCAAATAACAGTGTTTATTAACAACAACATTAAATGGAAAACAACATAGTCATAAATACAGTAGATCCTCAAACTTTTGAGTTCCAAGATTATTCTACATCAGATGAAACTTTAATAGCTAATAATGAACTAGATACTGCTTTTACAGGATCAACGGATTACATAGAGGCTTACATATATGATGAAAATAAAAATATACAAACCTCCCAAGTTCCATTTACTAATTATAAAGTTACTGAAGGAAATGTAGTTTTAACACCTTCAAATGATTTAGAAAGGTTAGGTTTTGATATAGGTTCATATTATATATCTTATGACTTCTATAGACCAAGACTTGCTTCTACCTTAAACACACAATATTACATTAGTGAAATAAGCTCAGATAGGACTGAAATTAGATTAGATAGTACTCAAATTAACAATGAACTACTAATAAGTTCTAGCCTAGAGTTTATAGCCTATAGAGATAAAGCAGAATATTTTGTAGATTTTTTACTTAATTTTGGTAATAACCAACAAGTTATTGCTAATAACATAGAATTAGATTTAGAGGATGAAAACAATCCTACTATTCTTATTAAATTATATGAATCCTTACCTGCTGTTTTTTCTAATAAATCCTTATGTTCTGTTGTTGAACAAATTTCAACTCCACAATCATATAACGTAACATTTCCCCCTATAGATTTTACACCTGATGATTTTACTTACATATCAGGTCCTAATTATAGTTTAAATATTAAAGGACAATCAGGAACCCCAGGAATGGATTTTTCTTATAATACTTTAGTAGCTTCGGATTTAACATCTTCTTTCAATCAAGTAAATAGTTTACTTAATCGTAAAGAAATTGATATTAATGTTAATTATGAAGATTATAATGATTTTATATATTTTTCTTCTGCGTACACTAGATTACAAAACTTCTACCATAAAGTAGGAATAATACAATCCGCTAGTTTACAGCTAGGAAAAATAACATCATCAACTACCGGATCAACTATATATAGTTCAAGCCAAGCTGTATTTAGTAATACTATAGAAACAACAATCAAAAACTTTGATGGGTATGAGTATTTTCTATACTTTGATAGTGGATCAAAAGATTCATATCCTAAATCCAATACTAAACCCCCATTTGCTTTATACCCAACGGGTAGTACTGAAACTTTAACTTGGTTAGGTTCAACAGATGATTCTAGTGCTTACTTTGGTGGTCAAGCTGTGTCGTCTTCTAATTTTGATGAAGATAATCAAAACTCATTATATTATGCTATACCAGAGTATTTAAGAAGCGATATACAAAACGCTAAATATGAATTATTTGTTGATATGGTTGGTCAACATTATGATAATTTGTGGATGTATACTAAAAATATCACTACTAGATTTGACGCGGATAACCGTTTAGATTATGGTATTTCCAAGGATATGGTAGCTGATGCTATTAGAGATTTTGGAGTAAAATTATACTCTAATAACTTTAATACTAATGATTTATATACTACATTTTTAGGATTAACCCCATCAGGTAGTTCATTTCCATTCCCAAATATGACTGGGTCAATTGGTGGTGTAGTTGCCACACCTCCTGGGTATGAGTACGTTGATTCAACGATATCAGCATCAAACGATATAGTCCCATTGGACGATGTTAATAAGCGATTATATAAACGAATTTACCACAATATACCTTACTTACTTAAAACTAAAGGTACAGTAGCTGGTTTAAGAGCATTAATTACTTCATATGGTATTCCAGATACAATTTTAAGGATAAACGAATTTGGAGGTAAAGATAGAAATAACTCTCAGGATTGGGATTTAAAACAAGATTTTTATAATGTTGGGTTAAATACAACCAGTTCGGCATTTACATCATCATTCAATTTAGCAACTGAATTTGAGGCTGATGAAAATTCACCAGGAGCAATTCAATTTAGGTTTAAAACTAATGGTATTCCATCTGCATCAAATACTCCAATAACACAATCCTTCTTTTATAGTAGTGAGGGTGCTGGAAGTAAGATTGCAATGGCCATAGAGTATAATGAGAGTTTACTATTAACTGGTTCATACTCTGGATCAACCGAAAGTAAATTTAAGAATTATGGTACATTAAAGTTTTGGCCTAACGAAGTAATTAACCCTACAAACTATGCTTCATTATATTTACCATTTTGGGATGGAGATTGGTGGTCTGTTCAAATTAATAGAAAAGCAAGTGATGGAAAATTCGAATTATTAGCAGCTAATGCCCTGGGAGAAAACCTAGGATTTACTGGTAGTGATGAAATTTCAGCCGATACACAAAAATGGGAACTTGCAGATCAAATTTTCTGGTTACCACAAACTTATACTGAATTTGATTCAAAATATTATTTTCCATTTTCTGGATCTTTACAAGAGGTAAGATATTTTTCTGAACCTATAAGTGAAAGTGTGTTTTTTGATTATACTATGAATCCTTATTCATTTGAAGGAAATAGTATAAATAGTGCACCTAATCAACTGGCGTTTAGATTACCATTAGGTACAATGTTAAAAACAGGATCATTTAATACCTCAATCCATCCTAAAGTTACAGGATCTTGGGTTACAACTGGTTCATTTAGAAGTGACATAGCAAGTACAGCTTCATTTTCAGCAACACCAACTTGGTTAAATAATGTAGAAGACATATACCCAGATCAATCCCCATCAGGGATGAGAAATAGGGTAACAGATAAAATACAAACAGAAGCAATGATTCTTCCTGAGGGAGATACATTATCTGGTTACAGATCAATTCAACAAACTTCATATGTAAGTGAGAGTTTTACCCCTAGTGTAAATTATTTAGAGGTAGCATTTTCTCCACAAGATCAAATTAATGATGATATTACAAGCCAATTAGGGTATTTTAATATTGGAGAATATATTGGAGATCCAAGATTAATATCTTCATCTGATAAAAGTTATCCTGATTTAGATTTATTGAGAGATGCTTATTTTGAAAAATATATAACAAATTATAATGTAACTGATTTTGTTAGATTAATTAAATTCTTTGATAATTCATTATTTAAAATGATAGAGGATTTTACACCTGCTAGAACTAGTTTATCTTCTGGTGTTGTAGTTAAACAACATTTATTAGAAAGAAATAGACAAAGACCAGCACAAGTAACATCTTCATTTGAACAATATTCAGGTTCAGTTAGAAACTTACCTAAAAATTATAGTTTAGGATCAACAGATTACCCACAATATTCAGATTCAGGGTCTGCAATTTATAAATTTAGTGGTGGTACAGGTGGAGGTTTTGAGCCATTTAATGGTTTAAAAACATATCCTTCAGGTAGTGAAAATTTAGGACCTAATAATAGATATTTTTTAACACAAAGTTGGGATGAATCTTGGTCAACACTTACAGGTTCAGCCCCAATTGATAGAACAGACCAAAGAGAATTCTATAACGGAGAATTTAGTGGTTCAAATATACAAGTTGGAATAAAAGATATATGTAGTGCTTATTTTAAAGTATCAAATACATCTTATAGATATATTCCTGTATTTTGGAGCTCTGATGGAAATAATAATACTGGTAAATTTTCAGAACAAACCTTCCTAGAACCTAACAATCAACCCCCAGCAGGTTATGTTTGGTTTTGGCAAAATGGTAATACATTTACTGCCGGGAACACTGCTACTGGTAATATATTATATATAAAAATGTCTTTAGAGACATATAATGGTATTAATATAGCACCTTTTATCCAAGGAGTTGAGTTTGTTACTTTTCAATTTAATACTCCTATTGATGTAAATGGTAATATTTTACTAGGTAGAGGTGAAACATTTTATCTAGAATCTGTTGCAATACAACCAGCAAATTTGTCACAAAATGCACAAAGTGTAGGTGCTGCCTTAGCTTTTACAGTACCCGCTCTTTCATCTACAATGGTTTCATCCAATGATGCTGCTTTTTATGATTTTAATTTTTCAGCAAGTGGAGATTTTATATGGACCGCTACAGATGACACAACTAGTGATCCAGATGTAGTATTAAACACGGGTGTATCAGCTTCAGTTCCACAAGGTTATTTCCCATTACCAGGAAGTGCTTTAGTAAATAAAAACTTTCCTACAGAATCATTTTTTAGAGGTTGGGCAAGTTCTAATTATTATGAAAATGGTACTTTTATTTCAACAACAGGTTTATTAAGTGACCCATTAGATAATTTTAATACCGGTTCACATGAAATAGATAATACTGATACTACATTACAATCTGGAATTGATCCAGCAAGTAATTTCCCATGGTTCATGAATGCTAGCCAAGATGCTCAAGGGAGTAGTTGGATTAAAATACAATCATCATCATTTTTAGATTATTCAAATATACCTGATTCAACAGTTGGGCCTGTTTCTACAAATAATTATTTTACAATAGGATTTACAAGTGCTAGTTCAGCACAATCTCCAGCTATACAAGGAACTAACTATTACTATAATGCTAGTAATAATGCTATATATATGTCTGGTTCATCATTTCAAAATGAATTAAAAGAAGCAACCCCATTATATTCAAGTAGTTTAGTTGCACAGATAATCCCACAAGGGTCTTCTACTACATCATATACTCCCCCAGGACAAACTAGTTTATCAATACCTCTAGCACCTGATAATGAATTGTGGGTATATCAAGGAGAAAATAGTAGTTTAGTTAATGCTGGTGGTGTTTGGGCAAATGCCGGTGTAGATAAAAATGCTTGGAGATACAATAGATATGTTCATAGACCATTTAAAATATATTACTTAACAGAAACTGGATCAGGTGCACCTTCAACACCATATGAATTATATGACCCTATGTCTTCTGACCCCACTACCATTACTAGTAGTGGTGTACCTCAATCGGTACCTGGAGCACCTAGATATTATGATAGTGTAAGACGACAATTTGCAACAATGTTGGGTACACAAACAGATTACTCTTTATTAACTTTTGATTATTGGAGAGTATTAAATGGAACTTCTACAGCTCCCTCAGTAACCCAAACCTCTGGAAGTTTTGACGTATATAATGATGATAGACAAGTAAGACCTTTTATATTTACTACCTACCAAACAAGAACACCAGGAGGTATTGGACCAGCTATTGGTTCAGGATCCGCAATATCTATATCACAATCTGATGGAACTCCTTTTGCTACTTTAAGAATGTATCAAAATGAAGCTGCAGGTGGTGGTAGTAACCTTGTCCCTATAGGGATGTCTTATAGAATAGTTTGTTCTTCTGCTTCTGGTTGTATATTATTTTACTTAGATGAGGATGGTTCTACTGTTGGTCCTACATATATGGTAGGTGGTCAAATCCTTGATGTTTGTGGGGATGCGACTGTAACTACTACTTCAGTAATTCTACCAACATCTAATGGTAATTTATCCATAACTGCTTCTCCTAGTCAATTGCTTTCAGTTTGTACTCAAAATACACAAACAGGAGGTGGTAGTGGTCAATTAGCATCCACAAGTTATGTTAACTCAAATCCATATTTTTACGACTTAGAAAATAATCAAGGAAATACAAAACAAAGTCCTGCAGCAATAGCCGCAGGTACTTATGAAATATTATTTGGAGAATTATATGATGGTGAAAATACATCATCATTATCTTTACTAACAGGGACTCAACCCGCAGGAGATATAGTAACACCAGATATAATATTCCCTAAAGGAAATTATATATTTACCATGAGTGATTTTGATACCGGTAGGTTTTCAAATGGTAGAACAGAATTTGGGTTATGGACATCTTATGGTGATTATGCCAATTATATTTTTGAAAACCAATCAGGTTCTGGTCAAAATCCTGTTACTATAGACTATATAAATACCTCTTATAATCAAGACACAGTAGATGTATATAATTTAGCTGCTACAAAAATTGGTAATGGTATGACAGCAGATCCAGGGAATGGTGGGGCACAAAATGTTGGTACCGCTATGAGTTTTTCAGGACAAATATTCTACACCGACTCCCGAAAATTTCAAAGAATAAATATAGAAGTAGGTGGGGTTTATAATATTGATTTATTAAGATCTAATTTTAACTCTTCTAACTCTTTAAAATTATATGTTAGTAATGACCAAACAAATACAGGACCAGTAAATTCTATAGATGGATTACCTGTATATGAAATAGCTTTTGGAGTTTCTTCAATTACTACAACCCTTACTCTGACAGCCGGACAACAATTAGTATTATATGCTGAAAATGGGATAAATACAATTTTTGGTTTTAATAACATATATAACACATCTTTAGATTCAAATGTAATTCAAGCTGCTTTAGGTTCACCAACAGCACAAACACCATTTAATGAACCCTTTGTAATAACAGGATCAATTGGTAACCGTTATATAGGTGGTGCACCAGTACCTGCAGGATTTGCAACAAAGATTACTGATGCCTATATAGTATATTCAAGTTCAGCTACTTCAAGTTTAGCGGGTTCTTATATATTTGATGTAACACCAACATATGGGTTAATTGCTTTAACCGCTTCAGTTTTAGTAAAATCATTTTCGGGGACATCAACAAGTGCACTTTATGGATCTGCTAATTATGGAACAGAGGATTATGGGGGTGGATTTGCAACAGGTGGAACCACTTGGACAACAGCTTCATTAATTATATACTCTGGTTCTGCAAATAGTTTCCCAAATTTAATGCCTGAATTAGGTGGGGATATATTCTTTAGAAAAGATTCATATAGTACAAACCATGCATCAGGAACAAGAATTACTATAGAAGAAAATATACTACCTGCCCAATTAGAATACAATACGGTATTAAAAATGGCTTTACTAGTTAGTAGTGGGTCAAGTGCACCATCCGTAGTTCAAAGTTCCCTTATTGTTACGGAATATAGTATGAGTTTTTCATCTTCAATAGATACAGATATAGATCCTTCTATACCAACAGTATTTAGTGATGATTCAAATTTTGACCTTGCTTTAGACTGTCAGCCTTTATTAAATAACTATAGTGATGGAAGATTAAATGATAGACTACAAGATATAGATTATAACTTTGGAACTGTTACTCCAAGTAACTGGCAACAAATTATAGAGTTCTCAGCATCAAAAGCTTCTGTACCTGAATCTAATTATACTATAAGAGCTTCAGCAAACCCAAGATATTTTGGTACTAGAACGGATAGTGCTAGAATAAATGCTTGGACTCCTGGAGATATAGGAGGATATGGTAAACTACCAAATGTTGAAATATCAAGAGGGTTTCTAGGTTACTTCAAAAGCACAACAGATTTATATCCATTATTAAATAATTCTACTCAGTATAATATACAATATTTAATAGGTCAGGATGGGGTTGCAACACAACCAAAGTTATCTGATATTAGTTTATATAATATGCAAGGTACGTTTGATTCATACCCTGAAGTATCTAAAGGAATAGTAGCATTAAATCAAAAATCAGATTCCGAAGTACTAACTTCATTAGATGGTACTATTATATTTAAAAAGGTAACACAAAGACCAGTTCCAATAATTTATACACAAAAATCTAATTTATTTCCATTATCATCATCTTATGATGGAGGAGGAGTTTATGAGGGTGAAGGTTTAGATATGATAGGGAGTGAACCTGTTGATTCTAGTATTGTACCATCATTTGCTAACTTTGGTTTTTTAGCTGAAAGTTTAGATGCTGGAAGTGAAGGAACAACATTTACAGATACGTTTAATGCTACGCAAAAGACACCAACCTCAAATACCACCCCTAACATAACATCTTCATTTGTAGATAATTCTATAACTTATCAGGTATATGATACTTCAGCAGGAACAATAAGAATACCTAATACTGATGGGTATCCTGATTCTACTGCCGGTGGAAATGGAAAGTCTACATCTCAAGATTATGATTTAGATTTTTCAATTGGAATTGATACTACTCCATTAACTTATGTAGTTCAAACTTCAAACCCAAATAAGGGTGGTAATTTTAATTCCTCTCCTAATGTTGGTAGTTTTAATATTAAACCACAAAGAACAAATAACCAAGGACCTACTAGTACAGCATTTAATACCTTTATACCATCTAGTGTAAATGTAATAGTAACAAACTTTTATTTACAAGCAGATGGGACTGAATTAACAACCACAATAAATTACAGACAAGTTGCAAGTTCTTTAGTAAATATAACGGGTGCAGGAATAACAGTTACATTTAATTCTAATGTTATTAAAAACGCTATTAGTAATACGGGACAACCTTCAACAGCAGTTCAAGAAGGAGGAAACCTATTAAAACAAAGGTGGACAGTATCGGGTCAATTAACAGGTACTTCAATAAAACAAGGTAGAAACTTTAGATTTACTGGAACAGGAAACATGATAGTTCTAACAGCCACAGGAAGAGATGTATTAAAAGACCCTAAATTCTTCCCAACTCAGCAATCCGGTAAAATTGAAACCCGCATATCATTAGATGGTGCCGAAAGTAACCCGGTTACTGCTGCTATACCACCTTATTGGATATTTAAAGATACTGTAGGGGATGGTACTGGAACTAAAATTGCTAATACCTTAATGATGAGTTCCTCACAAATGAATAAGGCATATGGTAGAGGATTTATTCAAAAAGATTTGATTTATACTTCAAGTTTAAATAAAGATTTTCCTGATGGTATAGAACCTTCATTTGCTACATTCCCAACTATTCAAACTCCTTGGGATATACAACCTTATGATGAAATTAGATTTAGAGGTAATGAAGATTATAATTATGTAGTAACTTCAGTAAGAACACCAGCACAACAATTAACCGCTTCTTATATACAAGATGGTGTAGGGATGTTAGAAGTAACTTTAGATAGAAATGTACCACTTAGTTTTGATAACATTACAACAGCAACACCTGGAGGTATTGGTGTTGCTTTAGATGTAAAGGCTACATCTTCTTTATATAGTGGAGATATTGAAGGAACAATAATACCTGTATTTAAAAAAGTAAACTATAGTATACAAACATTTAGACCTTTAGATTTCTTTTTAGTTAGAAGATATGTGGAGGACGCAAGTTCCCTTATTACATTCCAACAATACCCTTATGGTAATCCACCTGTATCACAATCAGTATCAGGATTTATATCACCAGAGTACCCAACAGCACAGTTAAAAACAAACCCAGATGACATATTATCTGACTTAATTGATAAGAAACTAATAGAGTAACATATTTATAACATATAACAAACATTTATATTAAAAACACAAAATGGGATATTTAAATAACGCAGTAATTACAGTTGATGCCATCTTAACTACTAAAGGTAGAGAAGCAATGGCGTCCAATGATGGTTCTTTCCAAATCACACAATTTGCATTAGCTGATGACGAAATTGATTATACACTTTATAATCCATCTCACCCATCTGGTTCTGCATATTATGGTGAAGCAATTGTAAACCAACCATTATTAGAGGCATTTCCTTTAGAAAGCCAAATAATGAAATATAAACTAACAACTTTACCTAGGGGTACAGCTAAAATGCCAGTTTTAAATCTTGGATATGCTGCTATTACTTTACAACAAGGTGCACAGTTAGCAATAACACCACAAACCTTAAATTACTTAGGTAATGATCAAACATTTGAAACAAGTGGCTACTCAGCTACCATATCAGATGTTAGAGTATTATCCTCATTTGAAGGTTTAGGTATTCAAAGTGCAGCTACAACAAACGCAAATGCAAACGCTACAACAACAATTGGAACGAATGTATCTACAACTGTAACTGGAACACAAATAAATTTAAGAGCAACTACTATTAACACTTTGTTTGGTACTAACTCAACATTAATAACAACATTAACAGTAATTGGGTTAGATAGTGGAGCAAGATTAACAATTCCAGTAACAATTACAAAACAATCAACACTAACATCATAAAAATATGAGCTTTAATAGATTAGACCCACAAGATTTTGTAGTAAGTGCTGATTCTGTTTCATCTACAGTATGGACCGGAAATCAACCAACACTTACAACATTTTTTACATCATCAGCCCAAGAAACAGGACAGTCAGGTGAATATTATTTAAATATATTAAACACTGAAAGTGGACAACCTGATTCTGCAATCCAATATGCTATTGTTTATGGAGATCAAACAGGAGGTGGGGCATCAGCATATAATTCTGCAGTAAATAATTATTCTCCTTCAACTACAATGTATGGTTCATACAGAACCTTAGTATTAGAAGATGAAAATTCAGAATTTGTATTTGGAAATATATCTTCAAGTTATTTTTATGCCCTTAGTATTGATAGAGCTAGATATAAAGAAACTCTATTCCCAGGTTCTTTAAATTTAAAATTCTCTAGTAGTGTAGCCGGATATGATACTTTACAATTAACGGATAATTCACAAGATGTTACAATTCCACAGTATTTTGGAACAATGAGAGCTTATCAAGTAATTAGTGGTTCAAATGGAACAGCATATAATAAAGCTACTGGTGTAAATAATAATAATACAGGGTATACTACAAATAGTGGATCCTATGGTTTATTCTTACCAGATATTTCAACTATTATTTTAAATGGTAGTGCTTTAGATATTTCGAATTCACCTGAAGGAATTAATTTAGGTACAGATAGAACAATAAACTTTGATGGTAATAATGCACAAGATTTATTTACGCATATGTCAGGAAGTGGAGGTTCATCATTTGGATTAGGTTGCCAAGAAACAATTACATCAGATTATGTATTTGTAAGAGCAAGAAGTTCAGAAGTAAACTATTCAGAAAACCCATCATTTATATCAGGTTCAACTGGAGAAGTAATTTACTCATATTTTATTAATAACCCAACTGTATATCCAACAACTGTAGGTTTATATAACGACAATAATGATTTATTAGCAGTAGCTAAATTATCAAAACCAATACAAAAGGATTTTACAAAAGAAGCTCTTATTAGAGTTAAATTAGATTTTTAAGATGAATGGCGGCTTTCAAACAATTCAATTCACAGGATATAATTGTATCGCCACTAGAAGTAAATAAATCATTTACTTTTGCTGGTGACGCAGAATTATCAGCATCAAACGTTGATGTTAATAGATTTTTAGGTAAAAATATTAATTTTACTGCATCTAATAACAATGCAACAGGGTTTAATTCTGGTAGTCTAATTCTATCTCAATCTTCAATATATGATTCTGTAAAAGAATTATATTATTCCAACTATATAACTTCCAGTTTTGGCGATAGTGCCGTAACTGCTAGCGTATTATTAGGTTCTGAGGCATCTGGTGATGTGTTAGTAGGTGGTGTAGGTTCTAACGGTAGATACGCAAATTATTTGCAATCTACATTAACTCAATCACGTTATTTCCCTACAGGTTCAAATGACAATGTTTTAGTATTTTCTATACCTTCAAAACTATTTGGAGATTATATCCAACCAGAATCATTTGAGTTATACTTAAATTCAGACGATTGGTCAAGTGTTCCCTCATTGGTAACAGATGATGGGGATGGTAATTTATTATCTGCTAGTATAAACGTTGGAAATATATTTTACCCACATGGTATAGCAGTTATAACTCAACAAGATTGGAATGAATCTGTTGATTTAGAAAATCTTTATGAGACTGATGTTGCTATTACCTGTTCCTTTTCAAGTTCATATACAATCTATGAAACACAATATAAATGTACAATAGATGAATCTGAATTTGGTTTTTCACAAAACCCAAGTATTATATCATCTAGTTTAACTGGTAACGAAAATACTTCAAGCGGGGTACCTTATAATTTTGCAACTGGTTCATACTTTAGTCCTTATGTAACTACTGTTGGTATGTATAACGAACAATACGAGTTGTTAGCTGTAGGAAAATTGGCACAACCTTTACCTACTTCACGAACAACTGATACAACAATTTTAGTAAACATAGATAGATAATGGCATGTACACTCTCAAATACAGGAATAGTAACCGGACAAACAATAACAGCGGTACAAATATCTCAATCTATAAATGCTTTTACAAAGGCGGAGGCATATAATATATCTCTTTCTGGTTCTTTTGTTGTAACTGGAAGTACTGCCTTTTCTAGTTCTAATGGTGCCATGGTTATCCAAGGTATACCACAAAATACTCAAAATAATGTCTTAACTTATAATTGTAGTACAGGTAACGTAACCTTTGCTTGTTGTAGTTGTTTTACATCCCCACCTTCAACTGGTGCTTATGTAACAGGAAGTGGTTGTGATATTAGACCAATAGAAGGACAAAATTCAACTAATAACTGTCAAAACTCAGGAATAGGTAGTGGTGCTAATAATAATGTAACCTCTAGTTATTCTTATATAGGAGGAGGTAGAGCAAATAACATAGGAGGAGGTAATGGTTGTTCATTTATAGGTGGTGGATTACAGAATAACATAATTGGTGACTCTGCTGGGGTTATAATAGGAGGGCAAAATAACACACTTAGCTTTATGTCTCCCTTAAGTACAATATTAGGTGGAGCTTGTAACTCTACCAATAGAATAGGTGAATCTCAATTATTATATGGTCGCTCAAATACTACTAGTGGTGGTGGTGCAGATTATTCAACCATATTAAATGGGAGATGTAATGAAATAGGAGGTGCAAGTGTAGGTAGTTCTCATTATGGTACAATACTAAATGGAGAAAATAATTGTATTAATGATGGAAAAAATTCTGCTATATTAAATGGTGATTGTAATACAATATGTAGTGATGGTAGTGCCATTATAGGAGGAAGTACAAATATAATAACAAGTACTCACAATTGTGCCATAATAGTAGGTTCAAATATCACAAGTTGTGCTGCATGTACAACTCATGTAAATAATTTAAATGTAGGTTGTACCGTAACTTTAGAATTACGCTCACCTTTAGGGAGTGGTACTATTGGACAACTTATAGCTTGTGATGTAGGAGGAGGTGCAGCAACTCTGTATTTTCATAATGGATCTTCATTCAAGCAGGTATGTTTAGTACCATAAGAAATAATCTTTTAATATTTATAATAAAACCTAATGGCTAAGAAGTTAGAAAATATTTTCCAAGCAAATGTTGATGAAATTTCACAAGGTTTTACTATCAACTCTTGGCACGTTTCCCAATCTGTAGATGCATTCACAGCTGAAGATGCCTATGATATTTCAATATCAGGATCTTTAAACATAACTGGGTCTTCTACTTTATCTGGAAGCGTAATAACACCAACATTACCTGATGCTTCATCGGGTTATGAAGTAGTAGTAGTAGATTCTTCAACTAAAGAATTAAAAAAAGTATCTGCCATAAGTGCAGGTTCATCAGGTACTTCAGGAACAAGTGGTTCTTCAGGAACAAGTGGGAATAGTGGTACATCGGGTTCATCAGGAACAAGTGGAACAAGTGGTTCTTCAGGTGTAAGTGGTACTTCAGGTACTTCAGGTGCTGATGGAGACCAATATCAAACAACATCAACTACTTCGGCAGTATTAGGAACAGGTAATGCCTGTATTACTGTAGGAGTTGGCCTAGCGTATTCTGCTGGTCAAGAAATGATTATGGCTAATAGTGACACTGCTTTTCAAACAGCTTTAGTTACATCATATGATGCCGTAACAGGAGTACTTTGCTTTGGGAGTATTATAACTCAAGAAGGTACAGGAACATATACATCATGGGAAGTAAATTTATCAGGTAATGTAGCAGGTTCAAGTGGAACATCTGGTTCAAGTGGTACAAGTGGTGCCGATGGTACTTCAGGTACTTCAGGTGCAGATGGTTCATCTGGTTCATCAGGATCAAATGGTACAGACGGAACAAGTGGTACAAATGGTTCTTCAGGAACAAGTGGTGTATCTGATAATTATGCAACAACATCAACAACAAGTTTTACATTAGGAGGAAATGGAACAATAACTGTAGCTACAGGTTTATCTTATACAGCAGCTCAATCCATAATTATAGTATACGACGTAAATAACTTCCAAGAATGTGAAGTTACAACATATAATAGTGCTACAGGAGAATTAGTATTTCAATCACCAACAAGAACAGTAGGTTCAGGAACATATACCTCTTGGTCAGTTAACTTAGATGGTGCTAGTGGTGGAGATGGTTCATCAGGTTCATCAGGTTCAAGTGGAACAAGCGGAACAAGCGGAACAGCAGGAACAAGTGGTTCATCTGGTACAGCAGGAACAAGTGGTTCATCTGGTGTAAGTGGAACAAGCGGAACCTCAGGAACAAGTGGAACTTCTGGTACAAGTGGTTCATCAGGAACTAGTGGAACAAGTGGTACAGCAGGAACAAGCGGGACATCAGGATCAAGTGGTACATCAGGAACAAGCGGTTCAGATGGTACTTCTGGTACTTCAGGAACAAGCGGTTCTTCAGGAACATCAGGTTCATCTGGTACATC
>TARA_B110000196_G_scaffold282417_1_pt1 | contig 15020 bp, 25 predicted proteins | sample TARA_B110000196 | Tara Oceans TARA_B110000196 (sample SAMEA4397072) | marine metagenome | biome: Polar Biome; feature: [MES] marine water layer (ENVO:01000295) within the mesopelagic zone...; material: water (ENVO:00002006), including particulate matter (ENVO:01000060) such... | reverse complement strand
TGTAACTGCTTGTTAGCCTCTATGGACATGATGCCTAACGCTGTCTTAGGGATGTCCTCCTCTAACGCTAGGATACCAATGTTGTCCTCAGTCGCGCCTAGCAGATAATGCTCTAGCTCTCTGACTATCTGCGACTTACCCATGCCCGAACCGGACGTAATGGTAACTAGCTCCTTAGGTCTAAAGCCGTGAGTATATTCATTAAGACAAGCCCACGGATAGTCAATTGACTTCACGTTGGACTGCTTAATAATCATGTCCCATGTCTCATTACCTGCCACGATACCGTCAGGCTGATAGGTCTTAGCGTTCCACCACTCCTTGACAAAATCCTGCACCTTACGAGCCTTGAGCATATCCCCTGCATCCTTCATGGGCAGGGTGACATTCTTGGCCTTATTGGGGGTGAACAAGTCCAGTACTGACCTTGCGGCCTCTTGTCCTGCCTTGTCATTGTCAAAGCATATAATCACATTGTCGAACGTCTCAAGCCACTCAAGATTAGCCTTGATGTCTTTAGCCGCACTAGCCGCACCCGACCTAATGGATACTACAGGCCACTTACCGTCAAACATCTCATTAACCGCTAGTGCGTCTGCCTCTCCTTCTACTACTGTTATGTACTTGCCGCCTGACTTGAATGCTTGTTGACCAAAGAGTCCTGCATTGTCAAAGGAGCCTGTCGCATAAAATTGTTTGTTCTCTACTATACGTACCTTAGTCCCTGTAGCCACGCCTGTATCTTTATCGTGGTAGGGGTAGTGGTGTTTGGTAATTGTCCCATCAGTACCGTACTCAACTGTGACACCATACCTCTTGGCTGTCTCTTGGTTGATCCTACGATCAGGGATTGCCGCTATTACACCTGTCATCTCTAATATCCTTGTAGGCTTGTTGTTGCTTGATAATTGACTGATCTGTCCGTTGCCATGTTCATAATGACCACAACCACCCGAAAAACAGGTGGCGTGGCCGTCTGAATAACGAGCCAGATTGTCGGATGAACCACACGATGGGCATGGCTCATGTCTAACAAAGGTTGACTCGACTGACATTAAAACTCCTCACCATCGTCTTGCTCTGCTACCTCTAACACCTTGATCTTTTTAAGGTAGGTGCTAGTGCCGTGTACTGGATGCGGTGATCCTTCCTCCCATAACAACCGCACCTTAGAGCCACGACCAATCCGACCAGTAAAAGGCATACCTTCTTTATCAAAGACAGATACGTCATACTTAGTAGCAAACTTCCGTTGTGCTTTACCTTCATACTCTCGCATCTTAACGCCTAAGCCTGATAGACTACTAGCGGTTTCCTCATCGACACTAATTACTACTGAATATTTGTTTGTGGATTGACCTTGATACATTTCGTGGGTGTCTAGGTTCTCAAATGCTAATGTTCCTTCTACTACTGCCATAGTTACTTCCTCGCTTGTTATGATACTTAAGTATCGTTTAGTTAAACTTTAATTATAATCTTTAAAATATTCCTTTGCTTCTTAAGTATATTATACTGCTAATTGATTGACCTGTCAAGCACCAATTCATCTAATTTTAATTCAACGTTAGAATCGCTCCACGCATCTTGCATTGCATCCGTTGAATACCTAGCACAAACATTGCATAGGTCTAAATGGTGTCCGGTGTTGTGGTCAATACGTTTAAGCTCGTATTCGTTCATAATAGTGTCACATGCTTTACATCTACTCATTTGAACACCTCGTTATACTTCTTTGTCATATTCTCATAGGAATTATTATAATATTCATCAGTCATTTGCTTGGTTACTCTAGCCATTAGTTCAGATAGAGGCATACAGTATACTTGGTACTCTATAAGCTCGTTGACCATGTTCTGAGCCGCTGGCTCTATCCACTCACTAGGCTCGTATTCATAGCCTATTAGTTCCTCTTTAATCTTGCTCATATACTCTCCCAAAGGCTATTACTATAAAGGGCAAGTATAACAGAACACCCATGAATGGTAAAGCCCCTACCTCTTCTGTTTCTCTGCTAACTGCCCACACTGCGCGACTATCTGCCAGTTCAAGGAACACCCCACAACCGTTAATAAGTTCTACGGTCAAATGCCTGTTAAATATCATCATACGCTTGCCTCCATTAATCCTGCTTTAGCTTTGAGCGACTCAATGGCCGCGTCTATCTCCCATTTTTGCATAGGCTCATACTCGTATGCATCCGGCAATTCTTGGCTGTCGATAAAACATTCGTCACCGTGTAACCAATCCTCACAACTTCCATTCCAACCACTCATAAGTCACCCCCAAGCACTACAACTGCCATTGTATACATTATAAGGGCTATTACAGCGGTTCCAACGCTTAAGAGTCCCCACCCTACCACATCGACTATAAACGCCTTACGTGCTTCTGTGCGAGCTTCTCGCTTGTCTAGCAATATCTTTGCTTTATTCATCATTATTCCTCTTGTCATGTTTTTCCTGAATGATTTTCTCCGACTCCCATACTGCATAGAGTCCTGAGGCTATTAATAGTATACTCATTACTGCCATAATTCATACTCCTGTAGCATTATGTGGTATTCAGGCCATACCCATTCTTCCCAACCTTCTTCCCAATCGTTTTCGTCGTAATCAGTAAACTCATCGCTGTGATCGCGGTTAATTTCTTCGAGCACTTGTTTTATGTCCCATGTTTGTACTTCCCACTCTGGTGGGTACTCGCTCATTAAAGAGGCTACTTTGAACATTTTCATGCTGTTATCTCCTTTGCTTGTATGTGCTTAAACCAGCCTTTAGCGTCTTTTGTAGAGCTAGAAAGGCATCCTTCCACAATCCATAGGTCGCGCTCTTCATCCGTACAAACCCATTCTTTTATTTTGCCTCCATTATCAATGCGAAAACCTAAACCCTCAAAGTTGCCCAAAAATAAAGAATCTTCTGCACCCAATTCTATTTGAATATTTAAACCTCTACCGGCATTTAGGCCGAACATTAGTATTTCTAGTTTTTCCAACGTATCAATTTTCATGCTGTCACCTCTTGTTTGATTTTGTTTAATTTTCTAGCGGTTAGTTTATAGCCAGCTAAGTAAAACCAATTTATAGCACTATCCACAGTGGAAAATGAAGTAAGCGTTTTGGTATCTTCAAAGGAAATCATTATTTTATCAAATGAGCCATTCCAAATGTGGATTAATCGACCGTCGTTTACTTCTAAATTGATTCTCATACTGTTACCTCATTAGTTAAGTTATCAATAAAATCTTGTGCTACTGCTTCAACGTCAGCCATGACACCTTTTAACCAGTTATTAACGTGTTTTGTCGTGGTAACACTATACTTGGTGCTAGTCTTAACGTATCGACCGCTTGGAAGCATTGCGGCAACTGGTGTCTCATAGCTAAAGAATACTACTGTGCCGTTGATTAATAGTTCCGTTTGATTGCTACCTATTTGTTTCAGTTTCATCTGGTGTTACTCCTGTTATGGTTTATAGTTGGTTTACTAATGCCGACCCAGTGTATCAGGTAGACATAGGCAAAGCTACTATGCTAGTGCTAACTCCCTAAGGTGGTCAACCTGCGCTTCATACTTAGCTATGTTCTTATCTATTAATTTACATACGGCAAAGTTACGTAACTCGCACTCCCCTACTCGCATGTCTTTCCAATAGTCTACCATGTTCATCGCCAATTGCGTTTGAGTTGTTAAAGTTTCCATGTCTGTATCCTTGCGTTTAGTTAGTGTTTGTTGTCTTGATGGGTTCATTATAGCGGCCATGCTAACAATGTACAATGATTTAAACGCATGACCTATATAAACTATATGCATCTAGTGCATGACTATATGCTACCTTCTAACACACGCGTGCGCGTAGCAATAACCATGCCAACTATTGTGTGCTAGTGTCCTGCTAGTGTGTGGCTCAGGTATACCCAAAGGGTACCCACATGCACACTCACACTTGCCCTATGCAATACCCATGCCAACATAAGCACCATGTCCCATGTATAACCTGTGGATAACTTATGTGTGCCTGTGGATAACTTATGCACACCTTATGCACTGCTGTGGATATGTCATGTATAACTTATGTATAACCTGTGGATAACTTTGGGGGCGGGGGGCCGCGTGGCTACCGTAGGATTGTTACTGTACCCTACGGTATACAAAATAGTAGGAAATTAGGATTGACAACTGTATCCTTATGCATACTATAACCTCTTGTAATACATAAGAAAACACAGGTCGCCCCTAGGGTTGACACAAGCAGCCTAAAGGGACAGGAGAATAACTTAGATAATAGAGTAAATAATGCTTGACTTCTGATTAATAATATGCTATAATAACTAGTATACTAAAGAGATAAAGATAACCAAGAGCCTTAAGGGTACTTAAGAAAAACTTTAAGAATTAACTTTAAAGAAATAATTAAAGTAAAAACTTAAGCATACTTAAGTATACTTAAGATAACCAAGGGGTATATTTTGAGTGATGAAAAGCAGCCTATTGTAAAAAAGAAAGGCAGACCAAAGAAGAAAGATGTTGTGTCAAAAACAACAGGCAATAGAAATAAGGTAGGTCGTCCTAAAGGTGATGCTTCAATCATTAACGACTATAAAGCTAGAATGCTTGCTTCACCTAAAAGTAGGAAAGTATTAGATTCTATATTGTCAGCAGCATTGGACGATGACCATAAGAATCAAGCAGCAGCATGGAAGCTTTGTATGGATAGATTACTACCTGTCAGTTACTTTGAGAAGGATAAAGCAACTGGGGGCAAGAGTGCGATTAATATATCAATTACAGGCGTTGGTGGAGAAACTACTATCATCTCCGGTAACGAACAAGAACCCATTGAAGGGGACTACACAGATGTATAACATCAACAAAGATTTAGATTACTTTACTAGAGAAGAGTTTGCTTGTCAGTACACAGGCGAGAACGAAATTAAAGATAGTTTACTTCTAAAGTTAGATATGTTACGCAACCGCTGTGGGTTCCCTTTTGTCATTACTAGTGGTTATAGATCAGAAGACCACCCCATTGAAAAAAAGAAGGAGAGAGCAGGAACTCATGCCCAAGGTATTGCAGCGGACATTAAGGTCAGCGATGGAACACAGCGTTATAAGATTGTTGCAGAAGCTATTAAAATGGGCTTCTCAGGAATTGGAGTTGCTGCTGACTTTGTGCATGTTGACCTCCGCAGCTTGGACACTAACGAGTCTCCTGTGATGTGGTGCTATTGATTGGCTGATTTAAAGGTTGAACTACTACCTTGGCAGCAAACAGTATACGAAGACAAGACACGCTTTAAGGTTATAGCAGCAGGTAGACGTACAGGTAAGTCACGATTGGCTGCTTGGGCTTTGATACTTAACTGTTTGTCAGCCAAGAAGGGTCAGGTGTTCTACGTAGCTCCTACACAGGGACAGGCTAGGGACATCATGTGGCAGATGCTGCTAGAGCTAGGCAACCCTGTTATCTCTTCAAGTCATGTCAATAACTTACAGATCAAGTTTATCAATGGCGCACTCCTGACACTTAAGGGAGCAGACAGGCCGGAAACCATGCGTGGTGTCAGCCTTAAGTTCCTAGTCATGGATGAATATGCAGATATGAAGCCAGAGGTGTGGGAGCAAATCCTACGTCCGGCTCTTGCGGATCAGAAGGGTGATGCAATGTTCATTGGTACGCCAATGGGACGCAACCACTTCTATGATTTATACTCATACGCAACCATTAGTAAAGATGATACCTTTGTAGGCTACCATTTTACAAGTTTTGATAACCCACTGCTAGACCCTGAAGAGATTAAAGCTGCTGAGAAGTCTATGTCAGCCTTTTCCTTCCGACAGGAGTTTATGGCATCCTTTGAGGCTCACGGTAGTGAACTATTTAAGGAAGATGATGTCAAGTTTAGTGAAGATGAACCTAAAGACGGTGAGTTTTACATTGCAGTTGACTTGGCAGGTTTTGCTGACGTACAGAAAGTAACCACTAAAACAAACAGACTAGACCAAACAGCCATATCAGTCGTTAAAGCAGGTGTTGACGGTTGGTGGGTCGCTAATATTATACACGGACGTTGGGGCGTAGAAGAGACTGCCCGAAGAATCTTTGAAGCGGTTAGAGATTACCAACCAGTAGCCGTAGGTATTGAGAAAGGTGCCTTAAAGAACGCTGTACATCCCTATCTAAACGATCAGATGAAGAAAAATCAACGGTTTTTTAGGGTAGAAGAGCTTACTCACGGCAATAAAAAGAAAACAGACAGGATTGTTTGGGCCTTACAGGGTCGTTTTGAGCATGGTAACATAACATTAAACAAAGGAAAATGGAACAGTCAGTTTTTAGACGAGTTATTCCAATTTCCTAACCATTTAGTCCACGATGACTTGATAGATTCATTAGCTTATATAGATCAACTTGCAAAAGTTTCCTATGCTTATGATTATGAAGACGAAGACTATGAATTCCTAGACAAATACGCAGGGTATTAACTATGTTAGAAAATAAAGATAATTTCTCTACAGAGCAAGACCTAGAAGGTTGGGTAATGACTAAGTGTGATGCTTGGAGAGATCACTATGAAGCTAACTACTCACAAAAGTTTGAAGAGTATTATCGCCTATGGCGTGGTATCTGGTCTGAGGAAGACAGAACACGCGCAACAGAACGTTCTAGGATTATTACCCCTGCTCTACAGCAAGCAGTCGAATCTTCAGTAGCTGAGTTAGAAGAAGCTACCTTTGGTCGAGGTAAGTGGTTTGATATTAAAGATGACATACACGATCAAAACAGCCAAGACATTGAGATGTTACGTAATCACCTTGACGATGACTTTAAAAAAAACAAGGTACGTAAAGGTGTAGCAGAGTGTTTAATAAACGCTGCTGTATTTGGCACAGGAATTGCTGAAGTTGTATTATCCGAAGAAAAAGAAATGGCTCCTGCTACTCAACCAGTTATGGGTGGTGAGCTACAGGCAGTAGGTGTGACTATACGTGACCGTACTTGTGTTAAGCTACGTCCTGTAATGCCACAGAACTTCCTTATTGATCCAGTAGCTACTGATATTGATTCAGCTTTGGGTTGTGCTATTGATGAGTTTGTTTCCGCACATTTAGTAGAGCAGCTACAAGAAAGTGGAGTATACAGGGACGTTGATGTTCAATTAGCTGATACTGATTTTGATATTGAGCCAGATCAAGACTTGACTGTTTATAGTGATGACAAAGTACGCTTAACTAAGTATTACGGTTTAGTTCCTCGTCACTTGCTTAAGAAAGCAATGGAAGATGAAGATTCAGAAGAAGAAGAAGAAGAAATTGTTGAGTTAGGTTTAGATGAAAACGAAGATGATATTTCTTACTATGTAGAAGCAGTTGTTGTTATAGCTAACAGCGGCACTTTACTTAAAGCAACTGAAAACCCCTACATGATGCAAGATAGACCTGTTATAGCATTCCCATGGGATGTTGTTCCTAGCCGTTTCTGGGGCAGAGGGGTATGTGAGAAAGGGTATAACTCTCAAAAAGCGTTAGACACTGAAATACGAGCTAGAATAGACGCTCTTGCGCTTACCATACACCCTATGATGGCAATGGATGCCTCACGTATGCCTAGGGGTGCTAAACCCTCTATCCAGCCAGGAAAAACTATACTAACAAACGGTAATCCTTCTGAAATACTACAGCCGTTTAACTTTGGCAATGTTAATCAGATTACCTTTGCACAGGCACAAGCCCTACAGACGATGGTACAGACATCTACAGGTGCTGTTGATTCCGGTGGTATATCAGGTGGTGTCAACGGAGAAGCAACAGCCGCAGGGATCTCTATGTCCCTTGGTGCTATTATTAAGAGACACAAGCGTACCTTAATTAACTTCCAAGAGTCTTTTATACTTCCTTTTGTAACTAAAGCAGCTTGGCGTTATATGCAGTTTGAGCCTGAGATGTATCCGGTAGCTGACTATAAGTTCCACACCTCTAGCTCACTAGGTATTATTGCGCGTGAGTACGAAGTTACTCAGCTAGTACAGCTTCTACAAACGATGTCTCCCGACACCCCCATGTATCCTAAGTTGGTCATGTCTATCATTGACAACATGAACCTATCTAACCGTGAAGAGCTTATTAGAACACTTGAGCAAGCTAATACTCCTAACCCTGAAGCACAGCAAGCTGCACAACAAGCTGAACAAGCAGCACAGCAAGCACAATTGGCTTTCCAAGCTTCTCAGTCTGCTGCCCTTAACGGACAAGCACAAGAGTCAGCAGCAAGGGCGCAGAAGCTTACTGTTGAAGCACAGGTTATACCGCAGGAGCTTGAGATTGATAGGATTAAAGCTGTTACAACCAACCTTAAGGCAGGAGATGCTGATGACAAAGAGTTCCAAAAGCGTCTTGAAATTTCCAAGCAACTACTTAAGGAAAGAGAGGTAGCTGCTAAAGAAGGTAAAAACAATGTCTAAGACTACTCCGGCAAAGGGTAAGGCTAAGGTTAAGATAACGTCTAGCGGTAAGAAAGTTAGCTATGGTCAGGCAGGTAAAGCTAAAGGTGGTGGTTCAAGGGTAAAAGCAGGTACATCTAAAGGAGATAGTTACTGCGCTAGAAGTCTTGGTATTAAGAAGGGTCTATCTAAAGAAAAACAGAATGACCCTAACACGCCCAATAACTTATCACGTAAGCGTTGGAAATGTTCTGGCGCTAAATCTAAGAGGAAATAACATGCCATACGGTACAGGAACATACGGAACTAAAGTAGGAAGACCTCCCGCTAAAAAGAAGCCAGTTAAAAAGAAAAAAGTAAAGAAGTAGTGAAAGGTCAAACACACGGTGGTAAAGGTAGCGGTCAGCGGAAGACTGACCCAAAGAAGTTTGCAAGTAATTGGGACGCTATCTTTAAACAACCTAAAAAGAAAACAGAAAAAAAATAGCTTGACTTTTACTTTATAATATGATATAATATATAGAGTAACAACTTTAATAACTGTCCTTAGGGAGAAACAGTAAATGATAGATAAAGACCTTGAAAAATATTACAGTACTTACCGTGAACTTTTTACAAATGAAGGTTTTAAACTTTTAATTGAAGACTTAACAAACAACTCAATAGGAATTAACTCTATTGAAGCCACTAAAGATGCAAATGATATGTACTTCCGTAAAGGTCAAATGTCCATTATCGCAAGCATCATAAATCTAGAACAACAGATAGTATCAGCCGAAGAAAGTCTTGAAGAAGTGGAAGAAGATTAATGGCTTTACTCTTTGATTTCAAATGTGAAAACGGCCATGTTAATGAACGTATGGCTGATGCTGATTGTACACACATGCCATGTCTTGATTGTGAGGCTATGGCTAAAAAACTCATATCTCCTGTTCGTACTGTCCTTGACCCCATCTCTGGTGATTTTTTGGGTGCTACAGCTAAGTGGGCAAGAAACAGAAAACAGAAGTTAGAGCAAGAACGCAAGGCCAACTCTTAACTAAGAAGCTTTGTATAATACACCTCCATAATGAGAATACTCACGGAGTTTAATAATGGCAAGACTAATAGACGAGCGTCCTGAAAAGGAAGAAGAAGAAAATACAACAGAACAAACAAGTCAACTTACAGCGGAACCTGAGTTACAGGAGACTCCCCAAGAAGACAGTATCCCTGACAAGTATAAAGGAAAATCAACTGCTGATATTGTAAGGATGCATCAAGAGGCTGAAAAGCTCCTTGGTAGACAAAGCAGTGAAGTAGGGGAGTTACGTTCAGTTGTTGATAACTACATTCAGACACAACTCGACACAACACCACAAGCAAGCCCAGAACCTGAAGAAGACGTAGATTTTTTTACTGATCCAGATAAGGCGGTTGAAAAAGCAATTAGAAACCACCCATCAATTAAACAAGCTGAAGCAGTGTCTCAGCGGTACAGACAGACAGCAGCCCAAGGTCAGTTACAAGAGAAACACCCTGACATGCAAGCTATCTTGACGGACTCTAAGTTTGTTGATTGGATTAAGGCATCAAAAATCCGTACACAGCTTTTTGCACAAGCAGACGCGCAGTATGATTATGAAGCTGCTGATGAACTTTTCAGTAACTGGAAGGAACGTAAGCAAGTAGTGACTCAATCTGCTGCTAATGAAAAAGCAAGCCGTAAGACCGCAGTTAAGGCAGCCTCCACAGGTAACGCTACAGGCAGCGGTGAAACAGCTTCACGGAAAATCTATAGACGTTCAGACATTATTAAACTTATGAAGGACGATCCTGATAGGTATTTATCTTTGAGTGACGAGATCACCCAAGCGTACCAAGAAGGTAGAGTCCGCAACTAAAACTCTTTAAGGAAGTATTATCATGGCAACATCAGTATATCCCAATATGGGCGGTGCAGTAGACAACACTAGCGCAGCTAAGTTTATCCCAGAAATTTGGAGTGACGAAGTAATCGCAGCTTATCAGACTAACTTGGTTCTAGCTAACCTTGTTAAGAAGATGAGCATGACAGGTAAGAAGGGCGATGTTATTCACGTACCTAAGCCTACTCGCGGTTCTGCACACGCTAAAGTAGCTAACACCGCAGTAACCATCCAGAACTCTGTTGAGTCAGAAGTTTTGATTAACATTAACAAGCACTTTGAATTCTCTCGTTTGATTGAAGACATTACCGAAGTACAGGCTCTTGCTTCTCTACGTCAGTTCTATACTGGTGATGCAGGTTATGGCCTAGCCAAGCAAGTAGACGATGATTTGTTTGCTCTTGGTAAGTCTTTCGGTGATGGTGACGGAACAGCTTGGAACACAAGTGCTGCTTTCCAGATCACTGGTACTGGAACTTTGGAAGCGTTTGACATTGACGGTGCTGCGGATATTAACTTATTCAAAGACAACTCTTTCCGCGCTTTGATTCAGAAGATGGATGATGCAGACGTACCAATGGACGGACGTAGCTTTATTGTTCCTCCTTCACTACGTAACGAGATCATGGGTATTGATCGTTACTCTTCCTCTGATTTTGTAGATGGAAGAAGCACTCAAACTGGCAAGATTGGTGAGCTTTATGGGGTTGACGTTTTTGTTTCTACTAACGTTCCTGTCATCGACACTACTGGCGGTGCTACTGTACGTGGCGCACAGTTGATCCATAAGGACACAAGTGTTCTTGCAGAGCAACAGGCAGTTCGTTCACAAATCCAGTACAAGCAGGAGTTCTTAGGCACTCTCTACACTGCTGATACTCTTTATGGTTGTCAAGTTATGCGACCAGAAGCCGGTTTTGTACTAGCTGTAGCGTAAAGTTAAGAAGTAAACTAGGGGATTCCTATGGAGTCCCCTTTTCTTTTTGTTTATTTTTGTAGGGGCTATTGATGGCTATATTTAGAGGTGATGGTGGAGCAGGTGATTCTAACACAGATTCCATGCTATCATTGGTTACAGCACAGGCGGTAATAGCTACTACAAAAGCAAGCGAAGCCGCATCGAGTGAAACAAACGCAAGTAATTCTGAAACAGTTGCAACAACTAAAGCAAGTGAGGCTAGTACTTCTGCAACAGAAGCAGCTAACTCAGCAACAGGTGTAGCACAGTATGCCACAGCAGCCGCAAACAGTGCAACTGCGGCAGCAAACTCAGCAACTAACGCAAGCACTTCAGCAACTGCGGCAGCAAGTTCAGCAAGCTCAGTATCTAGCGATGCAGCAGCGGCTGCTACTTCAGCCACTAATTCAGCTTCTAGTGCTACAGCATCAGCAAGTAGCGCAACTATTGCAACAACTAAAGCAAGTGAAGCGTCTACGTCAGCATCAGGAGCATCTACATCAGCCACTAACGCGGCTACTTCCGCTACTAATGCTTCTTCTTCTGAATCTACATCAGCTACTAATGCTACTAACGCAGCTAATTCTGCAACCGCTGCTGCCTCGTCAGCTAGTGGAGCATCTACATCAGCTACTAACGCAAACAACTCTGCTATCGCTGCGGCTGCTAGTGCGGCCTCTATTGGTACTGATCCTAGCTTTAACTCTGTCACTGTCACAGGTACTACTGCTGTTAAGATGTCAGCAGGAACAACCGCACAGCGTCCAACAGGCGTAGCAGGACAGTTTAGATATAACACCACTGAAGGTAAGTTTGAAGGTTATTCAACTGAATGGGGCGAAATTGGTGGTGGTGCGGCTGACCTCAGACTTAATAGTTTTACAGGTAATGGGTCAACTACTGCTTATACTCTGTCTACTTCTCCTGTCGAAGACAACACTCTTGTTTATATTGACGGTGTATACCAGAATAAAACTGGCTATGCCATTGTTGATAACGTACTTACATTTTCTTCTGCACCTCCAAACAGTTCTGCTATTGAGATTACAGCGGCAACGATTGCGCCAGTAACAGCAAGCACAGAGTTTAAGTTAAGCCAGTTTACAGGCAATGGAAGCACGACCGTATTTACGCTATCTGCACAGTCTCCAGAAAATAATACTAACGTGTACATTGATGGCGTGTATCAGAGCAAGTCTAACTACGCTGTCTCTGGCACAACGCTGACGTTTAGCACTGCGCCTCCTAGTGGGTCTGCGATAGAAGTTATGGCGGCAAATGCTGTTGTAGTGTCTGTTGGTACGCCTGATGACGGCACAGTAACTACAGCTAAGATAGCTAACAATGCCGTTACTACAGCAAAGATAGCTGATGCTAATGTGACTACAGCAAAGATAGCAAGCGGTGCGGTAACAGCGGCTAAGATAGATTCAGTACCTATTGCAGTAGGTATTACATCTGTCGTTACAGCTACGTCCCTTACGGCTACTGTCAACACGCACGTTTATGTGAGCGCGGCCACACAGACTATTACACTTCCTGCATCTCCTGCCATTGGGCAGAGAGTCTTGATTACTGTAGGCAACTTTGCTGACACAGTAGTAGCTAGGAACGGATCAAACATAATGAGTAGCGCGACTGACTTTACAATGGATGCCGCTTATCTTTCTATACAATTTATATACACAGACGCAACACAAGGGTGGGTGATGTCATGAGTAATTTTTCGGACTTTATAGGTGGCGGGGGTGGTGGCGCACTGCCAGTAAACATAGTATTAGGGCATTCTCAAACATGGGTTCCTCCTGTTGATGGCAACATCTGTATCCACGTTGTAGGTGCAGGAGGCTCTGGGAGAGGCAGAATTCCTAGTTACAGTGGCGGTGCAGGAGGGTATTGCAAGAAAAACTCTTTAGCTGTCACTACTTCTGGTTCATTTACAGTTGTTGTAGGTGCAGGAGGGCAAGGAACAAGCGGCTCCGTAGCAGGGAATAATGGAGGCAATACAACTGTTTCGGGTACAGGTTTAAGTGCTACTTTAACAGCTAACGGTGGAGGAGGTGCGCCTTACCCCGCTAACAGTAATGGCGCAGGAGGCACAGCCGCTAATGGCGATGTCAACAACACTGGGGGCGCAGGAGGCTCTAAAGGTGGTGGCGCAGTAGGTATTACTGGCACAGGAAATGCGGGAGGCTCACAAAATTATGACCAAAATGGTGGAGACTGTGATGTTGTAGGCCCAGAAAGCCTTATGGGTTATGGTTACATCTGCGGAGGTATAGGTGGTAAAGCATGGGTCAACGGCACAGGTACTGTATACACTAATTATGCTAGTTATGGCGTAATTACTTATCCACCAGACGGAAACGGAGGGTTTTTAGCAGGGGGCGGTCAATATGAGTGCCAGGCCAATGGTGTTCAGGCCCATGCGTATGGCGGTAAAGGCGGCATTGGTGGCGGTGGCGGGGGTTGTTTTAATAACTCTGGTGGTCAGCACTTGTACTCTAGCAGTGGCGATGGCGGCAACGGCATTGTAATCATCCAGTACCTACCGGCATAAGGAGAAGAACATGAAATATAATATTAAAGATGCTGAGGGTAACACCACAAATACCATCGTTGCAGACGCAGAGTTTGTTGAAGCCAACTTTGAACACTACGAAGAGTGGACAGACCCTAACCCTGCACCTACACCTGTAGAGCCTACAGCAGAGGAAGAAGGACGTATGTGGCGTGACAGTGAGCTATCGGCTACTGACTACATAGTCCCTTTGTCTGACCATCCACAACGCGATGCTTACATAGCGTATAGACAGAGCCTCAGATCATGGCCGTCCACTTCAGACTTCCCTGCAACCCGCCCAGAATTAGGAGAATAAAATGGCTTTAACAAAAGTAACAACAGGCGTACTTGCGGATAATTCCGTGACTGCTGACCTTATAGCTGACGATGCTGTTGGAGCAGATCAGTTAGCCGCAAGTGCGGTGGTAACAACTTCAGTAGTTGATGATGCAATTACAGCGGCTAAAGTAGCCAGTGACGTTAAAATTGCAGGGCTTGAGACTATTTACGTACCTGCCGCAGCTATGTATCCAGAGACAACTAACGGTTGTGCTGATCTGGAGCAAGTGGAACTAACTAACGGCCCAGAACTAAAATGCTTAGACTTTGCGGCAGACGCTGATGACTTTGCTCAGTTCCAAGTTATCTTTCCTAAGTCGTGGAACGAAGGTACGGTTACTTTCCAAGCCTTCTTTACTGTTACAGGAACAAACACTGGCACAGTAGCGTGGGGATTGGCAGGTAGAAGTTATGCGGACAGTGCAGACATTAACACTGCTTTTGGCACTCAGGTAGTCGCAACAGCTAAAGCTCACTCTGGAACGTCTAATGATCTAGATGTTGCGGTAGTTAGTGGTGCAGTAACTATTGCTGGAGCAGCCGCAGATTGCTTAACTATCTTTCAGATTGCTAGAGATGTTACAGCAGACTCTCAAACTGGCGCGGCTCGTTTGTTAGGCATCAAGTTGTTCTTTACCACTGACGCTGGCAATGACGCATAAGGAGTAGACATGACTGGTTTTGGTTATAATGTTAACGGTTTTGGTGTTAGTGGTAGTGGTAGTTTGGCTCCATTCACACTTTCTTTTGGTCTTAATGCTGGTGGCGGCGGTGGTGCTGGCCGATATTATTGTGGCGGCGGTGGTGCTGG